>Ga0073899_10004570_pt1 | contig 12104 bp, 9 predicted proteins | sample KloWWTmetaKNB5Ph_FD_88975 | JGI IMG/M metagenome (GOLD analysis project Ga0073899, IMG submission 88975) | Active sludge microbial communities from Klosterneuburg, Austria, studying microevolution and ecology of nitrifiers - Klosterneuburg... | ecosystem: Engineered > WWTP > Aerobic digester >... | reverse complement strand
CCATCGGTGTCGGTTCGGCGGGGTGGGTCAGGGGAAGAAAGGTCCACTGGGTGCCAGCCCCATTTTTTCGTTCGCGTACTGTTCAGGGTCCCGGAGGCGGGTCGCGGTGGGCTCGTCCCGGGCTTACAAAAGTGGACCCGCACGCCGCTCTGGGCAACGATCGAACGGGGGGATGTTTCCGAAGTTGTTAACACGCTCCGGTTCCCTGCGCCGATCGGGCAAGGGATCGCCTCGCGATCCGTGCAAGCCTTTTCTTTTCACGATCCCTTAACAACGGCCGCAGGCCTTGCGGGGCGCGGGGTTGCGGCGGGCGGCGGGCGGCCCTTCGGCACCGCTGCGGGGCTGGGCGGCGGGTGCGGCGGGCGGCCGGGTGCAGGGGTGCGGCGTTGTGCGGTGGCGCGGCGGCAGCGCGCGATCGGTGGGCTGCGCGCGGTGTGCACGCTCCGCAGCGCCCGATCGGCGCGGGGCGATCGGCGGCCGGGGCCCGCTCGCACACAGGGGGCGCTGCACGTGGGCCGCCGTTGGCGGGCAGCCCTTGTCAGCCGCCGCGTTCAGGGCGCGCACGCCGGGCGGGGGCCTTGCGGGCCTTCTTCACCGGCCGCTGCTGCCAGGCGCTGTACAGCTCCTCCAGCCCGTCGTACCACGCCTGCCCGTAGGCGCGCACCAGGGCGCTCTTCAGAAAGCGGAACACCGGCACCTCCAACCGCTCGCCGCAGGCGCAGGCCGGCGCGCAGATGTCCCACCGCTCGTAATTGAGGCCGTCGCGCTCCTTGAGCTTCACCACCCGGATGGGGTACAGGTGGCAGCTGATGGGCTTGTTGAAGGGCACGGTACCCTCGCGGTAGGCCTGCTCGATGCCGCACATCCAGATGCCCTGCGCGTTGCGCTTGGCGAACACGCACTCCTGGTACTCGCCCACCAGCGGGGTCACCAGCTCGCCGTCGCTGTCCACCAGGCTGGTGTGGCCCTGGTCCTTCACGGCCTTGCGGCCGCGGGCGGTCATGTAGGGCTGTAGCGCGGCGTAGTGCTTCTCGATCAGGCGGGCCTCCTCGGCGGTGAGCGGTGCGCCGCTGTCGCCCTGCTCGCAGCAGGCGCCCTTGCACGCCGCCAGGTCGCACACGAAGCGCTTCTCGAACAGGTCGTCGCTCAGCAGGGTGCCGCGGTGCTCGATCATCGGGGGGCGAAGCTAGTCCGCGCGCGATATGGATCATGCGAGACCTCGTCGCGTGAAGAGACAGCGGATGCCGCCCATCTCCCGTCTTGAGTACATTCACATCGAAGCAGACCCATGAATAACCTCGCTGCACTCGCAGCCATGGCGTTGGCGCTTGGGACCCAGGCGCAATCCTGGTGCCCATCGTCCGCAGCATGGTACTTCGATATCCAGTTCGGCACAACCACGGGGTATGCGCTGTTCGCCTACAATGGTGACTCCGTCGTAGGCGGAAGGAACGCCAAAGTGATCGACCATGAAGGGCACTATTTCAACTCGAGCACGCAGGTGACCAACCACTATGACTTTCCGAAGGTGATCACCGCACTGGACAGTGGCGTGCTCTACATCTGGCATGGGCAGGGCGGGTGGTACGAGCCGTACTGGGACACCTTGGTGTGGTTCGGCGCCGTCCCGGGCGACTACTGGGAGGTCCTGCAGCCAGAGGACTTCTCCTGTTCATGCGGCTACACGGTCACGGACACGGGCCATGTGAACATCGCAGGGCTCTCGCTCCGTTATGTTCAGACCACAAGTGATTGCGTGGACCTGGGTCTGTCCGTTGGCCTTGAGGATCCGATGTTCATTGAACGCTTCGGGGGGTTCCATGACATCTTCCTCGACGAATGCCAGACCCCCCAGTTGGATACGACGCTCCGTTGCTACCAGGATGTCGACATCACGTACATGACCACCATTGCTCCGACGTGCGACCTGATCGTTGGAACCGGTCCTGGTGCATCGTCGGGTCCGGTGCCCCTGTTCACCTTTTTCCACGATCCAGTGGAGGCGATGTGCGAGCTGCGCTTGGGTTCACCCACGACCGACGACCTCCGGTGGCAACTACTGGACGCAAGTGGTCGCCAGCACGTGGAGGCGATCATCCCACGCGGAACCTCCATGCACAGGATCGGAACGGCCGGAATGGCTGCTGGGTTGTACACCTTACGGGTGTGCGACGCCAAAGCAGGTTGCCAGACCGTGAAATGGGTGCGGCAATAGGGGTGGGCTCCACCGTTGCACAAACTGTTTGGGATCCCAGTGCAGCTCGTAGTGCGAACCGCCCTCGCACGCCGCCAGGTCGCACACGAAGCGCTTCTCGAAGATGTCCTCGCTGATGAGGGTGTTGCGGTGGTGGATCACGATGCAAAACTAGGCCTCCAGCCTGGAGCTTCGAGCCGCCAGCTCATCCCGGGATCACGTTCGCGGCCGACTTCCGGCCATACCCACGTTATGAAAGACGTCAAGCTGCTTCAGATGGGGCGGAAGGCAATGGACATCACCGACATGGTCTTCGACCTGTATGAGGACCTTCCATGGCAGCGCGTTGCGGAATTGAAAAGCCGGTCCACAAGAGCAGCCGGTCAGGAGATGATCCATACCAGGGCGGGGACCATGGAGGTCGGGTGAGGGAAGTCGGCGCGATGGATGATGGCGATCATTGACAACACTCCGGCGGATGGCCTGCTTAGTATCCATGGATCCAGCGATCATGTGCCGGCAATACGCCCTCCTGCGCGCATCGCTCAACACTGTGTTACGGGCTGCCGCGCTGCTGATCCTTACAGCCCTTGGCACGGCGACCTCCTGGGGCCAGCCGGGCTCGAACGATCCAACGTTCGATCCGGGCGATGTCGGCAATGGCAACGGCGATGGGATCTATCCCCATGATGCCCATGCTTCGCTGATACAGCCCGATGGGAAGATCATCACGGGGCGATACCGGCTGAACAGCGACGGAAGCCTGGATGGCTCGTTCTCCACCACGTTCACCGGTTATGTGAACGCGAACGTCTTGCAACCGGATGGCAGGATCATCCTGGCCGGGGGAGAACAGAGCACCCCTTTTCTGGCGCGTGTGAACCCGGATGGAACGATCGATCGCACTTTCGATATCGGTTCCGGCTTTCCTGTGAACAGGTGGATCCGTGCGCTCGCCGTGCAGCCCGATGGCAAGGTGATCGTGGATGGTGGGCGTTTGAACGTGGACGGCAGCATGGATACGGGCTTCGATCCGGGAAGCGGGCCGAACAGTGAAGTATGGGCGATGGCGGTCCGCCCGGACAACAAGATGCTCCTTGCCGGGTTCTTCACCACGTTCGATGGTGCCTCGCACAGAGGTCTTGTCCAGTTGAACGTGGATGGAAGTGTGGACAACAGCTTCGACAATGGCGCCGCCTGGTGCGATCGGGGTCCATCGTGCACCGTGAAGATCAGCTGGACGCCGATGGCACCCTTCGCCGAGCCGCGTGGCATGGAGGTCTCCGAAGAGTTGGACGCTCCTGAACTTCTCCTTTATCCGAACCCGAACAACGGTGAACAGGTGCGGATCGCGATCACCGGTCTTGATCCGGCGTTGGAACAAGTAAGCCTGGATGTGTTCGACGTGAACGGCCGCAAGGTGATGGTCCGCGTGCTTCCGGTGAGCGCCGGATCCGTAGATCAGCTCCTCGAGCTAAGCAACGGCATGTCCAGTGGATATTACACCGTAAGAGTAGTTTCGGGTGAGTTCGACATGGCCACTGTTCAGTTGGTGGTGCAGCGCTGACGGTACAACGTTCCCGGGATCCCAAACCCACATGACCAATGAAACGCTCGATCCTCTTATCGATAGTCGCCTTGCTCACGGTGGCCGATGCATGGACGCAACCGAAGACCTGGGTGAATGCACCTGATGGTGCTCCGGCCTGGCACAATGCGCTCGCCTTTGCCCTGAACGGGAAGATCTACAACTGCCTCGGAACGGACCAAAGTGGCAACGTGCTCACCCAATTGCGGCAGTATGATCCCGCGAACGGCGTGTGGTCCATGAAGGCCGCGTTCCCCGGTGGTGCTCGGACCGGGGCCGTTTGCTTCACCGTGAACAACAAAGCTTATGTGGCCACGGGTGTGGCCGGAGCCGATACGCTGAACGATCTGTGGGAGTACGATCCGACGCTGGATGCGTGGAACGCACGCGCCGATCTGCCGGGGAGTGCGCGCACGCATGCGTTCGCTTTTTCGATCGATCCGTTGGGCTACGTGGCCACCGGCATCGGCGAGCCACTGCCCGATGATGGTTCCGGTTACATGAGTTATCCCATGCTCGGCGATCTATGGGTGTACGATCCCGTAACGGACATGTGGAGCCCGCGTGCCGATCTGTTCAGCTCGTACATCGTGTATGCCGAACCTGATCCGGAATGGACCGGATTCGCGCTTGGGGGAATGGGGTACATGGTCCGGGGTCAGCAGGTGCGTGCGTACGATCCGGTGCTGAATACCTGGGCCGTAATGGCCGATCTTGATGTCTTCACGCTCGGGCATAATGGTCCGCTCACCGGGTTCGCACTGGGGGGCCACGGCTACCTGATCAACATGGGCCGGCCGATGGACCTGATCCACCAAACGCATCCGAACCGCATGGTGCGGTACGATCCGCCGGCGGATGCATGGCGCGTGGAAGCATTTTTCCCAGGCCTTACGCGTGATCATGTGGCGCTCGCCGTAAGTGGACCGGTAGCATACCTCATGGGAGGTTCGCACCTCTATCCCTGGTTCTATCTGGACGACGGGACCTCAACGGATGACTATCGCCTGGACCTGCCGCAGCTTTGGACGTATGACGTGCGCGACTGCCAGGGCACGGTGGATGGTCCCATGGTACCCGGTGATCCCTGTGATGACGGGAACCCGGGAACATTTAACGATGCCTATGATCTTACATGTACCTGCTCGGGATCGACACAGCCCGCGCAACCATTCCATCCCGACCAGATCGACGACACGTTCACCGCTGGTACTGGTTTTGATGGAGAGGTGCTCGCACTCTGCCTGCAGCCCGATGGCAAGGTGATCGCCGCGGGCAACTTCACCCAGTACAACGGCACGGCCTGCAACGGCATCGCACGCCTGCACCCAGATGGTTCCATCGACGCCGACTTCAACGGCGCGGTGGGCGGTCGGGCGCTCGCCTTGCAGCCCAATGGACGGATCCTGGTAGGCGGAAGCGGTATCACCCGGCTCATGCCCGATGGGAGCCCCGACCCGAGCTTCGATACCTATCTCGGCGGCATCGGCCTGCAGCCCATCCACGCGCTCGCTGTGCGACCGGATGGCTCCATCCTGGCGGGTGGTTTCTATGTCACGACCGACGAATGGGGTAATGAGAACAGCATTGGGCTGATGCAATTGATGCCTGATGGCAGCCGCGATCCCGCTTTCGTTCCTGATCTCGTCTGGAGCACGGCCAAGGTGCTGGCGCTGGTGCTGCGGCCGGATGGAAGGTTGCTGGTTGGAATGGATAACAACGACGGCACCGGCGGCAACTTCGCGTTCAACCTGGCCGAGCTGCTGCCCAATGGGGACCGTTCAGAGCCGTTCATGAACACCGTGGGCTTCTCGTTCTATGATCCTGTTCGTGCGATCGCCGTTCGGCCGGATGACTTCCTGGCGATCGGTGGCGACTTCAACATATGGGATGATGATCACCATGTGAACGACGGCGTGCCACGCGCGCATATGGCCTTGCTTGAACCGCAGGGCGCACTGCACTATGCCTTCGATCCCGGGCCTTCCACCGATGGCCCGGTGCGAACGTTGGTGGCAGGGCCTGAAGGCCGCATCATCGCTGGTGGTGATTTCTCCTACTATCGCAACGAGGCGCACAGCGGCATTGTACAGGTGAACGCATACGGGTATGCGGATCCCGAGTTCGATCCAGGCACCGGTTTCGATGCAGCGGTGAACGTGCTGCTCGCACTGCCCAATGGGGACCTCCTCGTGGGAGGAGCCTTCACCTCCTATGACGGCGTCGCGTGCGGCCACATCACACGCTTACGAACGTCAGGTCCGCTCTGCCTCCCCACCCAGCTCACCACCACCGCCGATCCCGTGATCAGCTGCGGCGCGGTGAACCTGAAGTTCAATGGCACGAGCACCATCGCCGCCACCGAAGTGCCCGGCGCGAACAGGTACCAGTTCCGCTTCACCAACACCCCTGGACAACCGGCCTATACGCGCCACATCGCCTTTCCGTCGCGCTCCTTCATCCTCCAGAAGTGGTACACCTTGCCGTTGAAGGCGGGCCGCACCTACAACGTGGTCGTGCGGGCCAGCTTCGACTATGGCGCCACCTGGTGCGATTGGGGTCCATCGTGCACCGTGAAGATCAGCTGGACACCGCTGGCACCCTTCGCTGAGCCGCGTGGCATGGAGACCGCATACACGGAGGAGCCCACGGAACTGCTGCTCTTCCCCAACCCCACGAACGGCGACCAGGTGCGCATCGAACTCGGCGGCATCGATCCGGAGCTCACCGTCGCATCGCTGGACATCACCGACCTCTTCGGCAAGCGCGTATGGAGCACCACCCTGCCGCTGCAGGACGGTGTGCTGAACACATCGCTCACACTGCCCGGTGACCTGGCCGGGGGCCTCTACGTAGCCACCATCGTTGCCGGGGAGCAGCTCTTCACGGAACGGTTGATGATAGCCCGGTGATCGCCGCACTACCGGTGCACTTGAACCGCGGATGATCCTTCCCAGGAAGGTGATGTAAAGGTCTCCAGCAGGCCCTCCGTTCCTGCCCGGACCGCCCTGGCCAGGAGCACGGATGGACTGCTCGTTCTCCACGCCGGCTGTACAGTGATCCGATCATCGTTCCGGTCCGGATCCGGATGGAGCGTGCGTGTCAACTTGCGATGGGCGCTCTAAGACGGGGAGAGTCCCGGGAACAAGTGCCTCCGTGTGTAGCATCGGAACGCCTCCAGGGGCTTGTCGAAAATGGCACTGACGAAATGGAGCGTGGCCAATGGGAGGTACTTGGCCTCGAGCAAGGCCCCCACGACCTGCTGATCCCCATGGTACCGCCTGCACGGCCGGATGTCCTCCACATCGCCCCGCTCGAACACGGGCTCGATGATGAAGCCGGCCTTGCCATCATGGTCCAGCTTCTCGAAGTCCACATCCCAGAACAGCCGGCGCATACACGGGCTTGGGTCGGGCGGTCATGCGGTGAGGATACCGGGCGTGTGACCCCACCAGGAGTCGAACCTGGATCAAGAGTTTAGGAAACTCCTATTCTATCCATTGAACTATGGGGTCGCGCCCGGCGCGGGGCCGCGAAGGTAACCCCATCGCCCGGCACAGACCAGCGGCCCCCCTGGCACGTTATTCGGTGGTAACACGCGCCTGTGGATGAGCCGCCCCCGCGGCGTGTCGGCCGGCGACCCACCCCCCGGACCTTTGTTGAAGGTGCTCTCCCGTTTCCTCCGCCGCGCCCTCCTGGTGGGCTGCGCGCTGCTGGTCCTCTTCGCCGGGGCCCTGGCGGTGGTGGCCACCCTGTACGAGGACGAGGTGAAGGCCCGCCTGCTGGGCCTGCTCAACGCGCAGCTGGCCACCCCGGTGCAGGTGGAGCACATCGACCTTACCCTGCTGCGCCGCTTCCCCAAGGCCAGCCTGCACCTGCACGGGGTGTTCGTGCGCGAGGTGCGCGCCGACAGCGCTGCGGCCGACAGCCTGCTCTACGCCGAGGACCTCTTCCTGGACTTCAACCTCTCGGAACTGCTCACCGGCACCTATGGCATCCGCCGCATCCACGGCGAGGGGGTGCGCGCCTTCATCGCGCACGACGCCCAGGGCCGGCCCAACTACCGCATCTGGCGCAGCGACAGCACCGCCACCGGCCGCCTGCCCCTGCAGAAGCTCACCCTGGACGACCTGTGGGTGCGCTACCGCCACGGCGGCAGCGCCACGGAGGTCATCGGCGCCAGCGAGCGCATCGCCCTGCGCGGCACCTTGGGCGACGGGCCCAACACCCTGCGCACCGAGGGCCATGTGCACCTCATCGACTGGCACCAGGGCCGGGCCCGCATCCTGGCCGACCGCCAGGCCGAGGTGCTGCTCACCATGACCTTCGGCGACACCGACGGCGCCTTCCGCATCACCAATGGCGAGGTGAACAGCGGAGGCGTGCGCCTCACCAGCACCCTGGCCGTGGTGCCCGAGGCCGACGGCCTCTTCCTGGACCTGCGCGCTGCGGGCGACCAGTGTGACCTGGAGCGCCTGCTGGCCCTGCTGCCGCCGGTGGTCAACCGCCCCATGCGCCCCTACGGGATCCAAGGCGAGGCCGATGTGGTGGCGCGGTACGCCGGCACCATCGGCGGGCGCACGCCCCCGGCGCTGGCCGTGCAGCTGGCCGTGCGCGACGGACGCTTCCGCGAACAGGCCAGCGGCGCCACCTTCGACAAGGTGCACGGCTGGGCCGACCTGGCCCTCACCGGCGATGGCACGCTGGCCGAACTGAAGGTGCGCGAGCTGCGCGCCCGCTCCGGCGGCGGCTCCCTCACCGGCCACCTGCACCTGCGCGGCGGCACCAAGGCCCACGTGGATGCCGGGCTCAAGGCCGACATGGACCTGGGCGAGCTGCTGCGCTTCGTGCGGCTGGACAGCCTGCAGCACGCCGAAGGCCGCCTGCGCGCCGACCTCACCGCCCGCGGACCCCTGCCCCGCCTCACCGGCCTGAAGGGGCGGGATCTGCAGGGCCTGGCCATCGGCGGCACCGCCAGCCTGCGCGGCGCCGCCCTCGGCCTGCGCGGCGTGGGCCTCGCCATCACCGCCGTGGACGCCGACCTGGCCCTGGACGGGCCCGACGCCCGCGTGAAGCGCATGGCCGCCACCGTTCAGGGCGACCGCCTGGACCTGAGCGGCACCCTGCACGGCCTGGTGCCCTACCTGCTGCTGGACGGCCAGCGCCTGGCCATCACCGCCACGGGTTCGGCCGCCCGCATCGACCTGGCCCGCTGGATCACCGGCGGAGGCGACGGACCGGCCCACCTGGCCCTGCCCGCGGCCCTGGCCCTGGACCTCGACGTGCGCGTGGACGAGCTGGTGTACGACGCCTTCACCGCCACCGGCATCACCGGCCGCGTGGTGCTGGCGGACCGCATGCTGCGCGCCGAGCCCGTGCGCTTCACCACCGCCGGCGGCACCGTGGGCGGCGCCATCACCCTCGACGGCCGCAGCACCGCCGCCTACCCGCTGGCCGTGCGCGCCTCCCTCAGCGGCATCGACGTGCACCGCCTCTTCGCGGAGTTCAAGGACTTCGGCCAGGACTTCATCGGCCAGCGCCACCTGCAGGGCACCTGCCGCGCCGAGGTGCGCTTCGACGCCCCCCTGCGGTCCGACCTCCACTTCGACCTGGACCGCCTCACCTGCACAGCGGACGTGGTGGTGGAGCAGGGCGTGCTGAAGGGCCATGCCCCGCTGATGGAGGTGGCCACCTACGTGAAGCGCAACAAGCTCGCCGGCCTGCTGCTGGACGCCGACCAGCTGGCCCGTCGCCTGGCCGAGGTGCGCTTCGCCCGCCTGGAGAACCGCATCGAGATCCGCGACCGCCAGGTGCGCATCCCCCTCATGGAGGTGAAGAGCAGCGCGCTGGACATCGAGCTCAGCGGCGTGCATGGCTTCGACGACCGCATCGACCACCGCCTCAACTTCCGCCTGGGCGACCTGGTGCGCGGGGCGCCGCCGCAGGACGAGTTCGGTCCCGTGGTGGACGACGGCACCGGCCCGCGGCTCTTCCTGCGCATGCAGGGCCTGGCGAACGACCCCTCCTTCAGCACCGACCCCGAGATGGCCGCCGCCCGCCGCGGTCGCCACTGGCAGCAGGAGAAGCAGGAGCTGAAGGCCCTGTTCCGCAAGGACCTCGAAGCCCGCGACGAACGCACCGCCACGGCCGGCACCGTGCGCTTCCAGGTGGAGCACCCGGACGATGCCGACACCCCGGAGAAGACCCCTGAACCCCGCCCCGAACGGCGTGGGCGCCAGGACGATCCGCCCCCCGTGGTGTTCGAGGTGGAGCCCTGAGCCGCGCCGAAGCCCCATCTTCACGGACCGATCCCGTGGACCTCTACTCCCGCAAACAGCGCTGGAAGCTGGTGCTGGCCCTGGCCGCCCTGCTCATCGTCATCGCCTCGTTGTGGTACAGCAACCGCATCGTGGACAAGGTGCGCGAGGAGGAGCGCCGCAAGGTGGAGCTCTGGGCCGAGGCCGTCCAGAACCGCGCCCGCCTGGTGAACCTCACCGACCGCCTCTTCGCCCGCCTGCGCGAGGAGGAGCGCAAGAAGGTGGAGCTCTGGGCCGAGGCCATGCTGCGCCTGGTGGGCACCGCCGAGCCCGGCGACCTCTCCTTCTTCCTGAAGGTGGTGAGCGACAACACCACCGTGCCCGTGGTGATCACCGACGCCCGGGGCGAGGTGAAGTTCCACCGCAACCTGGACAGCCTGGTGACCACCGACCCCGACCGCCTGCGCCAGGCCGTGGCCGACATGGCCGCCCGCCGCAAACCCGTGGAGATCGCCGTCTACGGCACCCAGAAGCAATACCTCCACTACCAGGACAGCCGCCTGCTGCGCGAACTGGAGGAGGTGATGGACGGCATCATCCGCTCGTTCATCAGCGAAACGGTGATGAACACCGCCGCCGTGCCCGTGATCCTCACCGACAGCACCGGCGGCCGCGTGGTGGAGAGCGGCAGCGTGGACAGCCTGGTGCTGCGCGACCCCGCCCTGCTGGCCACCAAGCTCAGCGAGATGGCCGCGCGCAACCGCCCGCTGGAGGTCACCCTCGCGGGCCAGGGCCGCCACTACATCTACTTCGAGGAGTCGCGCGTCATCACCCAGCTCCGCTACTTCCCCTACGTGCAGCTGGTCATCATCGGCCTCTTCCTGCTGGTGAGCTACGCCCTCTTCAGCATCTTCCGCAACGCCGAGCAGAACCAGGTGTGGGTGGGCATGGCCAAGGAGACCGCGCACCAGCTGGGCACCCCCCTCAGCTCGCTGATGGCCTGGATGGAACTGCTCAAGGGCCGCGGCGTGGACCCCGCCGCCCTCAACGAGATGCGCAAGGACGTGGACCGGCTGGAGGTGATCACCGAACGCTTCAGCAAGATCGGCAGCGCGCCGGAGCTGACGCCCGAGAAGCTCTACCACACCCTGCGCGCCACGGTGCTCTACCTGCGCCCACGCCTGCCCAGCAAGGCCCGCATCGAGGTGCAGGCCCCGCCCGACCCCGAGCTGCTGGTGCCCCTCAACCGGCCCCTCTTCAGCTGGGTGATCGAGAACCTCATCCGCAACGCCATCGATGCCATGGAGGGCGAAGGCGGCATCACCCTCACCATCGAGCGCGAGGACGACACCGTGCACGTGGACGTCACCGACACGGGCAAGGGCATCCCCGCCGCGCAGCACCGCACCGTGTTCCAACCCGGCTTCACCACCAAGAAACGCGGCTGGGGCCTCGGGCTTTCGCTCAGCAAGCGCATCATCGAACAGTACCACGGCGGCCGGATCGTCGTCAAGAAGAGCGCACCGGGGAAGGGGACGACCTTCAGGATCTCGCTGAACGCGTGATCAGGAGCGGGGGCAGGAGCAGGAGACCCGCTCCACGGATCCATCGCCATAGCTTTCGTCAAAACGAACGACGATGGGCGGTTTCAAGGAAATGTCCGTGTACAAGAGAGCCTTTGAAATGGCTCGCATGGTGTTCGTGCTCAGCAAGCGCTTTCCCAGCGAAGAGAAGTTCTCACTTACGGACCAAGTGCGTCGTTCATCACGTTCGGTGTCCACACAGTATGCGGAAGGCTATCGCAAGAAGCGTTACCCCGCGCACTTCGTGTCCAAAATGACCGATGCGGATGGTGAGAACGCGGAAACACAGGTCTGGCTCGATCATGCGGTCGCCTGCGGATATGTTACCGAACGCGACATCGCCCCCATCGTGCAGGTGTCCGAGGAAGCGGGACGCATGCTCGGGGACATGATCGAGAACCCGGAGAAATATATTGGCAAGCGACCCTGAAGGCTGCTGCTCCCCACCCCTCGTCCCGCTCCCGCTCCTGCCCCTGCCCCTG
>Ga0073899_10004569_pt1 | contig 12106 bp, 11 predicted proteins | sample KloWWTmetaKNB5Ph_FD_88975 | JGI IMG/M metagenome (GOLD analysis project Ga0073899, IMG submission 88975) | Active sludge microbial communities from Klosterneuburg, Austria, studying microevolution and ecology of nitrifiers - Klosterneuburg... | ecosystem: Engineered > WWTP > Aerobic digester >... | reverse complement strand
CTCGAGGAACTTCGAGGTCGGCTCCGGACCCCAGCGAGGCTCCTCCACGGGCACGGGAGGCGGCGGCTCGACCGGCCGGGTCGGCACGCGCGTGAGGAGCTTCTGGAGCTCCTCGTGTGGCACCGCCCGCGCCTCGCCACGCTCGCCGACGAAGACGCTGACCCCGCTGAACCGGGTCATGTCGCGCGCACAGGTCAAGACCATGCCCTCGGGTTCGAGTGTGTATCCCCCGGGCGCGAAGGGATAACTCGTGAGCTCTATCCAATCCGGGAATCGCTCCTCGCACGCATTATCACACGAATCGGGGCTGCCGGGCAGCGGGTCGCAGCCGCGGCAGACTCGCTCGGGCACCCTGGGCACCTTCACAGGGAGTCGCTCCGGGCCGCCCCGCGGACGGCCGACCAGGACGACTCCCTGGACCTCGCCCGCGCACCGCGGCCCCGCCCCGCGGCCGACGATTCCGATCTTCTCGCCTCGGACGTCGAGGTCGAATTGAAACACCGGCGCGGGCTCCGGGGCCCCAGATCGAAGATCCTTCTCGCGGTCCTTCAAGATCGGGCCCGACGTCACACACGACGACAGCGCCACGACGAACACCCAGCCAGGAGCCCCAGCGAGCTTCACCGTCGCCACCGCTTCACCCTGCCAGCAACGCTCATTCGCCACCTCCGTATCAGGTTCCACGCCACGTCCGTCCCCCTTACCAGCGCAATCTCGGCCTGGCTACCACGCGCCCGACAGAGCTCGATCTCTAACTCTCCGTAGAGGCTCTCGGTCTGCATGGTCCCTGGGTGCTCGTGGTCGTGCGCCGCCGACAGCTTCGTCCCGATCTGCCCCAGTTTCAAGGTCATCTTCGACGCGACGACACGAGGCCGCCTTGCGCCCTCCCTCGGCCTCGTCGGGCGCGAAACGCATCGACAGCGATATCTGGTCCCGGCCGCGCAGCTCCGGCGGCCGCGGCCTGTCCATGACACGCCGCCTCCCCGCGGATCGACGCCGATCACCGAGCTCTACGCCCGCGCTGGCCTTCGTCGCTTACAGCCCGCTCGGCCGCGGCTTCCTCAGCGGCCAGATCCGTTCGCTCGCCGACCTCGCCCCGGACGACTCTCCCCGCACCTCCCCGCGCTTCGCCGGCGACAACTTCGAGCGCAACCTCAAGCTCGTCGACCGCCTCCAGGACCTCGTCGCCAATCTCTTCATCCTGGTCGCCGGCGCCGCCGCCCGGCTCGACCGCAAAATCGCCGATGAGCGCGCAAATCTGTTCGCCGACGGCGTCAGGCCTGGACGGAACCGGCGATCCCGAGTAAGACCAGGACAAGCACCACTTCCACCACGCCGAGTGCAGAGTAAGCGGCTTGAAGCGGAGAGTACTCCCCCATGATTGCCAGCTCGGTGAAGATCCAGATCAACATTCCGAGGCCAGCGATCGCAGACAGCAGCGGCGCTCGGCGGTGCTTCACGAGCAGGGAGATCGCCGCGGTAAGCTGTGTCCCTCCGACGACGAGGCCGAGGATTAGACCTGGAATGAGAAACGATGAAAATGGACTATTCGCCAGATACTCGAGCGGAACACCGGCGCCGTTCGCCACGACCGCCATCCCGGCGCCCACAAGGGCTGAGAGCCCACCAAAAAAGAGGAGGACCACGAGCGCTCGGGACCCGATCATGCTGCCTGTGATGCGCCTCATGCCCATCCCGCGCGCTGCCGCTATAGAGCGCAGCACGGATGTGTCGCATCCTATGCCCCATGGCGAGAGTTCCCGGCCTTGGATCTGCCGCCCGATCTGCGGGCGGTCAGCGCGGCGATCCTGGCCGCGAGCCCGCACAGTACCCAGTCATGGTGGTTCGATCTATCGAGCGCGCGGGTCGACGTGCACGTCGACGACACCCGTGACCTCGGAGCGATGGACTCCCGGGGGCGCGAGCGACGGATCGGCGTTGGCTGCGCGCTCGAAAACCTGACGATCGCGGCGTCCCGCTTCGGGCTGCTCGGCGCCCCGACGGGTCACAGCCGGCCGGCCGAATATGCGCGTCACGCGGCGGCCTGCTTCATCTCCGGCAACACAAAGGCCATTTCGTTATGGACCCCTCAGTACAACGCGTGTTGATGCTTCAGAAATTTGGCGGCCCCGAGGGGTTTACCGTCGTCGAGAAGCCCGTGCCCGTACCCGGCGCCGGTGAGGTGCTCGTAAAGGTACTCGCCGCGAGCGTACAATTTACCGACGTCATCTTGCGCAAGGGTCAGTATCCTGACCTCAAGGCCAAGCCGCCGCTTGTCCTCGGGTACGATGTGGTCGGCGAGATTACGAAAGTGGGGCCAGGTGTAGCCTCCCTGGCAACCGGACAGCGCGTCGCCGATCTGACGATGACGGGGTCTTACGCCCAGTACCGCACGCTGAGGGCCGACAGTGTCGTCACCGTCGACGCGGGGCTCGACCCTGCGGAAGCGACGACGCTTGTGTTGAGTTGGATGACCGCGTACCAGTTGCTACACCGGGACGCGTGCGTGCTGGATGGGCAGAGGCTGCTCGTCATCGGCGCTGCTGGTGCTGTCGGTCAGGCGCTCGTCGCGCTCGCCAGACTCGCTGGATGTGAGGTGTGGGGCACGGCACGTTCTCGACAGGCTGACGTCGTGCGGGCGTTGGGTGCCACCTACGTCGATAGCGACCATGCGGATCTCGCGGCGGTGGCGCGGGGTGGCTTTGACGTCGTGTTTGATGGAATCGGCCAGCAGGGCTTCTCACGGGCGTGGCGCGCCGTCGGGCCGCGCGGTCATCTTTCCGCGTATGGGTTCTCCGCTGCCGTTCAGCACAACGACTCACTCGCTCGCATCGGCCTGTGGTTCGTCAAGCTATGGTGGTGGAATGCGTTTTCGCGCGGTCGATCGGCAAGCTTCTTCTCGATCACGTCGCTACGCCAGAAACACCCTGAATGGTTCGCCACGGACCTCGGCGTCTTGCTCGGCATGCTGAGGCGCGGCGACATCAAGCCTCGGGTCGCGGAGCGCATCCCGCTCGACGCCGTCGCGGACGCGCACAACCGCATCGAGCGGGGCGGCCTCGACGGTAAGATCGTGCTCGTGCCCAATGGCTGACGCGCTGCGACGGCCCGACACCTGCGCGACGGCGATGTCCTGTACGCCAGTAGCGCCCGCGAACCACGAACGAAAATCATGAGGGCCGCGGCGCAAAGAGTGCCGGCCCGCGAAAGTGAAGCAGCCCGGCGGGCACGATACGATCGCTGCATGCGTATCACAGCCGGCATGTCACTCCTCGCGCTCGTGTTACTCGGCTGCAACAACGACACGAGGCCCGCGATCGCCGTGGAAGATCTCCCGGCGGAGCAGGCGGCGGCGCTCTGCGACCTGTTTCTCCGCTGCGGCGCCGCCACGGACGAGGCCCTGTGCGCCGGCAATCTGTGGTCGACATACATCTTCACTGCCGAGTCCCTGCCCAAGGTCGCCAGCCTGCGCGCGGCGATCGAGCGTGGCAGCGTGATTTATCACGATGAGCGGCTGGAAGCGTGCCTCGTCAGCATCCGCGAGACGGCGTGCACCGCAGAGGACTTCCGGCTGCTCTTTAGCACCGCCCTGGGCGCCGCCTGTAACCAGGTCTTCGAGGGCACGGTGGCTGAGGGCGAGCCCTGCTGGATCCGCGAGCAGTGCGCCTCGGGGTCCTGCGACATTACATATTGTGAGCTCGCATGCTGCGAGGGAGTGTGCGCGCCGGCCCGGGTGAAGGCGGCGATCGGGGAGTCATGCGCTGAGACCGAGTGCGTCGCGGGTGCCTATTGTACCGCGACCACCTGCGTCGCCCGCAAGCCGCTCGGCGCGGCCTGTGCTCCCCCCGAGGGTCACTCCGGCAGCGACGAGTGCCTCGAGGGCGCCATCTGCGACTCCAACGACGACGGTACGCGTACATGCCGGGCGCTCCCGGCCCTCGGCGAGCCGTGCGTTCAGGGGAAATGCGCGGACCTTGGCGCGTCCTGCGACCACACGATGGGGGTCTGCGTGAAGATCCACGCCGAGGGCGAGGCCTGCGATCCGAGCGGCCAAGGGGCCTGCGGGCTCAGCCTGCGCTGCGACCCCGATCGCAAGACCTGTGAGCGGATGACCGCCGGCGGCCCGTGCTCGTTCGGCCCCTTCGGCCACGATTGCCTCCCCGGCGCCTACTGCCAGGATTTCACCTGCGAATTACAGCAGGCCAACGGCGCCTCCTGCGAGTCCGCCCTGGCGTGCCAGAGCGTGCACTGCGACCCGGTCGAGCACGTGTGCGCCGACGCGCCGGCCTGCGGGCCATAGGGCCCGGCCATCACCGCCTGGGGCTCACGGCCCGCGCCCGGCCTGCTCCCGGGCCGTCACCTTTCGACAGGAGCACTTTGCGATGGACCTCGGAGCCCGTCGCTCCCCCTTCACCCGACGCGAGGCCGCCTTACAACCTCACTCGGCCTCGTCGGGCGAGAAGCGCATCGACAGCGCGATCTGGTCCCGGCCGCCCAGCTCCGGCGGCGGCAGGACCGTCGACAGCAGGGACTCGCGTACGCACTCGAGCAGGCCCGGATCGACGAGCTCGTTGGCCGCGCCCGGCTCGGCCGAGTCGATCACGCCGCCGAGCTCCTCGTCGCCGAGGATCTCGACGTCGAGCACCAGCATGCCCGCGAGCTCCGGCCGCTGCGCGCGGGCGAGATCGTAGCATTCGTCGGCCAGCGGCATCAGCTCCTGGCTCATGACGCGGGTCAGATATGCGTGGTTGCCGGTGCGATCGAGCATCGCACCCGCGGGCGGGGCCTCGTCCGCCGCGCCCGGCTCGCCCGCTCGCCGGCCGCGGGTCGCTGCGGCCGGTCCGTCGTCCTGCCCCGCCGCGCGTCGCTGCTCCGACGCGGCCGTGACCTCGCGCGCATGCATCGCCTCGGTGATGCGCTGCCGCAGGGCCGCGCGCTGGGTGGCCCGCTCGCGGAGCTCCTGGGCCCGCTCGCCGGCGTCGCCCCTCGACGGGGCCGTCGAGGACGCCTGTCGCACCACCTGAGTCGATCCTTGCCGGCCTGCGACCATCGACTCCACCGCGGGCGATGGCCCGCCGAGGACGAGCATAACGCTCACCAGGATCGCCGCCGCGAGGGTGACCAGCACGAGGACTTTGCGCATCAGAGCTCCTTACCCCGGCCGCGCGCGGATCTGACGGCGACGACAGCGCCTGCGCCCATGACTCGTGGGCATCGAAGTCCGGGCGGACCCGGGCCATCAGAAGGAGATACCTGCGCGCCCGATCGCGCGCCGTGTTACCACGCCCGCGTGCAGTTCACCGCCGCCGACATCGACCGCGTGCTCGCCGAGCGCTTCGGCTTCACCAGCTTCCGGCCGGGCCAGCGCGAGAGCGTCGAGGCGCTGCTCGCCGGCGGCAGCCTGCTGTGCATTCAGCCGACCGGCTACGGCAAGAGCCTGCTGTATCAGCTGCCCGCCGCGCTGCTCGGGGGGATCACGCTGGTGGTGTCGCCGCTACTGGCGCTGATGCGCGACCAGCTCGGCCACCTCAACGAACGCTTCGGCCTGCCCGCCGGCAGCATCAACAGCGACCAGAGCGAGGAGGAGAACGCCGCGACGCGGGCCGCCGCCGCCGCCGGTGACTTGCAGCTGCTGTTCGTGTCGCCGGAGCACCTCGATCACGTCGAGCGCTTCGCGGCCCTCGCGGCGCTGCCGGTGCGCCTGGTGGTCGTCGACGAGGCGCACTGCATCTCGACGTGGGGCCACGACTTTCGCCCCGCCTATCGGCAGATCGTGCACCTGCTGCGCGCGCTGCAGGAGCGCCACCCGCAGCTGCGCGTGCTCGGCCTGACCGCGACCGCCGACGAGCGGGTCGAGGCCGACATCCGCGACCAGCTGCAGGGGCCCGGCGGCGCGCCGCTGCAGGTCCACCGCAGCGGCATGGACCGCCCGAACCTGTCGCTGGCGGTGGTCGGCCTGGCGGGCATGGCCCACAAGCTCGCCTACCTCGCGCAGCTGGTCCCGCGGCTGCCGGCGCCCGGGCTGCTGTATTGCGCGACGCGCGAGCACACCGAGCTGGTGGCCGAGTATCTGCGCGCGTGCGGGCTGCCGGCGGCGGCGTATCACGCGGGCCTCGAGCCCGAGCACAAGCGGGAGCTGCAGGCCGACTTCCTCGCGGGTCGGCACCCGGCGATCGCGGCGACCAACGCGCTCGGCATGGGCATCGACAAGTCCGACCTGCGCTACGTGGTGCACGTCGACGTGCCCGGCTCGGTGACCGCGTATTATCAGGAGGTCGGCCGCGCCGGCCGCGACGGCGAGCCGGCGCGCGGGATCTTGCTCTTCGATCCGGCGGACAGCAGGATCCAGGAGCACTTCATCGACTCGGCGCAGCCGCAGCCCGAGGACTTCACGGCGATGCTCGCCGCGATCGCCGACGCCGGTGAGCCGCTCGGCTTGACCGCGCTCAAGGTCCGCACCGGCCTGCACCCGACCCGCGTCACCGTGGTGGTCGCCGAGCTGGTCGAGCAGGGCTTTTTGCGCAAGCGCAGCGCCGGCGGCAAGCAGGTCTACGAGCGCACCGAGCGCGCCGACACCCCCGAGCTGGCCCGCTATCGCAATCAGCTGGCCGTGCGCATGCGCGAGCTCGAGGCGATGCTCGCCTACGGTCGACTCGAGGTGGATTGCCTGATGGCGACATTACGGCGGGCGCTCGGCGACCGCGAGGCGCTGGTCTGCGGCCGCTGCTCGCAGTGCAAGGGCCAGCGGTCCTCGGTCGATGTCAGGGCCGCCGCCGAGCACGCGGAGCAGTGGCTGGCCGCGCGACCGTCACCGATCGCCGCGAGCGCGCGGCCGGAGATGGCCGAGGGCCTCGCGCTGCTCGACGCCGAGCTGGGCGGCGAGCTGTACCGCGGGCTGTTCGCCAAACGCGAGTCCGACGCCCCGCTGGCGCCCGCGCTCGCCGACCTGCTGCGGCGGCAGGCGCTGGCGCTTGCGCAGCGCCATGACCTGCGCGCCGTCGCGGCGGTGCCGAGCCGCGACTGGCGGCAGCGCGACGAGGCGCTGGCGATCGCCGCCGAGGCGCTCGGCGTGCCGGCCCTGCCGGACCTGCTGGTATGGGCGAATGAGCCGCCGGCGCGGCAGGGCGAATTACGCAACAACGATCAGCGGCGCGAGAACGTCGACAGCAAGATGGCCCCCGGCGGGTCCGCCCGGCCCGGCGGCGGCCTGCTGCTGCTCGACGACTTCATCGGCTCCGGCGCGACGCTGCGAGAGGCCGGCCGGGCGCTGCGCAAGCAGGCGCGGCTGACCGGCGCGATCGTGCCGCTGACGCTGGCCCGCGTGCGCTGGAAGCTCGGCGCGCCGGGCCGGGTCCGCTGAGGCCTCGGCGGCGCCGACGGCAGATCCTAGCGATCGCGCGACCGACAGGAGCCCTCAGCACTCCACCCAGACCTTGAGGGTATAGCTGACGCCCGAGAAGGCGTCGTACCAGTAGTGGACCACGACCTCGGTGCTGTCCTGCTTGGTGATGTGCGCGGCGGCGTGCCCCTTCACGTTGACCTGAAAGTCCAGGTGTGTGATGTTCTTGCCGTTCATCGGGTAGTGATCGTCGCCCTTGTGACCGAAGATACCGCCGCTGTAGCCCTTCTGCACGTCGATCTCGAGGCACTCGCCGAGCGTGGATTCAGCGGTCACCGCTGCGTCTGCCTGCGAACGCTCTCCCCCCGCGCTGGTCGCAGGGACGCCGCCCCACGCCGCCCCGAAGGTTACGCCGAGCACGGCGATGCAAGCCGTCTGCACGATATTCTTCGCGGCGCCCGCCGCGAGTCCCGAGTTGCGTTGATTCTTCACGATCATACTCCCTTTCGCACCCTCGTGAGTGTTACCAACACTATGGACCAGCCCTTCAGATCGGCCAGCGCATCACTCTCTCTGCGAAGATACGAACTTCGCCGCGTCGACCGCCCTCCCGTAATGTCCGCAGCTTTGCCGCGCTGCGCCCGACCGACGCCAGCCGATCACTCGCGGACGGTCCGCTCGCGCGCTGCACGGCGGGCGCCGACGTCCGCTCAGCGGAGCCCGCACAGGCGCTCGGCGAGCTGGCGCTCGTAGAGCGACTCGGGCACCAGGCCCGGCTGGCCGCTGCCCTCGATGTAGCCCTCCGGCTGGGCGAAGGGCGCCGGCTTGTCGCCGGTGAACTCGCCCGCGCCGCCGATCGCGTAGTTCTGCGCGGTCGGGGGGCGCTGGATCGCGGCGACGCCGGAGGACGTATCGTAGTTCCACGCGACGGAATGCGCGGACGACCAGCCGTGGCCCGTGCCGTAGTCGCCGCGGTTGTACAATCCGAGCACGACCATCCCGTCCTTGCTCGGCGCGGCCTCGACGATGTTATCGTAGAGCAGGCCCATGCTCCAGCGGCGGTGGCCCTCGCTCGACGCGTGCGCGCCGGTCGAGGTCGAGCGGTGGAACACCACGCCCGAGGTCCAGGTCGTGCCGTTGGAGACATAATGATGACGGCCGTTGCTCGCGTGACAGCCGGTGAACAGCAGCTGCTGGCCGCCGCTCGCGTCGAAGTTGTACATGCGCTCGCCCGTGATCTTCGCGACCGGGTCGAGCGCGTGGCTGTCGACGATCGTCAGCTGGCTGCCGGTCTGCACGGTGACACCGGCGAAGCCGAAGTGCAGCGCCGTGACGCGGCGGACCCAGCCGTCCTCGACCCCGACCATGGCGATCGCGGTCCACGCGTGGTCCTCGTCGTCGCCGCCCTCGGTCTCGATGTCGATCCGCAGGTCCTCGACGCCGACCTCGGTGACGATGTCCTCGCGGTCGAGCGCGTAGACGTACGACTGCGCGAGCGAGCGGTCGAGGTGGTTGAACACCGGGGCGTCGATTGTCAGCGTGGTCCCGTCGATCGCCAAGATCTGGCGCTTGAACACCAGCGGCTGCGTGTCGGGCGTCCACGGGCCATCTCCCGCGGTGCCGCCGAAGTCGACCGCCGCCAGCCAGGCCTTGGTGCACGGGTGCACGAGCACCACGTGATCGCCGATCGCGAACCCGCCGGCGTCGGCGACCGCGAATTGGCGCGCGCCGACCGGGACCAGGTCGCTGACGATGTCGGTGCGGGTGCCCGGCAGCTCGGGCGCCCACTTGTGATTACTGCCGCTGCCGACCACGAGGACGCTGCGCTGATGCGGAGCGTCGCCGACCGCCCGCAGGATGCTGCTGTTCGCCGGGTCGTCGCCGTCGCCGGCGCCGCGCAGGACCACGCCGCTGTGCCGCAGCCGCACGGTGCCGGCGATCGTGTATTCGCCGGGCGCGAGGACCACGGCGCCACGCAGGCCGTCGGGCCCGGGCGGCAGGGCCCCGAGCTCGTCGATCGCCTGCTGGAGCTGCGCCGTATCGTCGCCGTCGACCGGACCCAGCGCGATCACCATCGGCACGTCGGGCAGCTCCGCCTCGCCGCGGTGGTAGCCGGCGAAGCTAAAGTCGGCGATGCGATTGCCGTCGCTGTCGGCGACGTACTCGAGCGCGTCGTCGGCGCCGACCGGGACGATCGCCGAGGTCCAGCTCCCCGGCGGCTGCTCGAGCGGCGGAGGACACGACACGGCGCCCGTGCTGCTCCCGGTCTCGCTGCTCGCGCCGAGGTCTGGCGCCGCGCCGCTCGTGCCGCCGCCAGTCGAGCTCGTCGCGGCCGACCCTTCGCTGCCCGGGTCCGTGCTGCCGGTCGCGCTGGTCGTCGGTGTGGCGCCCGTGGTGGCGCCCGTGGTGGCGCCCGTGGTGGCGGTGCTGGTGCCGCCGCTGCTGCTCGCGTCGGTCGTGCCGGTCGACGTCGCCTGGCCGCCGCCGCCCGGGCAACCGAACAGGACCAGCGAACCAGCGAGCAGGGCGCTTCGCGGCCCAGGGCGCGCGATCGAGGAGCGAGTGCACATCGCGGCACCGTACCGAGCGGGTCCTCGCCCTGCAAGCCGTTCGTCTCGAGATCCTCCGCGGGCCGGGGCGGCGCGCGGATTGCAAGCGCATCGGGGCTTCGCTAAGGTCCATCGGGATGGCGAGCCAGGAAGCACCACGTCTGACGCGGCGCGGCGCGCTGCTCGGGGCGGGCGCGCTGGTGTTCGGCGGCGCTGCCGGGGCGCTCGGGCGCCGGTTGCTCTCGCCGGAGCCCGGGCGCTTCCCCGGACTGATCGTTCGGGGGCTCGCGCCGCACAACCTCGAGACGCCGCGCGCGGCGCTGGCCGCTCGCATCACCCCGCTCGAGCTGTTCTTCGTGCGCACGCACGGCCATCCGCCGCACCTCGATCCCGACACGTATCGGCTGACCATCGATGGTCTGGTCGATCGGCCGCTCGAATGCTCACTCGCCGAGCTGCGGGCGCGCGCGAGCGACTCGCGGCTCGCGGTCCTGCAGTGCGCCGGCAACGGTCGCGCGTACTTCCAGCCGCGGGTCCCAGGGGTCGCGTGGGAGGCCGGTGCGATGGGGCAGGCGCTGTGGTCGGGCCCGCGGCTGGCCGATCTGCTGCGCGAGGCCGGCGTCCACGCGACCGCTCGTTACCTGCATCTGCACGGATCCGACACGATGGCCTTGCCGGCCACGCCGAGGTATGTGCGCACGATCCCGATCGAGCGAGCGCTCGCCGACGACGCCCTGATCGCCCTCGATATGAACGACGGCCCGCTCTCGTGGTTGCACGGCGGACCGGCGCGGCTGGTGTTGCCGGGCTGGACCGGCCACCACTGGGTGAAGTGGCTGGCGCGCATCCACGTGTCCGTCGACGAGGAGCCGAGCTTCTACGCGAAGACGGCCTACCGCATGCCGGCCGAGGCGACCGCGCCCGGCGCGACGCCGGCGGCGACGGTGCCGATCACCGAGAACGGGGTCAAGGCCGTGATCGCGCGGCCGCTGGCCGGCGCGCGTGTGCCGGTCTCGCGTGGCGGCCTCGAGGTCGCCGGGGTCGCCTTCTCCGGCCGCACCAGCGTGGCGCAGGTCGAGGTCTCCGGCGACGACGGTGGCACCTGGCAGCTCGCCACGCTCGAGGGTGACGATACGCCCGGCGCGTGGCGAGTGTTCCGCGCGACCCTCCCGATCGACGGTCCCGGTCCGCGGACGATCGCCGCCCGCGCGACCGATGCACGCGGCGCGGTGCAGCCCGACGAGGCGCCGTGGAACCCGTCCGGGTACCTGTGGAACGCCGTCGATCGCGTGACCTGCGAGGTCGTCGCGTGAAGCTCGCGCTGCTCGGTCTCGCGGCGCTCGGCGCGGCGCTCGGCGCCCTGCTCGTGCCGCCGCAGGCCCGCGTGGAGGTCGAGCCGGTCGCCCCGCCGCCGTCCACGCAGCGCCCCTTCGATGACCCCGGCCTGCCGGCGCTGCTGCGCGAATCATCGCCTGCGCGGGCCGTGTTCGAGCGCCATTGTCTGCTGTGCCACGGTCTGCCGATCGTCGCCGGTCAGCGGCTGACACCGGCGCAATGGCGGGCCGAGGTGGCCAGGATGCGCGACAAGTTTCATGCGCCGCTGGTGGCCGGGGGCGACGACGAGGCCGTGATCGTCGACCTGCTCGCGCGCGCCTTCCCGATCGAGCTGCCGCCGGCCCCGGCGTCGTATATGACGGTGCCCACCGGTCCGCTCCCCGAGCCGGGATATCCGGCCCTGACCGCCGCGGTCCCCGATGGCGACGCCGAGCGCGGCGCGCTCGCCTATGCCTTCGGTTGCTCGTCATGCCACGGCAAGGACGGCCTCGGCGGCGCCCTCGGTCCGCGGCTCCGACTGCGGCCCGCGCTGGCCGACCAGGCGAGCTTTCGTCGGATCGTCGCCGAGGGCCTGCGCAGCATGCCCGCGCTGCCGGGCGTCCACGAGGCCGACACGCTCGACATCCTCGCGTTTCTGCGGGCGCCCGGCTGAGCGATCGAGCTGAGCCGCGGCACGCCGCCGCCGCCTCCTGCGCGATATGGCCCCGCGAACGTCGCCGCCGGCCCCAGACGCCGATCGGCACCGACAGGGCGCGGCTTCGCGGTGCCGGCGCGGCGTGATGCTCCACATCTCGACCGGGAGATATGATCATGATCCACCGGCTGCACCGTCGGCGCCGGCCGCGTTCGCTCGTCATCGTCATCGGCCTCATCGGCCTCATCG
>Ga0073899_10004564_pt1 | contig 12110 bp, 11 predicted proteins | sample KloWWTmetaKNB5Ph_FD_88975 | JGI IMG/M metagenome (GOLD analysis project Ga0073899, IMG submission 88975) | Active sludge microbial communities from Klosterneuburg, Austria, studying microevolution and ecology of nitrifiers - Klosterneuburg... | ecosystem: Engineered > WWTP > Aerobic digester >... | reverse complement strand
TCGGCCGCGGCGTCCCACGTGGGAGATCGGCCGCGGCTATGTCGCGAAGATCACTGCGGCGCGGTGGCCGCGACCCGGGCGATCTCGACCCGCGCGTCGTTGTAGCAGGGGCCGCCGCCCAGATCGGTGAGGGCCTGGGAGACCACGGCGGTGGCGGCGCTACCGTTGGCGGTGTGGAAGCGCCAGGTGCCCTTGGGCAGCACCGCGACGCCGGGGCGCAAGTGGCGCGCGACGCGGGCGCCACAGACGATCTCGCCCAGGGCGTTCCAGATGCGCACGGTGTCGCCGTCGGTGATGCCGCGCGCGGCGGCGTCGGCGGCGGCCAGCTCGACGGTGGCTGGGGCGCGGCGCAGCTGGCCGAAGGTGGAGCTGATCTGCTGAGCGATCGCCGGCGAGATCAGCGCCAGCGGGAACGCGGCGGTCGCGGGGTCGGGCTGGTAGTGGTACAGGCCGTGCGGGGCGACGGCGTCGAGCGCGGCCGGGCAGAGGTCGATCTTGCCGTCGGCGGTGCCGGGCATGACGTCGACGAACAGGCGCGGCGTGGGGAGGAGCGGCGCGGCGACCTGGCGCGCGGTGAGCTGCGCCCGCAGGTGGCCGTCGCGATCGTCGGCGAAGATGGCTGCGACCACCTCGTCCTCGCTGCGCGGGTCGCCGGCTCGATCGAGGCCGAGGCGGGTGAGCAGCGCGCCGAACAGCTGGTGGTTGCTCCACGCCTGGCCGGGCGCGGCGGCGACCGCCGGCGAGTCGTAGAGCCGCATCGCGCCGTAGCCGCGCCGCACCTCGCGGTGCTCGAGGAACGTGGTCGCGGGCAGCACGACGTCGGCCCAGCGGCAGCTGTCGGTCATGACCTGCTCGTGGACCACGGTGAACAGGTCGTCGCGGGCCAGGCCGCGCAGCACCGCCGCCTGATCGGGCACGGTCTGGGTCGGGTTGCAGTTGTAGACGAACAGCGCGCGCACCGGCGCGGCGGTGTCGGCGAGCGCCGTCCCCAGCTGCGTCATGTTGATCGCGCGGGTGGCGGGCTCGGGCTCGGCGATGCCCGGCTCGGGGCTGATGCCCCAGGCGGCGTCGCCGTTGGACATGGTGTAGCCGCCGCCGCGCACGCCGAACTTGCCGGCCACGGCGGGCAACGCGAGGATCGCCGCGACCGCCGAGCCGCCGTTGCGGTTGCGCTCGACGCCCCAGCCGCAGCGGATCACCGCCGGCGACGCGGCGGCGTACAGATCGACGAACCGCGCCAGGTCGGCGGGGTCGACGCCGCCGACCTCGGCGGCGCGGGCCAACGTCCACGGCTCGGCGCGGGCGCGCAGCGCGTCGACGCCGGTGCAGTGCGTGGCCAGGAACGTGGCGTCGGCGGCGCCGCGGGCGAACAGCTCGCGGTGCAGCGCCAGCGCGATCGGCAGGTCGGTGCCCGGGCGCACCGCGAGGTGCAGCGTGGCCAGGCGGGCCAGCGGCGTGCGCCGCGGATCGACGACGATCAGCGTGGCGCCGGCGGCCACCGCGCGCTCGATGATCGGCACCAGGTGGATGCCCGACGCCGACGGGTTGCAGCCCCACACGACGATCAGCTTGGCCGCCGGGTAGTCCTCGAGGCCGACGCCCGGCACCTGGCCGTACAGGCCGCGCACGGCCTCGCTCGACGGCGCCGCACACAGCGTGCGCAGGCAGCGCGACGCGCCCAGCCGGCGGAAGAACCGCGTGGCCAGGCCGCCCTCGGTGAGCCAGCCGTTGGAGCCGCCGTAGTGGAACGGCAGGATCGCCTCGCCACCGTGGTCGTCGCGGATCGCGCGCAGGCGATCGGCGACGACGGTCAGCGCCTCATCCCACGACGCCGCGCGGAAACGCCCCTCGCCCTTGGCGCCGACCCGCAGCAGCGGCGTCAGGATCCGGTGCTCGCCGTACAGGTGATCGGCGATGTTGCGGACCTTGCCGCAGACGAAGCCATCGGTGATCGGGCCGCGCTCGTCGCCGTCGACCTTCACCACCTTGCCATCCTCGACCTCGACCCGCAGGCTGCACAGGTCGGGGCAGTCGAGCGGGCAGGCGCTGGTGTGCGTCGTGGCGACCATGCGCTGCTTATAGCGCGCCGCCAAGGCCGACGACGAGCCCGCGGCCGCCGGCCCGATCGCGCACCGGCGTCACCGTCGGCTGCAGCCGCAGCACCGGCGCGTCGAGGTTGCGGGTCAGGTAGACGCCCAGCCCCAGCCCGATCGCCATGCCGGCCAGCGTGAAGTGCGAGCGGCTCTCGTCCGAGGCCGACGTGCCGGTGCTGCTCGACTGTGCGCCGTTCTGCACCGCGAGGCCCGCGACGAGTCCGGCGGTGCCGGCGAGGTCGATGTAGATCACGCGCTTCCGGCTGATCTCGTAGCGGCGCGCCAGCACGACGCCGGTGATCAGGCCGAGGCCGGATCCGGCCGAGGTCAGCGCCAGGTCGGTGCGATCGCTGCCCGCGAACACCTGCGTGAACAGGAGGCCGCTGACCGTGCCCCACAGCACGCCGCTGTTGACGATGGCGGCCTGGCCCTCGCCGATCTCGCCCTGGCGCGCGGCCAGCACCGCGATCGTCGCGCCGGCCACCGAGCCGCCCAGCGCGGTCGAGGTCAGCACCCGGCTGTCGTCGCTGAGCGCCAGGCCCAGCTCGAAGCCGCCGATCGCCCCCGCGGTGGTCGCGGTCAAGAGCAGCGACGCGGTGCCGTAGTGGATGTCCTCGGGGATCAACAGGTAGCCACCGATGCCGCCGACCACCAGGCCCGCCAGCCCCGTGCCGGCCGCGGTCGAGCCGTCGTCGGAGGTGTCGACCAGCGCGCCGATCGACGCGCCGGCGTACAGGCCGTATGCGGTCGCGCCGCCGATCGCCATCCAGCGCGCGGTGGCCGGCGGCCGCGCCAACGCGATCGAGGCCTCGGCGGTGCCGACGTCGCGGACCTCGATGGTCTGCTGGGTCGGGAGCCAGCCTGGCTGCTCGACCGCGATCTTGTGCGGTCCGAGGTCGAGCTCGCCGTCGAAGCTGCCCTGCCCGACCAGCCGATCGTCGACGAGGATGCGGGCGTCGCCCGGCACCGCGTTGATGCGCAGCCGACCGCGCCGCGGCTGCAGCCGGAACGAGTAGCTGTACGGCTCGCCGATGCCGATCGTCAGCGGCTGCTCGACCGGCACGTAGTTGGGCAGCTCGACCTGCATCGTGTACGAGCCGGCCGGCAACGAGATCAGATCGTCGGTGTTGGCGGTGGCCGACGCCACGGTCTGGCGCGCGTCGCGGACCGTGATGGTGGCGTTGGGCGGCTCGGTGGCGACGCGGATGGTCGACGCCAGCCGCGACAGCACCTGGATGCGCGCGACGATGTTCTCGCGTCCGACCGGGTCGTTGGTCGCCATCACGTAGCGCTCGAAGTACGTGATCGCCCGCTCGAACCGCACCGACCGCTCGTAGCTCTGGCCGATGTCCTTGAGCAGCGACGGCAGCGGCGCCAGGCAGTACGCGCTCACGAACTCGGCGATCGACCCCGGATAGTCGCCCTGCAGGTAGAGCACCAGCCCGCGGTCGTAGTGATCGGCGCCGCGTGCCTTGATCTCGGCGGGCGACAGGCCAGGCTGGGGCGGGCAGTCGTCGATCTCGAGCGCCACCCGGCGCCGCCCGATGAAGCCGTCGTCGTCGGCGTGGGCCGCGGTGGCCGTCAGCGCCGCGACCGCGCCGGCGCACGCCGCCAGGAGCCGGGTCATGGGCCCTTCGTGAACGGGTTGCCCTCGAGCTCGCCGCCCGCGGTGTTGCGGCCGTCGCCGCCGCCCGAGCCGGAGCCGCCGCCCGTCGGGGCCGCGCTGCCGGAGCCGCCGCCCGTCGGCTTGACGCGCCGGGGCTGACCCTGCTTGAGCTTCTTGAGCTTGCACCGCAACGTCTGATCGTGATCGACCGCGGGCCGCACCTTGCACTCGCCCTCCCAGTCGTCCTTGCCGTCGCTGTAGCTGGCGGTCAGCGACACGGTCTCGTTCGACAGCGGCAGCTCGATCTCGCGCAGCGAGACGCCGAGGTCGCGGCCGCCCTCGGACAAGGACGCGCCGCTCGGCGTGGTCTCGATGCGCAGCTTGACGATCTCGACGGCCGGCGGCGGCGGCGCGGCGGGCGCGTCGATCGGTGGCGGCGGGGGCGGACCGGCGTCCACCACCACCGCGGCGGCCTGCTTGCGGGTCGGGCCTCCGCCCATCGCCATCGTGACCGCGACCATCACCGCCGCGACGATCGCGGCGATCGCGGCGATCCACACGACGATCCGCAGGCTGCCGCCGCGCTGGCGCAGCGGCCGGCGCGGGCCGGTGATGCGGGCCCGCTGGGTCGAGTGCGTCGGGTCGTCGTACAGCGCGTTGAGATCGGCGAGGATGTCGTCGGTCGACTGGTATCGATCGGCCCGCTCCTTGGCCAGCGCCTTGTGGACGATCGCCTCGAACTCCTCGGACAGCTCGGGGCGGATCGCCCGCGGTGACTTGGGATCGTCGTTGAGCACCTGCGAGATGATCGCCAGGTAGTTGGTGCCGGTGAACGGCACCCGCCCGGTGGCCAGTTCGTACATGATCACGCCCAGCGCGTAGACGTCGATGCGGGCGTCGAGTTCGTCGTCGCCGCGGGCCTGCTCGGGCGACATGTACAGCGGCGTGCCCAGCACCATGCCGGTCTGGGTCAGGCGCGGCGAGTCCTCCTCGCCGACGTCGGAGGCGCGCAGCGACTTCGAGATGCCGAAGTCCACCACCTTCACGAAGTCCTTGTCCTTGCGGCGCAGCAAGAACACGTTGTCGGGCTTCACGTCGCGGTGGACGATGCCCTTGGCGTGGGCCGCGCCCAGCGCCGACGCGATCTGCCGGGCGATGTCGACGATCCGCTGCTCGGGCAGCGGGCCCTCGCGGTTGAGCAGCTCGGACAGCGACTCGCCCTCGAGGAACTCCATCACCACGAAGGTGCGGCCGTCCTCGGTCTGGCCGAAGTCGGTGATGTCGATGATGTGCTCGTGGCCGATCGACGACGCCAGCCGCGCCTCTTGCTCGAGCCGCGCGACCACCTGCTCCTTGCGCGCGTACTTGTCGAGCAGCACCTTCACCGCGACCCGCTTGCCGATCAGCGTGTGGGTCGCTTCGTAGACCGCGCCCATGCCGCCCTGGCCGATCTTGCGTGTCACCGAGTAGCGGCCGAGCAGCATCGTGCCGACCAGATCCTCCTCGGTGTGGAGCTTGCGGACTCCGGACGGCGGCTGGGGCTCCGGCTCGGTGAACTCGCCCGGCGCCGGCGTCTTGAGCGCGACCGCGGTGTCGGCGGCGCCGATCATCGCGGACTCGCCAGGCACCAGGCCGGGCTCGCTCCGCACGGCGACGGCGCGCGCTGCCTGCGCGCGGGCGCCGCTGTCGCTCGGAGCGTCGTCGCCGCTGCCACGTCCGGTCATTGGTCCACCGGAGATGGTAGGTGGCGCACGACCCCAAGTCAAACCAAGGTCGGGCCGCTCCGTCGACGGAACTACCCGGAATCCATCACGTCTCGACCAGGCTGGGGCCGGGACCGTGACCAGCGCCGCAGCGAGCGCGGCTCAAAGGCGCCAGCCGGCGTACACGGTCAGGTGGAACGACATGTACTGGCCGTCACCGTCCCGCCACGGGGCGCGCGCCACCGGCGTGTCGACGAAGGTCTCGTACTGCTCGCCGAAGAAGCGCTGCCAGCCGAACTCGCCGCCGACGCGCAGGCGGTCGCCGAGGAAGAAGTGCTCGCCGACCGCGAGCTCGAGCAGCGGCGTGTGATCGGCGTCGGTGAGCGCGCCGACGCGGCCGGCGAGGTAGAAGCCGCCGCGGGCCGACACACCGAACAGGCCCATGCGGTGCTGCGAGAACCGCGCCTCGAGCCGCCCGCCAACGGTGACGAACGCGTCGGTGTTGTCCTCGACGTCGCCGGTGCGGTGGTCGGCGATCCGCAGGTAGCCCAGCGTCACCTCGGGCACCAAGGCGCCGGCGAAGCGGACGCCCTTGGGCTCCTTGTACGCGAGCGGCGACGGTTCCCACGACGCGGTGAGGCGCGCGGCGAGCGTGCCCTCGGGGTCGTAGTCGCGGCCGAGCGTGTCGTAGCCGTCGACGGTGGTGCCGACGCCGATCGAGCCGCCGGCGGTGACGAACATCGCGGTGTCGTCGTCGGCGAGCGCCGGCGCGGCGGCGGCGGCGACGGCGAGCAGCGCCGCAGACGCGCGGATCACGGGTTGCACTCGCAGGCGTACTCCTGCGCGCCGTTGTCGTACCAGTCCCAGAAGCGGCCGTTGTCCTCGACGAGCACGTAGATCTCGCCGAGGCGGCCGTTGGGCTGCGCCGGAGCCCACGGCAGGTAGGTCTGCGTCGCGCCTAGCACCGTGGTCCAGGTGCCGTCGCGCTCGGGGTCCTCGATCCCGGCCCAGTAGAACGGCGAGGTGCTGGCCGGGTTGACGAAGGTCCCGATGGCGACCGCCTCGCCCATCGAGCCGGGGATCACCAGGTAGCCGCCGTCGGAGGTGCAGTCGGCGTCGGCGCCGGCCCAGGTGGTGAGCGTGTTGACCTTGCGGTAACGCGACCCGGCCGGCGCGCCGGTGACCACCTGGTAGCCGACGCAGCGGGGCGGCGCGGCGTCGATCGGCCGGGCGTCGATCGGGGGCGGGGCGTCGATCGGGGGCGCGTCGATCGGGGGCGCGTCGATCGGGGGCGGGGCGTCGATCGGCCGGGCGTCGATGACCGCGGCGTCGATGACCGCGGCGTCGATCGTGGCGCCGTCGACGATCGCGCCGTCGACGATCGCGCCGTCGGCGCCGACGCCGTCGACGATCGCGCTGTCGTCAGGGCTGCCGTCGTCGGTGGTCGCCGGGCCGCTGGGATCGAACGAACAGCCAGCCGCGACGATGACGAGCAGGAGCGGCGACCGCATCCCGCCAGCCTATCACCGTGCGACAGCGGCTGCGCGATCTGGTTCGCGGTCCGTCATCAGGGGCGAGCGGCCACCGCCCCCGCCCCCGACGGCGGCTGGTACGGTCAGCCCATGTGGAAGCGTGCTGGCGTGCTGGCGGCGATCACCGGGCTCGGGGCCTGCTCGAGCGACGACCCGACGCCCTATACGATCACGATCACCGGGGACGAGCACCTGATCTACCTGGCCGCGCAGGACGGCGACGCGCCCTGGCAGCGCCTGACCCTCGACGCCGCGGGCCAGGCGACATTCACGGTGACCCGCGGCTACCACGGCCTCGCGTTCGCGTGCGGGCTGGGCGGGAGCAGCCCGCGTTTCCTCAGCGCCCCGTTCGACGCCGGCGCGCGCGCTGCGCCGCTGGCGCCCTGCGGCGATGGCCGCACCTACGCCACGGTGTCGGGCGCGGTGAATCCCCCCGACGCCAAGATCGCCCTCGGGCTGGCGTACCCCTTGCCGCACGCCGCCGGCAGCTACCAGGTGCAGGTGCCGACCGGCGCGCTCGACGCGGTGGTGATGCAGGGGACCCAGATCGCGATCCGGCGCGGCGAGCAGGTCACCGCCGATCGCGCGCTCGACCTCGACCTGACCGTCGACAGCTTCCAGCTGGCCACGGTGACGCCGACGGTCACCGGCGCTGGCGCGGATCCGGTGACGCTGTACGCCGAGATCCTGACCGCCAACCAGACGTACGTCCGGCATCCGGACGCGTCGCCGGCGGCGCTGATCGTCCCGGCGCCGCAGCGGGCGACGGGTGACCGCGTGGTCATCGGCGCCAACCGCGGCACGGCGGCGCGCGGCGAGACGACCCAGCGCGAGGTCGTCGCCGAGGCGCTCCCCGCGCTCGCCTTCGCGTCGCTGCCCGCCCTCGAGGTCGATCGAGCTGGGGTGCGGTTCGGCGACGGCTGGGACTTCGCCGCGGTGGCGTACCGCGCCAGCGCCGTCGGTGGGCTGCGCGCCACCGTCATGACCACCGCGGCGTGGGCCGACGCGAGCGGCGCGACCGCCCAGCCGCTGCTCGACCCCGCGGCGCTGCCGGGCTGGGATCCGGCGTGGCCGACGCTCGCGGCCTCGACCGCGATCACGCTCGACGCCTGGGCCGGCATCGGCGACCTGTCCGGCGACTACCAGACCGCCTGGGTCACCGCCGACGCGACCTGGTAGGCACGGCCGGCGTTGTGGCGCGGTCCGCCGGCGATATACTCAGGGGGTCATGCGCGTCAGCCAGGCCGATCGCGACTACATGCGCCGGCTCGGCGAGTTCGAGAACGACGCGCACGCGCAGCGCTTGCGTGAGCACCTCGCCCAAGACGTGAGCGAGCGGCTCCGTCGCAGCATGGCCCTTTACCTCCAGTTCCGCGGCAGCGCCAACCTGCGCGATCGTGTCGACGATCCGTCGCCGTTCTACGAGCGTGCCCGTCGGCTCGGGCTGTATCGGCCGTGACCGAGCCGGGGCCGTTCGCCGTCGTCGCGCTGGTCGTCGCGCGCGCGGGGCTGCGCGCGTGTCTGATCGGTGGCCACGCCGTGAACACGTGGATCGAGCCGCGGTTCACGTCCGACATCGATCTGACCGTGTTGGCCGACCGCCCGGCGCTCGAGCGCGCGCTCGAAGAGCTGGCGGTGCACGGCTACCAGGTCGTGCAGGCTGTCGGTGCGGATGCTCCATCGGGGCCGGACTTCCTCCGGCTCGCTGCGGCGTCTGGGCCGCCGCTCGACATCCAGACCGCCAAGACCGACTACCAGCGGCAACTCATCGCCCGCGCCGTCGCGACGCGGGAAGGGCTTCCCGTCGCGACGGCGGAGGACCTCGTGATCCTCAAGCTCATCGCGCATCGGCCAAAAGACGTGGTCGATCTCCGGGGGCTGGTCGCGCTGCCGGACCTCGACTGGGCGTACGTCGAACAATGGGCCGCGGCCTGGGAGGTGGCCGACCGGCTCGACGTCCTGCGCCACGCGGCCAGCGAGCCATGAGCGGTGGGCCGCGCCGCGTTTCGGTGGTGCGCCGATCGGCGGGTTCGCGTAAGGTGCGCGCGTCATGGGCGATCTGGTCGTCACGCCGCGGGTGGTCATCCCCGACGACGAGCTGAGTCTGGCGTTCGCGCGGTCGGGTGGATCCGGCGGGCAGAACGTCAACAAGGTGTCGTCGAAGGTCGAGCTGCGCTGGTGCCCGGTCACGTCGCGCGCGCTGACCGAGGCCGATCGCGCGTGGCTGCTGACCAAGCTGGGCGGGCGGCTGACCAACGCCGGGGAGCTGATCGTGGTCAGCGAGAAGACCCGCGATCAGATCAAGAACCGCGGCGACGCCGAGGACAAGCTGGCGGCGATCGTGCGCGCGGCGCTCGCGCGGCCCACGCCGCGGCGCGCGACCAAGCCGAGCCGCGGCGCGAAGGAGCGGCGCATCAAGGCCAAGAAGGGCCGCGCCGAGATCAAGAGCGCCCGCGGCAAGGTCAGCGCCGACTGATCACGGCGCAGGTGCGGGGCAGCCCGGGGCGGCGAGGGCGGCGATCCGGTGGGCCTGCGCGGCGCGGTTGCGGTCGATCTCGGGCTGGTCGGCGTGGACGTAGTCGTCGTCGACGATGATCGCCGTCAGGCGCACGCCGCGATCCGGGTCGTCACGGAACACCAGGCGGATCAGCGAGTCACCCTCGGTGGCGCCACCGGCCGAGCAGGTCGGCGGCCCAGGGCGGTTGCTACAGGTGAGGCCTCCCGTCGCGTGGTCGCCGAGCAGCTTGTCGTGCAGCACGCGGCGCGCCTGCTTCAGGCGCTTGGCGATCGCCGGGCCGCACGCGAGCTCGGCCGCGCCACGCCGGGGCCGATCGCTCAGGCCTTGCGCGACGTCGAGGTAGACCACGCCGACCGCGGGATCGACGTAGTCGGCCAGCGCCCAGCTCCCGGCGGCGAGCTTGAGCGCGAAGCGCTGGGTCACGGCGCGCGGGTGCGGGTCCTCCGGCGCGCGGGACCGTGGGTGGCGATCGGCGGCCGCGGTGGTCGCAGCGAGCGCGACAGCGAGCGCGACGGAGGCGAAGGCGCGTGGTGGCGTCACGGGTAGATAGAGTCGCGGGCGCGCAAACGTGTCAGCTGCTCGCGGCCCTCGAGCGATCTCGATGGCTTGGACGGTGGCGCCGGTGTGGCAGATGGTCACGTCCAGCAGTCGCGACTTGGCCGTGACGTGGTCGTCACCACCTTGGGATGTACTCACGCCATGACGTCGCTGCGTGTGCTCCGTGATGAGCTGGACGCCCTCGAACGCGCCGTCGTCGCGGCCGGCGCCGCCCATGATCCGCTGCTGACCCAGGTCGATCCGCAGTACCGCGACAGCGCCCGCAACTTCGTGGACTACGTCGGGTTGCGACAGCACGACCTGCGGCCGCTGCAGCGCGAGCTGTGGGCCCACGGGCTGTCATCGCTGGGGCGCCTCGAGGGGCACGTCCGCGACGCGATCGGCCAGGTGCGGGCGCGGCTCGATGACGCGCTCGCCCACGAGGGCGCGGCGGTCAGCGACGGCGACGGCGACGGCGACGGGCTGACCTGGGTCGAGGCGCAGGCGCGGCTGCACGCCAACACCCAGGCGCTGCTGGGGCCGCAGCCGCCGGATCGCCACGTCTACGTGATGGTGACCGCGCCGTCGGCGGCCGAGGTCGACGCGGCGTGGGTCGAGCGACTGCTGGCCGCGGGCATGAACGTGCTGCGGATCAACGCGGCCCACGAGGACGAGGCGGCGTGGCGCCACATCGCCACGCTCGCCCGCGCGGTGGCGGCGGCGCTGCGGGTGCCGCTGCGCATCGCCGTAGATCTGCCGGGGCCCAAGCTGCGCACGGTGATGCTGACCGAGGGTGTGCGGGTCGTCCGATGGAAGCCCGCGCGCGACGAGCTGGGGCGGATCGCGGCGCCGTGCGAGATCACCGTGCGGCCCGGGCCGATCGCCTCCGTCGCCGGCCGCACGTTGTTCGTGCCGAGCGCGTGGTGGGCGCGCATCCAGCCCGGGGTGACGTTGGAGTTCCGCGACGCCCGAGGCAAGCGTCGAGCCTTGCGGGTGACCCGCCGCGACGGCGTCGAGGCGATCGCCGAGCTGCGCGAGACGGCGTACGTGGTGCCGCAGACGCGGGTCACGGTGCGGCGGCGCCGCGAGCGCCTCGCGCGCTTCACGATCGTCCGCGTGCCGCCGCGTCCGGCGCGGCTGGCGCTGGCCCTCGACGACGAGCTGGCGCTGGTCGCGGTCGGGACCCCGCCGCCGCCTGGGCTGCCCGCGATCGGCTGCGAGGTGCCGGCGGCGCTCGCGCGCCTCGAGGTTGGGCAGCGGGTGCTGTTCGACGACGGCCACCTCGAGACGCTGGTCGTCGGGCTGGGCCCCGGGTTCGCGCGCCTGCGCGTCACCCACGCGCCGATCGGCGGCCTGCGCCTCGGCGGCGAGAAGGGCATCAACCTCCCCGACACCGAGCTCGACCTGCCGCTCCTCGCCGAGGACGACGAGCGCGCGCTGGCGTTCGCCGCGCAGCACGCCGATCTGGTCGACGCGTCGTTCGTGCGCGACCCCGACGACGTGCGCGCGCTGTACGCGCGGCTGGCCGCGCTGGGCGCCGACCGCCTCGGCGTGGTGCTGAAGATCGAGACCACCGGCGCGTTCGCGTGCCTGCCGGCGATCATCCTGGCCGCGCTCGAGCGCGCGCCGGTCGGTGTGATGATCGCCCGCGGCGACCTGGCGATCGAGAGCGGCTACCAGCGCCTCGCCGAGCTGCAGGAGGAGATCCTGTGGCTGTGCGAGGCGGCCCACGTCCCGGTGATCTGGGCGACGCAGGTGCTCGACCAGCTGGCCCGCACCGGGCGGCCGTCGCGCGCCGAGGTCACCGACGCGGCGATGGCGGTGCGCGCCGAGTGCGTGATGCTCAACAAGGGGCCGTACGTCGCCGAGGCGGTGGCCGCGCTCGACGACATCCTGCGCCGCATGGAGCAGCACCAGTACAAGAAGCGCAGCCTGTACCGCCGGCTGCACCTCGCGCTGCCGTAGCCGGCGCGCGGACGCGGACGGGCTAGGCGCGCTTGCGCTTGCGCGGCGGGGCGTTCTCGGCCTCCTCGTACAGGCGCAACTCGGTCTCGGCGGAGGTCTGGACCGCCTCGAGGTACAGCGACAAGAGGCCCGAGGCCTCGCCGCGCAGCGACTCGT
>Ga0073899_10004563_pt1 | contig 12113 bp, 10 predicted proteins | sample KloWWTmetaKNB5Ph_FD_88975 | JGI IMG/M metagenome (GOLD analysis project Ga0073899, IMG submission 88975) | Active sludge microbial communities from Klosterneuburg, Austria, studying microevolution and ecology of nitrifiers - Klosterneuburg... | ecosystem: Engineered > WWTP > Aerobic digester >... | reverse complement strand
GGAGGTGGTGCCCGTCCCGCCGTTCTTCCGGGAGAACGACCGTCCCCTCGTCCATTTCTGGAGCGTCGACCTCGGAACGCCGACGAGGCCCGCCGCCTCGGCGAGCGTGTACGCCGGCATGTCCGCCGGGTCGACGCCGCCGTAGATCCCGGAGCCGCTCATGCGAGGAGGATGCCCCGCAGGCTTCGGCTGGTCCAGCTTTACATGTGTTCTCTGCGCAGACGCCTGCGCACTTCCGCCAGGAAGCGCCGGCGCTCGATGGCGGCCGCGGTCGACGCCAGGCGCCTGCGCGCCAAGCAGCGGCGTGCAGCTCGCCGCGAAGGAAGGCGCGGTACGGCTGGCCGTCAGCAACTGGAGCCCCCGGTCAGCGCACGAAGATCGCCCCGCTGTAGATCCACGGCACCGGCTTATCGGTGTAGTTGGCCGCGACCTCGCCGAGGTATGGCGCCAGCTGCCGCGGCGTCATCCACACCTCGACGCGGTACACCCCGGGCCCCGGCACCGCGAGCTCGAGGGGCCCGTCGGTCCAGCTGTGGAGCAGCTCGCGCCCGTCCGCGGTGGCGCGGTACAGCCGGCCCTCGACGCCGGGCGTCGCGCTGCTCTGCGGGCTGCGCGGATCGAGGCGCGGCAGCGCGGCCACCAGCGTGAGTCCGGCGGCGAGCTCGACCTCGGCGCCCATCTCGGTGACGGCCTCGCCGGCGCGCATATGAAAGTCGAAGCCGATCGGCGTGCCGAAGGACTCGAAGACGATGTGATTGTTGCCGGCCCTGAGCGCCGCCTTCGCGGTCGCCGGGCCGAGCGGTCCGGCCACGCGGATGCGATTGTTGAACCACCGGATCATGCGGCGATACGAGTCGACGCGCTCGCCGTCGGAGGCCTTGCTCGAGAGCACGTTCTGATGCGCGTCGGTGCCGGCGGAGATCGTCAGGCGCTGGGTCTGCCCGAGCTGCTCGAGCGCGACGATCGACGGCTCGTTGGGGACCAGGAAGCCCAGCGGCGCCAGGTCGGGCGCCGGCACGGGGTTATTGCCGAAGAAGAACGGCGCCGTGTCGGTGAGGAAGCCGGCCGGGTCGAGGCCGAGGAACTCCGCGCGGATGTCGGGGTCGAGGTTGGCGTGCAGCTGGTAGAACTCGAGGCCGTCGAGCGCCAGCGTCGCCAGCTCGGCGATATCACGACTCTCGGTGTGCGCGACCCAGGCCAGCGCCCCGACGTCCTTGATCTGCTGGAACGAGGCCGGCGATGACACGCCGTACGCGTCCGGGACGTGCGCCTCGAGGCCGAGCGGCATCATCGAGCCGCTCTCGACCCCGGGGATCACCAGCACGCGATGACCGCTCTCGCAGGCCATCCAGCTGGCGATCGGCGCGCCGCCGGGGCCCGACACCGGCTCGTCGTCGCCGCGGATCAGCAGCAGCTCCTCGATCGTCGCCTCGGTCGCGTGCGTCGGGTGGTCGGTGGTGAAGGCGATGTCGATGCGGTTCACGCACAGCGCCGCGCGCAGGTCCCCCAGGCAGTCCTCGTCGGGCACGCCCCCCGGCTGCGGGTCGCCGTCGCAGGCGTCATGCGAGTGGTGCGAGTGCACGTGGATGATCGCGCGATAGTCCCGCTGGCCCCGCACCTCGCAGCCGGCGATGTCGGGCTGCCCGGGGTCCCACGCGATCGGCTCCGCCGGCGCCGCCGTGTCGCCGCACGCCGCCGCCTCGCCGGTCGTCGGCTCCTCGCCCGTCGAAGTCGTGGTGGCGCTCGTGGTCGTGCCCGAGCTCGACGTGGCTCCCGTGGTCGGCGTGACCTCGCCGGTGCTGCTCGTGCCAGGCCCCTCCGTGCCGGTCCCGCTGCTCGACCCGCCGCAGCCGAGAATCAACGCCGCGATAGCGACCCAATACATCCTGTGCGTCGAGCATCCCTGCATCGCGCCAAGCTATCAGCTGCCGACCCGGCGCGAAAGTGCCCACGGCCTCCGCGGCCCCGTATCACCGACTCAGGTGTCGCGCCGGCTCGGGGCCGCGAAGCAGCTGCGCTGCGCGTCGCTGACTGCGTGCGGCTCAGGCGTCGCGCAGGCTCGGGGCCGCGAAGCAGCTGCGCTGCGCGTCGCAGCCCTCGGGCACCGCGGGCTCGTCGTCGGGGCCCCAGGGCTGGCAGGTGCGCAGGCAGGTGTAGGGCACCTGATTGCGGGCGAACGCGAATTGTTGCTCGCCGGTGGTGGCCTCGCGCGAGCGGCCCTTCCAGCGCAGGTGCTGGCAGATCGGCGGGCTCGTCGGAATCGTCGCCTTGGTCTCCTTCATGGTCTGTCCTTGGGGTCAGCGGGTGCGAGCGCCCGCTCGAGCGCGGTGAGCACGGTGGCGCGAAGGATCTCGAGCTTGTGGGCGGCGCCCGGGGGCGAGCGGGTGCCCTGCCCGACGAGGCCGGAGGCGTCGAGCAGCAGCGCCGGGCTCGGCCGCTGGGCGAGCAGCCGCTGCTCGACCGCGGTGAGGCGCAGCGGCGTGTTGGCGACCCCGCCGACCGCGACGCGCACGAAGCGGATCGCGCCATCGGTGACGACGACGCGGACCACCGCCTCGGCGATCGGCCAGTCGCCGCGGGCCCGGCTCGAGGTCCGCTGGAACGCGGTGCGCTCGTTCGCCAGCGCCGCCGGGACCTTGACCGTCAGCAGCACGTTGCCGGCCGGCAGGCGATGGGCGCGGCTCGGGTCGGCGCCGTCGCCATAGAGCGCCGCGAGCGGCCAGACCTCCCCCGCGGCGGCCCCGGCGAGCTCGATCTCGGCGTCGTGGGCGAGCAGGGCGACGGCCATCGTCGAGGGGTGCGGGGCGATGCAGGGGCCGAGGTCGATGCAGGCGTGCTGCGAGTGGTCGCCGGTGCGGGCCTCGCAGGTGGAGCCGCCGGCCTGGAAGCAGCGCGCGCCGGGGCGACGGAAGTACCAGCAGCGCACCGACTGCAGGAGGTTACCGCCGAGGGTCGCTACGTTGCGGATCTGCGGGGTGGCGAGGCCGCCGGCCGCGGCCGCGAGCACTGGCCAGGCTTGCAGGACCTGCGGGTCGCTGGCCAGGGTTGCGAGGCGAACGCGGCTGCCGAGCTGCAGCGCGCCGTCCTGCACGGTGATCGTCTCGAGATCTGCGAGGTCGCGCAGGTCCGCGAGCGGGCCGCGGGCGAGGCCGAGGTGGCGGCGGTCCTGCAAGTCGGTGCCGCCGGCGCGGATGGTGCGGCCGACGCCGATCTGAAGCAGCGCGGCGCGGGTATTGGGAAAGTCGATCATACGGGCACCATGCCGGCGAGCACGCGCTCGGGGCGGATCGGGAGGTCGCGCGGGCGAAAGCCGGTGGCGTCGAAGATCGCGTTGCCGATCGCCGCGGCCGGGGCGAGGGTCACGAGCTCGGCGAGGCCGACCCCGCCGCCGTTCGCGTTATCAAAGCCCTCCTCGACGAAGTGGACCTCGCTGGCGCCGACATCGGCGATGCCGGCGATGCGGTAGTCCTCGAGCCCGCCGGTGAGCAGCACGCCGGAGCGCGGATCGAGGCGGCGCTCCTCGTAGAGCGCGTAGCTGATGCCCTGCGCGACCCCGCCGATCACCTGGCTGCGCGCGAGCACCGGGGCGACGATGCGGCCGGCCGCGACCCCGTGGAACGATCGCAGCGTGCGAACCAGTCCGAGTCGGGTGTCGACCTCGACCTCGAACACGTGCAGCGCACCCGCGATATACTTGCCGACCGCGAGGCCGCCGACGATCGGGGGGAAGAACCATCCGCCGCGGTCACGGCTGCGGGCGCCGACGAAGCTCGCGGGCGGGGCGGCGGCGAGCACCTGCGCCCAGGGCAGCACGCCGCCGGGGTGCTTGATCCCGCCGTGTCCCGGGGTGCCGCGCACGCCGAGCACGCTCGCCGCCTGATCCATCAAATACTTGCGCGCCTGCTCGGCGGCGTCGATCGCCGCGGGCACGATCGACGCGGTCGTTCGGCTGCCCCCGCTCATCGGCCCGCGCACCAGCTTCGAGTCGCCGATGCGCACCTCGATGTTCGCCGGCGCGACCCCGAGCCGCTCGCCCACCGTGCGCGCCAGCACCGTGCGCGTCCCGTTGCCGATGTCCTGACACGCCGTCGAGACCACGAAGCCGCCCGGCCCGACCTCGACCTGCACCTGCGACGACGGCTGCACGAAGTACATCCAGCCCGCGACCGCCACGCCCATCCCGCGGCGCATCCGGCCGCGGTCGTGCTGCGGCTTCGGCCGGTCCCTCCACGCCGGTAAGCCCTCGACCCAGTCGTAGAGCAGCTTCCGCGCCGGGTTCGGGTCCCAGCGGCGACGCAGCGCCACCGGGTCGGCCTTCAGGCGGGTCGCGGCCTCGTCGACCGCCTGCTCGAGCGCCCAGAACGCCGGCGGGCCGCCCGGCCCGCGGAACGGCTTCGACGGCGGGCCGTGGGTCAGGACGTCGTAGTCGGCGAGGTCCTTGGCCGCGTCGGCGTACATCACCCGCATCAACAGGGTGCTGGTCGAGCCGACCGCCGCACCGCCGTCGGCGAGTGAGGTCGCGGAGACCCCGAGCAGCTCGCCGGCCGCATCCGTTGCGAGGATCAGCGAGGTCTCGTGAGCGGGGCGGGTGCCGCCGACGGTGAGCTCTTCGCGGCGGTCGAGGACCACGCGCACGGGCTTGCCGGTGAGGCGGGTGAGCTCGACCGCCGCGACGACCTCGGGTCCGAGCGTGGCCTTGCTGCCGAAGCCGCCGCCGACGTGCTGGGCGAGCACGCGGACCTGCGACTCCTTGAGGTGCCAGCGCTCGGCGATGTCCTCGGCGATCTGGCTGACGGCCTGGGTCGAGAGGTGGACGACCAGCTGGTCCGCGTGCCAGTGGGCGACGCAGGCATGGGGCTCGAGGCACGAGTGGCACTGCGTCTGCGTGGTGTACTTGCCCTCGACGAGCGTGCCGCGACCCGGCTCCGCGCGCAGCGAGCGGATCGCCCGGCGCAGCTTCGGGGCGTGGTGCGAGAACAGCGAGAACGGCCCGCGCAGGTTGCCGTCCCAGCGCTCGGGCAGCAGCGGCCCCTCGCTGTGATTGCTCGCCGTGCGCCGCGTGCTCATCGTCGGATACACCTTCACCGCGTCGGGGGCCCGCGCCGCCGCCATGCCGATCGCCGAGGGCCGCAGCTCGTACTCGACGACGATGCGTCCGAGCGCCGCCGCGGCCGTGCGCGCGTCGCAGGCCGCGACCGCGGCGATCTCCTGGCCGACGAAGCGCAGCAGCGTCGCCCCGCTCATCATGTCGACCGCACCCGCCACGCCCGGCATCGCCAGCGCCTGCGACCAGTCGACCCGCAGCACCCGCGCGTGCGCGTGCGGCGAGCGCAGCACCGCCACCTCGAGCTGATCCGGCAGCTGCACGTCGACCGTGTACTGCGCCGCGCCCGTCACCTTCTCCCGCGCCTCGTGCCGCGGCGGCGCCGTCACCTCGCGCTCGTAGTCCCCCCGACACGCCCGCTGCACCGCCACCACGATGTTCTCGTAGGCCCCGCAGCGGCACAGGTGGCCCGCCAGCGCCGCCGCCACGACGTCGCGCTCCGGCTCCTTCGCCCCGTGCTCGGCCCGCCACTGCGCGTAGAAGGCCGAGGCCTCGACCACGAAGCCCGGCGTGCAGTAGCCGCACTGCAGCGCGTCCTCGGCCATGAAGGCGCGCTGGACCGGGTGCAGGCCGCCCGCGCCGGTCAGGCCCTCGACGGTCGTCAGCGACCGGTCGTGCAGGCTGGTCGCGGGCAGCAGGCAGGCGGCCACCGGCGCGCCGTCGACGAGCATCGTGCAGGCCCCGCAGACCCCGTGCCCGCAGGCGAGCTTGGACCCTCGCAGGCCGAGCTGCCCGCGCACCAGCTCGAGCGCCGAGGTGTCGGCGTCGACCTCGACGTTACGCGGCTTCGCATTGACCTTCACGCGGATCGGCACGAGCCGGGTGCTCGGCTCGGGCGGCGCGGCGCTGTGGCCGAGCTCGCGCGCCGCCTCGCTGCGACAGCCGCCGAGCAGCGAGGTCCCGGTCGCACCGAGGGTGCCCCGCAATACGGTCCGACGAGAGGGGGTCTGCGGCATGTCCGGCGCACGATAACAAATTCGCGCGCCGCGATGACTCTAAATAGTCGATCGAGACCTCAGGGCGGCGCGCAGACCAGATCCTCGAACTTCCCGCAGCTCCCCGCTTCGCTCGCATACCAATTGCCTGAAGTATGATCACACCACTGCCACTGGCCGGGCTCCGGCGTATGGCAGTTCGAGCAGTCGTAACAAAAGAAGCCGGCGAAGTTCTTCGCCTTGGGGTCCTCGCTCGATCCACAATATGCGGTCCAACAGCCCGAGTCCGCGTTCAGGCCGTTGGCGTCGCACTGATTGGCGACCCCCGTCGGCACCTCGCAACCATCGTCCCAATCGCCGTTACAATCCGCCCACGGCGCGACGCACTCGAAGCCCTGGCACACCCCCGCCTGGCAAACTCCGCCGCTGGCATGCGGGCGCTCGCAGTCGAGCGCCACGCCCCCGCACCCGCCCCCGCCGTCGCACGCGTCGTCCTCCGTGCACGGGTCTTCGTCGTCACAGCCGACCTCCGCCCCGGCCGGCGAGTACACACATTCCCCGGCGACGCACTCGCCAGGCCCCACCTCGCACGGCCCGGGCGCGGCGCAGCCACCCGCACAATCTCCACCCGTACTGCTGTCATCGCCCGAGCTCCCCACCACCTCGCCGCTCGAGCCACCCGTCGTCGAGCCCGGGACGCCCGTGCTGCCGATGTCGACCCCCGACGAGGACGAGGCCGAGGTCGTGCCCGTCAGGTCCTCCTCCGCGGAGGTCGCCGACACGGCCGGCAGCCCGCTGAGGCCGAAACCACTGCCTGACACAGGCCCCTCCCCGATGGCACAGGCGAGCATGGGGGCGAGGGCCGAGAAGACGGCGAAAACCAGTAAAACGGCGCGGACGTTCACGAGCGCGCATGCTAGCGCATCATCGCGCCCCGTCCAGGCCCAACCGGCTCAAAGGCACGAGCGCGTGTGAGAAGCTCCCCGCATGACGCTCGTATCGATCCGCACCCCGAGCAAACACAAGGTCGCCGCGTGGACCGCCCTCGTCGACCGCAGCCCGGTGCACGCCCTCGTCGGCGAGGTCGACCTCGTGGTCACCCGCTTCGACGACAAGGTATCGGTCCTCTACGGCCGCTGCGCCCACCGCCGCGCGCTGATGGCCGACGGCCACGTCGACGGCCAGAACCTGATCTGCGGCGTGCACGGCTGGGACTACCGGCTCGACACCGGCGTCAGCGAATACAACAACCACGAGGCCCTGCACCGCTTCACCGCCTGGATCGACCTCGAGGCCGACGCCGTGCTCATCGACCGCGCCGAGCTCGACGCCTTCGCCGAGCGGCACCCGCAGGAGTTCAAGCGCGACCAGTACCTCGGCCTCTACGCCGACATCCACGGCGGCCCCGAGGAGGACCAGGTCGGTCACATCCAGGCCCTCGCGCGCGACGGCCTCGGCAAATTCGGCCACCACGGCGTGGTCTCGGCGATGGGCGTGCCGCGCTCCGAGCTGCCGCAATGGAAGGACATCCAGATCGTCACCGGCCAGCTCGCCACCCAGCCGCTGCTCGACGACGCGGCGGTCGGCACCGAGCTCGTGATCGGTCCGCTCGCCAAACGGCCCCTGCGCCTCGCGATCCCGATCTTCGTCAGCGACATGAGCTTTGGCGCGCTCAGTGAGGAGGCGAAGATCGCCCTCGCCCGCGGCGCCGAGAAGGCCGGCACCGGCATCGCCTCCGGCGAGGGCGGCATGCTCCCCGAGGAGCAGCTCGAGTGCAGCCGCTACTTCTACGAGTTCGCCTCGGCCCGCTTCGGCTGGAGCCTCGACAAGGTCGCGCGCGTGCAGGCCTTCCACTTCAAGGGCGGCCAGGGGGCCAAGACCGGCACCGGCGGCCACCTCCCCGGCGCCAAGGTCCAGGGCAAGATCGCCGGCGTCCGCGGCCTCGAGCCCGGCACCCCCGCGGTCAGCCCGGCCACCTTCCCGGACCTCCATACGCCGAAGGACTACCGGCGCATCGCCGATCAGGTCCGCGAGGTCGGCGGCGGCATCCCGATCGGCTTCAAGCTGTCCGCCCAGCACATCGAGGACGACATCGACTTCGCGCTCAAGGTCGGCGTGGATTACATCATCCTCGACGGCCGCGGCGGCGGCACCGGAGCCGCCCCCGACCTGTTTAAGAACAACATCTCCGTGCCCACGATCCCCGCCCTCGCGCGCGCCCGCCGGCACCTCGATCGCAAGCGCAAGGCCGGCGGCGTCACCCTCATCATCACCGGCGGTCTGCGCAACGAGGCCGACTTCGTCAAGGCCCTCGCGCTCGGGGCCGACGGCGTGGCGATCGCCAACTCTGCGCTCCAGGCGATCGGCTGCCTCGGCATGCGCGCCTGCCACACCAACAATTGCCCCGTCGGCATCGCCACCCAGAAGCCGCACCTGCGCGCCCGCCTCGACATCGAAAAGAGCGCCCAGCAGCTCGCCAATTACCTCCACGCCACCACCGAGCTGATGCAGATCCTCGCCCGCGCCTGCGGCCACGATCACCTCAACAAGCTTCGCCTCGCCGACCTCACCACCTTCAACCGCGATATGGCCCACCTCAGCGGCGTACCCTACGGCGGCGTCGCGCCCTGAACCTGCACGAGGCCAGCGCCATCGAGCTCGCATTGCTGTGATCGCTCGATATGCGCCGCATCGCGGCCCGCGAGCGCCGGCACCGCAGATTACTGCTGGGCTCCCTTTGCACACCCAGGAAACGACGCATCTACCCCGCCTCGCTTGCCCCGCGCCGGGCATGCCCCACACAGGGGCCGGAGACATTCCCATGAGCATCATCCCCTGGAAAAAGACCGCCAACATGCCCGCCGTGCCGCAGATGAGCAGTTTTCAGCAGGAGGTCAACCGCCTGTTCCAGAACTTCTTCGGCGACCTCAGCCCCACCTTCGAGTCGCTGACCACCTTCCCCGCGGTGACCGTCAGCGACAACGGCAACGAGGTCCTCGTGACCGCCGAGGTGCCGGGAATGGACGTCGCGGACATCGAGGTCACCGCCGAGGGCAACGTCTTGACCCTCACCGGCCAGAAGCGCGAGGAGAAGCACGAGGAGAAGGAGAACCTGTACCGCGTCGAGCGCAGCTTCGGCAGCTTCCTGCGCCGCATCCAGCTGCCCGCCAACGTCGACAACAGCGCCGCCAAGGCCGAGCTCCACCGCGGCGTGCTGACGCTGCGCCTGCCGAAGGTCGCCGGCGAGCGCGCGCGCACGATCAAGGTCCTGCCCAAGTAGCGGCCCGCCGGCGGGCTCGCCGCTTCACCCGTGCAAGCCGGTGAGCCCGCGTCGGCGATGGATGATCCGCTCGAGCGTCCCGAACACCAGGCCGTCGACGAGCACGCCGAGCAGCATCACGACGATCATCCAGGCCAGCAGGCCCTCGGCGTCGCTGAGCTCGCGCGAGAACTGCAGGCGCACCCCGATCGAGGGCGCGTGGCCGATGATCACCAGCAGCTCGCCCGCCATCAGGCTGCGCCAGGCGAAGGCCCAGCCCTGCTTGAGCCCGGTCAGGAACCCGGGCAGCGCGGCCGGCAGGATGATGTGACGATAGAGCCCGAGCCCGCGGGCCCCCATCACCCGACCCGCGCGGACCAGCAATGGTGGCACCTGATCGAAGCTGTTGAGCAGCCCGGTCGCGATCGACGGCGCCGCGCCGAGCACCACGACCGCGAGGATCGCCGCCTCGCTGAGCTGGAACAGGAGGATCGCCAGCGGGAACCATGCGACCGAGGGCATGGTCTGCAGGCCCGTCAGCAGCGAGCCCGCGGCGGTCCGCAACACTCGCACCCGCGCCATCAGCAGCCCGATCGCCACGCCGGCCGCCAGCGCGATCCCGTAGCCGAGCAGCGCCCGCTTCATCGTGATCGCCGCCGCGACCAGCACGTCGCCGCTCAGCAGATCCGTCCACAGCCGCGAGAACACCGCGCCCGGCCCCGGCAGCACATAGTCCGGCCGCCACCCGCTCAGCACCACCAGCTCCCAGATCGTCAGGGCCAGGGCGAGCGCGGCCAGCTTCGGCCACAATCCGCTCCACAGCGCGCCCAACCGCGAGCCCTCGGGTGGCGTCGGGCTGGGCGGCTCCTGGCCGTCCCCGGGGACCGGCGGCCCGGCGATCGTGCGCTGCTGGCTGCGCGCCTCGCTATCCTCGGTCGACCCGTCGCCGACCGCATGCAAACGGGCCCGCGCCAGCGGCGGCCCGACGAGCGACTCAGGCATGACCGGCACCACGGGCGGCCTCGTGCAGCCGGTCCGTGATCTCCCGGGCGGTCCGCGCCACCTCCGTCGACTCGATCCGCCGCGGCCGCGGAATGTCGATCTGATACTCGGCCACCAGCCGCCCCGGACGGCTCGACAGCAGCAGCACCCTGTCCCCCAGGCGCACCGCCTCGCGCACGTTGTGGGTCACGAACACGACCGTCAGCCCGGTCTGCTGCCACAGCTGCTCGAGCTCGAGGTGCAGGTGGTCCCGCATCATCGCGTCCAGCGCCGCGAACGGCTCGTCCATCAACAGCAGGCTCGCGCGCTGCGCCAGCGCCCGCGCCAGCGCCACCCGCTGCTTCATCCCGCCCGACAGCTCGTGCGGCCGCCGACGTGCGAACTTCTCCAGATGCACCATCGCCAGCAGCTCCGCCACCCGCTGCTTGCGCTCGCCCCGACCCACGCCCTGCATCTGCAGCGGGAACGCCACGTTCTCCTCGACCGTCAGCCACGGGAACAGCGCCGACTCCTGAAACATCAGCGCCGGGCGCCCGCCCTCGACGTGCACCTGCCCGGCCGAGGGCGTGTCGAGGCCCGCGACCAGGTTCAGCATCGTCGACTTCCCGCAGCCCGAGGCGCCGACGATGCACACGAACTCGCCGGCGCGCACGCTCAGCGACATCGTATCGAGGGCGATGACCGCGTCCTCGCCGGCGCCGTGGCGCTTGCTGACGCCGTCGAGGCGGAGCGCGACCGGGCGAGCGGCGGGTGCGGGGACCGAGGCGAGCAGCTTGGGGAGGTGGGGCAGGGCGGCGCTCATGGCAGGTGCTCCGGGCTCCACAGGGTTACAGTATGGTGGAATAACCGTCAATACAGCGAACGCCGCCCTCTCGCCAGAATTCGCCTCCCGACCCCGCCAGATCCCCGATCGACCCTGCAGGCGCGCAGAACCGTCCGCCCGGTCCCGCGCCCCGTCCACCGTACTGAACCCACTTCCCGGCAGCCGGGCGCGATCGCTCCCATCACGCCTCCCCCTCAGCGCGCGTACACGATCACGTTGTGCACCAGCGTCGCCGTGCGACCCGGGTTCTCGTAGCTGTGCGCGATGTCGGCGACGAAGCAGGCCGCGTCCCCGGCCGAGAGGTCGTGCACCTCCTCGCCGACCCGCAGCCGCAGCGTCCCGACCAGCACCGTCAGGCTCTCGCTGGTCCCCGCCGCGTGCGCGTCCGAGCCGTGCACCGTGTGCGGCGCGAGCCGCAGCTCATAGACCTCCACGCCCGTCAGCACCCCCGCAGGCGTCAAGGGCCGGCTCTCGAAGTGCCCGTCCGCCGACTTCAGCACCCGCTGGTCCGGCCGCCGCAGCACGCTGACGCGCTCGGCGTTGTCCTCCCCGAGCAGCGCCGAGAACGGCACCTCGAGGCCCGCCGCGATCTTCCACAGGATGGCGATCGTCGGGTTGGTCTTCGCGGTCTCGACCTGCGAGAGGCTCGCGCGCGACACCCCCGAGCGCCGCGCCATGTCGTCCAGCGAGTAGCCCCGGGACTTGCGCAGCGCACGAATGTTGTCCGCCATCCGCCGCGTCAGCTCGGCCGCGCCGATGTCACCCGCCAGCTCCGCCGCCGCCATCACGTCGTCGTCACCATGCTCATTCGAGCCCGCCGCGCTCACACCGCCGGTGGGCCCCCCGGCCGCTGCTGTGGCCGCTGCCGTCGAGTCCGAAGCAGACGAGGACGAACCAGACCTGGCCGGGCGGTTGCCCTTCGGGGTGCGAACTGCCATAAGCGCTTCCTCTCTTGTATGCCAAAGCTTCACGGGAATAAACCCCGGAAGG
>Ga0073899_10004562_pt1 | contig 12115 bp, 8 predicted proteins | sample KloWWTmetaKNB5Ph_FD_88975 | JGI IMG/M metagenome (GOLD analysis project Ga0073899, IMG submission 88975) | Active sludge microbial communities from Klosterneuburg, Austria, studying microevolution and ecology of nitrifiers - Klosterneuburg... | ecosystem: Engineered > WWTP > Aerobic digester >... | reverse complement strand
CAGGATGCCGAACTCGAACAGGTGATCGTCACCGGTTCGCGCATTCCGCAGGCGAACCTCGAAGGCACCAGCCCGGTGTCGGTGCTCGGCGCCCAGGACATCCAGTTCGAGGGAACCGTGCAGGTTGAGGACCTCATCAACAACCTGCCCCAGGCATTCGCCGACCAGGGCGGCAACATCTCGAACGGCGCAACGGGTACCGCGACGGTCAACCTGCGAAACCTTGGCTCGAACCGCACCCTGGTGCTCGTCAACGGCCGCCGTCTCCCGGCCGGCAGCCCCCAGGACGTGTCTGCTGACCTGAACCAGATCCCGGCCTCGCTGATCGAGCGCGTCGAAGTGCTCACCGGCGGCGCGTCCGCGGTGTACGGCTCGGACGCCGTTGCCGGCGTGGTGAACTTCATCATGAAGGACAACTTCGAAGGCGTGCAGATCGACGCCAACTACAGCGGCTACTGGCACAACAACAGCAATAACGAAATTCAGCAACTGGTCGCCGACTCGGGCTTCCCGGCCGCCCCCGGCGAAGTGTGGGACGGCACTGAGTACTCGCTGGGCCTCACGATGGGTTCAAACTTCGCCGACGGCCGTGGCAACGCGACATTGTTCTTCGGCTATACGAAGACCAACGCGCTGCTGCAATCCGAACGTGATTACAGCGGCTGCGCGCTCGGCAGCACGTCCACCGGTTTCTACTGCGGCGGCTCGAGCACGAGCTACCCCGGTCGCTTCCGCGTCGCCAACATCGGTGCAGCGGGCTCGACCTCCCAGACAATGGATGCCAGCGGCAACGTCATCCCTTGGAACAACAATTTCTACAACTACGGCCCGCTGAACTACTACCAGCGTCCGCAGGAACGCTACCAGGCCAATTTCATGGCCCACTATGACGTCACGGACTCGGCGCAGGTCTACACCGAGTTCATGTTCATGGACAACAGCACGGTGGCGCAGATCGCGCCGTCCGGCGCGTTTGGCACGGTCGCGGCGGTCAGTCGGACAAATCCCCTGCTCCAGCAGAACGGCGCGCAATGGTTCAACACTCTGTTCCCGGCGGACTACACCGCGGACACGCGCACAGTCACCATCCAGCGGCGTAACGTCGAAGGCGGCGGCCGCCAGGACGACCTCGGCCTGACCTCCTTCCGCGGCGTGGTCGGCATAAAGGGTTCGTTCCTGAACGACAACTGGGACTACGATGTGTCCGCCCAGTACGGTTCGGTGCTGTTCTCCGAGACCTACTACAACGACTTCTCGTTGACCCGAATCGACCGCGCGCTCGACGTAGTCGCAACCGCGAACGGCCCGGCGTGCGCGTCGTTCGTCGACGGTACCGACCCGAACTGCGTGCCGTGGAACATCTGGGACCCGAACGGCGTGTCGCCCGAGTCGCTGGCCTACTTGCAGACGCCGGGCTTCCAGCGGGGCGACACGACGCAGCGAGTGGTCACCGCATCGGTCTCGAGTGACCTGGGTAAATACGGCGCCACGCTGCCGACCGCGAGGAACGGCCTGGGCGTAGCGTTCGGCGCGGAGTACCGCGAGGAAAGCCTCGATCTCAACACCGACTCGGCGTTCTCGACCGGCGATCTCGCCGGCCAGGGCGGCCCGTCAATCGGGGTGGGCGGCAGCTACAACGTCATCGACCTGTTCGCCGAATTGCGTCTCCCGCTGCTGCAGGACATGTTCCTGGCGCAGGACCTGACGGTGACCGCCAGCTACCGCTATTCAGACTACAGCACGGATATCACGACGGACACCTACGGCTTCGGTGCCGACTGGCAGATCGTCGACGACATCCGCTTCCGCGGCAGCTACCAGCACGCAGTACGTGCGGCGAACATCATCGAACTGTACAGGGCTCAATCGGTGGGCCTGTACGACATGTCGCGTGACCCCTGCTCCACGAACCCGACCGCCACGCTCGAGGGGTGCCGCAACACGGGCCTGCCCGACGCTCTGTACGGCACGGACCTGGACAGCTCGGCCGACCAGTACAACGCGCTCTTCGGCGGCAACCCGGATCTCGATCCGGAGAGCGCCGACACGTGGACGGCTGGTATCGTGTTGACACCGACGTTCATCGACAGCCTCGCAGTGACGATCGACTACTGGAACATCACGGTCGAGGACACGATCGGCACCGTGCCGTCCCCGACCGCGCTGGACCAGTGTGTGCAGACGGGCTCGCCTGAGTACTGCGACCTGATCACGCGCGACAGCCAGGGCACGCTCTGGCTGCTGCCCCAGGCCCAGATCATCGCCACGAACCTCAACATCGGCGAGACGAAGACCTCGGGTTGGGACATCGGCGTGAACTACGCGCTCGCCATGAACGACATGGGCACGCTGAACTTCGCCTTCATGGGCACGGTTCTCGACGAGTTCGTCAGCACCCCGCTGCCCGGCGTGGAGGAGTACGACTGCGCCGGGTTCTACGGCCAGAGCAACTGCGGCACCCCGCTGCCGGAGTTGCGCACGCGTCTGCGCACCACGTGGGTAACCCCGTGGGGCGTCGACCTGTCGCTCAACTGGCGTTTCTTCGACAGCGTGACGATCGACGCGGCCTCGCCGGACCCGGACCTCGCCGATCCGTCGGTGGTGTTCCCGGGCGTGGACAAGGAACTCGACTCGCAGAACTACTTCGACATCGCGGCGGTTTACACCTACGCCGAGAAGTACACGTTCAGCATGGGTATCAACAACGTCACGGACGAGAACCCGCCGCTCAGCGGCCAGGTTGGTTCCGGCTTCGGCAACGGCAACACCTATCCGCAGGTGTACGACGCGCTGGGCCGCTACGTGTTCTTCGGACTTTCGGCCAAGTTCTGATCGGCTGAAATTCCACGGTAACGTGGCACTGGACGGCGGGCTTCGGCCCGCCGTCTTTTTTTGTGCCCGCGGAACGTGGCTGACCCATCGCGGTTTGACATCGTCGGCCCCGCCCGCTGTCATGTGCAGCAAACCCTCCCGGAGTCGGACATCCCAATGGGCACCGCACCGAAGCCGGACGTCTCGCTCGAAGCTGCGCTGCAGCGCGTGGCAGCGCTGCTGGGCGCAGACCCGGCGCTCGCGTCCCGCGAGGCGGCCGCGATCCTGGCGTCCGTGCCGGGCCAACCGTCAGCGGCGCTGTTCCTCGGCATGGCGCGGCGCCAACTCGGCGACCTGCCGGGCGCACTGGCGATCCTGGAACCGCTGGCTCGTAGCCAGTCCGGGTCCGCAGCAGTGCAATACGAGTGCGGCGTGACGCTGGGACTCGCCGGTCGGCGCGACGAGGCGTTGGCGGCGCTCGAACGTGCGGTCACGTTGAAGCCCGACGTCGGCGAGGCGTGGCGACTGATCGCCGACCACCGGATGGCATCGGGCGACCCGGCCGGGGCGGACGCAGCCTGGGCCAACCACGTCGCGGTCACGACGGGCGGTGCGCGCCTGCTCGCGCCGGTTACGGCTTTGTGCGAGGGCCGCCTTGCCGACGCCGAAAGGCTGCTGCGCTCGCATCTCGGCCGGTTCCCCGACGACCCGGCTGCCCTGCGTATGCTGGCAGACCTCGCCGTGCGGGCGCGACGCTGGGACGACGCTGCGGTGCTGCTCGAGCGCTGCCTCGCGCGCGCGCCGGGCTTCACGGCCGCGCGCCACTCCTACGCCCTGGTGCTGCACGAGCAGAACCGTGCCGACGAGGCGCTCGCCGAAGTGGAGCGCCTGCTCGCCGCCGAGCCGCGTAACCCCGTCTACCTGAACCTGCTGGCGAACGTACTTGGTCGCGGCGGCGACCACGTGCGGGCCATCGACACGTTCGCGGCGGTGCTCGCGAACTACCCGTCCAATCCGCGGATCTGGATGGCCTACGGTGACGCGCTCAAGACGGCGGGCCGTACCGACGAAGGCATCGCCGCGTACCGCCGCAGCCTGCAGCTCGCGCCGGGATTCGGCGAGGCCTGGTGGAGTCTTGCCAACCTGAAGACCTTCCGGTTTTCGCCGACGGACGTCCTCGCCATGCAGGCGCAACTCGCGCGGGCGGGCGCCGCGGACGACGACCGGCTGCACCTGCACTTCGCGCTCGGCAAGGCGCTGGAGGATGCCGGGCAGTACGCCGGGTCATTCGCGCACTACGCCGACGGTAACCGGATCCGCCGCGCGGGCCTCGTCTATGACGCGGAGGCGACCACGGAATTCGTGCGCCGCTCGCGCGCCCTCTTCACCCAGGAGTTCGTCGCACGGCGCAGCGGATGGGGCTGCGAGGCCGACGATCCGATCTTCATCGTCGGCCTGCCCCGCTCGGGCTCGACGCTGGTGGAGCAGATCCTCGCGAGCCACCCTGCGATCGAGGGTACCGGCGAGCTTCCCGCGGTCGCGGGCATCGCTCGAACACTCGCGGGCCGTGCACTCTATCCCGAGGTGCTGGCCCGACTCGATGCCAGCGAGTTCCGCTCACTCGGCGAGCGCTACCTGCGTGAGACGCGCCCGCATCGCAGGCAAGGCGCGCCTCGCTTCATCGACAAGATGCCGAACAACTGGCTGCACGTCGGCCTCATCCACCTGATGCTGCCGAACGCACGCATCATCGACGTGCGCCGCGACCCGATGGGTTGCTGCTGGTCGTGCTTTCGCCAGCATTTCGCCCGCGGCCAGCACTACACCTACTCGCTCGAGGACGTCGGGCGCTACTACCGTGACTACGTCGAGCTGATGTCGCACATCAATTCTGTGCTGCCCGGACGCGTGCATCGCGTCCCCTACGAACGGCTGGTCGAGGACACGGACGCGGAGGTGCGCCGCCTGCTTGAGTACTGCGGCCTGCCCTTCGACGCGGCATGCCTGCGCTTCCACGAGAGCCCGCGCGCCGTGGCCACCGCAAGCTCCGAGCAGGTGCGCCGCCCGATCTACCGGGAAGCGCTCGGGCAGTGGCGGAACTACGAGCCCTGGCTGGAACCGCTCAAGCTGGCTCTCGGCTCGCTGTCGGACGCATAGCCGAACCGCGCAACCCAGGGCTCGAGCAACGGCAGCACCGGCGCCATCTGCTCGCGGTAGCGCTCCCACTGCCGGGTGCCGTCGAACAGGCCACGTCGCACCTGAGGCGCGCTGACCGTGCGCACCTCGCGCGCTGCGGCGGTGCGACCGAATTCCCTCGCGCCCTCCGTCCACGGCACGCCGACGAACTCCGCCAGCGCGCGCGTGGTGGCGTCGAAGTCGGCGACCAGTCCGGCATAGTCCACCACGTGCACCGGCAGCGGCAGCGCCGCGAGGTGTAGCTCGACGAGGTGCATCACCGCATCGTAGTGCCGTGCCGCACGCTCGAGGCCGGCCATCTGGTAGGTTGACGGGTTCACACGGAAATGCCGCCGGAAGCAGCTCAGCACGACGTCGCGCGGATCGCGGCGGCACAGCACGACCAGCGCGTCCGGAAACAGCCGGGCGATCATCGGCAGCTTTATGCCGTTCAGCGGCGCCATGTCCACGAACACCTGGCCATCCACGTCCGGCACCTCGGCGCGGACGCGCTGCCAGTAGGCCTGCCGATGCCGGGCAGCGAGCGCCGGGTCAAGATGAGTGAGCTGCTCGAGCGCGCGGTCATCCCGCAGGAACGCGAGGTCGGCCTCGGCGAGCGTGGGCCGCTCCTCGAGTGAGCGCACGCCGGGCAGGCTCACCAGTACATTCTCGACCAGCGTGTTGCCCGAGCGCGGGTAGCCGAGCAGGAACACGTGGCGACGCACCGGGCCCGGCTCGGCGCCCGCAGCGGCCGCCTGGCGCCACGCAGCAGGTTCCTGGCGCTCGAACCATCGCGTGAGGCGCCGCACAAACTCTAGGTGGCTCTCGATGCGACCGCCGTCGTCGAAGCGCGGCGCCGCCACGCGCACCGTCTCCTCGTTCATGCGCGTGTAGGCCGCGAAGGCCTCCCCGGTCCGCCCGAGACGGTCGAGCGCGTCCCCGAGAAGCCCGAGCGCAACCTGCTGCTGGCGCTCGTCGAGCGTCTTGCGCGCGAGCAGCGGCTCGAGCCGCGCGTGCGCCTCCGGCGCGGCGCCGCGATCGAGGTCAGTGCTCGCCAGCACGAGGCTCGCGCCGGGATGATCGGCCTGCAGCCGTAGCGCCTCTTCCGCAAGAGTGCGAGCCTGCGTGGCGTCGCCGCGGCGCATCGCGATCGTCGCAAGCGCCGCACAGGCCTCGGCCTTGCCCGGGGCGAGCGACTTCGCCCTCTCGTAAGCGGTGCGCGCGGCAGTATCGTCGCCGGCGATCTCGCACGCCGACCCGAGCTCGAGCCATGCTGCAGCCAGCTCCGGTCGCGCCGTCACCGCCGCCTCGAACGCGCGGATCGCCTCCTCGACGCGGTTCTCCGCCACCAGCACGCGCCCGATGTCGGTGATGGTCAGGGCGTCACTTGGCGCGAGTGCGAGCGCGCGGTTGAGTAGCTGCCCCGCCTCGGCATAGCGGCCCGCCACCGCGAGTGCCTCGGCCTGCACGCGCAGCAGCAGCGGGTGCGCGAGGTGTTCCAGCTCCGCCTGCCCCGCGATGGCGAGCGCGGTGGCGAAATCGCCCGACTGGCGGGCCCGCGCCGCGGCACGGACCAGCGCCTCAAGCCGCGTTGCATTCACGTTCTGCATCCGATGTCCCTGCCAGGCGGCGGCTGTGCTGCCATCGCGAAAAGTATATCCACAGCACCCGCAGCGCCCGGCCGCGTCACTTCACTCGCTGGACCCTGGTCGCGTAGCGACCCTGGGTAACGAGCAGGTGCGAACCGAGCGCGGCCTTCTTGATGATCACGGTGTCTCCGACGGCCACCCTGGCGCGCTGATCCACCATCACTTGCGTCCAGACCTGGCCGTTCTCGAGCGTCACGGTCAGTTCGCCGGCCGGCCGACGGCCAACTGCGGCGACCGCGCCCGTGATGCTCTCAGGCATCTCCTGCTGTGCCTTCTGCGGATCACGCGCGCGTTTGGCCGCCTCGGTGAGACCGAAGTCGGCTTCTGGGTTGGTTGCAGCGGAGGCGGCGGCCGTTCCCGTGGCGGCCGCGGGAGCTGCGGCAGCAGCGGGAGCTACGGCGGCAGCGGGAACGGCCGTGCTCGCCGCCGATGCCGCAGGCTTGCGGAAGATGGCGTCGTAGCACGCGAGCCGGGCGAAGTCGTCGCCGATTTCGGCGCAACGCTGCGGCGCATCGCTACTCGCGGCCTGCGCGGCGAGCGCGGCAAACGCCAGCGGCAGCAGCACCCACGGCGGGCACAGATTTGGACCTCTCACCGTCGCATCTCCTCGAATCAGGCTGCGCGGACGCGTGGCGCCCGCACGGGGAGGCGACATGTTACTGCACGCGTGCGCGCCCTGCCGCCGCTTCGGGCTGCGTCCCGGCCCCGGACGCGTCCGCCGCCGCGACCTCGCATCTGGCCGCGCCGGCCGTCGCATCGCCATAATGCCGCCCTTCGTACCGGGGTACGCCACGCAGCGAGTGCGACATGAGCGTCGAGCACTGGGAAACATATTACCGCGGCGGCGCGATCGCGACCTGCCCCATGGGGCCAGGCACCACATACACGCTCGAGCTGCGCGACCTGTGGCTCGCGTTCTTCGCCGCGCTGGACGACGGGGCGCGCGTGCTTGACGTCGGCACTGGCAATGGCGCGATTACCCTGCTCGCGAAGGAGGCCGCGGCGATCGCCGGCCGGCAGCTTGAGATCCACGGCGCCGACCTCGCCGCGATCGACCCGCCGCGCCACGTGCCGAACGGCGCCACGCTGTTCGCCGGCATCACGTTTCACGCCGGCGTACCTTGCGAACGCCTCGGCTTCGCCAATGGGAGTTTCGACGCGGTCAGCGGACAGTACGCCCTCGAGTACACGGACACGCCGCGCGCGCTGGCCGAGGTCCACCGCGTGCTCCGTCCCGGCGGTCGCGCACTGTTCGTGCTGCACCACGAGCAGTCGGTGCTGATCCGCAACGCGCGCGAATCGCTCGCGCAGGGCGCGCTGGTGCTCGAGGACACGAAGATCCTGCGCAAGCTGCGGCGCCACGCCACCGCGGAGCGCGAGTCAGCTGCCGCAACGCGCGCGACGTGGGCAGAGCTCTCCGCAGCCGGCGCGCGCCTGCAGCAGGCGGCGGCCTCGAGCATCGCGCCGCACCTGCTTCACGTCGTGATCGACGGCGTGCAAAAGCTCCTCGGTGTCCGTCGCGAGACGAGCACCGCAGGGTTCGAGCGGGAGGTGGATCGCTTCGAACGCGACGTGCGGGCCAGCGTGCGTCGCCTGCAGGATCTCGTGGGCTGCGCGCAGTCGGCAGAGCAGATGGAAACCATGGCGGCCACCGCCCGACGCACGGGCTTCGACTGCCCGCTCCCCAGGCTGCAGCACCACGCGGGCGAGAACCTCGTTGGCTGGCGGCTTGTACTGACGCGACCCTGAGACGCCCTGCCGGCGACGCGGCAGGCCTCAGGCCTCGGGCGGAGGAATGCGCGTGTTGCACTCGATCCCGCCGCAGCGGCGCAACGTCGGCCGTCCCGAGGGGACCGGTTTCAAGTGGAACTCGCGGCGCGAATAGTCCACGACAAACTGCTCGAGCGTGCCGAGCAGGTCCATGCCGATGAGGATGGCGGGCTCATCGAGCAGCGACCAGAGGCTGAATACGTGCAGATCGCTGAAAGTAACGGTGAGGTTGTTGAGGCGCGCCCCGCCGATGTCGATCGCGGGCGCCTGGAACGACAGTCCCTGCGCGATCTGGGGCGTCGCCCCGATCACGGTCGTGGCCACCATCTGGTGCGGCCGGCGCCCGCCATCGACCAGCGCCATCCGCAGCGCTTCGTTACCAAGGCTGCGCTCGGCGCCCGTATCGACGATCGCCTTGACCGGCACGCGACCGACCTGCCCGTCCACCAGCAGAAGTCCGCCGCTCTGCAGCCACGCGCGCACGACTAGAAAACCCTTCGGTGCTCGCTGCCCGCTCGAGCGGCGGATGGTCACCCGGTCGCGACCGAAGTCGACCTCGATGCGGGCATCCTGCAGGGCATCCACGCCGAGAATGCCGTCGACGCCGGCGAACACCGCGGGCGGCAGCACTGGCAGGCGCTGCTGCTCGAGCAGCAGCTCGCCCACGCGCAATGTCGCGACCTGTACCGCCGGCAGCGTGGCGGAGCCAGTCACGCCATGCACGTTCATCACCGCCCCGTCGACTGGCACCAGCTCGAGCGCCAGCGCGGTCGCTGCGGAAATGGCGGAACTGTTCGCTCCTGTGTCGAGAATGAACCGGAAGGGCCCGCGGCCGTTGATCTCCACCGGCGCCACGATGCGGCCGATACGGTCCAGCGTCGTGCGCGTGGCATAGAGCGGGCCGGGCTCCGGCGGGACAGGTGGCACGACCACCAGTGCATCAGGCGCGATGGTGACCGGCGCAGGCGCAGCCGGATCGGCCGCCCGGGCCGTTTCGCCCGAGAGCAGCAGGGCCGCGGCAACCGTGGCGCAGACCCGGGAGATTGCGAAGGTTGTGGTGTGCATGTCCCTTCTGACCGCGCTCGCGGTCACTTGGTTGCGGCGGTCGCGCCACCAGGCCAGCGTTCAATGAGGCTGGTCGCACGAACTGCCCCACTCACTGTCCGGCACAGCCGGCAACAAGCGCCCGGTGCAGGTGTCTCAGCGTCGCAGGTAGTCGTCGGTGCCGCCCAGCCAGTCCTCGCGCAGCGGCGTGAATACGTCCATCTCCTCGACGTCGCCGATCATCTCAGCTTCGTGCGGCACATTCGCCGGAATGATCAGCACTTCGCCCGGATGCACGTCGATGACCTGGCTGTGGTCCGCGCCAAGTCGAAACCGGATGACACCGGACTTGACCATCGTCACCTGCTCGTTGTCGTGATGGTGCAGCGGCACGACGAAGCCGTCCTGCAACTGCATGTCCGCGACCAGGATCCTGTCCCCGTGCACCATCCGGCGCAGCATCGACGGATTGAGATGTTCGGGGGTCACGTCGGTCCACGCGTACTTGCGGGCCTGCCGCGGCGTGGCCGCTGCATCGGCCAGCTGCTGGGCCGCACGCACGCACGTCGCATCCAGTTGAGTCAAGCCGTCCGCGTCGTGCGTCGTGAACAGCACCTCGCAGTAGTTGTAGCCAACCTTGAAGTCCGGGTGATGGTCATGCCGGCTGGCCACGCCCGCCAGCCGGTTAACGTAGGACATGGTCGCTTCGAAATCCGGGAATTTGAATCGACGCGAGATGGACTTGCCATCGGCAGCGAGTGCCCAACCAGGCACGGACGCCTCGAGCGCCCTGGCAGCAACGACGTCGAGTCGGGCGGGTCGAGTCATGCGTTGTCTCCTGCAAGGGTCGGATGCGGCTGCAGGGCCGAGCGCAGCATCAGGATCGCGGCATAGAGCACGACGATCACGACCAGCCAGTACAACCACTGCAGCGGCAGCGACTTCACGACGAACGCCGCGAGCAGCACGCCGGGGATGCCGCCGATGGCAAGGCCGATTGCCGTACGCTTGTCGTATCTGTGCTCGCGGATGAACTTGAGGCTGCCGACCGGCATCAGGCACGCGCACGACGCCATCATGATCGGAAACGCCGCAATCGGATTCATGCCGAGAAGGCTCACGAGGATCAGGCACGGCGCGTACAGGCCGATACCCAGCTGCATCAGTGCACCGAGCATGAAGTTGACGACAACTGCGAAGACCAGCACGCCGCCACTGAGCCCGAGCGCGTTGCCGCCAGCCGGCAGCACGCCGACGATCTTCATCACGAACAGCGCCGCGGCAATGAGCAGCGCGACTCCCATGCCGATCTGGATCGTGCGGCGCGGCAGCCTCGACACGAGGCCCGCCCCCAGATAGCCGCCGGCCACGGCCGCAGCGACCATCGACACGAGCGTGAGCGGCTCCACTGCGATCGCGGTCGTGAAGATGATGGCCTGCGTGATGGTCGGCAGCGAGTGGCCGACGTTCAGCGTGCCCGGAATCAGTTCGTCGGGAATCAGGTTGCGGAACTTGATCCAGGCGGTGGTCGACGCAAACGAGCCTATGCCGAGCGTGTCGAAAAAGTTCGCGATGAAGCCGAGCAATACATTTTCGATCCGTGCCATCCGCCTCGCAGGCCCCCGCGCCACACTGTGCGCTAGATCCATGTGCGTCCGCTGTCAGCGCGAAGTCGCAACGAAATCGCGCGGCTCACGAACAGAAATCGTGGCAGGCATCAACTGCCGCCGCAATTACCGGTGCCACAGACGGCCTGATTCCTGCGGAACTCCTGCCGTTCAAAATCTGTCCTGCGCTCCAACTCCTCGGCCTCAGCAGCCGTCATGCACGTCTCTGTTGCGAAGTTCGAACCGATGCGCGCGATTTTCTTGCAGTAGACGGTCTCGCCATTGCGGGTCTTTGCCTTGAAGCCGTCCAGCACCGTGGCCGGATCACGGGTTTTGCCCGTCGCGTCCGTCGCGGCAGGAGCCACTGGCTTCGCAGCGGCGGCTGCAGCAACTGGGGCAGCCGGTTTCGCAGCAGGGGCCACAGCAGCAGGAGCGGGCACCGTCGGAGCAGCGGGTTGCGAAGCGCACCCGGCCATCAGGGCAATCAAGAGTAGAGGGGTTGCAACTCGCATGTCAGCTCCAGAGAACGACCAGTTGACCGCTATCCTGCCTCGTTGTATCCGCAGGATCCAGTCAATCGCGCAACGGCAGTTCGTTGCCCTTGCGCACCGTGCGCAGGGCGAAACTCGATTGCACTCGCGCAACGCCCGGCAGGCGCGTGAGGTGCTGGCTGTGCAGGCGCTCGAAGTCGGCCGGGTCAGACACCACGACGCGCAGCAGGTAATCCTGCTGCCCCGTCATCAGGTAGCATTCCATGACTTCGGGCACGCGCTTCACTGCCTCCTCGAACGCAGCGAGATCGGCCTGTTCCTGGCGATTGAGCGTGATGCTGACGAAGACGTTGCCGGGCAACCCGACCTTGGCCTGGTTTACCAGCGCCACGTACCGGTCGATGACACCCGCCTCCTCCAACGCACGCATCCGCCGCAGGCAGGCCGACTCGCTCAGGTGCACTTGCTCGGCGAGTTCGCGATTGCTGCGGCGGCCGTCCCGCTGCAGGGCGGCGAGGATCTGGTTGTCGACACGGTCGAGCTTCATTTTCGCAGTATCTGCTGATTT
>Ga0073899_10004560_pt1 | contig 12117 bp, 10 predicted proteins | sample KloWWTmetaKNB5Ph_FD_88975 | JGI IMG/M metagenome (GOLD analysis project Ga0073899, IMG submission 88975) | Active sludge microbial communities from Klosterneuburg, Austria, studying microevolution and ecology of nitrifiers - Klosterneuburg... | ecosystem: Engineered > WWTP > Aerobic digester >... | reverse complement strand
GCGCTGCGGGCGCGCGGGCTGAAGATCGGGCTGGTGGAACAAGACGTGCCTGACGCGCTTTTGCCTCTGACGCTCCGCGCGGCGGTTCTGGGCGCGTTTCCTGCGGACGAGGCCGATTATGAAAGCTGGCGGGTCGATGTGACGCTTGATGCCCTGTCCGTGCCCGAAGCGTTCCGGGATCAGCCCATGGGAGGGCTGTCGGGCGGTTGGCAGCGCACGGCGCTTTTGGCGCGGGCGGCGGTGGGCGAGCCGGACCTTTATCTGCTCGATGAGCCCACGAACCATCTGGATCTTGGACGGATCGCGCGACTGGCGGGCTGGATGGCCGACCTGCCGCGCGCGGTGGCGGTGATTGCCGCCAGCCATGACCGCGCCTTTCTGGACGAGGCGATGGGCCGAACCCTGTTCTTGCGGGCGGAGAAGAGCCGTTTCTTTGCGCTGCCCTACAGTGCGGCGCGGGCAGCGCTCGCCGAGGCCGATGGCGCGGATGCGCGGCTTTACCAGAACCGGATGCGCGAGGTTGAGCAGTTGCGCCGGCAGGCAGCGAAGCTGAAGAACATCGGGATCAATTCCGGCAGTGATCTTTTGGTGGTCAAGACCAAACAGCTGACCGAACGGGCGGAAAAGATCGAGACGGCGGCGCGCCCCGCCCATCAGGAACGCTCTGCCGGGGCGATCCGCCTGTCCAACAGCGGCACGCATGCCAAGGCGCTGATCACCCTGAGCGACGCAATGATTGCGACGCCGGACGGGCGTGCCCTGTTCGCGACGGGGCAGAAATGGATCGAACGCGGCGACCGGGTGGTGTTGCTCGGCGCCAACGGCGCGGGCAAGACGCAGATGATGGAGGCCGTGCGCCGCGCCTGCGAAGGGGTGGAGGGGCAGATACGGGCTGTGCCCGCGCTCAGGCTTGGCCATAGTGATCAGGTGCTGGCGCAACTGCCGGACCGGGCGACGCCCTTCGATCTGGTGTCGCGCATGGGGCAGGCCGATCAAGCCACGCGCAGTCTGCTGGCGGGTGCGGGCATCAGGGTCGACCGGCAGGGCGAACGGGTCGCAACCCTGTCGGGCGGCCAGAAGGCGCGGCTGGCCATGCTGATCTTGCGGCTTGGTCAGCCGAACTTCTACCTATTGGACGAACCGACAAACCATCTGGACGTGGAGGGGCAGGAGGCGCTGGAGGGGGAGCTGCTGGCGCAGGGCGCGACCTGCCTTCTGGTCAGCCATGACCGCAGTTTCGTGCGCAATGTCGGCAGCCGCTTTTGGCAGATCGACGGCAAAAGGCTGATCGAGGTGGAAGATCCCGAAACATTCTTCCGCGTGCAGGCGCAGGGATGAAATCGCGCCACGGGCGGCAGTACGCCGACTTTCTTGCGTAAGGGTCGACGCGGTGATTGCACAAAGCCCGTCCGTGGCCTATGGCCACAGCAAAGCAAGAGTTTGAGCGGGCGGGATTTTGGTAAACAACGGCCCGCGTAATGGGGAAGTCAAGATGAACGAACGGGCGGGGCCGGATCTGGCCGGGGTGCCAGTGCGCAACGGGCGCGACTGGGTGCAGATTCTGGCAAAATACCGCGAGCCGGATCATCTGCGTTCCGCCTTCGAACTGGTCGTCACGCTGTTGCCGCTGGTCGCCCTTTTCGCGCTGGCCTGGTGGGCTCTGTCGGTCAGCATCTGGCTGGCTGCGGCGCTTGCGGTGGTGAACGCGGGTTTTCTGGTGCGGGCTTTCGCCATCCAGCATGATTGCGGCCATGCGTCCTTCTTTCGCAACCGGCAGGTCAGCGACTGGGTCGGGCGTGGTTTGGGCGTTCTGACCCTGACGCCCTACGATGTCTGGCGGCGGTCACATTCGATCCATCATGCGTCCCACGGCAATCTCGACAAGCGCGGGATCGGCGATGTGATGACGCTGACGGTCAAGGAATATTATGCGCTGTCGAAATGGCGGCGCTTTGGCTACCGGCTTTACCGGCATCCTCTGGTGTTGTTCGGGCTGGGTCCGGCCTATCTGTTCTTGCTGCAAAACCGCCTGCCCATCGGGTTCATGGACGCGGGCTGGCGCTATTGGACGAGCGCGATGGGCACCAATCTGGCGTTGGCCGCCGGGCTGGGGCTGATGATCTGGTGGGGGGGCTTTTTGCCGCTGTTGATCGTCTGGCTACCGACGGCGCTGATCGCCGCGACCATCGGCATGTGGCTTTTCTATATCCAGCACCAGTTTGAGGAAGCCCACTGGGACGAGGATTCGGACTGGCAATTGCATGATGCGGCGCTGAACGGATCCTCGCACTACGATCTGCCGCCGGTGCTGCGCTGGCTGACCGCAAATATCGGCATTCACCATGTCCATCACCTTTACAGCCGCATCCCCTTTTACCGGCTGACCGAAGTGCTGCGCGACTATCCGGCGCTGGCCGACAATCAGCGCATGACGCTGTGGCAAAGCCTGCGCTGCACGCGCCTGCACCTGTGGGACGAGGAAAGCCGCAGGCTTTTGTCCTTTGCGGGCGCGCGCCAGGCGCACGTATTGGCCTGAGGCGGGCAAGGGGCCCTTCACATCCCCGCCCCATAGGGCTATATCCCCGCGCCTGAACCAATGGAGCCATCCGCCATGCAAGGCAGCGCGAACCTGAACCTGATGATCAAGGCCGCCCGAAAGGCGGGCCGCAGCCTTGTGAAGGATTTCCGCGAGGTGGAGAATCTCCAGGTGTCGCTGAAAGGCGCGGGCGATTTCGTCAGCCGGGCCGACATTGCCGCCGAAAAGATCATCAAGGACGAGCTGATGGGCGCGCGTCCGACCTATGGCTGGCTTGGCGAGGAGACCGGCGAGGCCGACGGCCAGGACCCGACCCGGCGCTGGATCGTCGATCCTTTGGATGGGACCACGAACTTCCTGCACGGTCTGCCGCACTGGGCCGTGTCGATCGCGCTGGAGCACAAGGGCGAGATCACTTCGGCCGTGGTCTTCGATCCGGCCAAGGACGAGATGTATTGGGCCGAAAAAGGTGCGGGCGCCTGGATGAATGAAAGTCGCCTGCGCGTTTCCGCCCGCCGGTCGATGGCGGAGGCGGTCTTTGCGACGGGCGTGCCCTTCGGCACCAAGAAGACGCTGCCCGCGACCTTGCGTGATCTGGCGCGGCTGATGCCAGCCTGTGCGGGCGTGCGACGCTGGGGGGCGGCGGCGCTCGACCTCGCCTATGTCGCGGCGGGGCGGTATGACGGCTATTGGGAACGCGAGCTTGGCGCCTGGGACATGGCGGCGGGTCTGCTGCTGGTGCGCGAGGCGGGCGGTTTTGTCAGCGCCGTGCGCGAGGGCCGGGAGATTTTCGAAAGCGGGTCGGTCATCGCCGCGAACGGCGAGCTTTACGCGCCGCTGTCAGCGTTGTTGCGCGAACCGGCCTGATCCGGTTGGAAAGTCAGGGGGCCTTCCGCCCCCTCTGCGCCTTCGGCGAATTCACCCCCGAGGATATTTTCCGACAGAAAATGAGCAGGGCGTTCGCCTTTTGCCCGCTAGGTCTATTTGCGGCGGCGGATGATCGGAATGGTCGAGGGGGAATAGGTCGCCTCGGGGTGCGGGGGCTGGCCCTGATTGGCCTGCCACCAGTTCCGCGCTCCGCGACGGGCCCACATCGGCAGGGTCAGGAGGATGCCCGCGACGAACCCGCCCGCATGCGCCCAGTAGGCGACGCCGCCCTCTTCGGTCGCGGTGCCGAGGCCGCCGAAGATCTGGATCCCGAACCAGAGGCCAAGGACCACGAAGGCGGGGATCGAGAAAACCCGGAAGAAGATGATGAAAATCAATAGGATATCGACGCGGGCGCGGGGGAAGAGCAGAAGATAGCCCCCCATCACCCCGGCAATCGCGCCCGAGGCACCGACCATCGGGATGGTCGAGGCGGGATCGGGCAGGATCTGGGCAAAGGCCGCGACGAGGCCGGTGGCGATATAGAAGATCAGGAAGCCCACATGCCCCATCTGATCTTCGAGATTGTCACCGAAGATCCACAGGAAAAGCATGTTGCCCGCCAGATGCAGGAAGCCCGCATGCAAGAACATATGGGTGACAAGACCGCGATATTCGGCGCCTTCGGTCACGGCCGCGGGGAAGAGCGCCCACCGATACATGAATTCCGCCATGGCGAAATCATTCGACTGTATCGAGAGCTGGTAGAGCCAGATCAGGACATTGGCGGCGATGAGCGCATAGGTCACGAAGGGCGTGCGCTCAGACGGGTTATGATCGCGGATCGGGAACATGGGGGCAGGCTTTCTGATCCGCGCGAAAAGGTCAAGCTGTCACAGCCGAGGCGAGCTGTGCGGCGTTGCGGAAGTCCCCGTCTACCGGCCGCTGCGGGTGGTCAGGACCGGGGTTTCACCAGCGAAGAACTGCACCTGCCCATCCTCCGTCACATCGAAGCGGGTGATGCTTTGCAAGACAATGGTCATTGCGGCCTCGGTCGCCGATTGGGCGGCGGGGCAGGTCATGCGGGCGCCGGCCAGCGGGCCGAAATGCAGCCCTTCGCCGGACAGGTCATAGCTGCCCACGAACCGGTTGCAGCCGGTTGTCCCGAAGACCCGGCCATCGGTGCTGAACGTCAGGTTCGGTACGGGGTTGGTCATCTGGCTGAGGCCTTCGATGGCGCTGGCCGTCAGGGTCGGGCCGGTGAGCAGATCGCGCGGCTCACCGCCGCAGCCTTGCAGCTTTTCGGTCCCGATGGTCAGGCCAACGGCGAAAGGATAGGGCATTCCGGTGGCGCTGTCCCGGCAGAGCTGATCCTCGATCACTGCGGTCACTGTGCCGAAGGTCACGCTGCGGCCGGTCGCTGTGGCGGTGACGCTGCCCGGTTGGGCGCTGATTTCCGCACCCTCCATCCGTTTCAGGCTGGCGCCGGTCCGGTCCAGTCGCAAGGACCAGCCGGGCTCATTGCCGCGTGCCACGAAGGCGGAACCATCGTCGGGCAAAGCCATCCTGCACCCGGCCAGATCGACGCCATCGAGCCGCACTGTGATGTCCGCACCCTTGGTCCAGACCCAACTGTCCGAGCCGTCCGTCGCGGCATATTTGGCGCCTGAGGCGGCCTCGGTCGGGGTAAAGCTGCGCCAGACCGGCCCGGTGCGCAGATGCGCGCCGGTTTTATTGGCTGAGAGGGCGAGAGTTTGCGCCCCGCAGGCCAGCGCGACCGGCAGAACGAAGTCGGGGACTGGGGCAAGGGGGAGCGCGCCAAGGTCGGTCGTGGTGCCATCATTGGCGAAGGCGCGCGGTTCAGAAAGGAAGGTCACGGTCAGGGCGCTGACCAGGGCGGCGGTGATGGTCACGGCCCCGTCGTCGGGTACGGTCAGGGTGAAGGGCTGGTCTGGCGCGCCCCGCGCTTCGCCCGCGATGGCACCCAGACGATCCCGCGCCTGCACGATCACCTCGCCGCCCGGCGGCACTGCAATATCTTGCGGCAGGGCCACGGTGCCGGACAGATCGCGCGCGGCGACCGGAAGGGCGACAAGAGCCAGCAGGGCGGCGGTGAAAGGATAGGTGAAGCGCATGGCAAGCCCCTGAAATAGGCGGAATGGGTCCGAATTGCGATCTTAAGCGAGCGGCGCCGGTAGGTCCAGCGACGCTCTATGCGGTTGTGGCCGCCCGCACGACCGGGTTAAGAGAGGGGCGCGTGGCCGCTTGCTGGAACCGGTAGACAGACCGGACTTAAAATCCGAGGCCTTCGGGCGTGTGGGTTCAAGTCCCACAGCGGCCACCACGTCTACCGTTGGCCCAGAGCGGCGGGCAGGGGCACGATGTCGTGACCTGCACCTTGCAGCGCGGAATGGATCAGGCGCGCCGCTGCCAATGCTTCCGCCCCGTCGCCATGGACGCAGATCGAATGGAAGGGCGTCGACAGGATCTGGCCGGTCCGGGTGACGATCCCGCCAGCTTTCACCATGCCAAGGACATGATCGCGCGCTTCCTCGGCCCGGTGCAGGACCGAACCGGCGATGGAACGCGGGGTCAGCTGGCCATCGCCTTCATAGGTCCGGTCGGCGAAAATCTCGAGCGCGACAGATAGGCCGGCGGCGGTGCCCGCAGCAGCAAGCTGCGAGAGGACCGGGGCCAGCAGGATCAGGCCGGGATCGAAAAGATGGATGGCGCGGGCTATGATATCGGCCAGATGCCGGTCGGCGCAGGCCTGATTGTTGAGCGCACCATGCGGCTTCACATGGGTCATCTGATGACCAAGTGCCTGCGCCATGCCCGCCACCGCGCCGAGTTGGTAAAGGATCAGCGCCTCGACCTCTGCATCGGGCAGGGACATGGCGCGACGGCCAAAGCCGTGAAGATCGGCATAGCCGGGATGGGCGCCGATGCTGACGCCCTTTACCTTGGCCAGCCGGATCGTATCGGCGATCACCCTGGGGTCGCCGCCATGCAGGCCGCAGGCGATGTTGGCGCTGGCGACGGTGCCCAAAAGTCCCGCATCGTCGCCCATCGCGAAAGCGCCCCAGCTTTCGCCCATGTCGGCATTGATGTTGATCTTCATGTGCCTTCCGCCTTTCTGTCCGCCGCAAAGAGATGTCCGTCAAAATGATCCGGGCGCTGCATGTCCACGACCCCGCCAATCAGATTGGCGGAGGTGAGGGTGTGCAGGCCGCCCACCTCCTCGATCCGGGCGATGCTGTCGGCCAGCGTCCGCTGTGCGTCTTGCGCAATCGCTTCGGCTTCTGCCACGGTGACGAGGGCGAAGCGCAGCGCATCGCCGGGGCCAAGGCGCGACAGGCGCGGCAGGTCGGCGCCGATCACGGTGGCAATCTTGGCATAGCCGCCGGTCGTCTGCGCATCGGCCAGCAGGATGATCGGCTGGCCGGTGCCGGGCACCTGAATTGCGCCGGGAACGATCCCGTCCGACAGGATGTCGGCCCGGTACCCCGGCGCGAAGGGCAGGGTTGCGCCTTCCAGCCGCATTCCCATCCGGTCGCATTGTGGGCTGACCCGGTAGGGGGCGGCGCACAGGGTGGCAAGGCCCGCGCCCGCAAACCATTCGGTCTGGGGGCCGGGCACCAGCCGGATCGGCCCGTCCGTCACGGCGGGCGGCGGCACGCGCCGGTCGGGCAGGCCGGGCGGGGCATTGGCGACCGAAAGCCGGTCGCCTGTGGCGAGCGCCCGCCCATCAAGGCCACCTAACCGAGCGGGCAGACAGGTGGAGCGGCTGCCAAGGCGGCGCGGCACCGCGATACCCCCGGCAATGCCGATCAAACCGTAGGGGCCGGTGGAAGGGGCCGCAATTTCGATCTGGTGGCCTTCGGGCAGGGTGGTCGCGGTCCAGGGCGGCAGGGCGCGCGTCCGGCCGTCCGGGGCGCGGACAAGGCCGGAAAGCGTACCGCTGAGGGCGATGCGCACATCCCCTTCGTCAGCCAGAAGCACGGGTGCGGTCAGCGTCACCTCCAGCGCCTCGGCTCCGGGCGAGTTGCCCAGGAGGGCGTTCAGAAGCGCGAGCGCGGCTCGGTCCATCACCCCGCCCGGCGGGATGCCCATCGCGCGGCCACCCTGAAAACCCAGATCCTGAAGCAGGGTGCGCGCGCCGGGGCGCAGGATCGTGAGGTAAGCCATCAGCCCGCCCCTTGCAGAAAGGCTGTGACATCGGCAGTGCCTTCGGCGAAGGCGGCGGCGATCTGGTCGGCCTCGGTCGCGGTCACGGCAAGGAATCGCACCCGGTCGCCGACTGACAGAAGCGCGGGCTTTGCATCACGCGACGGGTCGAACAGCGGCACCGGGCAGCGCCCGACAATATGCCAGCCGCCGGGACTATCCCACGGATAGATCACACACATCCGGTTGGCGATGGCGACGGAACCGGCGGGCACCAAGGTGCGGGGGCTGGCGCGGCGCGGTAGCGCAAGTTCGGCGGGAAGGTCGCCCAGGAACGGCAGACCGGGCAGGAAGCCAAGCGCATAGGTCTGAAACTCGGTGGCCGCATGGCGGGCGACGATCTCGGCCACGGGGAGGGACAGGGTGTCGGCAAGGCTCGCCAGGTCAATGCCGTATTCCGGCGCGTAACAACAGGGCAGGTGCCACAAGCGGCCTGCCTGTTCGGTCGCGTCTTCGGGCAGGTCGGCGAGAAGTGCGCGAAGCTTTGCCACCAGATCGGCTTGCGACAGGTGCAGGCAATCGTAGTGGATTGTGAGCGAGCTGAAGGAGGCCGCGGTTTCCTCAACCCCTTGCAGGTTGCCCTGCGTGATGGCCTCTTCGATCCGGGCGAGGGCGCTGGCGATGCGGCGGGCGGACTTCGGCCCGGCGCGGTCTGCCAGATCGACCGTGACGGCGCGGTCGGCCAAGGGGCGGAAAGCAAGAACAGTCATTCTTTCAAGCCATTCGTGGTCGTTCGGCCAGGTTTGACCAGCTGCGCCATGGTCGTCCCCTGTTCAGAGAATCATGCCGCCCAACCCTGCCTGATCGCATGCCGGCGGTCGATGGCAGACGTTCATCCGCCATTGTGCCGGCTTCGCTCGGGTCAACATTTGCACGGCTGAAACCTGATCTTTACAAATCCGACACTTTCAGTCAGTTATTTTGAACCAACAGAATGAGGACCAAATGATGTCTGCGCTATCCGATCCCACCCCGTGCCACGACGCGCGCGCGCTGACCGAAGGCGGCGTGCAGGCGCGTATCATTCTTGACGGTCAGATCTACGCCCTGCGCATCACGCGGGCCGGCAAACTCATCTTGACGAAATAACCAAACGAACAGGACCGTCCATGACCCGTCTTTCCCTTATGTATCTTTCTGCTGCGCTGATCACCGGCGGGATTACCCTTTCTGGCCAGACCGCGCAGGCCGATGGCCCGGTTGACCCGGCCCAGGTGGTATCGACCTATGCCGATATTGGTGCTGCCACCTTTGGCGATGCGCTGACCTCGGCGCGGGCGCTGCAGGCGGCGGTCGACAAGTTGATTGCCACCCCGTCGGAGGCCGCGCTGGCAGAGGCGCGGGACGCATGGCGCGTGGCGCGCGCGCCCTATCAGCAATCGGAGGTGTTCCGGTTCGGCAACCCGATCGTGGACGAATGGGAAGGCCGGGTGAATTCCTGGCCTCTCGACGAAGGGTTGATCGACTATGTCGATGCATCCTATGCGGAATCCGGGGAAAACCCCCTTGCGATGCTAAATGTGATTGCCAGCCCCGCCATTGAAATCGCGGGCGAGGCTGTGGATGCGAGCCTCATCACACCCGGACTGATCGCGACCAAACTGCATGGCGCCGATGGTCTCGATGCCAATGTGGCGTCGGGGTATCATGCGATTGAATTCCTGCTCTGGGGGCAGGATCTGAATGGCACCGATGCGGGCGCGGGCAATCGCCCCTTCACCGATTTCGTGACCGGCGCCGATTGCACAGGTGGGAACTGTGACCGGCGCGTGGCTTACCTTCAGGCGGCAACCGACCTTCTGGTCAGCGATCTGGAGGAAATGGCGAAGGCCTGGGAAGCCGACGGCGCCGCCCGTGCGGCGGTCGAGGCTGATCCGAATGCCGGACTTCTGGCAATACTGACCGGTATGGGCAGCCTGTCCTATGGCGAACTGGCGGGCGAGCGGATGAAGCTTGGCCTTTTACTGAACGATCCTGAGGAGGAGCAGGATTGCTTTTCCGACAATACTTACAACAGCCATTATTACGATGGGATCGGCATGCAGAATGTCTATCTTGGCAGCTATCAGCGGCTGGATGGCAGCATGGTGTCCGGCCCGGCGCTGGCCGATCTGGTGGCGGTCAAGGATGCGACGGTGGATGCTGACCTGCGGGCGAAACTGGATGCGACGGTTGCGGCCCTTGGCGCGATCAAGACCGCAGCCGAAGGCGGGATGGCCTATGATCAGATGCTTGCGCCCGGCAATGCCGAAGGCGAGGCGCTGATCACGGCGGGGGTTGACGCGCTGGTGACGCAGACGACCGCAATCGAGCGGGCAGTGACGGCGCTGGGCCTGTCGAAAATCGCCATCGAAGGGTCCGACAGTCTGGATAATCCCGGCGCAGTGTTCCAGTGATGTGCAAGCTGTGATGGAGTGAGCGATGGGACGGCGGGAATGGGCAGGGCGGTGGACCTATGTCCTTCTCTTGGGCCTGTCGTCGGTGGCCCTGTCGTTTGGGGGCCGGGCTGTCGCGCAACCCGCGACGCCCGGCCCGCTTGCTGCCGATCCGCATCTGAACATGGTGCCGTTGAGCCCTGAAGACGCCGCCCGCGCCCGGGCGGTGCTGGCCCCACCGGCGGATTTCGGAGCGCCGCAGCCGTTTGAGGCCCTTGCCGCGGGGGCAGCGACGGGGATGGGGGCTGTGGATGAGCGGTCCTTCACCCATCCGTCGCCGAACCTGGCCAGTGACCGCAGACTGGATTTCGAACTGGGCAAAGCGCTTTTCGACAAGCTCTGGGTGGCGGCGCCAGCCTCCACCCGGGCCTCCGACGGGCTTGGGCCGCTTTACAATGCGCGCGCCTGTCAGGATTGCCACCTGCGCGACGGGCGCGGTCGCCTACCGGGGCCGGAGGGTGACATGCTGCCGGGGCTGGTGCTGCGCCTGTCGCTGCCGGCGCCCGATACCGATGATGCGGCGGCCATCGCGGCGCATCTGGGGGACCACGCCCTTGGCCGCCAGTTGCAAGACCATGCCGCGCCGGGGCTGAAGGCCGAGGGTCGGATTGCCATCCGCTATACCGAGGTGCCCGTCACGCTGGCCGATGGCACGGTCGTCCGCCTGCGTGCGCCGTCCTACGAAGTGGCCGATCCCGCGGGTGGCGCGTTGACGCCCGGTTTGATCCTGTCGCCGCGTCTGGCCCCGCCGATGATCGGCCTTGGTCTGCTGGAGGCGATCGCGTCGGCTGATATTCTGGCAGGCGAAGACCCCGATGACCAGGATCGGGACGGGATTTCGGGTCGCGCCAACATGATCCCGTCGCTTGAGTTTGACACACTGGTGCTGGGGCGTTTTGGCTGGAAGGCCGGGGTTGCGACCGTCCGGGAACAGACGGCGCGCGCCCTGTCGAACGACATGGGCCTGTCTTCGCCGCCTCTGCCGGAGCCTTGGGGCGATTGCACGACCGAACAGGTAGCCTGCCGCGAAGCGCCGGATGGCGAGGAGCCAGGCATTCGTGACGGGCGGGAACTGGACGGCCAAAGCCTTGATCTTCTGGCGTTTTACGCCCGGAACCTGGCGGTGCCCGCGCGAAGGGATGTGGATGACCCACGGGTTCTGGCGGGCAAGGCGGTGTTTTACCAAGCCGGTTGCCCGGCCTGTCACCGCCCGAATTTCGTGACCGCCCGCCTGACGGACCGCTCTGAGCAGAGCTTTCAGCTCATCTGGCCCTACACGGACCTGTTGTTGCATGATCTGGGCGAGGGGCTGGCGGATGGCTTTGCCGAAGGCCGTGCCGTGGGCCGCGAATGGCGCACCGCGCCGCTTTGGGGGGTGGGACTGACCGCGACAGTCGGTGGCGGACAGGCGCATTATCTGCACGATGGCCGCGCGCGGTCGCTCCTGGAGGCGATCTTGTGGCATGGCGGCGAGGGGCAGGCGGCCCGCGACCAGGTGAATGCCTTGCCGAAAGAAGAACGCGACGCCTTGCTCTCTTATCTCGAAAGTCTGTGAGCCATGATCCATCGAAGACATTCCGGTTTTCTCAGCCTCCTCGTTCTGGGGGCGACATTTGGCCTTGTCGCGCCGGTCAGGGCCGATGTGGCCGAGGCCGTGAACGACCATATCCTGCCCGGCTATGCCGCGTTTCGCGACCGGGCAGAGGCTTTGGCGGCCGAACCTTCGTGCGAGCCGGCGCTGCTGCGCCCGGCCTTCAACGCGGCGTTCGATGCCTGGCTTGCCGTTGGCCACTTGCACCTTGGTCCGTCAGAGGAGGAGGGCCGCGCGCTGGCCATCGCCTTTTGGCCCGATCCGAAGGGGCTGGGTCTGAAGGCACAGATGCGGCTTCTGACCGGCGATCCCACCGATCTGAACCCTGACCGGTTCGCCCAACAATCGGTGGCGGCGCGCGGGCTTTTCGGGTTGGAACGGTTGCTTTACCCCGAAAAACCGCTGCCCGCCGACGTCTGCCCGCTGATCCATGCGACGACCGCCGATCTGGCGCGGATGGC
>Ga0073899_10004559_pt1 | contig 12117 bp, 9 predicted proteins | sample KloWWTmetaKNB5Ph_FD_88975 | JGI IMG/M metagenome (GOLD analysis project Ga0073899, IMG submission 88975) | Active sludge microbial communities from Klosterneuburg, Austria, studying microevolution and ecology of nitrifiers - Klosterneuburg... | ecosystem: Engineered > WWTP > Aerobic digester >... | reverse complement strand
TGCCCGAACCGGTGCTGCCGCAGGCCGACAGCGCCTGGGGCATTGTGGTGGGCGGCGTGGGCGGCACGGGGGTCATCACCATTGGCTCGCTGCTGGGTATGGCCGCGCACCTCGATGGCAAAGGCGTGGTCACGCAAGACGCCGGTGGCCTGGCGCAAAAGGGCGGCGCGACCTGGAGCCATATCCAGATCGCTAATACGCCGGACGCCATCTTCACCACCAAGGTGGACACCGCCAAGGCCGACCTGGTGATCGGTTGCGACGCCATTGTGGCGGCCCACAAGTACACCCTGGCCGTCATGCAACCGGGCCGCACCTTTGTGGCGCTCAACACCCATGGCACGCCCACGGCGGCGTTTGTGACCAACCCCGACTGGCAGTTCCCGGGCGGCAATTGTGAGAGCGCTGTGGTGGCCGCTGTGGGCGAGGCCCTGGTGGGCCGCTTTGATGCCGAGCAGGTCGCCATGCAACTGCTGGGCGACAGCATCTACACCAACCCGCTGCTGCTGGGCTTTGCCTGGCAAAAAGGCCGGGTGCCGCTGTCGCTGAGCGCACTGATGCGCGCCATGGAACTCAATGGCGTGCAGGTGGACAACAACAAGGCCGCCTTTGAGTGGGGGCGCCGCTGCGCGCACGATCTGGCGGCGGTGCAGGCTTTGTTCCAGGCCGCGCAGGTGATCGCCTTCGTCAAGAAGCCCACGCTGGTCGAAGTAGTGTCGCAGCGCGTCGAATACCTCACCGGTTACCAGAACGCGGCCTACGCGGCTGAATACCAGGCTTTCGTTGAAAAAGTGCAGGCCGCCGAGTCGCGGCTGGGCACGGGCACGCGCCTGACCGAAGCCGTGGGCAAGTACCTGTTCAAGCTCATGGCCTACAAGGACGAGTACGAAGTGGCGCGTCTGCACACCGACAAGGCGTTTACCGACCGCATTGCCAGCATGTTTGAAGGGGACTACAAAATCGTTCACCACATGGCGCCGCCGCTGCTGGCACAGCGCAATGACAAGGGCGAGCTGGTCAAACAGTCGTTTGGGCCCTGGATGCGCAAGGCCCTGGGGATGCTGTCACGCCTGAAGGGGCTGCGGGGTAGTGCGCTCGACGTGTTCGGTAAAACTGAAGAGCGCCGCGTGGAGCGCGCATTGATCGTGCAGTACCGCGAATGCATTGAGGAATTGATCGCCGGCCTGACGCCCGAGCGCCTGGCCTTGGCCGTGGAGATTGCGCAGATCCCGGAACACATCCGGGGCTATGGCCACGTCAAGGAACGCCACCTGCTGGTCGCACGTGCCCAGTGGGACCGTTTGATGGCCCAGTGGCGCAGTCCGGCCGAGCGTATGGTGGCCTGAACACCGGTTGACGCTCTCCAGGCATTCGACTGAATGCTATTGAATTTATAGCTTCTAGCGCTTGTCCAGTAAGCGTTGGAAGCTATTTTTGTTCAAATTGATGGAAAAACACTTTCCTGCGAAGTGCAAGACAAGGGGCTTGGCAGGCGCGCGGGGTCCCCGCATACAATGCCCGATTCCGCGCCGTGCAGGTGCTATCGCGCCTGCGCGTGTTTTCGCGTGTCCCTATTGACCATCCATTCTGGAGTTCTGCCTGTGTTTATTTCTTCCGCTTTCGCCCAGACCGCTCCTGCCGCCGCCGCTGGTGGCGGTGACATCATGTCCACGTTGACGGGCATGCTGCCGTTGGTGTTGATGTTCGTGGTGCTGTACTTCGTCATGATCCGGCCCCAGATGAAGCGCCAGAAAGAGCACCGCGCCATGATCGAAGCCATCGCCAAGGGCGACGAGGTCGTGATCGGTGGTGGCATTCTGGGCAAAGTTGCCCGCATGTCCGAGCAATACCTGAATATCGAGATCGCCTCGGGTGTGGAGGTGCAGGTGCAGCGTTCTGCTGTGGTGCAGGTGCTGCCCAAGGGCACCATCAAATAAGCAGCAGCGGCCCTGAAGTCAGGGGACGGCTGCTCTGCAGCCCGTCCTGTTCTTGTCCCTGAGGTAAAAGTGCGATCATGAACCGTTATCCGGTCTGGAAGTACGCGATCCTGGTGATTGCGTTGCTGGTGGGGGTGCTTTACACCCTGCCCAATTTCTTTGGCGAGGCGCCTGCTGTGCAAGTCTCGTCGGCCAAGGCCACCATCAAGGTGGACACGGCCGTTTTGCAGCGTGTGGAAGAGGTGCTCAAGGCGGCGGGCCTCACGCCCGATTTCGTCAGCCTGGACGGCAGTTCGGTGCGCGCACGCTTCGATACGCCGGACAACCAGCTCAAGGCCAAGGACGCTATCCAGAAGGCACTGATCCCAGACGCCCAGGATCCGGCCTACATCGTGGCGCTGAACCTCATCTCGCGCTCGCCCACTTGGCTGACCGCCTTGCATGCGCAGCCCATGTATTTGGGACTCGACCTGCGCGGCGGTGTGCACTTCATGCTGCAGGTGGACATGCAGGCGGCGTTGACCAAGAAGGCTGAGTCGTATGCCGGTGATCTTCGCAGCACGCTGCGCGACAAGAACATCCGCCATGGCGGCATCAGCCGCGATGGCCAGACCGTGGATATCAAAGTGCGTGATGAAGCCACACGCACGGCGGCCAGCAACCTGATCGCCGATCAGTTCCCGGATCTGCAGGTCACGACGGTGCCTGACGGCACCGAGCTCAAGCTGCGCGCCTCCATCAAACCCGAAGCCATACGCCGCGTGCAGGAACAGGCGCTTAAGCAGAACATCACCACGCTGCACAACCGGATCAATGAATTGGGCGTGGCCGAGCCCGTGATCCAGCAGCAGGGGCTGGATCGCATCGTCGTGCAACTGCCCGGTGTGCAGGACACGGCAAAGGCCAAAGACATCCTGGGCCGCACGGCCACGTTGGAAGTGCGACTGGTGGATGAAGGCACCGAGGCGCGGGCAGCCGAGTCCGGTCAAGGCCCGGTGCCGTTCGGTTCCGAGCGCTATCTGGAGCGCAATGGCCAGCCAGTGATTGTGAAAAAACAAGTCATCCTGACCGGTGAAAATCTGACCGATGCTCAGCCTGGATTTGATGGCCAGACGCAGGAACCTACCGTCAACCTCACGCTCGACGCCAAGGGTGCGCGCATCTTCCGCGACGTGACGCGGGAGAATATCAACAAGCGCATGGCCATCATCTTGTTCGAAAAGGGCAAGGGTGAGGTGGTGACGGCGCCCGTGATCCGCTCGGAGATCGGGGGCGGGCGCGTGCAGATTTCGGGTCGCATGACCACCATGGAAGCCAACGACACGGCTTTGCTGCTGCGCGCGGGTTCGCTGGCAGCGCCCATGGAAATCATCGAAGAGTTCACCATCGGCCCAAGTCTGGGGGCCGACAACATCGCACGCGGCATCAACAGCGTAGTCTGGGGCTTGCTGGCTGTGGCGGCCTTCATGTGCATGTATTACATGCTGTTTGGCGTGATCTCGACCATCGCGCTGGGTGTCAACGTGCTCATGCTGCTGGCCGTGCTGTCGATGCTGCAGGCTACGCTGACACTGCCCGGTATTGCCGCCATGGCGCTGGCCATTGGTGTGGCGATCGACTCGAACGTGCTCATCAACGAACGCATCCGCGAAGAACTGCGCGAGGGCGCATCGCCGCAGATGGCCATTCACACGGGCTACGAGCGCGCCTGGGCGACCATCCTGGACTCGAACGTGACGACGCTGATCGTCGGTTTGGCTTTGCTGGCTTTTGGTTCGGGCCCCGTGCGCGGCTTTGCCGTGGTGCACTGCATCGGCATTCTGACCAGCATGTTCTCGGCGGTGTTTTTCTCGCGCGGTCTCGTCAACCTCTGGTACGGCGACAAGAAGAAGCTCAAGAGCCTGTCCATTGGACAGATCTGGAAGCCGGGAAACACCACCACGGCTTTGGCCCGTCCGGAATAAAGGAGGAAGACCATGGAATTTTTAGTTCCAGCATCACATGCGCTGCGCGTATATGAGCTTCCTCTGAAAATTCCAGAAAAAGGTTAAGAAATCATGGAATTTTTCCGCATTAAAAAAGACATCCCCTTCATGAAGCACGCGTTGGTATTCAACGCGATTTCCTTCATCACCTTCGCTCTGGCGGTGTTCTTTCTGCTCTCGCGCGGACTGCATTTGTCGGTCGAGTTCACCGGTGGTACGGTGATGGAGGTGGCCTACAGCCAGCCTGCAGAACTGGCCAAGGTGCGCGAAACGGTGACGGGCTTGGGCTACACCGATGTGCAGGTGCAGAACTTTGGCAACTCACGTGACGTGATGATTCGCCTGCCCGTGCAGAAAGGCGTTTCCTCGGCGCAGCAAAGCGAGCAGGTGATCGGTGCCCTCAAAGCAGTCGATCCTGAAGCCACACTGCGCCGTACCGAGTTTGTCGGCCCGCAGGTGGGTGAAGAGCTGGTGCATGGCGGCCTGATGGCGCTGGGGATGGTGGTGCTGGGCATCGTCGTGTATCTGGCGCTGCGCTTCGAATGGAAGTTTGGTGTCGCCGCCATCATTGCCAACCTGCACGATGTGGTCATCATTCTGGGATTTTTTGCGTTCTTCCAGTGGGAGTTTTCGCTCTCCGTGCTGGCCGCCGTGCTGGCGGTGTTGGGGTATTCGGTGAACGAATCGGTGGTGATCTTTGACCGGATCCGCGAGGCCTTCCGGCGCTACCGGAAGATGACCACGCACGAGGTCATCGACCACGCCATCACCAGCACCATGAGCCGCACCATCATCACCCACGCTTCGACCGAGGCGATGGTGTTGTCCATGTTCTTCTTTGGCGGCCCCAGTCTGCACTATTTCGCACTGGCGTTGACCATCGGCATTCTGTTCGGTATCTACTCATCGGTGTTCGTGGCAGCGGCCATTGCGATGTGGTTGGGCGTCAAGCGGGAAGACCTGGTCAAGACCACGCGCAAGGACGGTGACCCCAATGATCCGAATGCCGGCGCAACGGTCTGACCCATCCACCTGCGTCCCAGATTAGTATTAAGTGATGCACACACCGACAGCACCCATCCACCCCCAGCGCAAGCTGGCCAGACAGGTGCGCGAGCGGATGGTGGAGGGCTTGTGCGCCGGTCTGCCGGGCATGGACAAAGCGCTGATGGAGTTCCTCACCGCCTTGATGTCCCAGACAGGGACGCAGCGCGACATGCAGAACTGGCGCGATGCCTGGCAGATGTACCAGCAAAGCAGCGGGGGCTGGTTGCGGGGTGTGACGGGTGCCTGGCGGGCCGCCCTGGCCGGTGCTCCGCTCGCAACGCCGTCAGGCAGGCAGGACTTCGACCTGTCTTTTGAGCTGGTGGACGACAACGTCGTCGAGAACAAAATTCTTGCCTCGCGTATGGCCCTGACGGTGATGGAGCAGGTCAGCGGCAACTTCGAGTCCTTGCGACTGCGCATCCAAGTGCTGGAAGGGGTTGATATGCCCGCTTCCGACATCCTGCGTCCGGAAACCGTGGCGCTGACCATGGTGGAAAGCTGGGTCAAGGCGGGGTTGCCCCGCGCGGACCTGCAGACCATTCTGGATCCGTTGCAGCGTGAACTGGCTGTTTTGATGCAGAAGGTGTACCAGGCATGCAATGATTTCCTGCAGGCCCAGGGCATCCAGGTGCAGCAGGATTTGCGGGTTCGGGTCAACCGTTCACCGGCGTCGGGTGCGGGGGGCCTGCAAGCCGGGCCTGCGTCCCGGGCGCTGGAACAGTCACAAGAAGCGCTCGCATCGATGCGTGGCATGGCCCAGACTTCAGGGCGGGGTATGCCTTCGCGCATGGCGCCGCCAGGGTCGGCGTATGGCATGGCTCCTCCAGGGTCGGCGTATGGCATGGCGCACGGTGCGGGAATGTCTGGCGGTATGACGCCACTGGCCCGGGCGCGCCAGCGGGCCTACGGTGTGGTGGGGCAATTGCGGCGCCTCATGAGCACCTCTGCCACCGGTTTTGACATGGTCAATGCGCCGCCCGCTTCGGCTGCGCTGGCGCACGCCCTGGCGGCCCACCGCGTGCAGGCCGAAACCTACTACAGCACCGTGGGTGGGGCCGTGCCCGACTACAGCCCCGCGGCGGTAGTGCAACTGGCAGGCGTGGTGCGCAATCGTGCCACCGAGTTCAAGAAAAAAGCCGATACCGAAGGTGAAAAAGCCATCATCGAGGTGGTGGCCCTGATGTTCCAGAGCATTCTGGCGGAAGACCGTATTCCGTCGGCTGTGCGTGTGTGGTTTGCGCGCCTGCAGGTGCCTGTGTTGCGGGTGGCGCTGGCGGAGCCAGAGTTTTTCAGCAACCTGAACCACCCGGCGCGCCAGCTCATTGATCGGATGGGTTCCTGCGCACTGGGTTTTGATGCCACGTCCATCTCAGGCAGCGCGCTGGAAGCCGAGGTCAAACGCATCGTGCAGGTGATTGAGCAGTATCCCGAAACCGGGCGGCGCGTGTTTCAGCTGGTGTACGACGAATTCGAGAAATTTTTGGCCAAATTCCTGACGGAAAAGCAGTCTACGTCGCGCCTCGTGAGCGTAGCCCAGCAGGTCGAGCAGAAAGAAGCGTTGGCGATCAACTACACGATCGAGTTGCGCACCATGCTTAAGGACATGCCGGTGCGCGACGAAATTCGGGAGTTTTTGTTCAAAACCTGGGCCGAGGTATTGGCCCTGTCTGCCGTGCGCGAAGGGCCGCAGCATGCCGACACGGTTTCCTTCAAGCGTACCGCGGCCGATTTGGTGTGGGCAGCCAGTGCCAAGCCCAACCGCAGCGAACGTGCCCAGGTGATCCAGAGCTTGCCGGGGCTGCTGCAGCGCCTGCGCCAGGGACTGGCCTTGCTGGGCGTAACGGGCGCGCCGCAGGATGCGCAGGTCAAGGCGTTGACGGATACCCTGGCCGAAGCATTCCTGTCCAAGACGGCGGCCATTCCGCTGGAGCATATCGAGGCTCTGGCCAAGCGCTTGGCGAACCTGGAAGAGTACATCGGCGATGCGGTCATGGGCGACATGCCGCTCGACGCTGACAGCATCGAAATGATGACCGGCATCGACGCTTCTTCGATTCACGTGGTGGCTGACAATGGCGCACCGGTGGATGAGGCCATGGTGGCCTGGGCGCAAGAGTTGCAAGTAGGCAACTGGTTCACGCTGGACCACAACGGATCGAGCAACCAGGTGCAATATGCATGGCACAGTGAGCGCAAACAGTTGCACCTGTTTGCCGCGACCAATGGCAGCAGCTATCTGATCCAGCTGCGCCGCCTGGGCGCGTACATGCAGGCCGGCTTGTTGGTGGCGCGCGAGGAAGAAGGGCTCACCGTGCGTGCGACACGCGATGCACTGGCCAAGCTCAACGCGAACCCTGAGCGACTGCTGGGATAGGTTTTTGCGCTCGCAGCGTGCACGCTGTGATCAAGCGCAACCCATGCGCTGAAACAGACCGCCAGGAAGGCGTGACACGGCCCCCGCAAGTTCCATTTCCAAGAGTTGCACCTGCAGTGTGGCGGTGTCGTATCCGGTGCGCGCCTGCAAGGCGTCCATGCCGATGGGGTCAAACCCCAGGGCGGTGAGCAGGGCATCGCACTCGGTATCTGGTGCTTCCGTGCAGGCGGCCGCTTGCGGTGTCTCTGATGGCCTGGCTACGTCTGCGGGCCAAGGCAACTCTTCAAGCACATCCTGCGCCAGTTCCACCAGCTTGGCGCCCTGACGGATGAGCGAATGGCAACCCCGCGACTGGATGGAATGGATGGATCCAGGAATGGCAAACACTTCCCGGCCTTGCTCGCTGGCCAGGCGGGCTGTGATCAGCGACCCTGATGCGGGGGCCGCTTCGACGACCAGCGTTCCCTGCGCAAGGCCCGAAATGATGCGATTGCGCTTGGGGAAGTTGGCAGCGAGTGGGGGTGTCCCAAGGGGGTATTCACTGACCAGTAATCCTTGCGCGGCGATCCGACGGGCCAGATCGAGGTGCTGCCTGGGATACACACGGTCCAACCCGGTGCCCACCACGGCAATGGTTGCCGGCGTCGTATCGTGCTCGGTGGCCGCGGTGAGAGCCCCTTCATGCGCGGCGGCGTCGATACCCAGTGCAAGCCCAGACACGATGGTCAGACCGGCGCCCCGCAAAGTGTTGGCAAACTGCCGTGCATTCTCCTGCCCTTGTGGCGTGGGATTGCGGCTTCCAACCATGGCCAGGCAGCGCATTTGCGCAAAAACTGAGGGCTGTAGGAAACGTGCAGGCCCCATCATGTATAGCATCAACGGCGGATCTTCGGTCTGGAATAGCGCCGGGGGGTAAAGCGGGTGGCCCAAGGCAACAATGGCACGCGCCGGAGTTTCAGGTCGGTCGCTTGCGTAGAGCCATGCCCACGTGGTGTCCAGCAAGGACGCCCATCCAGCAGGAATGGTCTGCAATGCGCTGGCCTGTGCCGCACTACAGCAGGTCTGCAGGGCATGGATTGGTTGCGCAAAAACGTTTGCGGGCAACCCGAAAGCGGTCAGCAAGCGCCGTGCGGACAGGTTGCCGACGCCCGGCGTCAACGTCAGCCGCAGCCATGCAGCGAGTTCGTCGCGCTCCATGGCTAAGTCTGGCCGTTCCGGTCTGGAGTGTCAGATGATCGGGGCGCCTGATCGCTGTTCAGTCGGGGTTTGCCAGGCGGTCGCCCACGCGCACCGGGACGTTGACATTCAGGATAAGTGCGTACGAGACGCGGTCAAACGTGCGGAACACCATGACCATGCCATTGCGTTCACTCGGGAGCTTGATCTCGGTGCGCACGCCATCGTTCACGTCACGGACACGGTTGCCCTTGGTCATCAGACTAAGCACATGGCCGACTTCAACGCCATCCTGTTCGCCCAGATTGATGGCTATCACGTTGTTCTGTGCGGCATTGGCCAGGGCAGAACTGCCATAAATGGAGACGACACGGGCATCCAGATCCAGTTGCGGTGCGTGCGGGAGGTAGCTGGTGAATGTGCGAGGCGGCGCGGGCAACAGGCGGTCGCCCCTACGGATTTCTTCCTTGACCCCCGTGATGTCCAAGGACGCAGGTACGTAGTCAGAGGTCATGCCTCCCTTGCCATTCGAGCTGTCCTCGAAGGTTTCACCGCGAACCAGCACCGCCTTGCCCAGGTACTGCGCTTCGTAGCCGAGGATGTCGCCGGTCAGCGGATCTTTCAGGGCCACGGCATCGCGGAAGACACGGAATTGGCGTGGCTCGCCCGGGTCGGTGCGCAGTGGGTTGGCGGCGTCTCCGCGTGCATAAATGCGGTCACCAGTACTCATCAGCACGCGCTCTTCGAACGTACCCACAATGCGCGGCGCCTGCTTCAAGGTGTCCGCGTCAACCACCAGGGGCTCAGCCAGGAAGGGTTCGATCAGGTGGGGCTTGAGTGTGGGTAAAGCCGTATCAGACAGGCTGTCCGAGCGTGTGCGTGGTGACACCCGCACGGTTTCCGGTGCTCCCGATGCCGTCGTCCGTAGGCGGGCCACGCCTCCCGTCTTGTCGAGATAAAGCGTCTGCCCCGGAAAGATGAGGTGCGGGTTATGGATGGCCTGCAGATTCATACCCCACAGTTCTGGCCAGCGCCAGGGGCGCTTGAGGTACATGCCGGAGATGTCCCAGAGCGTATCCCCCCGCTTGACGACGTACATGTCGGGCGCATCGGGCGCGAGTTCCGCCAGTGGCACGCCTTGTTGCGCAACCTGCGCGGCGGTGCTGCGCTGGCTGGCTGTGACGGGTTGGGTTTGTGCCTGGGCCACGGTGGCGACCAGGGCTGCGCAGAGAACCGCGATCGCGCCTGCTGTCGCTCGTTGCACGCTGGTGATTGCCGCCATGTCGTTCCTGTTTTCTTGCATTGCTGAAGGCCCCCTCGCTGGCGCCGGTGCGCACCCCAAGGAAGGGTGCGTGCGGCAAAATACATTACAAATCAACTGAGATTCTCTGCTCAAGCCCTTGATTCGGCAATGATTATTGGGTATGCGGGGTGTGCAGACCTGAAAAAGTGGCGAAAATAGCGACATATTTCTAGCGTGCTCATGGCAATTCTTCCTATTCTTTGTTATCCCGATCCCCGACTGCACACCGTGGCACTGCCCGTGCAGCAGGTGGATGACCGTGTTCGCCAGTTGGTCTCAGACATGCTGGAGACTATGTATGACGCCCATGGCATCGGTCTGGCAGCGACGCAGGTCGATGTGCATGAGCGTGTGGTCGTGATTGATGTCTCCGAGGAGCGCAATGCTCCCCTGGTGCTAGTCAACCCTGAAATCGTCTGGTACAGCCCGGATCGGCACCGGGGGGACGAAGGTTGCCTGTCCGTGCCGGGCATTTACGACGGTGTGGAGCGCGCTGACGCGGTGCACGTACAGGCCTTGGATGCCCAGGGAGTGCTGCGAACCATTGAGGCCAGCGATTTGCTCGCGGTATGCGTCCAGCATGAACTCGACCACCTGCTGGGCAAAGTGTTTGTTGAATACCTGTCGCCGCTTAAGCGCAACCGCATCAAATCCAAGATGCTCAAGCGCCAGCGCGAGGAACGCGAATGATGCGACGTCTTATTGCTGGTTTGGCTGCTTTGGTTTTGTCCCTGCTGGTATCCGCGTGCGCAACTTCCGGGGCTGTACGCCTGGGGGCCACGGTGGATGAAGTCGTGGCGCGCCAAGGTGAACCCTTTGCAGCCTATCAGCTGGCCAAGGGTCAGCGGTTGCTGTACCGCCCTCAGCCGGGGCAGGTGCAAAGCTTTGACTTCGACGCATCGAGTAAGTTGACAAGCATGGAGCAGGTGCTCACGGAGCAACGGCTGGGCGCCATCGTGGCGGGCCAGTGGCGCGCGACCGATGTGCAGCAAACATTTGGCCCCCCTGCCCGCCGCGCTGCGGACGGTGAGCAGGGCAGCGTGTGGACATATTTTTTCCAGTCGTATGGCACGCATCGACGGGCACGCATCTTCCTGGACGCGGCGGGCGTTGTGCTGCGGGTCGACTTTGCCGATGATCCGGCGGCTGACCTGCGCTACCGCTAGGTCCTTATGAATGTTGTTTTTGCCGGTACGCCGGAGTTCGCCCGCGTTGCATTGCAGGCGCTGGTGCAGGCCGGATTCAGTGTGCCTTTGGTGTTGACACAACCGGACCGACCTGCGGGGCGCGGGCTGAAGTTACAGGCGTCTCCCGTCAAGCAATATGCGCTGGAGCAGGGTATGGCCGTCGAGCAGCCGCGCAGCCTGCGTCTGGACGGCAAGTTTCCGGACGATGCGGCGCTTGCCCAGGCAGCTTTGCTTGCCGCACGGGCCGACGTGATGGTGGTTGCGGCCTACGGTTTGATCCTGCCGCAATGGGTGCTGGACCTGCCGTCCCGGGGGTGCCTGAATATCCATGCCAGCCTGTTGCCGCGCTGGCGGGGCGCAGCGCCCATCCACCGTGCTATCGAGGCCGGCGATGCGCGGACGGGCGTGACCATCATGCAGATGGATGCAGGTCTGGACACCGGTGATATGTTGCTGAGCGAGGCACTGCCCATCCTGCCGCAGGACACCACCGGCAGCCTGCACGACCGGCTGGCCGAGCAGGGCGGGCGCCTGATCGTTCAGGCCTTGGCGCAGATGCAGGGGGCCGGCCTGAATCGCGTGCCGCAGCCGACGGAAGGCGTGACCTATGCCCACAAGATCGACAAGGCGGAGAGCCGCGTGGATTGGGCGCAATCGGCCGAGGCGATCGGTCGCCACATTCGCGCGTTGACGCCTTTTCCCGGTGCCAGCACCACCTTGGATGGCGAACTCATTAAGTTAATAGGCTATGAAATTGATAGCTGCAGCCGATTTGCAGATAAGCGCTGCGGGCTGATTTTATCTGTAAATTCAGAGGGAATCACTGTTGCCTGCGGTGACGGCGCCCTGCGGTTGACGGTACTGCAGCGCGCCGGTGGCAAGCGCCTGGCGGCGGCTGATTTTGTGCGGGGATTCCCGCTGACCCCCGGCATGGTGCTGGGCCAGGCTGCGCAGACCGGGAGCAGCGTGTGACCTGGCATGCGGTTGGCGCTACGGTGCGCCATCCGTCCTTTCGGCAGGGTGTCGCCGATATGTTGGGTACGGGCGTGGGGGTGGGCGCCTGGGGTCTGGTGACGGGCGTGGCCATGGTCAAGAGTGGCATGTCGGT
>Ga0073899_10004558_pt1 | contig 12118 bp, 11 predicted proteins | sample KloWWTmetaKNB5Ph_FD_88975 | JGI IMG/M metagenome (GOLD analysis project Ga0073899, IMG submission 88975) | Active sludge microbial communities from Klosterneuburg, Austria, studying microevolution and ecology of nitrifiers - Klosterneuburg... | ecosystem: Engineered > WWTP > Aerobic digester >... | reverse complement strand
TCGATCAGGAAGAAACAGCTCTGCACCCAGGTCGGCGCCAGTTCCGCGCAGCACGCCAGGCGTCGCGCGACCGCCTCGGGCCTGGCCCGCGTGCCGTTGATGCGGGCAAGCCCCGCCGCCGTGCCGGCATCGAGCTTGAACCAGACTTCGCCCCCGCATCCGCCCAGCACTGCGATGCCGGACTGGACGGCTATTCGGTCGAGCAGGCTGCCGTTGGTGATCAGGCGCAGGGGGACGTCGCGCCCGAGGCCGTGCGCAGCCTTTACGCGCGCGGCGATCTCGACCGCGGCGGGAAACTCGCGGGCGCTGGTCGGTTCGCCGTTGCCCGAAAACGCCAGATCGACCAGGCGCCGCGACCCGGCGGGGACCCGCGTCGCCATGAAATCGCCGGCGACCGCCGCGCGCAGGAACCCGTCGAGTTCCCGTTCCAGCAGCGCCAGGTCGAGCGGCGGCGGACCGCCGCGCGTAAGGTCCGGCACCTGGCAGTAGATGCAGCGCCAGTTGCAGGCGTTGTTCGGATTCAGGTTGATGCCGACCGAAACCCCGCCGGCCCGGCGCGAAATCACCGGATAGACATGGCGCATGCCGGCGCTGTCGCGCGAATGGTCTTCGGTCTTGAGCAGGATGCGGGACATGGGCATTCGAAAAGTCGGCGCTGGCGGCACGGCGCGGCGGCGCCTTATAATGCGCGCCAATTCACCGGCGCAGTTTCGCGACCACTTTGCCACAAACCCGGCCCTCCCGACCATGCGCATAACCCGCCGCCTCGAATTCGATGCCGGCCACCGCATCCCCAACCACCAGAGCCAGTGCCGCCACCTGCACGGGCACCGCTACGCGCTCGAAGTCACCCTCGGCGGCGGCGTGATCGATGCCGCCGGACGGCCCGATGACGGCATGGTGATGGACTTTTCCGAAGTCAAGGCCATCGCCCAGCGGCACGTGGTCGATGCCTGGGACCACGCCTTCCTGGTCTGGCGCGGCGACCGGGCGGTCGTGGATTTTCTCGCCGGCCTGCCGGGGCACAAGACCGTGGTCCTCGACGCCGTGCCGACCGCGGAGAACCTGGCGCGCATCGCCTTCGCCATCCTCGATCCGCTCTACCGCGACAACTACGGCAACCATCTGCACCTGGAACGCATTCGCCTGTACGAGACGCCCAACTGCTGGGCCGATGCCACGCGCGACGACAAGGCCTGAGGTTTTTCGGCTATCTTCCGCTTCACCGCCGGTCGGACCGCGACCGGAATCGCTTCGAGGAGGACGACGGATGCAAGGCTTGATGATGGACCGGCCGCTGCTGATTTCCGGCCTGCTGCAGCATGCCGGCCAAAACCACGGCGATACCGAAATCGTGTCGCGCCTGCCGGTCGGCGGCACGCACCGCTACACCTATGCCGATGCGCATCGCCGCGCGCGGCAACTGGCCCGTGCGCTGCTGGCCCTTGGCGTCGGGGCCGGCGACCGAATCGGCACCCTGGCGTGGAATAGCCACCGCCATTTCGAGCTCTACTACGCCGTCTCGGGCACGGCCGCGATCTGCCACACCATCAATCCGCGCCTGTTCCCGGAGCAGATTGCCTACATCGCCAACCATGCCGACGACCGCTACGTCTGCTTCGACCTCGGGTTCGCCGCACTGGTCGAGGCCCTCGCCCCGCAGTGCCCCGGCGTCAAGGGCTGGATCGCGCTGGGCAGCCGCGATCAACTGCCCGCCAACGCCATCCCGAACCTGCTGTGTTACGAAGACCTGCTGGCGGCGCAGGACGACGACTACGAGTGGCCGCAGTTCGACGAGAACACGGCCTCCTCGCTGTGCTACACCTCGGGCACCACCGGCAACCCGAAGGGAGTGCTCTATTCGCATCGTTCCACGCTGCTGCACGCCTACGGTTCCAGCCTGCCCGACGCACTGGGCGCATCGGCCTGCGACTGCATCCTGCCCGCCGTGCCGATGTTCCACGTCAATGCCTGGGGCCTGCCCTATGCCTGCGCCCTGACCGGCGCCAAGCTGGTGCTGCCGGGACCGCATCTGGACGGCGCCAGCCTGTACTCGCTGCTCGAAGAGGAAGGCGTCACCCTGTCCGCCGGCGTGCCGACCATCTGGCTCGGCCTGCTGCAGCACCTGCAGGCCAACAAGCTCACGCTATCGACGGTCAAGCGCCTGGTCATCGGCGGCTCGGCCGCGCCGCCGGCCATGATCCGCGCCTTCGACGAACAGTTCGGCGTCACCGTGGTCCATGCCTGGGGCATGACCGAGATGAGCCCGCTGGGCACCCTCTATGCCGCCAAGCACAAGCATCGCTCGCTTCCCGCGGCAGAGCGCGACCGCATCCGCCTCAAGCAGGGCCGCAACATCTTCGGCGTGGAACTGAAGATCGTCGACGGCGAAGGCCGCGATCTGCCCCGCGACGGCCAGGCCTTCGGCGACCTGCTGGTGCGCGGCCCGTGGGTCACCCGCGGCTACTTCAGGGGCGAGGGTGACGACGCCTTCCGCGACGGCTGGTTTCGCACCGGCGACGTCGCCACCATCGATGCCGACGGCTACATGCAGATCACCGACCGCTCCAAGGATGTGATCAAGTCCGGCGGCGAATGGATCTCTTCGATCGACCTGGAAAACATCGCGGTGGCCCATCCGGCGGTAGCCGAAGCCGCCGTGATCGGTGCACCGCACCCGAAGTGGGACGAGCGGCCGCTGCTGGTGGTGGTGCGCAAGTCCGGGCAGGATGTCGACCGCGATGAACTGCTGGCCTTCTACGCGGGCAAGGTGGCGAAGTGGTGGATACCCGACGACGTGATCTTCGTCGATGAGCTGCCGCATACCGCCACCGGCAAGCTTTCCAAGCTGCAGCTGCGCGAGCACCTGCGTGACTATCGATTTTCCGGAGCATGAAATAACCACACCGATCACCCTGTGCGGCTTCGCCGTCAGCAACTACTACAACAAGGTCAAGCTCTCGCTGCTGGAGAAGGGCATTCCCTTCACCGAGGCCGAGATATTCCCGTCGCAGAGCGAGCAAATGCTCAGCGAGTCGCCGATGGGCAAGGTGCCCTTCATGCGCACGCCGCAGGGCGTGCTCAGCGAATCGCAGGTACTCACCGAGTTCATCGAGGACAACTGGCCCGAGCCGCCCCTGTATCCGCGCGACCCGTTCGCCCGCGCCCGTTGCCGCGAACTGATCGAGCATATCGAACTGCATCTCGAACTGCCGGCGCGGCGCCTGTACGGGGAAGCCTTCTTCGGCGCCACGGTGTCCGAGGAAACCAAAAAGGAAGTCGCGCCGCTGCTGGAAAAGGGGCTGCGCAGCCTGGGGCGCGTCGCCCGTTTTTCCCCTTTCATCGCCGGAGCCGACTTCACCCACGCCGACTGCGCGGCCTGGGTGCACCTGCCCCTGGTCGGCCAGGCCACGCGCAGGATCTACGGACGGGATTTAGTTGATGAGTTTCTGTCCCAAGCCAAGGCCTACCTCGCCCTGGTCGGCGAGCGGCCACATGCGCAGAAAGTCGACGCCGACCGCAAGGCAGGTATGGAAGCCTACATGGCAAAGGGAAAGAAATGAGCCAGTACATCCGCAGCGAAACCATTGCAGGCGTGTTTCATGTCGAAATCGCGCGCCCGGAAAAAAAGAACGCCCTGACCGCCGACATGTACCAAGCCCTGGCCGCAGCACTGGCCCGTGCCGAAGCCGACTCGGCGGTGCGTGTCATCCTGATTTCGGGGACCGGCGGCAACTTCACGGCCGGCAACGACCTGGCCGATTTCCTCGACCAGCCGCCTGACAGCGAGGACGCTCCGGTGTTCCGCTTCCTGAATGCCTTTGCCGGCCTGCGGAAGCCCTTCGTCGCCGCGGTCGACGGCATTGCCATCGGTGTCGGCACCACTATCCTGCTGCATTGCGACCTGGTCTATGCCGGCGCCTCGGCTCGTTTCGCCCTGCCCTTCGCCAACCTCGGCCTGACGCCTGAGGCCGCGTCGAGCCTGCTGCTGCCCTTGCGCGCCGGACACGCCCGCGCCGCCGAGATGCTGCTGCTGGGCGAAGTGTTTTCCGCACAAACGGCCCTCGACACCGGCATCGTCAATGCCGTCCTGCCCGACGGGCAGGTACTGGATCACGCGCTGGAACGCTGCCGCAAGCTGATCACCCAGCCCGCCGCATCCCTGCGCCTGACCAAGCAGTTGATGAAGCGGGCCCAGCAACAACTGATCCGCGAAACCATGAGCACCGAGGCCGAAATCTTCCGCCAGCGCCTGGTTTCTCCCGAGGCAAAAGAAGCCTTCGCCGCCTTCTTCGAAAAGCGCAAGCCGGACTTTTCGAAATTTGCCTAGGCGCCATATCCCGGCTGCTAAAATCACCAGCCCGATGGATGGGTGGCAGAGCGGTTGAATGCACCGGTCTTGAAAACCGGCGAAGGCGCAAGCCTTTCGTGAGTTCGAATCTCACCCCATCCGCTGGTCAGCTCACCGCAAAGCCATTACCTGATCATCCATTCGTCGCCGCATTTCCGGCATTTTGCCCGCAACCAGACCCCGCCGCCGTGATCTTCCAGCGCAGGATCGCCGCCATCCGGCAAGGGAACCGGCCCCGAGGACTCGATCCTGAACTTGCCATACGCCTGGCAACCGGGGCATACCGCCTGCTCACCGAGGCGTTCGGCGACTTCCAGCAGCAAGTGATAGCGCTTCCAGCTGTACAAGGTGACCGCCAACCCGCCCAACAGAAGGAGCGCCCCCATCAAACGTGACGCGTTGTTCCCCGCCACTTCCAGACCACTGACCAGGACGATGACACCGAGAAACCAGCTGACCAGCCAGGCGTGGCATTCGATCAACTGCCGTTCATACCAGCGCCGGAAACCGTGGGTCCGAATACGATCGAGCGAAGCCACCATCCCTCCTTGGATTGAGCGCAGCCAGCTTAGATGCCATCCATCGCGGACGCAACAGGACTCCGGATGCGAACCATGGATACCGCGCAGATCGTGCCGTCTCAGGGAGTGCCGGAATCCCGGAAACGCTTCGTGGTTATAATCGGCGGGACCTTCGCACCATGCCAACCGCCGGGAACTCGGCGGGCCGGCTATTGTCGACAACATTGAAGTCGTTTGATTGGAGGGCTTTAAACACCATGGAAAACGTTCGTACCTACCCGCAAATTGCCACGCAGGACATTGCCCAACGCCAAAATCGCGTCCTGCGCAACACCTACGCCCTGCTGGCGCTATCGATGGCGCCTACGGTGGCCGGGGCGCTGATCGGCATCCAGTTGAAGTTTTCCTTCCTCGCCGGCAACCCGTTCATCGCCTTCATGCTCTTCCTCGGCGTGGCTTTCGCCTTCATGTGGGGCATCGAGCGCACCAAGAACAGCGGCATGGGCGTGGCCCTGCTGCTCGGGTTCACCTTCTTCATGGGCCTGATGCTGTCGCGCATCCTGCAGGTGGCGCTGGGATTCTCCAACGGCGGCACGCTGATCGCAATGGCCGCGGGCGGAACCGGAGCGATTTTCGTTTCCCTGGCGGCTGTCGCGTCGACCACCAAACGGGATTTCTCGAATCTTGGCAAATTCCTGTTTTCCGGCGTGATCCTGCTGCTGGTCGCCATCGTGGCCAACATCTTCTTCCAGATCCCGGCGTTGTCGCTGGCGATTTCGGCGATCGCCGTGGTCCTCTTCTCCGCCTACATCCTGTATGACATCAACCGCATCGTGCAAGGCGGCGAGACCAACTACATCACGGCGACGCTGGCGGTGTATCTCGACATCTACAACGTCTTCGTCAGCCTGCTGCAATTGCTGATGGCATTTACCGGCGAGCGCGACTAGATCGAAAAATCGGCGCCGGCGACACGGCGCCAAGACATCAAACGGCGACTGCGGTCGCCGTTTTACTTTTCGAACAGGGCTATGGACTCGAGGTGGGAGGTGTGCGGAAACATGTTGGCCATACCCGCACCGATGAAACGGTAGCCCTTTTCGTGCACCAGCACCGCCGCGTCACGCGCCAGCGTGGCCGGACTGCACGAGACATAGACGATGCGCCGCGGACCGCCCCACTCCGGCAGCGCCTTGACCACCGCGATCGCTCCTTCGCGCGGCGGATCGATCAGCACTTTGTCGAAGGCACCGAGGCCGGAAAAGCTTTCACCTGTCATCTCGAACAGGTTGGCGACGGCAAATTCACACTGCGCCGCGAGGCCGTTGGCGGCGGCGTTCTCGTCCGCGCGCTTGACCAGTTCCGGGCTGCCTTCGATACCGAGGACACGCGCGCCCATCCGTGCGATGGGCAGGGTGAAATTTCCGAGGCCGCAAAACAGATCCGCAATCCGTTCGCCAGCCCGCGGTTTCAGCAGGGCCATGGCCCGTCGCACCAGCATGCGATTGACGCCCTGATTCACCTGGGTGAATTCGGTCGGATGAAACTGCATTTGCAGGCCGAAATCCGGCAGCTCGTAACTCAGCGGCGGTGCGTCGGGCGGATGGAAGAGGACGACCGAGTCGAGGCCCTTCGACTGCAGATACCAGATGACTCCATGCGCATCGGCGAAGCGTCGCAGTTGGTCATGATCTTCGACGCTGAGCGGCTCGAGATGGCGCAGCAGGAGCGCCGTCTGCGCAGCGCCGACCGCAACCTCGATCTGCGGCATGCGATCCGGCCGGGACATGGCCTCGACCAGCGACTTGAGCCTGGGGATCAAGGCCGAAACATGCGCCGGCAGCACCAGGCAGGAATCCATCACCGCCACGTAACTGCTGTGCTTTTCGCGAAAGCCCACCAATGCCCCGCCCTTGCTGTCGACATGTCGCACGGAAAGCCTCGCCCGCGACCGATAGGCCGCTCCTGTTCCGGCAATCGGCGGGAACAGCTGTTCAGGCTTGAGCCGGGCGATGTGCCACAAGGCATCTTCCAGCACGCGCTGCTTGGCGGCGGTCTGGCCGGGAAGGTTTAGATGCTGCATCGAGCATCCGCCGCAGGTACCAAAATGCGGACACGGCGGGGCCACCCGCTGACTCGAGGGGCGCAGCACGCTTACGGCATGGGCCTTTTCGTAGCTCCGCTTGCGCCGATAACTGGCGTACTCGACAATCTCGCCGGGCAGGGCTCCCGCGATGAAAATCGCCTTGCCATCGACATGGGCCACGCCGCGACCTTCATGGTCCAGGGATTCGATGTTCGCTAGCGACATGGAGAATGGCGGGGGCCGGTCGATAAAAGGTGGTGATTATAATCGGCCCATCAAGCCCGCCTTGCCGCTCGTCCCGGTTCGGGCGGCGAAGCGATCGTTCCTCAACCCACGGCAAACCGGCGGTTTGCCCACATCAGGAGCCACGGCGTCTTCGATCATGAACCCTTCTTACCAGTTACTCACCAGCGAAGCCGAATATCGCCAGGCATGCGATACGGTCCTGGGCCGGGCCGAGCGCGAGTTGCTGATCTTCGATCGCGACCTGCTCAGCTTGCAGCTGGACGACCACGCACGGCTTCAATCGCTGTCGAACTTCCTCGCCAGCGATCGCCTGCGGCGAATCCGCATCGTGCTGCATGACCCGGGGCCCTTGCATCGGCAGGCGCCACGCCTGATGCACGTCATCGCCCGCTTCTCGCACATGATCGACGTGCGGCAAAGCCCCGACAACCTGCGCCATCTTGCCGACTCGCACCTGCTCGCGGACGATGCCCACGGTGTGCGCCGTTTTCACATCGACCAGCCGCGCAGCGCGCTGGTCGTCGACGACCCGGCCTACATCCACCCGTGGTGGCAGCGCTTCGCGGAATTGTGGGATCTGTCCCACCCGTGCCTGCAGATCAATACCACGGGGCTTTGATGCAACCATCTACCGATAGCCTGCCGTGGTGCACCATTTTTTTGATCGATATGGTAAAGTTTCCGGCTGATCGAAACGGAAACGTTTGATCAACCAATTGGCCGATCAATTTCCAAACCTTAAGGAACTCACCAAAAATGAAACAATCTCTCCTCGTCGCCGCCCTCCTCGCCCTGGCTGTTTCCGCTTGCGGCAAGACCGAAGCTCCTGCTCCTGCTCCTGCTCCTGCTCCTGCTCCCGCTCCCGCTCCCGCTCCGGCTCCGACTCCGGCTCCGGCTCCCGCTCCTACTTCTGAGGCTCCGAAGCCGGCTGACACTGCTGCTGCTCCGGCCGCTGCTCCGGCTGCCGCTCCGGCTGCTGCCACCGACGCCTCCAAGATGGCTGACGTCGCCAAAGCAGCTGCCAAGGGTGGCGCAGAAGGCGCTGCCAAAGGTGGTACGGATGGCGCTATGAAAGGCGCTGCCGATGGTGCCAAGGACGCAATGAAGAAGTAATGCTTCATCCGCCTTTGGGCAAGGAAAAGCCAGCCTTCGGGCTGGCTTTTTTTGTGTACAGATCATCAATATCGGTTGGCGGCTTTCGTTTCACAGGTCGCGCCAGGCGAAGCCTTCCGACTGGGTAGCGACCCCGATCCATTCGGACCCGCAGCCCAAAGGCACCGACAAGGCGTCCCTGGCAAGCGCAGGCAAGTTGTTTTTCTCTGAAAGATGTGCCGCAACCACATGGCGCAGGCGCGTCGAATCCAGTCGGGACAACAGCGAGGCGGCAGCGGCATTGTCCAGATGGCCCCAGGGGCCGCCCACCCGGTGCTTCAGCGCCGACGGATAACTGCCCTGAGCCAGCATCTCCGCATCGTGATTGCATTCCAGAACCAATGCGTCGCAGCCATCTAGCATGGCCACCATGTGTGACGTGACGTGACCGGCGTCGGTGAGCACGCCAAGCCTCCCGCCGCCGTCGGTCAGGACGAACTGTACCGGCTCTCGGGCATCGTGGGGTACTGGATACGGATGGATGCCAAGATCGCCGACCGAAAACGGCTCATTGCTGTCGATGATCGTGGTCGGCACGTCGGCGCGATCGGCGCGACAGGACATCAGCGTGCCGTGGGTCAGAAAAATCTTCCAGTCGAAACGCCGTGCGCAGGGAAAAACGCCGCCGATGTGATCGGCGTGTTCATGGGTGACCAGGATCGCATCGACATCCTCGCCCGCAAGGTTCAAGCGTGCCAGCCGGCGCAAGATTTCGCGCGGTCCGAAACCGGCATCGACCAGCACCCGCGTATTTCCGGCTTCGACCAGCAAGGCATTGCCCCGGCTGCCGCTGCCGAGTGAGGCGAAACGCACGGCGGTCCCGGCTTCGGCTTACTTCAACTGGTCGTACAGCAGGCCAAGAATCCGCTTCGAAGTCTCGGACCCGTCCACGCCCCCCTCGCGGGTGAGCACCTGGACCGTGGTGGTATCGCCGGTCCGCTTGACGTGAATGCGGTATTGAGCCTGGCTCGGCTTGTCGCCCCCGCTTCCTCTCCAGAACATCAACCTGGAAATGAACCCCTTGTCCTCGTCCTTTTTCTTGTTATCGACATCGGGATCGACATAGCGCACAAAGTAAAGGCCCTGGGAGCGGTCGCGATCTTCAACCGTGAAACCGACGCGATCCAGCGCCAGTCCGACGCGACGCCAGGCCCGGTCAAAAGGCTCTTCGAGCAGCAACGCACCCGCGCCATCCGTCGCGCGGGAAAGCTTGGCCCGGTCCTGGCGCTGTTCTCCTGCCATCATGGTCTTGGCGCGGGATTCTTCGACGCCCAGACGGACCATCAGCCGCCTGAGCATCTCTGCTTCCAGTTCGGGATCGGCCGGACGCGGCTGCCACCGGGTATCCGTTTTGCCCTCGTTGGTATAAACCTCGTACATGCCGCGGTGACTGATATAGATTTCCACCATGCCGGTTTCCGCGCTCTTTTCCAGGCGGGTACGGAACTTGTCGCGTTCCGCAGTCGAATAGAGGCTGTCGAAAACCTTGCCCAAGGTACCGCGAAGGATGTCCTGCGGCAGTTTGGCGCGGTTTTCCGCCCAGTCGGTCTCCATGATCCCGGCTTCCGGAATCTCGACGTTCACCAGGAAGCCGAGTTCCTGCCAGAACTCCTTGACCACCGGCCAGAACTTGTCCGGCGCCCCGCCGACAACCAGCCAGCGCTGGGTACCGGACCGCTCGATGCGCATCTTGTCTACTTGCGGCAGCAGGTCCTGCGCCGTGGTGGTGCGCGCCTGTCCGGTGCGTTCGCTGGAGTAGGCCGAATAGGTCGCGCTACCCTTGCTGGTCGAAACGTCCGGCACCGTATAGCGCTCGTCACGGCTTTGCTGCGTCAGGTCGGGAGGAATCTCGAGCGGCGGCAGCTTGCCGGCGGACTTGTATTCGATCTTCTTCGATTCGGGCATGATGTTGCCGCTGCATCCGGCAAGCAAGCCGACCGCCAGGAAAACGGCAACCCTTGTTGGCAAACGATTCATTGATTGTCAGCTTCTGTTCGGAGAGTAATGCCGGCCTCGCGCATCGCAAGGCGCAAGCGATCGTGAAACTCCTTGGACAACGGCGTCATCGGCAGACGAATGCCGCCACCAGCAAGGCCCATCTGCTGCACGGCCCATTTGACCGGAATCGGATTGGCCTCGTGAAACAGGTTGCGATGCAAGCCCAGCAGGCGGAAATTCGCATCGCGCGCCGTCGCCAGGTCCCCCGCTATGGCCGCCGCGCACATCCTGTGCATGAGTGCCGGGGCCACATTGGCCGTCACCGAAATGGACCCCTTGCCGCCCAGCAGCATCAAGGCGATGGCCGTGGCGTCGTCCCCGCTGTAGACGCTGAAGCCCGCCGGAGCGCGCTTCAGCAAATCGGAACCGCGTTCGATATTTCCGGTGGCATCCTTGATGCCGACGATGCCCGGCACCTCGGCCAATCGCAGCGTGGTTTCGGTCGCCAGATCGGCGACGGTACGTCCCGGCACGTTGTAGAGAATCAGCGGCAGGTCGACCGCCTCGGCGATCGCCTTGAAATGGCGGAACAGGCCTTCCTGGGTCGGCTTGTTGTAGTAGGGCACGACCGACAGGTGCGCGTCGGCGCCCGCCTGACGCGCGAACTCAGCCAGTTCCATGGCTTCCGCCGTCGAATTCGCTCCGGTGCCGGCAATCACCGGGATGCGTCCGGCGACATGCTGCACCGTGGTTTCGATCAGGGCGCAATGTTCCTTGTAGTTAACCGTCGGCGATTCGCCGGAGGTGCCGACGACGACGACGCCGTCGGTGCCCTCGTTGATGTGCCAGTCGAGCAGACGCCGCAACCCGGGCAGGTCGAGCGAGCCGTCGTCCTGCATCGGCGTGATTATTGCGGGAATGGAACCCTGTATGGTCTTCATGAAAATATCCAAAACTGAATGCCGGGGCGGACAGATCGATCGCAGCCCGAAGATGGGGATTTTAACTGATGGCCAGCCTGCGGCGCACCCCGCAAAACCCGCTTACAAATCGGCCAGCACCTTGATGTGCGTCGTAACGCTGCGCGCCAGGGCGGAAAGCACGTAGCCACCTTCGAGCAGGGAAACGATACGCCCCTTGGAGAACTCGCCCGCCACCTGCTTGATCTGTTCCGTGACCCAGGCATAGTCGGATTCGACCAGTCCGAGGGAGGCCATGTCGTCCTCGTAGTGGGCATCGAAACCGGCCGAGATGAAGATCATCTCGGGTTTGAACTCGCGCAGCCTGGGGAGCCATATGTCATAGACGACCTGGCGGAAGTCCTCGCCGCGGGTTCCCGCGGGCAGCGGCACATTGCACATGTTCGGCGCGGGATTCTCGGTCCCGCAATAGGGATAGAACGGGTGCTGGAAGATTCCGGCCATGAACACGCGCGGGTCGCCGGCGAAAATCTCTTCGGTGCCGTTGCCGTGATGCACGTCGAAATCGATGATCGCCACCCGTTCCAGGCCCCAGGCATCGAGGGCATGGCGCGCCGCGACGGCGACATTGTTGAAGAAACAGAAACCCATCGCCTTCGCCCGCTCGGCGTGGTGTCCCGGCGGGCGAACGGCGCAAAATGCATTCTGCACTTCGCCGCGCATTACCAGGTCGGTCGCGTAGCAGCCTGCGCCGGCCGAACGCAACGCCGCCTGCAGGGTACCCGGCGACATCGCCGTGTCGGGATCGAGATGCACGATGCCGTGCGCCGGACTGCTGTTATGCACGTGATCGACGTAGTCGCGCGGATGAACGCGCAGCAGCTGCTCCACCTCGACCAGCGGC
>Ga0073899_10004557_pt1 | contig 12119 bp, 8 predicted proteins | sample KloWWTmetaKNB5Ph_FD_88975 | JGI IMG/M metagenome (GOLD analysis project Ga0073899, IMG submission 88975) | Active sludge microbial communities from Klosterneuburg, Austria, studying microevolution and ecology of nitrifiers - Klosterneuburg... | ecosystem: Engineered > WWTP > Aerobic digester >... | reverse complement strand
CGCAGCGCTACTGGTATGCCCCCGATCGCGGGCTGGACGCCCTCTTCGCCGGCAACCGGCGCTTTTATCGCTACCGGAAGCGCATCGAGGCTTGCCTGCAGGAACTCGGCTTCGACCTCGCCAGGACCGAGATCGTGCCGGTCGAGCACCACCTGAGCCACGCTTCCAGCGCCTACCACTGCTCGGGATTCCGCGAAAAAACCGCGATCCTCGGCATCGACGGCAAGGGCGAGTACGCCACCACCTTTTTCGGCTACGGCGAGAACGGGCGCATCCACAAGATCAAGGAATTCTTCGACCCCGATTCGCTGGGCGGCCTCTACGGCGCGATCACCGAATACCTCGGTTTCGAAATGCTCGACGGCGAATACAAGGTCATGGGCATGGCGCCCTACGGCGACGCGACGCGCTACGATTTTTCGCGCCTGGCGAAATTCGAGAACGGCGAACTGGTCGTCAATACCGACTACGCCAACGTGATCGGCCTGCGCCGCTACAAGGAAGCCGGCAAGGGCTACTACTTCTCGCCGAAGCTGGTCGAATGGCTAGGCCCGATGCGGGCCGGCGACATCGCCGACGACCCCTACATCCACTATGCGGCCAGCATGCAGAAGCTGTTCGAGGACCTGTCGCTGCAGATGATGGATTACTACCTGGGCGACATCCTGTGCGAAACCGGCAAGCTGGCCTTCGCCGGCGGCGGCGCGCTCAACGTCAAGCTGAACCAGAAGATCATCGCCCGCCCCGAGGTGAAAGAGCTCTTCGTCCAGCCCGCCTCGGGCGATTCCGGCACCGCCATCGGCGCCGCCTCCTATGTCTCTGTGCAGCGCGGCGTGCCGGTGGAAAAGATGGAGCATGTCTATCTGGGTCCGCGCTATACCAATGAAGAAGTCATCGCCGCCTGCGAGGCGCACCCGGAAAAACCCCGGTGGGAAAAAGTCGGCGCTGGCGAGACGGCGATACCGCAGAGAATTGCCCGCATCCTCGCCGACGGCAACCCGGTGGCCTGGTTCCAGGGCCGCATGGAGTTCGGCCCGCGTGCCTTGGGTGGCCGCTCCATCCTCGGTTGCCCGAGCGTGGCCGGCGTCGCCGACCGCATCAACGCGCAGATCAAGTTCCGCGAACGCTGGCGGCCCTTCTGCCCCTCGATGCTCGACACGGTCGGACCGCAGATGCTGCAGTCGGATCACCCGGCGCCCTTCATGACCTTCACCTTCGAGGTCGCCGAAGAATGGAAGTCGCGTGTGCCGGAAGTTGTGCACGAGGACGGCACCTCGCGCGCGCAGGTGCTCAGGCGCGAGCACAATCCGCGCTACTACGACCTGATGCTGGAACTGGAAAAACTCACCGGCAACGGCGTCGTGCTCAACACCTCGCTCAACCGCCGCGGCGAGCCGATGATCTGCTCGCCGGCCGATGCCCTGAACATGTTTTTCGGCTCGGATCTGGAGTATCTGGTCATGGAGGATGTGCTGGTGGTCAAGGACGGCAAAGGCGGCGAATGAGATGCCGGCCGAGAACTGGATATTGCAGTTTTGCCATGGCTACAGCGGCCCGTTTCTAGATGTCGCGCGCCAGTATGCGGTTCTGTTCAAGGGCAGTCCCTGCAAGGTGCTGACAGTTTTTCTCACCGGCGAGGAAAGTGCAGCCGTGGTTCAAGGAGCGGCATCCGATGAGGTGGCGTTTCTGGGACTGAAGAGTAGCGATGTGCGGGGGCTGAAACTCTCTGCGATTCTAAAGTTGCGGCGGATCGTCGCCAGCCGCAGGTTTTCGTTGATCATCGCCCATCGATTCAAACCGGCTTACGTTGCCGCCCTGGCGACCCGATTGCCTATCATTGGCGTTCATCATGCCTTCGGCGACTATGACCGTTTGCCCCGCCGCTGGTTCGCGCGACTTTTCCGCCGGCGACTGACCCTGCTGGCGGTGTCGGATGCCGTGCGCGACGAGATTCGCCGCCGCCTGCCGGAGTGGCCGGCTGATCGCATCGAAACCCTGCACAATCGCCTCGACATCGATGCGGTGCGCGCGGAGCTGTTGTCACGAGAAGATGCGCGCAAACTCCTCGGTTTGCCGCGGGATGTGCCGGTGATCGGCAATGTCGGCCGCCTGCACCCCGATAAAGACCAGGCGACTCTCATCGCCGCTTTTGCCAGGGCCGTGCCTGCGCTGCCCTCAGGTGTGCTGTTGGCAATCGCCGGCAGCGGACGCTTGCTGCCAAAACTGCAAGCCCAGGTCAGCGAACTCGGAATATCCGCAAGCGTCAGGTTTCTTGGCCAAGTTTCCAATGCGCGTCGGGCATTTTCGGCCTTCGATCTTTTTGTCCTGAGCTCGGATCACGAACCTTTTGGCATGGTATTGCTGGAAGCCATGGCTGCCGATGTTCCCGTGATGGCGACCAACTGCGGAGGCGTGCCGGAAATTGTCGTCGACAAGAGCATGCTTTTTGAGTTGCGCGATGTCGATGGACTGGCGCGCAAGCTTGTGGACTACTTCTCCGTCACCAGCCCGGCGACACATCGGCAATGTGCCGCACGGGCAAGGGAAAGCTTGGCGGAATCATTTTCCGATGCGGCGACGCGGCCGCGATTTTTCTCCTTGCCCATGGTTGTGTCCGCTTTGGGTCCGCCGCTCCTGTCGAAAGGCGGCCAATGACCGGCAAGCCGAGAAAAGTTCTCCTTCTTGATGGTATCGGCGGCATACCTTTGGGCCGGGATCTGTGCGACGCCTTCTCGAAACTGGGCGTCGCAACAGCCTATCTGGATTGCTTGTCGCAGGAACGGCGGCCATTGCATGGAATCCGTGCCGCTTACGCCAAGGCGCTGAACAGGCGGTCCGATCGCGACGGCTTCAGCCTTCTTCCAAAGCTTGTCGAAAAAGACCTCGAAGCGCTGCTCGACCGCGAAAGCCCCAGCCATATTCTGGTGGTCGGCTTTGCCTACAAGTTTTACGATCCGGCATTTCTGCGCAGGCTTGCCGACAAGCTTGGCGCTGTTCTGCTTCTGTACGATACGGACAGTTGCAATTTGTATTCGCGTCGGCGCGAGTTCATCTATTTTGTCGAGAATGAACTGCCTGTCTATGACCTGATATTCTCATTTTCGAAAGTTACGACGCGTTTTTTCCGCGAATCGCGCAAGTTGAACGCTGTTTTCCTGCCGTTCGGGGCCAAGCCGCCAAGTGCTCTTCCGCAGGCTGAAAAAGCACTCGACGTATTATTCGTCGGCACGTGCGATTTGCGCAGGATCTTTGTGATCGAGGGTATTCGTGATCATGTAACCGTTTACGGTAATCGCTGGCAGCGTAATTTCCCCTTGATGTCGGACACTCTACGCAGTCGCATTACGGACAAAACGGTCTGGGGTGATGAGCTTCTCGAATTGATGGGGAAATCGAAAATCTTGCTCAATATCACGCGCAGCGATTTTTTTGGGGCCGAAACCGGGGTGAATCTGCGAATATTCGAGGCGCTGGCTGCCGGCTGCTTCCTGCTGACGGATCACTGCGAAGAACTGGCTGAATTGTTCGCGGTCGGCAAGGAAATCGAAACTTACCGGTCTTCGGCTGAACTTGCCGAAAAGGCAGGCTATTACTTGAACAACAAAGATGCGCGTCTGGCAATCGCCCGCAATGGCCATGCGGCATTTCTCGCTGCCCATACATGGCAGGCCAGAATTGAACAATTGCTGATGCCGGCAATGGATCTGCCCCAATGAAACCCTTTCCTGCTCTCCGCTTGCCCGTCTGGGTAACACCCGTCAGTGTCGCGTTCTTTGGCAGTTTGCTGCTGACGGTGATCGCGCATCAGGGCAAAGCCATCAATTTGGATGGCATCCTGTATGTGCATACGGCGCTCGAGTTCCTCGATAACGGTTTTGGTGCGGCAAGAAAGGTCTTCAACTGGCCGTTTCTGCCGATTCTGATGGCCCTCGTTGCCAAGCTTACCGGGCTTGGCCCGGAACATGCCGGCTATTTGCTGAATGCCCTGTTCATGGCGGGCACCTGCGCTCTGCTGGTTTCCTGTGCGGGCCGGACATGGCCTGAAATCGCCTGGCCGACCTGCCTCGCGGTACTTTCCATTCCAGGCCTCAACGAATACCGACATGAACTGTTGCGCGAATACGGGTGCTGGTTTTTTGTCATGTTCGGCTTTTGGCTGGCCTTGCGCTGGGCGGAAAGACCGCGCTGGGCTACTGCGTTGGCTATTCAGGTGAGCATTGCAACAGCCGCACTTTTCCGGCCGGAGGCGCTGGTGCTCTTCGCCGCCTTATTTTTTTGGCAGGCCTGGCAAGCTCCCCGCGCCGAGCGCTTCAGACGCTTGTTAATGGTCAGCGCTTTGCCCGTTCTTGGCGGCCTTTTGCTGCTTGGACTTTATTTTGGCGGGGGTATTTCGGCGGAAAGTCGGCTTGCAGGAGACCTGCAGCGCTTCGGCCTGTCGTCGTTTGATTTCAAGGCGCAGGCTTTGGCGGCGGCGCTTAACGATTTTGGAAAGGCCAATGCCGGAACCATTCTGTTTGTTGGTTCGCTGGCGGTTGTTCCTCTCAAACTTATCGGCAAACTCGATTTTTTTCTGCTGCCACTGATTTTCATCGTCTTTTCCGGCCAGCTCCGGCCGACGCTGGCGCGCTTCCCGCTTTTTGCCTGGGGTATTGCGGCTTATCTGATCGTCTTGGCGATGTTTGTAATCGACATGCAGTTTCTGCAGGGTCGCTATGTAGGGTTGGCAATGCTGTTCTCCGCCCCTTTCGTCGGTTTCGGCTTATGGCAGATGATGCAGCGCTACCCTCGTTGGCGGGCATTGATCCTGTTGCTGGCCGGACTGACGATGATTGCCAACCTGAAAGCATTCGGCCCCAGCAGCCGTTATTACGTCGAAGCCGGTAGTTGGCTTTCGAGCAACGTCAAGGATACCTCCCGCGTGTACAACGAAAGCGGTCGCATGCTCCACTATGCCGGTTGGTACAAGACTGCACTAATGGCTAAAGAAAAGCGCGACTCGATCGGCAAAGTCCTGGCAGAGAACAAGTACGACTATTTTGTGCTGGAGGCTTCCCCCAAAGATCCTCCGATCCAACCCTGGCTGGACAACAATGGCCTGAAGGTGTTGAAGCGCTTTGACCGCAAATCAGGCAGAGGGGCGGTTGTGGTTGCGATTCCCGCAGGGAATTAATCGACCAGCCTCACCCAGTCGGGGATTGCCACGATAAATGGATAAGAACCGGGTTCGATATTATTCTTGATCACAAGATTTCTTGTCTGTCCGATCGTCAATCGCAGCAGCGACCGATATTTCTGCCGCAAAAAGCCCGGTATGGATTTAAGCAGTAGTGGCCGATTCTCGATTACGGCGAAATTGACGTAGCCGTATGACTTGAGAAGTTCGATGGATGCGGTCGAGCCATTGCAAAAATCTTCCTTGTGCTGCTCGAACAGAATGATGGGCTTGTTTCTTCTGATCGTTTGCTCTGCTCCGATGAGCGCCTTCTCTTCATGACCTTCCACGTCAATTTTTATCAATCTTACGATTTCGGTCTCATCGATTGCCGAATCAAGTGTCCTAACACGAATTGACCGCGCGTTGCCATTGGCGTTGTCGGTAATTGCGGACCTTCCGCTGTTCGTATTGCATGCCTCCAGCAGCAGCTTCGTATTTGCGTCGGATATTCCCTCATTGCAACAGAGTACGTTTTTTGCCAGTTCGGCATTGAGCTGCAGCACCTTGTAGGTTCGCGGGTTTGGCTCGAAGCTGACTACTTTCTGAAAGTAATCCGAGAAATAAAGACTGTGATTTCCGATATTGGCACCAATGTCGATGGCGGTTGCCTCCGAGAACATGCCTTTGTTGAGGGACATGGCATCGAAGAAAAAATCCAGGTCTGCGATCTCATAGACCCCATCCAGATTGATCATGTGCCCGATATAGTCAAAGGCAAATACGACAAGCTGCTTTCTGTTCTTCTGGATGTGCGACCTGGAAAATCTGTTCAGCCATCTGAGCATTTCCTTTTTCTTCGCTCTTTCGGCCAGGTCTGCAAAGCTCCAGCGCCCATAAGGCTTGCTGTAAATGATGCCGTGTAATGGGCGATTACATTCCATGACTTCGGTCCATATCAATTTTCTCTCTCTGCCGGATTGCGTAGGCATTGTCAAAAATACTTTTGTTCTCGCCGCAAAGCCAGAAGCAGTCAGGCGGATCACGGCTCAAGCGCTGGAGATTGCGCTTCCTCTTGTTGCTATCCAGAGCACCGCTTTGTGTGCGTAAGTCGGCGATATCGATAAGTCCCAAGGCGCCATCGGGAGTCAAGACGATATTGCCAAGATGAAGCGACCGGAAGTAAACGCCGGATTCATGGAGCCCGGCAACGAAACGCCCCAGCTTCTCCGCCAAGTCCTGCAGTGCTGCATCGGTCTGGATAACTTGGCGGAGGGTCTTTCCTGCCAGGGGAAGGTAGCGCACCGCGTCGCGGGAAAAACCCGAGATGCGGAATACGCCGGAAACCTCCGGACAAGGAATACCCCGCCGCTTGAGTTCCAGTGCGTTGTCGGCAAAACGCTGCGCATAGGGATACCAGGCCGCCGAAGATATCAGCCGCTTGCGGCGAAACAGCTTCAGATAGCTGCCATCCTCCAGTTGCAGTACCTTTTCGCCATGCAGATCGAGCTCAAGCACCGTGGCATTGGCGCGCAAGGCAAGGTAGGCGTCGTGGGAAAGGGTCTGCAATGGGTGGCTTCCGTGTCCGAACGGCGCATTCTAGCGCGCTGGAAAAACCATGCCCATGCTAGTATTCAGGACCGTTCACGCCGTGCGGCCTGCACATGTCCTCTCCCGATACGCACGCCACTTCCAGCCTGACCATCTATTTCCGCCTGCTGGGCTACGTCAAGCCTTATGCCGGGCTGTTTGCCACCAGCATTCTCGGTTACGTGATCTTCGCCTCGTCGCAGCCGATGCTGGCGGCGGTGCTCAAGTATTTCGTCGATGGCCTGGTCGACCCGCAAGCCGCCACGCTGGGCAACATCCCCCCGCTGCGCGGACTGCAGATGATGCATGCCGTGCCGCTGCTGGTGGTGCTGATCGCCCTGTGGCAGGGCATCGGTTCCTACCTCGGCAATTTCTTCCTGGCGCGCGTGTCGATGGGAGTCGTGCATGACCTGCGCGTGGCCCTGTTCAACAGCCTGCTGACCCTGCCCGACCGCTATTTCGACCAGAACAATTCCGGCCACCTGATTTCGCGCATCACCTTCAATGTCACGATGGTGACCGGCGCCGCCACCGATGCCATCAAGGTCGTCATCCGCGAAGGGCTGACGGTCATATTCCTGTTCGCCTACCTGCTTTGGGCGAACTGGAAGCTGACGCTGGTGATGGTGGCCATCCTGCCGGTCATCGGCCTGATGGTGGTGACCGCCAGCCGCAAATTCCGCAAGCAGGCGAAAAAGATCCAGGTGGCGATGGGCGACGTGACGCATGTCGCGTCGGAAACCATCCACGGCCATCGCGTGGTGCGCAGTTTCGGCGGCGAGTCCTACGAGCAGCAGCGCTTTCTGGCCTCCAGCCAGAACAACATGGACCGCCAGCTGCGCATGACGCGCACCGGGGCGATCTACACGCCCCTGCTGCAATTGCTGATCTTCAGTGCCATGGGCGTACTGTTTTTCCTGGTGTTGTGGCTGCGCGGCGACGCCTCGCCCGGCGACCTGGTGGCCTACATCACCGCCGCCGGGCTGCTGCCCAAGCCGATACGCCAGCTGTCGGAAGTCAGTTCGACCATACAGAAGGGTGTCGCCGCGGCGGACAGCATCTTCCAGCAACTCGACGAGCTGCCCGAAACCGATACCGGCACGGTGACGCGGGAACGGGTCGAGGGCAGGATCGAAGTGCGCATGCTGTCCTTCCGTTATCCCGGCAGCGAACGAAAGGTACTGGACGACGTCAGTTTCGCCATCGAGCCCGGCCAGATGGTGGCACTGGTTGGCCGCTCCGGCAGCGGCAAGACCACGCTGGCCAACCTGATTCCGCGCTTCTACCATCACGCCGAAGGGCAGATCCTGATCGACGGCATCGATGTCGAACAGTACACGCTGCGCAACCTGCGTCGCCATGTTGCCGTCGTGACCCAGCAAGTGACCCTGTTCAACGACACGGTGGCCAGCAACATCGCCTACGGCGACCTCGCCGGCGCGCCGCGCACCGCGGTCGAAAGAGCGGCCGAGGCCGCCTTCGCCCGCGAGTTCATCAATCAACTGCCGCAGGGTTTCGACACCCTGGTCGGCGAAAACGGCGTGCTGCTTTCCGGCGGCCAGCGCCAGCGCCTGGCGATCGCCCGCGCGTTGCTGAAGAACGCGCCGATCCTGATCCTCGACGAGGCGACATCGGCGCTGGATACGGAGTCGGAACGCCATATCCAGGCGGCGCTGGATCGCGTCATGAAGGGGCGCACGACGCTGGTGATCGCGCACCGGCTATCGACCATCGAAAAGGCCGACGTGATCATGGTGATGGACGCCGGAAAAATCGTCGAGCGCGGCAGCCATGCCGAGCTGATCGCCCTGGGCGGCCACTACACGCGCCTGCATGCCATGCAGTTCGAGGAGCCGACCGAGGCCGACTCACATTCCGCCTGAGATCAAGCCTGCTGCAGCATCACCACTTCCAGCGCCTGCCGCAGTAGGCTGCCTGGCAGCCGATTGCGCAGGAAGCCATCGCATGCCCTGCCGATCGGCGCCTCTTTGATCTTCGTCATATGCGCAGGACGTAGCTTTTGCTATGCTTTTCCGCGGTCGGCGTTGGCGGGAAGCCAAATTGATGAGTTTATGAGCCGCCAAGTTTCCCTGGATTGTTCATGCCTTCGTTCAATCACGGAGGTGTTGCCTGGTGACAGGTCAGCGTGTTCATTGGCAAGCGCATCTTGGCGTGCAGAGGAAGGAAGCGTCAAAGTGGAATTCAAAATGGCTGACAGTCTTTTGCTGATATCCAGCCTTGCGTTCCTGCAGGCGTCGCTGGCCTATTCCCAGCAAGTGACACAGGTACAACCTGGCGCATTGAATACGTCGAACGTGCCCGTGATGAATGGCGGAACTACGGTTTCCGGCAACATCAGCTTGAGCGGTGGCGGTTCGATAACCCCTGGAAACATTGGTTCGAGCGCCGGCGGTTCGATTCGCACAAGCCAGATGACGACGACAAGCTTTCTCACCGATAACGTGGTTGCGATAAACAATATTTCAAACCAAACGGGCGCTTTGGTCGACGGCAAACTGCTCACGCCAGTAACTGCCAACTCGGTTGGCAATGTCGGCTCTGGCGCGGTGGCCATCAACCAGGGGACAATCGTACTTACCGGCAATGCCGTGGTGGGCTACTACCCGCGAGTTCAGCCTGTTGGCAACCCGGTCATCGCTACCCGTGCTGTTGCTGATTCGATCGGACGCATAAGCTTGATTGGAACTCGAAGCCGATAAGCCGGTAGCGGACGTGCCGGGCTCAAGTTCTTGAGTAGAAGCGGTTCTGCTTACAAACTCCGGGATCAAACCCGCGGCATCACCAATTCGAGAGCTCGCCTTAGCGCGCTGCCCTGCGGCCAGTTGCGCAGAAAGCGGGCGCAGTCTTTTTCCCATGCCCGCCTGAAAGCCGCTTCACCCGCATGCTGGCGCATGGCGTCGAGGTCGATCAAGTGCGGCGTGCCGTCGCACCAGAGCAGGTTGGTGGCCTTCAGGTCGCCGTGGCTGATGCGCGCGGCGACGAGCTGGCGCAGCAGGGCGCCGAGCGCGTCGAGCTCGGCGGCGGGAGGCGCCGTGTCCGGGTCGCACCAGCGGTTGGCGAGGTTTTCGCCGTCGCAGTATTCGGTGATCAGCCACGCCTTGCCGCGCAGCGGGCCGGCACGTTGTTCGACCAACGCGAGGGGGCGCGGCGTGGCGATACCGAGAAAATTCAGGCGATGTCCTTCCAGCCAGGAATGCCAGGCCCGGCTCGGCCGCCAGCTGCGCGAAAGCGCATGCACGGGGCCCTTGATGTTGTAGCGCTTGATGACCAGTTGCCGCCCATTGACTTCCACCCGCGCCAGCGTGGCGGTCCTGCCGCGCTTGAGGGGCACGCCCTTTTCCAGCCAGGCATCCGGGTCGTGGATCAGCGGGGCGAGCAGGCCGGTTTCCGTGCGCACGATGGAGAAGAAACGATCGACACGACGCGCGGACTTGAACAGGCTGCAATCGCGCAGGGATTTGTCCAGGTAGTCGACCAGGCGGGCTTTGTGGGCGCGGGCAGTGGCTGCAGCGAGTTGCGCCGCATCGATGACTGCGTTGGGGTTGCCATCGCTGTAGGCCTGCAGCAGGGCGGCCCGCATCTCGGCTTCGGCCCGCGGCTGCAACTGGGCGAGCAGCAGGGCGAGGTTGGCCGTGCAGTCGGCCGGCGAGGCCGATCCGCGGATGGCGTCGCCGTCGATGACGTATAGCCGGCCATCTTCGAGCAGGAAATTGCCGAGGTGGGCATCCTCCTGCACCAGGCCCTTGGCGTGCATGCGGCCAAGCTGTGCGAAAACCGGCAACAATTCGGCTAGCGCTGCGCCATGTGGATTGCGGGCGGCAGCGAGGTAATCGTAGAGGACGTAGTGGCCGCCGTCGCAGAGCGGCCCGGAGGCCAGCAGCGCCGGGGTCGGCAGTCCGTGCCGCTTGAGGTTTTCGGCGCCGCGGCATTCCCGCTGCCAGTGGCGTTCGCTGCCGCGCGCGGCGATGAACAACTTGGCGAGCACCTTGCGGCCCCGCCATTCGCCGCTGCCGGTCAGGCGCTTGCCGGGCAGGATGCGCTGCCAGGTGGCGATGGTTGCCAGGCTGCCGTCTTCCAGTGCGATGCGGGTTCCGGGCAGCGGGTTGCGGCCGGCGGCGCGCAAGCTGGCGGCGCTGGCGAGGGCTTCGTCGCGCCCGGAGAAAAAGCCGACGATGCCGCGGATGCGGCGCTTGTCATCGGCATCGAGCGCCTTCTTCCGCGCGTAGTCGAGGTAGAAGCGCAGGCGCCGGCTGCGTGAAAGATGGCGCCGGGCGAGCTTGTCGAGGCAGGCGAGGTCCTTGACGATGCGGTATTCGAGGAAGGGCGGCCACCAGAAGCCGCCGCTCGGGCAGTCGATCAGATGCAGGGTGTCGGCCTTGTCCACCAGCAGGTTGCGCCACTTGAAGTCGCCATGCACGAAGCGGCGCTCGTGCATGCGGCGCGCAATGTCGGCCAACTGGCGCGAAACGCCGTCCAGCCAGCGCCGACTTTTCAGGCGCGGGTCGTCGTGGCGGGCAAGCCAGCCGAGGTCGGTGGTGTCGGGGATCTCCGCCGTGATCAGCGCGCCGCGCTGGAAGCGGCCGCCCCGGCTTTCCAGGCCATGGCCGACCAGGCGCGCGGTGGGGATGCCCCAGTCGGCAAAATGCCCGAGGTTTTCCCACTCCAGTTGTACGCGCGGCGTGGCCAGCCAGCGGCGCAGGGGCTTCTTGCCGAGTCCGGCATAGCGCTTGACGTAGTAGTGTCGACCGTTGATTTCGACGCGCAGCGTGCGGGTCATCGAGTCCATGGCGACGATCTCGCCGTCGAGGGCGAAGACGCTGTCGAGGTCGGCAAAGCGTTCCGCCGCGACCGGATCGACATCAGGCATCAGCCGCCAGTCGGTGGCCTGGCTCATGCGCCGGCTCCCGGTGCGTATTTGCGCTGGTAGCGGGCCATGAGGCGGACCCCCTCGCGTTCGAGGTGCCGCAACAGCGCGCTTTCGTCGCGCAGCACCTGGCGCAGCGGGCGAGCGAAATAGGTTTTCAGGAAACGCAGGAAGTCGCGTTTCGTCAGGCCGATATCGAGGGCGGAAAAGTACAGCGCCGCCAGGTCCTTGTCGCGCCAGCGGCGCGGCGTCGCATCACGTACCTGGGCGCGATGCAGGTCGATCAACGACAGACGGGGCGCGCTCTTATCGACCGGCAGATGCAGCAGAAAGTGGCAGATGTAGAAATCGCGATGATTGACGCCGCCGCCGTGCATGCGCCGCGCCATCTCCGCCACGCGTCGGATCAGCGCGCGCTTGAAAGTCGGCGCCGGCGGTACGGCGCGCCAGTCGCGGCAAAAATCTTCGAGGCTTACGGTGGGCGCGAGTTCT
>Ga0073899_10004556_pt1 | contig 12120 bp, 11 predicted proteins | sample KloWWTmetaKNB5Ph_FD_88975 | JGI IMG/M metagenome (GOLD analysis project Ga0073899, IMG submission 88975) | Active sludge microbial communities from Klosterneuburg, Austria, studying microevolution and ecology of nitrifiers - Klosterneuburg... | ecosystem: Engineered > WWTP > Aerobic digester >... | reverse complement strand
GCGCCTGGCCAGCTGGCACGTGGTATTGCGCCATGCCAATGCTCACGCCCTCAGCGGCCTTGTACACCCGGCCGGTGAGCATCATGTCCATCATGCGGTGGGCTCCGACGAGCTTGGGTACCCGCACCGAACCGCCACCACCGACAAAAATGCCGCGCGAGCCTTCCGGCAACGCAAAAAACGTGGTGTCGTCCGCCACCCGGATGTGGCAGGCACTGGCCAGCTCCAGCCCGCCGCCAACCACGGCGCCATGCAGCGCGGCGACGATGGGCACCGAGCCGAATTCGATGGTTGTGAGGATCTTGTGCCATGAGCGAGAGTGATACAGGCCCTCTGACGCGTCGCGGTCCTTCAGCTCCGAGAGGTCCAGGCCAGCGCAGAAGTGATCGCCTTCGCCATCGATTACCACGGCCCGGGTGCTGGCGGGCATCTCCTCAAACCGCTGGCCGATGGCGGCCATGACCCCATCGCTGATGGCGTTGCGCTTTTTGGGGCGACACAAACGCACAATGGAGATGGCCCCCAAGTGTTCGACTGAGACTTCAGCCAGATTGGGCTGGGTATAAGGGATTTGCAACTTGTGGCCTATCCGGATTTGAAGTACATTGATAAAGTTATGTTTAGTAACTAGTTGTGGCGCAGAGATTACGCCATGCAAGGCAATTTCCACTCAGTATTTACCCGAGGTTTCCATGGACCACGCCAACCTGATTGCCATCGACATCCACACCCACGCCGAAGTGAGCTGCTGGAACCCCTTTGACAACTACGGCGAGGAGTACGACCGCGCCGCCGACAAGTACTTCCGCAACAGCAAACGCCCCACGATTGAGGAGACCGTTGCGTATTACCGCGAGCGCAAGATCGGCCTGGTCATGTTCACGGTGGACGCCGAATCCAAGATGGGCCGCAAACGCATTCCGAACGAGGAAATCTGCGAAGCCGCGCAAAAAAACTCGGACATGATGATTGCGTTCGCCAGCATCGACCCGCACAAGGGCAAGATGGGTGCGCGCGAGGCCGAACGGCTGATCAAGGACCATGGCGTGAAGGGCTTCAAGTTTCACCCGACCGTGCAGGCTTACCACCCTTATGACAAGATGGCCTGGCCAATCTATGAGGTGATCAACGCGCACAAACTGCCCGCCATCTTTCACACCGGGCACAGCGGCATTGGCAGCGGCATGCGGTGTGGTGGCGGCCTGCGCCTGGAGTACAGCAACCCGATGCACCTGGACGACGTGGCGATTGAATTCCCCGACATGCAGATCGTCATGGCGCACCCCAGCTTTCCGTGGCAGGACGAGGCCTTGAGCGTGGCCACCCACAAGCCCAATGTTTGGATTGACCTCAGTGGCTGGAGCCCCAAGTATTTTCCGAAGCAGCTGGTGCAGTACGCCAACACGCTGCTCAAGGACCGCATCCTGTTTGGCAGTGACTACCCGCTGATCACGCCCGACCGCTGGATGAAAGACTTTGAAGATGCGGGCTTCAAGCCCGAGGTGATGCCCGGCATTCTGAAAGACAACGCGGTGCGGCTGCTGGGTCTGGATAAGTCGTAGACGCTATAAAAATAATAGCTACTTGCGCATATTCGACGAGAGCTGGAGGCATGTTTCATAGGTATTTCCCATGAATTTTCTACAGATGGGCGACCAGCCAGGGCAATCCATGCAAGGTGGCCATACCCGCCGCCACGGTGACCAGCATGTTGCCGCTGGTGGATAGGGCAATCACCGCAGCCGTGGCAGCGGCCGCATAACGCGGCCAGAGCGCCAGGCCTGCTACCTGGCCGTTCACCATCATCACGCCACTGAAAACGATGGCTGCAAAGATGGCCGGCACCATCAGCTTGAGCGAGTGCTCCAGCCAGGGCGGCATGTCCCGGTTGGCAAACAGGCCGATGAACGAGTAACGGATGAGAAACGTTCCCAAGGCCAGGCCCAGAACCACTATCCAGCTTTGCGTGCTGTCCACAACCGGGCTCCTTTCTCCGAAATCAGTCCCGCCATCAGGCCAAACAGGCAGGCCGCGATCAGTCCGAGTTTGAGTGGCAACGAGAACAGCAACACGCTGGCGGCACCGCCCACCACGGCAGCGGCGGCGGTGGGCAGGCTGCGGATGGACGTGGCCGCAATGGCGATGAACGACAGCGGCACGGCGAACTCCAGTTGCCAGCTTGTCGGCACGATGTTGCCGGCGAAGATGCCAATGGCGCAGAACACCAGCCAGGTTGGCCAGAACACCGCTGTCAGCCCCGCATAATAGGCAATGATGTGCGGGTCTGTCGGGTTCTCTTCTTCGCGCTTTTGCATGAAGGCAAAGCTGTTGTCCACCAGAAAAGCGGCGATCAGCATGCGCTGGCCTGTGCTGAATGAACGCACCTTGGCGCTCAGGGCTGCGCTGTAAACCGCCATGCGCAGGTTGATCACGCAGCCCGACAAAATGGCGACCCAAAGCGATGCCGAATTCTGGATGAACTGCGTGAGCACTGCCTGGGAAGACCCGGCAAAAACCAGTGCCGGCAGGGCCAGTGCGGCCCCGGTTGTCAAACCGGCGTTGACGGAGGCCACGCCGCACACCAGCGCGAAGGGCAGGTAGGACGGAACAACGATGACTGCTTCACGAACGCCAACCCAGAAGGCCGTGCGTGCGCCGGGACTGTGCATGCTTTACTCACTCCATCGGGTTGTCAGCGCACCATGCAGGGTGATTTGGGATTGAACTTCCAGTTGGGAACCAGGTACTGCATGGCGACGGCATCGTCGCGGGCGCCCAGCCCGTATTTCAAATAGAGCTGGTGGGCTTTTTCGACTTCCATCATGTCTAACTCTACGCCCAGGCCCGGTTTGGTGGGGACGGTGATGGCGCCGTCCACAATCTTCAGTGGGTCTTTGGTCAGGCGCTGTCCATCCTGCCAGATCCAGTGCGTGTCGATGGCCGTGGTTTTGCCCGGTGCCGCTGCCGCGACGTGCGTGAACATGGCCAGCGACACATCAAAGTGGTTGTTGGAATGCGAGCCCCAGGTCAAGCCAAACATTTGGCACAGCTGCGCCACGCGCACCGAGCCCTGTAGCGTCCAGAAATGCGGGTCGGCCAGCGGGATGTCTACCGATTGCAGCTGGATGGAATGCGCCATCTCGCGCCAGTCGGTGGCGATCATGTTGGTGGCCGTCAGCAAACCGGTGGCGCGGCGGAATTCAGCCATCACTTCGCGGCCCGAAAACACGCCTTCTGCGCCACACGGGTCTTCGGCATAAGCCATCACGGCGTGTTTGTCGCGACACAGACGAACGGCGTCTTTCAGCAACCAGCCGCCGTTGGGGTCCAGCGTGATGCGTGCATCGGGGAAACGCTCGTGCAGCGCCACAATGGCTTCCATTTCCTCGTCGCCACTGAGTACACCGCCCTTTAGCTTGAAGTCCTTGAAGCCGTAGCGTTGATAAGTGGCCTCGGCCAGATGCACGATGGACTTCGCGTCCATTGCAGGTTCATGGCGCAGGCGAAGCCAGTCGTCGGCCATATCGGGTTCCGAGCGATAGGGCAAGTCTGTCTTGTTGCGGTCTCCCACGTAAAACAGATAACCCAGCACGGCGACACTGGCGCGCTGCTGGCCATCTCCTAACAGGGCGGCGACCGGCACATTCAGAAACTGACCCAGCAAATCGAGCAGGGCGCTTTCTACGGCGGTGACGGCGTGAATGGCCACCCGCAAATCAAAGGTCTGGTTGCCACGCCCGCCGCTGTCGCGTTCCGCAAACTTCACGCGCAGGGTGTTGAGCACGTGGTTCCAGGCGCCCAAGTGTTGGCCGATGATCAACTCGCGTGCATCTTCCAGTGTCTGCCGGATTTTTTCGCCGCCGGGGACTTCACCGACGCCGGTGTTGCCCGTGCTGTCGGTCAGGATGACCAGGTTGCGCGTGAAAAACGGGCCGTGCGCGCCGCTGAGGTTGAGCAGCATGCCGTCCTGGCCGGCGACAGGAATAACCCGCATCTGTGTGATGACGGGGCTGTTGGAAGGATTCGAATCAGGCATAACTTCGGTTTGAAGGTTGGTATTCATCAGTCATCATACAACTTGATGCAAGTCTTGAGATTGCCAGCAGACTCTGATGAAGCCGGCACAAGAAAGCGGCCGCACTATTTGACTGGCGGTGACTCGGTGATCTGGGTCTTGCGCAAGCGTTCCCGGCTGTTTGACAAGTGCGTACGCATGGCTGCACGGGCAGCTTCTGCGTCCTGGTTGCGGATTGCAACAAAAATACTTTCGTGCTCACTATTGACGCGCTGTAAATACACCAGACGGCCCTCAGGTGCGCGCTGTGGGGTGTTGACCCGGGTACGCGGAATGATCATGGTGCCCAGGTAAGTCATCAGGTCGGAAAAATGCTGGTTGCCTGTAGCGCGCGCTACTTCCATGTGGAACTGGAAATCAGGTGGAACGGCATCCGAATCGTGGTCAATCGAGTCCTGGAACGCACGAAGGGCCGCTTGCATGGCGTCCAGATTGGCCTGTGTCCGCCTTTGTGCTGCCAGCCCGGCTGCTTCAGTTTCCAGGCTGATGCGCAGTTCCAGAACCGAGATCACGTCAGCGACGGTGGATAGGTCCTGAGCGGCGATTTTGAAATTGCCACCTTGCGCAGGCTCAATGACAAAAGTGCCGACGCCATGGCGCGTCTCTACCAGGCCGGACGCCTGCAGTTTGGAGAGCGCCTCCCGGACAACCGTGCGGCTGACGTCAAACCGGGTCATGATTTCCGCTTCGGTAGGCAGTTTGTCGCCGCGTTTGAGTACACCTTCGCGGATATTGTTGCCAAGCCCTTCCACGATTTCACTGACCAGACCCCGCGAGCGGCGAGGGCGACCTGATTCTTCGGCCAGGATGCCAGGTTGACCGGAAGGCTGAAGGCTAGGGTTTTGCATGAGGCTCATCAAAAAAAACTTGACAGGCAAAGGTGTGGCTTTAAAATTCCAAGTCATCAGACAACGTATGACTGACATGCGGATCAGTGCTCACTGTAGCAAACTTATCTGAAATGTCTAGTCGTCAAAGAATCTGACCTGGCAATTGACCCCTCAGCTTTTTAAGTCCCTATATGACGATCAATGTTCACAACCGGATCCTGATGACCGGCGCAGCAGGCAACTTGGGCAAGGCTTTGCGTGATCGGCTCAAAGCCAACTGCAATGTGCTGCGCCTGTCTGATCGCGCGGAATTCGGCCCGGCGGGTGATCGCGAGGAGGTTGTGCTGGCGGACCTGTCCGATGCCGACGCTGTGCACAGCATGATGCAGGGGGTGGATGCTGTAGTGCATTTCGGCGGGGTGTCAACGGAGTCCCCGTTTGCGCCCATCCTGCAGGCCAACATCATCGGCGTCTACAACTTGTATGAGAGCGCACGCAAACAGGGCGTCAAGCGGGTCGTGTTTGCCAGTTCCAACCACGTCACCGGCTTCTACAGGCAGTCGGAAACGATCACGACTGACAAGCCGGCCCGTCCGGATGGGCTGTATGGTCTAAGCAAGGCTTTCGGCGAAGACATTTCACGCATGTACTTTGATCGTTATGGAATCGAGACCGCCTGTGTGCGCATTGGCTCGTCCTTTCCGGAGCCTCGTGACCGGCGCATGCTGGCCACCTGGTTGAGTTTTGATGATCTGCATCGGCTCATCACCGCCTGCTTGACGACACCTGTCTTGGCGCACACCATCATTTTTGGCATGTCCAACAATGCAGTCACCTGGTGGGACAACTCACGGGCTCGTCACGTTGGGTATGTGCCGCAGGATAGCTCGGACGTGTATCGGGAAGCCGTCTATGCCCGCACCCCCATGCCTGATCTGAGTGATCCGGCGGTGCAGTTTCAGGGTGGTGCGTTTGTGCGCACCGGCCCGTTTGAATAGTCGCCATGGCTGAAGCCAGAGTGCTGTCCAGTTCCCGCGATCGAGTGGGAGAGTCTCCGGTATGGTCTGTTGCCGAGCAGGCTCTGTACTGGATTGATATTGAAGGCCGCCACATCCATCGATATGACTGGGGCACCAGGATCCAGAAAACCTGGGATACGCCAGAGCGTGTGGGCTGCATAGCGCTCACTGACCGGCTCGGGCCCGCAGGCGGTGTAGTGGCTGCAATGGAAACTGGCGTTTTCCTCGTCGAATTCATGGCGCCGCCGCAGGTCAAAGTCAAATTGCTCGCTGGCATTACGCATCCCCGGCCGAATATGCGCTTCAATGATGGCCGCTGTGACCGTCAAGGAAGGTTCTGGGTCAGCACGATGTGCATGGACATGGCGCGCGCGGCTCAGGTGGGCAGCGTTTTCTGTCTGGATGAAGCCGGTTTGAGCGAAGCCAAAATTGACGGACTGATCACACCCAATGGCATGGCGTTCAGCCCGGATGAACGTACGTACTACCTCTCCGACTCTCATCCCACGGTGCAAAAAATCTGGGCGTTCGACTTTGATGCGCAAACGGCGAACCTGTCCGCCGGCCGCGATTTTGTGGATATGACACCGCTGCCTGGCCGTCCCGATGGTGCCGCTGTAGACAGCGAAGGTCATTACTGGATTTGTGCGAATGACGCCGGGCAACTGCATCGCTTCAGTCCGGCAGGTGAATTGGTGTCGTCTGTCAGGGTGCCGGTTTCCAAGCCTTCCATGTGTGCATTCGGTGGACCGAATCTGGATGTGCTGCTGGTGGCGTCCATACAGCCTGCAGCCGCATCAGGCAACGACGCCTGCCTGAGTGGCGCCGTGTTTGCGCTGGATGCCGGCGTTCGCGGGTTGCCTGAGCCAGTGTTTTCACGGTTTCCGGCAACTGCGGCGATCTGAACCCTGAATGAAGAAGAAAACCAAATGACCATTGCCATTGCCGCCGTCAGGGTCACGCCCATTGCCATCAGCGACCCACCGCTTCTCAACGCAGCAGGGGTGCATGAGCCGTTTGGACTGCGCTCCATCATTGAAGTGGAAGGAGTCAATGGACTGGTTGGCCTGGGTGAAACCTACGGTGATGCACCTGTGCTCGACCTGCTGACACGTACTCATGAAAGCCTGGTGGGTCTGTCCGCATTCGACCTGAACGGGTTGTGGGCGCGGGTGCTGGCACACGCGCCTCAGGCGAGAACAGGTCACGTGGAAATGGAGCTGGCACCCGGCTCGCTGGGTGGCAACCTGGTTAATAGCGCATTCTCGGCCTTTGAGGTTGCATTCCTCGACTTGCAGGCCCGCACGTTGGGTATCCCACTCGTGGAGTTGCTGGGCGGCGCCGTCCGTAACAAGGTGGCTTATTCAGCCTATCTCTTCTACAAATGGGATGCTTCGGTCGATCCTGAATACGCATCCGATCCTTATGGCGAAGCCGTCAACCCGCAGCAGATCGTCGAGCAAGCCAGGCAAATGATTGACCAATATGGTTTTGAGAGCATCAAGCTCAAGGCGGGCGTGTTTGATCCCCAGGCGGAAGCGGACGCCATTCTCGCGCTCAAGGCGGCTTTTCCGACGCATCAACTGCGCATTGATCCCAACAGCAACTGGACCATGGCAACCAGCTTGCGTGTTGCCGAAAAGCTGGCTGGCTGCCTGGAGTACTACGAAGATCCCACGCCGACGCTGGAGGGTATGGCCGAGTTGCACAAAGCGACTGGCTTGCCGCTGGCAACCAACATGGTGGTAACCAATTGGGCCGAGTTGCGGCGGAGTGTGGAACTCAATTCTGTACAAATCCTGCTGTCTGACCATCACTACTGGGGTGGTCTGCGCGCGACGCAGGCGCTGGCGCGTACCTGTCAGGCATTTGGCTTGGGTTTGTCCATGCACTCCAACTCGCATCTGGGCATCAGCCTGATGGCCATGACGCATCTGGCGGCGTCGGTACACCACCTCACCTATGCTTGCGACACCCATTACCCGTGGCAGAGCGACGAAGTCCTGGTGGGCGGCAAAGTGCCTATCACGGGCGGGTGCGTCCACCTGACGGACAAGCCGGGTCTGGGCGTGGAACTCGATCACGATAAGCTGGCCGAGCTGCATGAAGCCTATCAACGCTGCAGGATTCGTACCCGCAATGACGTGGCACAAATGCGCCGCTATCGGCCTGACTGGCAGCAGGTCAAGCCACGGTTCTGAACCAGAAGGCAACCGATTTTTATCTGACGCAACCCCGCTGAATTGATCAAAGCAAAGGACACACCATGAATCCCCAAGACCTCAAGACCATCGTCAGCTCCGGACTGTTGTCTTTCCCGGTAACCGACTTTGACGAGCAGGGTGACTTCCGTCCCAAAGGCTATATCGAACGTCTGGAGTGGCTGGCGCCCTATGGTGCAACGGCGTTGTTTGCCGCAGGGGGCACTGGCGAATTTTTTTCGCTGACAGGCGATGAATACCCGGCCATCATCAAGACAGCGGTGCAAACTTGCCGTGGCAAGGTGCCCATCATCGCGGGTGCTGGTGGGCCCACACGTTTCGCAATTGCCTGTGCTCAGGAAGCCGAGCAGCAAGGCGCACATGGCATTTTGCTGTTGCCTCACTATTTGACCGAAGCCGGCCAGGAGGGGTTGATTGCCCACGTGGAAGCTGTCTGCAAAAGTGTGAAATTCGGCGTCATTGTGTACAACCGCAACGTCTGCAAACTCACGCCTGACTCGCTGGCGAAACTTGCGGATCGTTGCCCCAACCTGATTGGCTTCAAGGACGGCGTCGGCGACATTGAAACCATGGTTTCCATCTATCAGCGAATGGGCGACCGGTTTTCCTATTTGGGTGGCCTGCCGACTGCTGAGGTATATGCCGCGGCGTACAAGGCATTGGGCACACCGGTGTATTCATCGGCTGTGTTCAACTTCATTCCCAAGACTGCCATGGATTTTTACCATGCTGTGGCTTCTGATGACTTGAAGACCCAGCACCGGCTATTGCATGATTTTTTCATGCCGTACCTGGCTATTCGCAACAAGATGCAGGGGTATGCTGTGAGTATAGTCAAGGCAGGCGTCAGGATAGTGGGTCACGACGCCGGACCAGTACGCGCACCGCTGACTGATCTCAAGCCCAATGAGGTAGAAGAGCTGGCCGCGTTGATCAAGACGCTCGGACCTCAGTAAATCAGTCAATTTTTCTGGAACATTCACATGACACAAAAGTACGACAACCTGATCGGTGGCCAATGGGTCGCTGGATCAGCCTACACCCCCAACATCAACCCCAGCAACCTGGCCGACGTGATTGGCGAATACACACAAGCCAGTACCGCTCAGCTTGACGCAGCTGTACAGGCCGCACGTGCGGCCTTCCCTGCTTGGTCCACCTCGGGCATTCAGGCCCGCGCCGATGCGCTGGACAAGATTGGCGCCGAGATACTGGTCCGCCGTGAAGAACTGGGTACCCTGTTGGCCCGCGAAGAAGGCAAGACCAAACCCGAAGGGATTGGTGAAGCTGCACGTGCCGGCAACATCTTCAAGTTTTTCGCCGGTGAATGCCTGCGCATGGCCGGTGAATCTGTGCCCTCCGTGCGCCCCGGTATCGGGGTAGAGGTTACTCGCGAGCCACTGGGTGTCATTGGTTTGATCACGCCCTGGAACTTCCCCATTGCGATCCCCGCCTGGAAAGTTGCGCCTGCGCTGGCTTATGGCAACTGCGTTGTGCTGAAGCCTGCCGATTTGGTGCCTGGTTGCGCCTGGGCGCTGGCCGAGATCATCAGCCGCAGCGGTATCCCGGCAGGCGTATTCAACTTGGTGATGGGGCGCGGCAGTGTGATTGGCGACCCGTTGGTCAATCACGCCGGTATTGATGCCATCAGCTTCACTGGTTCCCAGGGTGTGGGTGGCCGTATTGCCCAGCAATGCGCTGTCAACCTCAAGAAAGTGCAATTGGAGATGGGGGGCAAGAACCCGCAAGTCATTCTGGACGATGCTGATCTGGCGCAGGCGGTGGAGCTCAGCGTCCAAAGCGCCTTCTTCTCGACCGGCCAGCGCTGCACCGCATCCAGCCGCCTGATTGTCACAGACGGTATTTATCCGAAATTTGTCGAAGCCGTCAAAGCGCGCATGGCGGGCCTCAAAGTAGGTGATGCGCTGCAGGCTGGTATTGATATTGGCCCGGTTTCCTCCCGATCCCAGCTGGAACAGGATTTGAGCTACGTTGAAATCGGCAAGTCTGAAGGTGGGGTGCTGGTGGCCGGCGGCGAACAGCTGAAGCGTGACACTGACGGGTTCTATATGGCCCCGGCCCTGCTGACCGATACCACCGCCAGCATGCGCATCAATCGCGAAGAGGTGTTTGGCCCGGTAGCCAGCATCATCCGGGTCAAAGGTTACGAAGAGGCTCTGGCGGAAGCCAACAACACGCCGTTTGGGCTGTCAGCCGGTGTTGCCACCACCAGCCTGAAATACGCCACCCACTTCAAGCGCCACAGCCAGGCCGGTATGGTGATGGTGAATCTGCCAACCGCGGGCGTGGACTATCACGTGCCGTTTGGTGGCCGTAAAGGCTCCAGCTTTGGTTCACGTGAGCAGGGCCGGTATGCGCAGGAATTTTTCACCACAGTGAAAACAGCCTACACCCTGGCCTGACGTATTCGGCCGGATGTGGAGGTGTTCCAACGGGTGGGACGAGATGGGCGTCTGGGGGGTCTTCCCGCATTGCAGTTGCTTCAGGCCCTGAGCAGAATGCGCATTGAGTTTTCAGTTCTGTCCCAGCCCATTTCAGAAAGTCGTCATGTACATCGGAGAGCAGCTCATCAATCCGTCCGCCGAGCGGTTGCGCCTGTCTGCCCAACTGGGTGTGGAGCGCGTGGTCATCGACAACCGGGGGACTGATCTCGTAAAGCCCGGTGGCGTTTGGGATGTCAACAAGCTGCGAGAATACCGTGAATGGGTAGAAAGCTCAGGCCTCAAGATTGATTTGTTTGCGCTTGATGTCGGGTCTGTCCTGCTTGATTTTTTGACCGATGAGGTCAGCGCCAGGCGCCAGGCGGAAGTGTTGAAGCAGAACATCCAGATTGCTGCCGATGCTGGTCTGACAGCCCTCAAGTACAACGTCCAGATGGTGGGCATCACGCGCACCGGTCTGCGTCCCGGGCGCGGAGGCGTGCAATACAGCGGATTCAAACTGGCCAGGTATAGCCCGGAGGCTGATCGCCAGCACAGCTACTGGGGTGTGGGTTACCCAACCAATCAGGACGAGGGTGACTCCGGGTCAAGTCGGTTGTGTGGCCAGAAGCAGGCCAAAGAAGTGCCTCCGGTTACCGAGGAGAGCGGCTGGCGGGCCATTGCTTTTCTGGTTGACCAGTTGGTGCCCGCAGCGGACAAGGCCGGCATCCGGCTGGCCTGCCATCCGCACGACCCGGCGTATCCAGTCGGTGGCCTGAACGGCGTAGAGCATGTGCTGGGCTCCATCGAAGGCATGCGCCGCTTTGTCGCGCTGTCCGACAGCCCCAACCACGGACTCAATTTCTGCCAGGGCACGGTGGCCGAGATGGCGCCTGAACCGCACGCTTATGTCATCCGCGCGATTGAAGAGTTTGCGCCGCGCATCTTCATGGTTCACTTCCGGAATATCAAGGGTGGCTATCTCGACTTTGCCGAGGTCTTTCCCGATGAGGGCGACGTGGACATGAACGAGGCCATCCGCGCGTATCAGCGTTCCGGCTACAAGGGCATTCTGTGCCCTGACCATGTGCCTTTGTCAGATCTCGATCCCAACCGGGAGCGCTTCATGTCGTTTGCGCTGGGCTACACACGGGGTCTGTTGCATGCGGCAGGCTACCAGCCCAAAATCACGACGCTGACGAACTGATCCCTTGCCATTTTTTTCAACAGGAGACAAAGCATGACCATTCGAAGAAAACTCATCAGCCTGGTTGCGACCGCAGCGTTGAGCGCTGCCTTGCCGCTGGCCGCCATGGCCCAGGCCGACTACCCCAGCAAGCCTGTCAAGATCATCGTGCCATTCCCCCCTGGCGGCACCAGCGATGTGATGGGGCGCATGATGTCTGAAGAGCTTGGCAAAGTCCTCAAGCAACCGGTCATCATCGAAAACATTGGTGGTGCAGGCGGCGTGGTGGGTACCGAGCGGGGTAGCAAAGTAGCGCCAGACGGCTACACCATCATTCAGACCGGAGT
>Ga0073899_10004555_pt1 | contig 12122 bp, 10 predicted proteins | sample KloWWTmetaKNB5Ph_FD_88975 | JGI IMG/M metagenome (GOLD analysis project Ga0073899, IMG submission 88975) | Active sludge microbial communities from Klosterneuburg, Austria, studying microevolution and ecology of nitrifiers - Klosterneuburg... | ecosystem: Engineered > WWTP > Aerobic digester >... | reverse complement strand
GGCCAGCACTCGGAAGACTTCCGCAAGCTCATGAGCTTCCAGGCCGAGCGGGCCCGCCAGCTCTACGACCAGGCCTTCGCCCAGCTGCCTGCCGAAGACCGCAAGGCCCAGCGCCCGGGGCTGATCATGGCCGCCATCTACCGCAGCCTGCTCGACGAGATCGAGGCCGACGGCTTCCTCGTCCTTGACCGGCGCACCTCCCTCACACCCCTGCGCAAGATCTGGCTGGCGGGCATGACCTGGTTCAAGGGATGAGTTCGCCCCCGCAGGTGGCCGTGATCGGTGGCGGTTACGCCGGTTTTGCGGCGGCCGTCACCCTGGCCCGCGGCGGCGCGCGGGTCAGCCTCTTCGAATCCTCACGCACCCTGGGCGGACGTGCCCGGGTGGTGGACGCGCTCGACTACAGCGTCGACAACGGCCAGCACATCCTGCTTGGCGCCTACGCCGAGACCCTGCGCATGCTGCGTCTTGTGGGGGTCAAGCCCGGCGTTCTGGAAACCCGGCGCCTGGCCCTGGTCTATCCGGGCCTGTGCGAGCTGCGTGCCGCGCCCCTCCCCGCCCCCTTCCACCTGGCCCTCGGCCTGCTGCGGGCCAAAGGCCTGAGCTGGGCCGACAAGCGCGCCATGGCCCGCCTGATGGGGCAACTCAAGCGCCAGGCCTATCGCGTCGAACCGGATCGCCCGGTGGCGGCGCTGCTGGCCGAATCCGGCCAGACCGACACCCTGAGCCGGCTGATCTGGGAGCCCCTGTGCATCGCCGCCCTCAACACGCCGGTCAGCGAGGCCTCGGCCCAGGTGTTTGCCCGCGTGCTGCAGGACAGCCTGGCCGCGTCAGCCTCGGCCTCGGATCTGCTGATCCCGAGGGTGGACCTGTCCGAACTTTTTCCGGTGCCGGCCTCGCGCTGGCTGGCCATGCGCGGCCATCAGGTGCGCACAGCCGAGCCCATCAAGGCCATCGAACGCCACGACGACGGCTACCGCCTGGACGGCGACCCGTGGCGCAGCCTCTACGATCACGTGGTGATCGCCACGGCGCCCTACCACGTGGCCGCGCTGGTGGAAGCCCTGCCGGCCATGGCGCCGGTGACCGCCTGCATTGGCACCCTCCGCCATGAACCCATCGTCACCAGCTGGCTGGCCTTTGACGGCCCCGTGCATTTCCCCGACCCCATGATCGGTCTCAGCGGTGGCTACGGCCAGTGGGCCTTCGACCGGGCAGCGCTGGGCGGCCCGGAAGGGCTTGTCGGGGTGGTCATCAGCGCCAGCGGCACCCATCAGGAAATCAGCAAGGAGGCGCTGGAGATCGCCCTGGTGTCCGAGCTCCAGGGGGCCCTTGGGCGCCTGCCTCCCCTCAAGTGGTCGAAGACCATCACCGAAAAGCGGGCCACCTTCGCCTGCACACCGGGTGTCGTCCGCCCCACCACGAGCACACCGGAAGCCGGCGTGTGGCTGGCCGGAGACTACGTGGCCTCGCCCTACCCCGCCACCCTGGAAGCCGCGGTGCGCAGCGGCATCAGTGCGGCGCGCGGCGTTCTCAAGCGCTGCGGCCTGAAGGAAAGTGCTTTTCTGCTGGGCTGAGACGGGCTCCGGGCAGGTGCTGAGCGGTTTCACGGCTTGATCGTCCGATGCAAGCCGTGGTCATGTTTGACCGTCCGCGGGCGACTGAAGTCGCCCCTACACGACGCCGGAGAAGGCCTTCCCTGCTGGGGCGACCTCCGTCGCCCACATTAGGAGTTTCCTCGGGATCACCCTTCTACAAGGCGCCCCGCGGCCAGACGCAGCGTCCGGCCACAACGGGCGGCGAGGGCGTTGTCGTGGGTGACCAGCACCAGGGTCGTGCCGGCTTCGGCATTGAGGGAGAACATCAGCTCGATCACGGCGTCGCCGGTGGCCACATCCAGGTTGCCGGTGGGTTCGTCGGCGAGCACCAGCGCCGGCTGGGGTGCGAAGGCCCTGGCAACGGCGACGCGCTGCTGCTCGCCCCCCGACAGCTGGCGCGGATAGTGCCCCAGGCGGGCGCCGAGCCCGACACGGCCCAGCCACAGCTCTGCTTCCTTGCGGGCATCGCCGCGACCGGCCAGCTCCAGGGGGAGCATCACGTTCTCAAGGGCGGTCAGGGCCGGCAGGAGCTGGAAGGACTGGAAAACGAAGCCCACGCAGGCGCCGCGCAGGGCGGCCCGTCCGTCCTCGTCGAGGGCAAACAGGTCCTGGCCACGGATATGCACGGCGCCACTGCTCGGTTCGTCCAGCCCGGCCAGCAGACCGAGCAGCGTGGATTTGCCGGAGCCGGAAGCACCGACAATGGCCACGGCCTCGCCCGCCACGATGCGAAAGGACACATCATCGAGAATGCGCAGGGCCTTGCCGTCGTCGGCAGTGACGGCGCGGCACAGGCCGCTTACCTCGACTACCGGCGCAAGGGCGGCCGCGGCAGAGGAGGAGTCTTGATAGGTTCGGGTCAGCATGGAGATGTGGAGTGCGCTCGGCGCGATAGGTTCAGCGGGATGACGCGGAGCCCTTGATGATACCCGTCAGCCATGACACACCCGAGGGAACGAAAAAGGGCAGCCCAAAGGCTGCCCTTTTTCGCAACACGGGATCGATCAATCCACGTGGTAGTTCGGCGCTTCCTTGGTGATCTGCACGTCGTGGACGTGGGACTCACGGATGCCGGCCGACGTGATCTCGACGAACTCGGCGCGGGAGCGCATCTCGTCGATGGTGGCGCAACCCACATAGCCCATGGAGGCACGCAGGCCGCCCATCAGCTGGTGGATCACCGCCGTCACGGCGCCCTTGTAGGGCACACGGCCTTCGATACCTTCAGGCACCAGCTTGTCCACGTTGCCGTCGTTCTCCTGGAAGTAACGGTCGGCGGCGCCCTGCTGCATCGCGCCCAGGGAGCCCATTCCACGATAGGACTTGTAGGAACGGCCCTGGAACAGCACAGTCTCGCCCGGAGCCTCTTCGGTACCGGCGAACAGGCCACCCAGCATGACCACGTTGGCACCGGCCGCGATGGCCTTGGAGATATCGCCGGAGTAGCGGATGCCACCATCGGCAATCAGCGGCACGCCGGAACCGGCAAGCGCCGTGGCGACGTTGTCCACCGCCGTGATCTGGGGCACGCCCACACCAGCGACAATGCGCGTGGTGCAGATGGAGCCCGGGCCGATACCGACCTTGACGCCGTCGGCGCCGGCTTCCACCAGCGCCAGCGCGGCGGTTGCGGTTGCGATGTTGCCACCGATGACTTCGACCTGCGGAAAGTTCTTCTTGACCCAGGTGACCCGATCGAGCACGCCCTGGGAGTGACCGTGGGCGGTATCCACAACGATCACGTCCACACCCGCCTCGGCCAGCAGTTCGGCACGCTCTTCGGTGCCGGCACCGACGCCGATGGCCGCGCCGACACGCAGGCGGCCCAGGGTGTCCTTGGCAGCGAGCGGATGCTCGGTAGACTTCATCATGTCTTTGACGGTGATGAGGCCTGCCAGCTCGCCTGCATCATTGAGTACAAGCACGCGCTCGAGGCGGTGCTTGTGCATCAGGGCGCGGGCTTCATCCAGGCTACCCCCTTCCTTGACCGTGACCAGGCGGGCCTGGGGGGTCATGATGGCGGAGACGGGCTGATCGAGATTGGTCTCGAAGCGGGTATCGCGGTTGGTGACGATGCCGATGACCTTGCCGTTATCCACCACCGGCAGGCCGGAGAACTTGTGGGTGCGGGTCAGGGTGAGCACCTCGCGAACCGTCATGGTCGGCGGGATGGTGATCGGATCCTTGAGGATGCCCGATTCAAAGCGTTTTACCTTGGCCACTTCGGCCGCCTGCTGTCTCGGGGTCAGGTTCTTGTGAACGATCCCGATCCCGCCTTCCTGCGCGAGCGCAATGGCGAGGCGTGCTTCGGTGACGGTATCCATTGCAGCGGACACCAGGGGAATATTCAGGGTAATGTTGCGCGTGAGTTTCGTCTGGAGGCTGACGTCGCGCGGGAGAACGCTCGAATGGGCGGGGATGAGAAGGACGTCATCGAACGTCAGCGCCTTCTGAATCACTCGCATAGCTTTAATCCCTTGAATCAAATCCGTATTATACGTAGCTTGCCGCCTACCGGCAAAAGCTTTGTCCCTACGGAGTCCCCAATGTTCCACAAACTGCTTCCCATGCTGCTGCTCTGCACGGCCACCTCTGCTGCTGCACAGAGCATTTACAGCTGGAAGGATGCCAGCGGCCGGGTTCATTACTCCGACACCCCTCCTTCCGAGGGCAGCAAGGCGCGGACCCTACGTCAGGCGCCGCTGGCACCGACTGCGCCGGCTGCCCAGGGCACCCCACGGCCGGCCGTCGGCGAGACCTACGCGGAGAAGGAACAGGCCTTCCGCAAGCGCCGGGCCGAAGCCGCCGAAGCCGAAGAAAAGGCACGCAAGGACCAGATTGAGGACGAACGCAAGCAGAAGGAGTGCGCAGATCTGCGCCGATACCTGGCAGGCGTGAGCGGCGGACAGCGCATGGGCCGCTACAACGATGCCGGAGAGGTGATCATGATGAGTGACGACGAGCGCACCGCCGAAGCAGAGCACACCCGCGCCACCCTGGAAAAGAACTGCAAGTAAGGCCGCCCGGCGCGGCCTGCGGGTTTCAGGCGGCGGCGTCTTCCGCCGGCCCGCCACCCTTCTTCATGACCTTGCCCTCTTCGGCACGCTTGCGTCGCACCTCCTTCGGGTCGGCGATCAGCGGCCGATAGATCTCGACCCTGTCCTTGTCCCGCAGAACGGTATCTGCCTTGACCAGCTTGGCAAAGACCCCGAGCTTGTTGCCCTTCGCAAGGTCGATCTCGGGGTGCTTCTGGAGCAGGCCCGATGCCTCGACGGCGCGTTGCACGGTGCTGCCCTCGGGCAGGCGCAGCTGCACGATCTCCTGGCGATCCCGGAGGGCATAGCAGACAAGTACGTTGATGGAATCGCTCATATCAGTTCCCGGTGTAGATCTGCCCTGCACGCTTGACGAAGGAGTCGACGAAGGTATTGGCAATGTGACTGAACACCGGGCCGACCGCCTTCTCGATGAGACGGCTGGAGAACTCGTAGTGCAGGTTGAATTCGACCTTGCAGGCGGCATCCCCCAGGGGCGTGAAATCCCAGCTGCCATCGAGATGCGTGAAAGGGCCATCGGTCAGGCGGATGTGCATGTGCCTTGGATAGTCCTTGTCGTTCTCGGTGCTGAAATGGGATTTGATGCCGTGATAGTTGATGTGGAGCGTGGCCTTGGTGACTTTTTCGTCGCGGGCATGCACCTCACTCCCTCCACACCAGGGCAGAAATTTGGGGTAATCCTCGCAACGATCCACCAGATCGAACATCTGGGTCGGCGTGAACTCGATCAGGACAATTTTCTTGACGGTTGCCATCGGGACGCGGGCGGACTACCGAGCTGTTAAAATGCGCGATTTTACGCGTCCGTTCAAACCTACGCCAATGAGCATCATCGACAACCGCAAGGCCTTCCACGATTACTTCATCGAGGACAAGTACGAAGCCGGCCTCGTGCTGGAGGGATGGGAGGTGAAGGCCATTCGCGCCGGGCGCGCCAACATCAAGGAAAGCTACGTGGTGATCCGCGGTGCCGAGATCTTCATCGTCGGCATGCACATCACGCCGCTGGAGTCCGCCTCGACCCACATTCACCCGGATCCGACCCGCACCCGCAAGCTGCTGCTGCACGGCGAGGAGATCGCCAAGCTGATCGGCAAGGTGGAGCGTGCCGGCTACACGCTGGTCACCCTCGACCTGCACTACACCAAGGGCCGGGTGAAGGCCAGCATTGGCCTGGCCAAGGGCAAGAAGCAGTTCGACAAGCGTGAAACCGAGAAGGAACGCGACTGGGTTCGGGAGAAGGCGCGCCTCGTGCGCGCCAAGGTCTGATCAGCGGGGCCTATTCGGTTTCGCCGAGGGCCCACTCCACATCGAGACGTTCCAGGGCGTCAGCAGGCTGACAGGCCGCCGCTTCACCAAAAATCTGATGGGCCCGCCCCTGGTCGAGCCCACCGAAGGCCAGCGCCGTTGAGCGCGCATATTCGGCCAGCACAACCGGCGACTGGGGATGAAGGGCGCGCGCGGCCTCGAAATGCTCGGTGACGGCTTCTCGGCGGGCGCCGTAAGTGAAGGCAGCCATCATTGCCCCCACCTTGTCGATCACTTCAGCGTGATAGACACCGAGACCCACGTGTGCATCCGCATGCCCGGGCTCCAGATCGATGGCCTTCTGCAGGCTCTCACGGACCTTTCCCCCCAGGCCCTGGGCAAGCGCACGGACAACCGATATGTTTTGGCTGAATCGCCCCAGGGCCAGCCCATACACATACCAGGCGCTGGCCCAGTTGGGCGCCAGCTGCACCAGTGCGGAACAGGACTCCACCACGTCGCGCAAAATCGCCACCCGCCGGGCTTCGTTCTCTTCGAGATGCGAGGCATAAACCGCCGCAGCCCGTGCCGAAACCACCAGACCTACCGGGCCAGCCGCCAGCCCCCGGTCCACCGCATCGGCAAAGTCACCGGCGTGATAGGCGCGCCAGGCATCTTCGAGTACGGGAACGACAAGGTCCGGCGCCGGCACACTGGGCGCCAGGGCAGGATTGGCCTGCAGCAGCGCGTCCAGGCCTTCTGCAGAAGGATAGGGTTCCCTGTCTCCGCGGTGCAGGCGCGACCAGTTGCTCTGAAGTGCCGTGCCACCATAGCGGTAAATCCGGTCACCATACGGGAAGCGCTTCCAGGTCCGCCGGCTTTCAGCCTGCTCCTCCCCGAACACGTCGGTACGCACGCGTGAACGACGAAGGGCTCCGCTCCAGTCAAACGTCAGATGCATCAGCTGTGTTCTCCCTCGGGTTGTCCGGATTATTCTTGTCGGCCCGGACTCCATGAACGCCGAAATCGCTGAAAACTACAGATCCGGTGGCCGAAGGTTAGCACCGTCGGCGCAGACAATCATGCCGCGCTGCCGCATAGCGCAGCAGCGGCATCCATGAATCGGGCAAGCTGAATGTCGAGGGCAGTCAGGCCGCCCGCATCATGGGTGCTCAGGGTCACCTCCACGCGAGCATAGACATTGAACCATTCCGGGTGGTGGTCGAGCTTCTCCGCCATCAGGGCGACGCGGCTCATCCAGCCGAAGGCCGTATTGAAGTCGGCAAAACGATAAACCTTGTGGATGGCATCCCGCTCGGGGAGCATTTGCCAGCCCGTCAAGCCGGCCAAGGCGGCCTGACGTTCAGCGGCTTCGAGTCTTTCCACTCTCATGAACTCCTCCTGTGGATCAGCGCAAGGAAAAATCGACCCGACTCACTCGGGCCTTGGGGTGCTTTCCGTCGTCACCGCTACGCGAGGCGAGGAGAAAGACACGCTCTGCCGGCACCTTGCCCTGCTCCAGCAGCCAGGTCTTGACGGCCTGGGCACGCTGCTGGGCGAGCAGGCGCAACTCGTCGTCCCCCACCTGGATACTGGCGAGGATCAACTTTTCCATCTCGGGCACGGGCAGATCCTTGGCCATGCCGATCATGTTGCGAGGTTTGGGGAATTTCTCGCCGGCATAGACCCGGCCCAGAAGCGCAGGGTATTCAGCCGGCGAGACGGACACGCGTCCCCCCTCCTCCACCGACTCGCCTTTCCTGGCCATGTCCTTCACCTTCAAGGCCTCGACCTTACCGAGCAGCAGGGCGCGCTTGAGCCCTTCGGGGTCATTCAGGGTGTCCACCCGCCCGGCGATGTCGAGCTTGAGGCCCGGCTTATCATTCATCGCGCGGGAGATGGCCTTCAGCTTGGCCTCCTCCGCCTCCGGCACCCGGGCAAAGCCGGGATCGAAATCCAACCAGGCCAACTCTTCGCTGTCGCCGCCGAACATCGAACCAAGCAGGGCAAAGGGCGAGGTGATGGCCTTGCCGATGAGGTTGACGATGACCTTCACGACGAGACCCGCGACGCTGAACTCGGGATCGTCCAGGGAGCCACCCACCGGCAGCTTGAGGTCGATCTCGCCCCGGCTGTTCTTGAGCAGGGACACCGCAAGAAGCACCGGCAGCTTGAGGGCGCTCGGGCTGTCCACCTGCTCGCCGAAGGTCAGTTGATCCAGAAAGATCTCATTGGTGGCGGTGAGCTTGCGATCCTCGACCTTGTATTTGAGGTCGGCCGACAGCTTGCCCTTCTCGATGCCGTAGCCCACGTACTTGGCCGCGTAAGTGGAGACGCCCGAGAGCTCGAAGTCCTTCACCGACGCGTGGATGTCGAGGGCCTTGTCCTGACGGAAGGGGTTGAGCCTGCCGACCACCTCCACCGGCGCGGCGTTATCCACCCTGCCCCGCAGATCCAGCTCGGCAATCGTGCCAGGGTCGGACGACAGCCCCGTGAGCTGCCCGCCCATGCCTGTCAGGTTGGCGTCGTAGTTGGGGCGGATGAAGCGGTCGCTGTAGGCGATGTTGCCCCCCTGCAGGGTGATGCGCTTGATCAGGATGGGCGGCAGGGGCTGGGCAGGTGTGGCAGCCTCACGCGCTTCCTTGTTCTCGGTCGCCTGCTGGGCGGTGATCTCGCGGATGTTGAGCCCGCCCTGGGCGTCCAGGATCAGCCGGGTGTAGAAGTCACTCAACGCAATCTCGTCGATGCTCACGGCCAGCGGCGACAGGCGGATGTCCATGCCGCCGAAGTACAGTGATTTCCACTTGAGGAAGTCGGTGGCATTGAGCTTGTCCACCGAGGCGAAGTTGCCCACCGTGAGTGCGCCCTTGAAGCCGCCCTTCACCCCACCGCCGGCCGCCGGCAGTTCAAAGGCCAGCCGGCCGCGGGAGGTGACATTGCCGCGGGTGATCGCAATCTTCACCTTCTCTGTGACGTAGGGCTGGAGCATGGCCAGATCCACGGTTTTCAGGTCCAGGTCCAGGCTGCCTGCCAGCGGCGCCAAACCCAGCGTACCCACAACACCGACGTGGCCGCGCTTGTTCACCGAGGTCTGGAGATTCAGTCTTGCCTTGCTGCCCTTCGCCGTGGACAGGCCCTCCACCTTCAAGCTCAAGGGCTCGACCTTGAGCACCACGGCCGGGGCCAGGGTCTGATCCTCAAGCCTCACCCCCCAATCGTCGAGGGCGACACGCTTAACCTCCACCTGCCAGTCCTTTGCCGGAGCGCCCCCACCGGCGGGGACGGACGCGACAGTCTTTGCCGGCGCAGCCCGGCTCCCGACAGGTGTCTCGCCAGCAAGGCGCTGGGCATTGAACAGCCCATCCTTGCCCCGCACCAGGCCGATCCGCGTGGCATTGCCCACGACCTCACCAACCGTCACCTTGTGGCCGGCGGCATCCACCTCCGCATCTCGCAGCTCAAGCAGGCCCAGCCGGGCCAGCGGCTGCTTCTCGCCCTTGAGGCGGACACTCAGGTCGCTCAGCTTGAGGGACTCGGCCTTGAGCCCGATCCTGGGCTCTCCCCCGATCAGCGACACGTCGTAAGCCACACGTGCATCGACCTTGCCCGACAGCACCTCGGTCTGCTTGAGCGCGGCTTCAAGATAGGGCGTCAGGGCCGGCACATCGACACCGGCAGCCACCAGCGTGCCACTGGCCTTCAGCGGCTCGACCGCCAGGCTGCCCTTGTGCTCGAAGGTCTCACCCGATCCTGTACCGAAGCCGAAATCCAGCGCGGCCGGCTCGCTGCCCGGCAGGCGCAACTGACGCAGGGATACATGCAGATCCTGCAGGGTCTTCTGGTAAGGGCTGGCGGGCAGCTCGTCGGTGATGTGGACCCGACCGCCCGTCAGCTTGAACTCGGCCAGGGACAGGGCAAAGGGCTTCGTACCGGAAGATGGCGCGGCGGGCGCAGCCTGCTTGTCCGAAGGCAAGGGGGCCCGCTTGGGTATCAGCGCCAGCAGGCTTAGCTGACCGTCCCGGCCGCGGCTCACGCTGAGGTCGGGTTTGTCGATGGACACCGTGCCAAGGGCCAGCTCGCCGGCCAGGGGCGCGAGCTTGTCGATCCCTACGCGCACCGCAGCCAGCTTGATGGCCGGGCGGCCGTCCGCATGCTGGATCTCCACGTCATCGAGGCCCAGCGTGCCTTTCACGCTCAGATCGGGGGCCGCATTGGGCGGCTGGGCAAAGCGCAGTTCAAGGTCGCTGGAGAAGCGCGCGCCGGGCAGGCGGAAGGTCTTCTCCACGGGGATGTAATCCACGTAGCGGGTCAGATCAAAACGGTCGATGCGCAGATTGACCAGCGATTCGCGATTGGGAGAAAACGGCAGGGCCTTGCCGTGAACCTCAAAGGGAGCGTCATCCACCTTCATCGCCAGCAGGGGCTCGACAAAGGTGGATACATGGGATGGCATGTTGGAGACAAAGGGCAGGCCAAGCTCCAGCTCGGTCAAGGCATGCTTGCTGTCTTCGGGCCTGTCGTCGAAATCGATCCGCCCCTTTTCAACGCGAATGTTATGGACGGCAAAGTGGCTGGAAGACCCATCGTCCGGCTTGCTGAGGATCTCGTCGATCACGTCCGACCAGTTGAAGCGCCGGCCCTCGAGCCGAATCACGCTGACCACCGGCTCGACAAGCTTCAGCTCCTCGACAACCACCCCACCGCGAAACAGGGATTCCAGCTCAACGTTGACATACAAGGAGGTGAAGCTGGCCGCCGTCGCATCGCTGTCCCTCTCCTGCATGCGAAAGCCGCGGACTTCCGCCGACAGGGCGTAGGGATTGATGGAAACCCCCTCAATGCTCACCGGCCGATGCAGCAGATCGGACAGGGTGCTTTGCGCCACCGACCTGACCAGTGGTGGGGCAACCAGGAAACCCACCACGCCCACCAGCGCAAAAACACCTGCGCCCCACAGTGCCCACCTGGCCGGCCGACCGGCTACGCGCACTTTCTGTCCCATCTCGTCGTGTCCCTTTTTCTCCGCGCCAGTTGCGCGGGCGAGCATTCCTGCATCCCGGAAGCCTAGCAGGGGAAGACAATGCTGCAAATGACGTTCTGCGCGGTGTTTGCCGTAACGCAAGCCGCGGTCTATCCTCCGGGCCCGTCATCGCTCCGTTCGCCCTGTCGCCATGAACCACCCTGCCAGGATTTCCCGTTACGACGTGATCGTGATCGGCGCCGGCGCCGCCGGCATGATGTGTGCCGCCGAAGCCGGCAAGCGCGGACGTCGCGTGCTGATCCTCGACCATGCCCCCAAGCTGGGCGAGAAGATCCGTATTTCCGGCGGTGGACGGTGCAACTTCACCAATCTCGACGTGGGGATCGCGAACTATCTGTCGCGCAACCCCCAGTTCTGCCGCTCGGCCCTGGCCCGCTACACGCCGGCGCATTTCATCGGACTGGTGGATCGCCACGGCATTGCCTGGCACGAGCGCGAGCATGGGCAGCTCTTCTGCGACGACTCGGCCCAGGACATCATCGACATGCTGCGCGCGGAATGCGAAGACGGTGCCGTGAGCTGGGCCATGCCGTGCACGCTCCAGGCGCTGGCCGCCGGCGACACGCCGGAGACACGCTTCATCCTCGACACCAGTCAGGGGCAAATGGCCTGCGCCAGCCTGGTGGTGGCAACCGGCGGGCTGGCCATCCCGAAGATCGGCGCTACCCCCCTGGGCTACAAGATTGCGGAACAGTTCGGGCTCGCCATCATTCCCCCCAAGCCGGCCCTGGTGCCCCTGACCCTGCCACCCGAAGAGCTCGCCATCTACAAGGAGCTCTCCGGCATGGCCTTCGACGCGGTGGCCGAATGCGGCGCGGGACGCTTCCGGGAGAACCTGTTATTCACCCACCTCGGCCTGTCGGGGCCAGTGATCCTGCAGGCCTCGTCCTACTGGCAGGCGCGGGACTACGGCGAGGCGGACGGCGGCACCCAGGTCACGGTCAATCTCTTTCCGGCAGAGAACGTCCGCGACTGGCTGGGGGAACGCGCCCGCAGCAAGAGCCTGCTGGCCAACCTGCTCACCGAACGCCTGCCCAAGCGCTTCGCCCAGGCCTGGTGCGAACAACGGGGCTGGAACAAACCCACCCACCAGTTCAACGCCCGGGAGCTGGACGCCATCGCCGCTGCCTTGTCCGGCTGGGCGATCACGCCCAACGGCACCCTCGGCTACGCCAAGGC
>Ga0073899_10004551_pt1 | contig 12127 bp, 10 predicted proteins | sample KloWWTmetaKNB5Ph_FD_88975 | JGI IMG/M metagenome (GOLD analysis project Ga0073899, IMG submission 88975) | Active sludge microbial communities from Klosterneuburg, Austria, studying microevolution and ecology of nitrifiers - Klosterneuburg... | ecosystem: Engineered > WWTP > Aerobic digester >... | reverse complement strand
GTTTCGACGAGCTGGTGGCGCCGTGTGACGACGGGCAGTGGCTCGCGCGCGAGCTCGCTCGACGGGGGGTGCCACTCGCGGTCGTCACAGGCGCGCGCCGGGCGGAGCTGGACATCGTGCTGAAGCGGTTCGATCTCGGCAATGTCTTCGCCGCGACGATCAGCGCGGACGACGTGCGGACCGGCAAGCCGGAACCCGAGCCATTTCTCGCGGGAGCAGCCGCGCTCGGCGTGTCCGCGACCGCGTGTGCGGTGATCGAGGATGCTGTGCCGGGGCTGCGCGCGGCCGAAGCGGCGGGAATGCGCCCGTTCGTCGTCGACCGAGGCGGTGACCCCGCTCGATTCGTCACGGTCACGCCGTTCTCAGCGCTCGATAGTCGTGTGCTGACGGTATTGCTGGAGCTGGCTGGGATCGGATCAGCGCGACACGAACGCGACGGACTCGACCTCCAACGATAGCGCGGCCGGCACGACCGCCGTCCACCGCCACTCGCCGGGCGTGGCCCGCAGAAGTCGCCCGCCCGAGCAGATCGCCCAGATGGTATCATCCGGCGCTTCGACAAAGAGCTCGACCATGTCCTCCATCGGCACGTCGATTCCATCGGAGGCGGCCTGCCAGCTGTCGCCACCATCCGAGGAGACGACGATCCGGCCCTGGCGGCCGACCCGTGGGGCTGGCCCGGCAAGGAGGAGGGATGGCGCAGCACGAGGAATCAACGTCGCCCGGGTATAGTCAGTCTCGACCTTCTCCCAGGTCGCGCCGCCATCGCGCGACCGGCCGACTCCGCCGAGGTGGTAATCGCCACGATCTCCATCACGCTTCAGAGCCGCGTAGCCGAGCGCGGCATACAGCAGCGCTGGGTCATCCGGGTGGCCAGTGATGTGATGAATGTCGTCGTCCTGGATCACTGGCGCGATCGACCATGTTGCGCCGCCGTCGGGGCTGTCGAGCAGCCCGCCGACTTCGACCGACGCCAGTAGACGACGACTCCCACCCGGCGCATAGACGTTGCGAAGCGCTCCCGCCCGTGGCGAGTAGGGCAGGAACCAATCGGAGCTGGCGGGAAGGCGCCCGATGGCATCGAGCTCGGACCAAGTCTCGCCGCGATCGATGCTGCGGAAGAGTCGCGCCGGCTCAGCGCCGGCCAGAATTGCCTCAGGATTGAGCGGGTCGGGGACGATCGTGCGGAACGCGGGCGCGGTAAGGCCGGCCTCGATCCGGGTCCAGGTAACGCCACTATCAACACTGCGGAACAGACCGTCGCCATACGTCCCGGCGAGGACACTGTCGTCGTTACCGAACCGCCAGGCATGGACGGCGGAAACGCGATGGCCCGTCAGTCCGAGCGGATGAATCCCGTCGCCAGAGATGCGGTGGATGCCAGAGGATGTGCCGAGATAGGTGTCATACATGGATCGCTCCTCGTGATGCGACGCGTCGGAAGCTCGCGTCGCATCTATCTCGCAATCCGCAGGCCGCGCGCTCAGCCGAGCGCGCGGTCGATCGCTTCCACGAACAAGTCAGTGTCGGACAGGTCGCCGAGCAGCGCGTCGGGTCGATGGGGCTCCAGCGCGGAGAGGTCGAACCGGCCCGTCGCGACGGCGACAACGCGCGCTCCACCCAGGCGCGCGGCGGCGATGTCCGCTGGAGTGTCGCCAACCAGGACGGTCTCGGACGGCGCATAGCGCACTCCGGTCGCCCGCAGGGCTGCGCCGATTGCTTCATCCACCAGATGTCCGCGCTCGATGGCCCGGTCGCCCCACGCGCCGAAGGAGATGAGCATGCCGAGGCCAACGCCGCGCAGTTTCGCCTCGCCGACCGCGCGCCCGTTTCCAGTGAGCGCCCCAACCGCCCATCCATGATGGTGGGCGGCCAGGACTGCCTCGGTGACTCCGGGCAGCAGTCGTTCGCGGAGGTTGCTGCCGGCAATGGTCTCCGCATAGCGCAGACCCATCGCCGACATCATCTCGTCCAGGCGCATGCCTGCCTCGTCGATGTCCAGCCCATGGCGCTCGAAGAGAATGCGGGCGATCTGGGCATCGAGCATGCCGGCCAGCGGGACGCCTTCCAGCGTCACCGGCCGGCCATAGACCTGCTCGAAAGCGTGGGTGAACGCCGCGCCGTGGTGGCGGTCGCCAGCAATGAGGATCGTCCCGTCGATGTCAAACAGGACCAGCCCGCGCTGTCGGCTCATGCGCGCGCCGAACAGTAGCGGACAACGATCTCGAATAGCGCTTTGGTCGCGAAGAGCAGATTGTCGATTGCCACCCGCTCGTCGTGGTTGTGAGCGCCGTTCATCTCCGCCACGGAATACGGCGCCGGGTTGAAGCCGTAGACCTTTACACCGGGGATCGACTTGGCGTCGGTGCCTCCGGAAACGAGGAACGGCGCGACATCCGACCCCGGGTCGACATCGCCCATGACGGCGCGGATCGTGTCGAAGAGCGGCGAGGCAGGATCGGCCTCGATGCCCGCGGCGCCACCACTGCCAACAATCGCGACTTCGTCGCCAAGAAGTTGCTGAACCTCGGCGCGGAATGCGTCGGGATCCTGCCCGGGGAGGATGCGACCATCGACATCGCAGTCCACCTCGCCGGGGATCACGTTAATGCGATGGCCACCGTGGATGATGGTCGGGACGGCGGTATTGCGGGTGGTCGCGCGGAGCGAGAGCTTTTCGAAATCACTGAGCGGCAGGCGATTGAGATTGTCCCAGGTCGGATCAGCCAGGATCTCATCGACAACGCTGCCGCGATCGCCGAGCGCAGTCTGGAAGGTCCTCAACATCATATCGACCGATGACGTCATGACCGTCGGGAACGTATGCTGAGAGAGCTTCACCAGCGCGCGGCCCATCCGGAGCATCGCGGTGTCGTCGCGCGGGACGGAGGCGTGACCCGGCTCGGCGCGGGCGACAATCCGCATTCGTGCGCCACCCTTTTCGCCGGTCTGGCAGAGGTAGAAGCGCTTTCCGGCGATCTCGATGGCGTTGCCGCCGCCCTCGTTGATCGCGACCTCGGCATCGATCAGGTCGCGATGGTTCTCCCACATCCAGGTTGCGCCGTACCGGCCACCAGCTTCCTCGTCGGCGAACGTGCACATAATCAGGTCACGGTCGAGCGTCAGGCCCATTCGCCTGATGAGGAGCATCACGAGCAGCTCGGAGGCTACGAGGTTCTTGGTGTCAACTGCTCCGCGTCCCCAGATCATCCCGTCGGCGATGTCGGCGGCGAAGGGCGGATGCTGCCACTTGTCGGCCTCGACGGAAACGACATCGCTGTGGGCCATCAGCATCAGCGGCCGGCCCTTGCCCTCGCCCCCGATACGGGTCACGAATGAGGCGCGGCCGGGATCGCTTTCGAGGATGTGAGAAGACAGTCCCACCGTAGAGACCACATCACGCAGATGAGTTGCGACCTGAATCTCGTTCCCCGGCGGATTGACCGTCTCGAATCGGATCAGATCCTGAAGGTGGGTTGTGACTTCGTCACGCACGCTGTCCCAGTTGACCTGGGCGCTGATTCCTGCGGACATGAGTTTTCCTCCCTTACCGAACGATCGTCGGGGGCATGGTACGGCGTGCGGTCGGACGCGGCAACCGGGATGCTTTGGCCTGCTGGAAGGGCATCGCGCCGGCCAGCAGTGAGCGGCTGGCCGGATGGGAGTAGATCCTGGTCAGGCAGTCTCGACGTCGCGGACAACGCCAGGCGCGAGGTCACCGGAGGCGAGGTCCTGCTCGCGCTCCTGTCGGGCGCGCTCGATCGCTGCCTCAGCGGCCTCCTGGCCACCGAGATGCTTCTCGATGAGCTCGTCGAAGCCGAAGACGATGTCCACCTGGACATCTACGTCGGCCCATTTCTCGACGAGATTCTCCAGGCGACTCCAGTAGATTTCCTCACCGCCGCCGGCCTTGAACTCCCACGCGGGCCGGACCTGGATGACCAGATTGCGGTCTGGATCGTAGGCACAGAAGATGTGATCCACTTCGATATGGTACTTGCAGGCGGGGCAATAGGCGTGGTGCATCGCCTTGCGCAACATGCCCTCGCGGCCCTTCGGATCGGTCCCGAAGTTGACGAAGTTGGCGACGACCGGTGACCAGGTAGCGCGACAGTCCGGGCAGCGCAACTCGGTCTCGGTGTACGCGGTCTTCAGTCGTTCCTCACGATCGGTGGCCTCGGCAGTCGTCTGGTCGTTCATTTCTCAGTTCTCCAAGTGTTGGTCCGTCAGCAGCGGGGCGTCTCATTCACGCCCGATCCATCGCCGCGTTCAAGCAGTGCCTTGAATATATCAAGCGTGCGGGTTGGATCGCCGGGGCGAGAGCCACCAGCAGCAGGTGAGCCACGCAACGGGTCGAGCAGCGCCATGGCCACCTCGCGAACGTCCGGGTGGGGGCTGAGCAGCGCGGCCTCGGCGGTGATCGGGTTGCGATGGCGCGCATAGAGCAGATCGGCAGCATCGTGAGCGAGGCGCTCATCCGGATGAACGACGAAGACACTGAGCACCTCCGCAATGGCGCTCGTCGGCATACTCGTCCCGATCGCGAGAAGCGCGCTACGCCGAAGCTGAATCGGCACTGTTTCATCCGCCAGCAGCACGATGGCGCGGTCGAACGTGCCGGTTGTGGCAGCGCGCAGACCGGTAAGCCAGGCGACCCCACGCACGCGTTCATCCTCGTCGGCAACGAGTGTGTCGAGGTTGTCGACGATCACTGCCGGGGCAACTTTGGAGAGAAACTCGACCGCCGCGCCACGCGCGGCCGACGAGCGGCCGGCCAGCGCCACTTCAGCGACACTGACGCGACGCTCGTCACCCAGACAGTGCTCGTCAATCGGGTCGAGGACCAGGATCGAGAGTGTCGTCTCGCCAGCCTCGCCCATCACGACGCGTTTCGCGACGCGAATGAGTCGGTCCGGATCACTCGCGAACCGTCGCCACATCGCGGAGGCGGCCGGCCCGACCGCCAGGAATTCGGCGCGGGCATCGAGATCGTCCAGCGAGGCTAGCTCAACGACACGATCCAGAGAGGTGTCGCGGCGGCGACCGACGAAGTCCTCCGGCCAATCGAGGAGTCGCGCAGCCAGCACGGGGTTCAGCGCCGGCCAGCTACGAAGCCAGCGCCGGCCGCGCGGATCGCCGATCAATCCGTCAATCAGGGCTGTCCAGTCGTCCTGGGCAACCATCGCGGGATCGACCGGTTCGCCGGCAACCACCCGCCCAACGATGTCGTCGATCGACCGCATCGTATGCCGGCTAGGCGCGATCGGGCGCTGAGTAGGTCGCGGTAACCGTCGTGTAGAGGCCACCACGCACGTTGAACTGACCGATAACGGTCGCCTCACGCGGGGCGATCTTGTTGACGACTTCGTCCAGTATCTGGTTGGTGACCGCTTCGTGGAACGCGCCTTCGTTGCGGAACGACCAGAAGTAGAGCTTGAGCGATTTGAGCTCAACACAGAGCTGATCTGGGATGTACCGCAGGGTGATCTCGGCGAAGTCGGGCTGGCCGGTGACCGGACAGAGGCAGGTGAACTCCGGCGTGTGGATCTCGATAGTGTAGTCGCGCTCCGGGTTCGGGTTGGGAAAGATCTGCAGCTCGTTCGCGGCCGCAGTCGGGGTTGTGCCAAGCAGGCTGGATGACATCGGGGCTCGCACCTCCTGAGAGTCGATCGAATACGACATAAGGATACATCGGGGATGGGGGATGAGGCGGATCAGGCGATTCTGGTCGCGCTCATCCCTTGTGCCTCATCCCTCATCCCGCCTCGCGTCATGCCTTACGAACGAGCCCGTGATACCAGAATGGAACAGTCCCGCGAACGCCGTCGGACCATGACCAGCCGGTGAGCTCCGTGCGGTAGGGGAGGTGCTCACCATGCTGGAGGAAGGGAACACGAGCGATATCGGCAGCCAGGGCATCCTGGAGGGCGCGATAGTGGCGGCCCCGCTCGGCACGATCGACGGTGGCGCGGCCGGCCAGGAAGGCGGCATCGACGGCAGCGTTGTGATAGCGCATGGTATTTCGCGGACCATCGGACGCGAGGAAGCTCGCCATGAGCTGCGGGTCGGGGCCGATGTCGCCGCTATCGAGGATCAGATCGAAGTCGCCGGCCTCCTGGAACCGCTCTTTCCAGCCAACCGGATCGACGGACTCGATCTCGGCAACGATCCCGATGCGGGCGAGCTGCTCGGCCATGATGTTCGCGGCGACGCCGTAGTGCGAATAGAGCGAGCGATAGGCGAGGCCAACGCGGAATCGAACACCGGCAGCGTCCCGCCGATAGCCAGCCTCGTCCAACAGACGCTCAGACTCGGCGGGGTCGTATCCGGGCGCAACAGCATCGGGATTGAATGCCCAGTCCACCCGCTCCAGGTAGTAGTGAGAGGGCGCCGTCGCGAGCGAGCATACGCCGTCGGCGATCGGCCCACGGTCTATGGCGCGAGCAATTGCCTCGCGGACGCGATGGTCTTCGAACATCGGCTTTTGCCAGTTGAACGCGACGAAGGCAATCGAATTACCCGGGTGGAACATCACGTCGACGCCGGGCTTGGCGCGATACTCCTCGACCTGCTGGCAGGGAACATCCTGGACGACGAAATGGACCTCGCCGGCCTCCAGCAGCCGAAAGGCGTCGTCGGTGTCGGGGATGATCCGGTAGGTGATGCGTGCGACGTATGGCCCTTCGCCAAAGTAGTCAGGGTTCGCGACGAGCTCGATACGCTCGCCAGGGATCCACTGCTCGAAGCGGAATGGGCCACTTCCGACGGGATCGAAGTTGTGCGGGTTCGTGGCCCAGTCGGTTCCGTCGTATAGATGCTTCGGCAGGATGTGGGAGAAGACGAACGCGCCAAGCTGGGCCAGAAAGGCTGCGTTGGGCGCCTTCAGCCGGCACGCGACGGTGTGGTCGTCGATGACATCGACGGTGTCGATGTCCTGGAGCCAGGAGAGTCCGTGATAGCCGTGCTTCAGCACTTCGGAGTAGGTGTAGGCGACATCGTCGGCGGTAACGGGTGTGCCGTCGTGCCAGCGGGCGTCACGGTTGAGGTGGAAGACGTAGCGAGCGCCGCCGTCGAGGATATCCCAGGAATCCGCAAGGTCGGGGTGAATGTCACCGCTCTCGAAGACATCGAGAACGACGAGCCGACTGTAGATATTGTTCGCCGCGAAGTAGCCGCCAGCGCCGGTGTAATTGCGCCAGACTTCGTTGAAACCCTGTGCATCGAACGGCACCGCAACGACGAGATGCCCCTCGGGATTCGCGTTGGCCACCAGTCAGTCCTTCCTGTCCGAGCAAGTCCGTCGGGAAGAGCGTACAGGGAAACCGGCCGGCTGACGAGAGGCCCGGACTCAGGCCGTCATCACGGCAGGAGTCACGTGGGCAAGCATGCTGAGCTGGAGCCAGGTCGGGAAGGCATGCTGGAGATCCGACGGACCGTCGATTTCGATTGAGTGGGCCCGGAGGGCTGACCCGATCTCCTGATGGCCAACCCAGACGCGATGCAGCGTCATGGCGTCAGCGATAACCGCCAGATCGACATCGAATCCGGGGTCGGTCACACAGACTGACGCGCCGGAGCGCTCAAGCAACAGCCAGTAACGCCGCGAGGAGAGACCGGTGAACGGGATCATGTTGAGCAGCGCTGGGCCAGGGTGTGAACGACATCTGGTAGCGCGCGGGTTGAGGGCAGGTGATCGCCGATCGGAGTCCCCTCCGCCTGTCACTGCCTGCCGACAGAGCGGGATCTCCCCTATGCTCGACCGTACCCAGCCAGGGGAGATCCTTCGGCTGCGGCCTCAGGATGACAAGGTGCGGGGAGGCTGCCAACCTGACACATCATGCTAGTCGAAGCACTGAATGCTCCGACCAGCGTGATGCGTCCTGTACTGTGGTGCGACAGCCACCACCGCTCGTTGTCATTCCGAGCCGCAGCGAGGAATCTCCCCTGGCTGGATACAGTCGAACGCAGGGAGATCCTTCGGCTGCGCGGGCGCCATCGCCCATGGGGCACCCGGGCAGAGGATGACAAGGTGCGGGGAGGCTGCCAACCCGACACTTCATGCTAGTCACTGTACTCAGATTGACAACGGCGCTCCACTACGTGCGGCTCACTCTTGCGTATCAGGGTGAGCGCTGGGGTTCACCCGTTATTTCGGCCAGTTGCGCCAGCATGATCGCGGGGTCAGTCGCAGGGAGCTCGCATGTGTAGTTGCGACAGACGTAGACGGTGGCTTTATCTTCGATTCGTGGCCGATCCGCCAGCAGTGGAACGACGAGGGCCGCCCCACCGTCCGGATCGCCGAGGGCAATGACGGCGCGTGGCAGGAACATCTCCCGCAGTGGAGTCAGCAGTAACCCAGCGTCGATGAGATCACCGCTGATGGCGACCTCGGCGATCGGGCCGACGGCGAGATCGGCGGCGCAGAGAAGCCGGCCATAGCCGAGCGCGTTACCGGCCGCATGCGGCGCCAGGCCGCTGAGCACGCCTCTGGCGATTCGGGTCAGATCGATATCGCCGGTCAGATGGGCCAGGCGAAGCAGGACATCGCAAGCCACGCTGTTGCCGCTGGGGGTGGCGTTGTCGCTGAAATCGCGGGGCCGGCCGATGAGCGCGTCACCGGTGGCGCGGGCATCGTAGAAGGCGCCGTCGACGTAGAACTCGTCCAGCATCGCGCGGGACACTTGATCGGCGAGCACGACCCAGGCGGGATCGAATGTCGCCTGCCAGGTCGCGAGGAGACCGTCGATGAAGTTGGCGTAGTCCTCGAGATAGCCGGGGATGCGCGCCTCGCCACGCATCCAGACACGGGCGAGCTGCTTGCCGTCCCAGAGACGGTCGCGGACAAAGGCGGCATTTGCGACTGCGGCTTGTCGGTAGCGCGCGTTGTCGAATGCCCAGGCGGCGGTCGCAACGGCCCGGAGCATCATCCCGTTCCAGGAGGTCAGCACCTTGTCGTCGCGGCCGGGGTGGACGCGAGCGGATCGGGTGTTGAAGAGGCGCTGGCGCGCGGCAGCGAGGTCACCTTCACGCCAGCGGAGGCGATCTTCAGCGCGCGCGATCGAGAGGACGTTCGAGCCCTCGAAGTTGCCGCGCTCGGTGACATCGAGAAGCGCGATGACATCGGTCGCCAGGGGATCATCGTCGAGTGCAGCGCGGATCTCGGAGGGGGTCCAGGCGTAAAATCTGCCTTCCTCGCCTTCGGTGTCCGCATCCTGGGTAGCGTGGAAGCCGCCGTCCGGGTCGGTCATCTCGCGCAGGACATAGTCGACCGTCTCGGTCGCGATCGCGCGGTGGAACGGATCGCCCGTGACCTGCCAGGCGATCGTGTAGAGATGGGACATCAGGGCGTTGTCGTAGAGCATCTTCTCGAAGTGCGGGACGAGCCAGACAGCATCGACGGCATAGCGATGGAAGCCACCGCCAATCTGGTCATAGATGCCGCCACGGCCCATCGTGTCGAGCGTGTGCTCGACCATGCGCAGGGCCTGCTCGGCGCCAGTGCGTTGGTGGACTCGGAGAAGCAGCTCGAGCGCCATCGGTGACGGGAACTTCGGCGCTCCGCCGAACCCACCGTTGACACGGTCATACTGGGTAGAGAGATTTCTGGCGGCTTCGTCAAGGAGACCCGGGGTGAGCTGCCCTTCATCGGGCATCGCCTCGAACTGGGCCTGCAGCGCGACGGCGACGCGGTCGGCTCCGGCCGCGACCTCCGTCCGGCGCTGCTCCCACGCCTCGTGGACGGCGAGCAAAATACGGGAAAAGCCGGGCATTGAACCGCGATCGGCCGGCGGGAAGTAGGTCCCAGCGTAGAACGGCTTACCACCCGGGGTGAGGAACACCGTCATCGGCCAGCCGCCGTGGCCAGTGAGGAGTTGGGTGGCAGTCATATAGATCGAGTCGAGGTCAGGACGTTCCTCGCGATCGACCTTGATGTTGATGTAGAGCCGGTTCATCAGCGCGGCGATCTCGTCGTTCTCGAAGCTCTCGTGGGCCATTACATGACACCAGTGACACGCGGAGTAGCCGATCGACAGCAGGATTGGCTTGTCCTCGGCGCGGGCGCGCTGGAGCGCCTCGTCACTCCAGGGATACCAGTCGACCGGATTTTCGGCGTGCTGCAACAGGTAGGGGCTGGTTTCGCGGGATAAGCGGTTTGGCACCGGGAGCTCCTTCCGGCCTGGTCATTCATCGGCGTCGGCAGGCGAGAATCTGACGGCATTCAGAGCATACGACGCGGCGGCAGCGGAAGCGCCACCACCGGCCCTCATCTCGACTCGGCAATGACCTCGGACAGGATCGACTGGAGGATCGGAAGCACCGGCGACTCGCGTTGGGGACGGTGGCCGGCACGGTGCCAGGAGATCCAGAGCGCGCGGCGAGCGCGGGTGAGGGCGACATAGAGCAAGCGTAGCCTTTCGGCAACGACCTCGATGCTGTCCGCCTCCAACGCGGCGCTGGGGTCGCGGAGTGGGTGGTCGGGCCGCCAGGCACGAGCGAGAGCGCGAAGCTCGTTTCGGGATTCGACGAGCGGGTCGCCAGGGCCGAGATAGTTGCGCATCTGTGGCCGGTAGATCTCGAGAGAGCCGGGAAACCAGTAATCATCACAGCCGGTCGCAAAGACGACATCCCACTCCAGCCCTTTGGCCTGGTGGAAGGTCGATACGGTGAGCGTGCCGGGTAGTACGCGGACCGAGTCATCCTCCGGGGTGCCACGGAGGCGGCGGTGACGATCGCGCGTTTCCTGGAGCCAGCGTAACAGGTTGGCCAGGCGGTCACGGTCGGGATCTGGCTCGGCGTCGCGGATGGTGGCAATGACGCGGTTGAAGGTCGCGCGGTCGGCGTCCACTGGCTCGATCGTCGCGGCGACGAGGGCGAGCAGGTCGTGAGGCGGAGAGAGACGGGCATCAAGCCAGACCGGCGCATGGGCGAGCCGCCGGAGTGTCGCTGCCTCGGCGTCGGTCCATGGCGACGGGACGTCGAGGGCGGCGGCGATCGCCTCGGGGCTGCGGCGCGGGTAGAACAGGCCGGCGACGAGCTCGGGATCGCGCTCTTGCCGTTGAAATGCAGCAACAACCCGGTCGGCATCGGGATCGGTGGACCATCGTTCCAGCGCACGGGAGAGATAGCGTGGCTGGTCGGGGTTGAGGAGGAAGATGATGACAGGCTCGATCCGATCGATCAGCTCGACAGGGCGGCCATCCTTCGAGCCAAGCAGCCGGATGATTCGCGACTGGGGGAGATGTTCGGACGCGCGAAGCGCGAGGGCGTAGCCTGTCTCGCCACGGCCGGCGAGGACAGCGACGGTGTCGCCGGGATGAGCGCGGAGCCAGCGGACGGCGCGGCCGACGACCTCGGTGTGCTCGTCATCGGTAGTCTCGAAGTCGCGAATCGTAATGCCATGAGGCCCGTAGGAAAGAGGATTTTCCAGGCCGGCCGGCCCGATGACCGGCGCGATCGGCTGGTGAAGCAGCGCGGTTCGCGCACCAACGACGGGGTAGGCGTCGCGGACTCTATCGGAGAAGTGGTTGGCGAGTGTGAGAATCGGCGGGGCCGATCGACTCGAGCCGGCCAGCGTGAATCGTTGGACCGCCGGGTCGGATAGCCAGTCTCGAAACCCTTGGGCATCGCTAGAGGTAAAGCTGGTCATGATGGCCTGGTTGCCATCGCCAACCCTGACGAGATTGCCGCCAGGACCCGCGATGAGCCGGAGCATACGCTCCTGCAGAGGGGTGCTGTCCTGCGCTTCATCTTCCAGCAGGTACGGCCACCGCTGGCGAAGCCGGGCGGCGAGCGATGGATCCTGCTCGAGCGCGGCAACCGCGCGGGTGACAAGATCGTTGAAATCGAGCGCGCCGCGTTCGCGCAGGGCTCGTTCGTAGCGGTCGAACACGCTGGCGACAAACGGCAGCCAACGGGAGTCCGCGCTGGCGCGTAGCCCCCTGCGGAGTGAGTCAGCGTCGAGCTGCACCTGCTTGGCTTCGTCGATGGCGCGCGCGGCGAGGATCGTCAGGATCTGCAGGCTGGGCCACTCGCGCGAGCGACCATCCTCGCGGTCGAGCACCAGCGCCATGAGCGCTTCGCTGTGTTCGACGATCTCTTCCTCAACGACAGATTCGACCAGGCGGTG
>Ga0073899_10004549_pt1 | contig 12132 bp, 4 predicted proteins | sample KloWWTmetaKNB5Ph_FD_88975 | JGI IMG/M metagenome (GOLD analysis project Ga0073899, IMG submission 88975) | Active sludge microbial communities from Klosterneuburg, Austria, studying microevolution and ecology of nitrifiers - Klosterneuburg... | ecosystem: Engineered > WWTP > Aerobic digester >... | reverse complement strand
GGCGTACCGATGATCGCGATGAACAGGCTGTCCCCGTACAGCGGCCAGAAACCCGCGACGCGTGCGATGGCCGGATTGCCGGCATCGAACACCACCGGCACCGGGGTTCCCGCCGGGAATTCCTTCTGCGACCGGTTGCACCAGCCATCGGTGAACCTGTGACTTGCGCCTGCGTGCGCGAATTCGACCACCGGGCAGAACCGGCGCCCGACGCCGCGCCTTCGCTCCTGGCGTTCGTACTCGATGATCGTGCCGGTGCCCGACACCCCGGTGTCGGCTAGCGCGTGTGCGCCCGCGGCACCGCGCAGCGCGTAACCGAGCACGGCCAGTCCCGGCAGGCAGAACACCAGCAGGAAGATGATCTGCAGTTTTCGCCTCGATGCCATGCTGCCTCCTGCGTCGCTGCCGAGCATAGGTGAAAAGGGCACGAAGGGAATCAAGGCGTCTTGAGGAAGATCTGAACAACGCCGTCATCCCCGCGAAGGCGGGGATCCAGTGACTTCAGCGTTGCCTTGATTCCCGCCGCCCGCTTTCTGTTGCAACCGCCAGCCAAGGCCGGAGACCCGGCTGGCATGCCGCGCCAGCGCCGCCGCGATCACCGCCGCGCCACCGGCGAGGTGCACGCCCGTGCGTGCGCGGGTCAGTCCGGTGTACAGCAGTTCGCGGCTGAGCACGCGGCTGTCGGTGCGCGGCAGTTGCAGCCAGACCGCATCGAATTCGCTGCCCTGTGACTTGTGCACGGTCATCGCGAATGCGGATTCGTGCGCGGGCAGCGCCGCGGGATGGAAGCCGCGCACGCCGTCCGCGCCCTCGCCGCCCGGGAACCAGACCAGCGGCGTGCCGGTTTCATCGGGCAGACAGATGCCGACGTCGCCATTGAACAGGCCATGGCGATAGCTGTTTTCGGTGATGAGCAGCAGGCGGCCGGGGAACCACGCCGGCGGGCTGCCGAGGCGGCGGCCGGACAGCGCGGCTTCGATGCGCACGTTGAGGCCGCGTGCGCCTTGCGCGCCGTCGCGCAGGGCGGTGAGCAGGCGCAGGCGGTTGGCATCGCGCAGGGCGGGTGCGGGATCGGTGTGGGTGGCCAGCGTGCGCCAGTGCGCGAGCAATGCCGGCTGCGCCGCAAGCGGATCATCCACGCCTTCGTGGAAGTGCACGTTGGAGAGTGTGCCGGCTCGCAGGAGGGCGAGGGTCTCGATGCTGTCGCCGCGGCGGACGGCGTCGGCCAACGGGGCCAGGTCGAGGGTGTCGGCTTGCCGCCACGCGCGCTGGAGGTGGATGCGGTGGCCCTGGAGGGACGCTTCGTCATTCCCGCACAGGCGAGAATGATGAACATCATCGACGGCAGCACCGAGGATCGCGGCCAGCACGTCACCGGCTTCGACCGATGGCAATTGATCGGGATCACCGAGCAGGATCAGTTGCGCACCGTCGGCGATGGCTTCGACCAGCTTGCACATCAGCGGCAGATCCACCATCGAGGCTTCATCGACCACCACGATGTCGAAGGGCAGCGGGTGGTCGGCGTGATGGCGGAAACGTGGCGAGTCCGGGATCACCCCGAGCAGGCGGTGCAGCGTGCTGGCATCGGTGGGCAGGGCCGCAAGCAGCCCGGCATCGATGCCTTGCGCCGCCATCTGCGCGGCGGCACGGTGCAGGCTTTCGGCCATGCGATCGGCGGCACGACCGGTGGGTGCGGCCAGGGCCACGCGCGGCGGCGTGCTGCCGGCCTGCAGCGCCTGTGCGATGCGCAGCACCAGCAGGCGCGCGATCGTGGTGGTCTTGCCGGTGCCGGGGCCACCGGTGATGAGCAGCAATGCACGCCGCAGTGCAAGCGCGGCGGCGCGGGCCTGGCGGTCGTCGTCGCCAGCGTCGGGGAACAGGCTGGCGAACAACGGCGTGAGCGCGGCGCTGCCGGTATCCGCCATCGGTTGCGCGGCGATGCGCTGCAACTGCAATGCAAGCCGGCGTTCGTATTCGCGATAGCGGCGCAGGTAGAGCAGGCCGTGTTCGAGGACGAGCGGGGCGGCTTCGGCGGCGGCGTCAGATGCCTGCGGGGTGGCCACGAAACGCGAGGCCGCAAGCTGCTCCATCCAGGTCGCCACATCGGGCCAGGCGATGTCGGCATCGACCAGTTGCCGTGGCGCGGCGGGATCGAACGCGGCGTGACCATGCGCGACGGCGAGCGATGCCAGCGCGGCGGCGGCCAGCACGTCGTCCGGCGTGGCGGGATCGAGCCGGCGCAGGGTCTGCGCCAGTGCTTCGTCCAGCGCACGCAACGCACCGATACGCTCGAGTTCGCGCAGCAGGCTCATGCGGTCGCTCCTTCGGCACGGCCGAACAGCGCATCCAGTGCATGCACCAGCTCGGGCGCGAAACGTTGCGCATGGATGCCGGGGGATGTGCTGCTGCCCGCATCGAGGCCGCGGCAGAACAGATAGCGGATGCCGCCGAAATCGCGCGCGTAGTCGTAGCGGTCGCCCAACCGGAAGCGCAGCCAACGGTGCAGCGCCAGGGTGTAGATCAACGCCTGCAGGTCGTACTCGCCGTGCGCCATCGCCTGCGCAAGATGCGCGGCATCGTAGCCGGGCAGGCGGTTGGATTTGTAGTCGAGCACGTACCACTTGCCATCGTGCCGGTAGGTCAGGTCGATCAGGCCGGTCATCAGGCCTTCCAGTGTCTGCCGCACACCGAAGCCCTGGCGTTCGCGGACGATGCCGTGTGCGTGCAGCAATGCCAGCAGCGCCTCCGTCCGGGTCGGCTGCAGCGCGAACTGGAATTCGATTTCCGCGCGATGTTCATCTGCAGGGACATCGCACAGGCGCGTGCCTTCCGGCATGGCAACGCCCAGCGTATGCCCGATCAATTGCGTGGTCAGCGCGATGCCGTCGTCCAGCATCTCGCTGGCGTAGCCTTGTGCACGCAGGGCCGCGCTGATGCCGGCGGCTTCCCCGGCCGGCGCGGGGTTGCCCGCCTGCCATGCGCGCCAGGCGGCGAAATCCGCCACTTCCAGTGCGGCATGCAGGGCCACGCCATAGCGGTTGCCGGCGAAGCGCGGATCGAAGTCGGCGTCGACCGGTGCATCCTCGCCCGCTTCCGGTTCATCGTTGCCGCCGCTGACCGGTACGGTGGCGATGCTGGCGGTCTCGCTGCCGGCATCCGCCTTCGCCAGCTGGCTGAAGCTGTACACCCACCAGTCTGACGCAAGCTTGCGCGTGGCACGACGCGCGGCGGGCAGCGGGACAGCGGATTCGACGGGCAGGCGTTCCAGCACCAACGGCGGTTCCGCGACATCGAACACCACGCCGGCTTCGGCCAGCGCCTTGCGGTCGCGCAGCATGGCGGCCAGCGGCGTCCTGTCGCTGGCGTGGAAATCGCCCGTGGCGATCCACAGCGCGTGCTCGGCACGGGTCAGGCCGACATAGAGCAGGCGCGCATCCTCGGCGTGCTGTTCGCCCTGCCACGCCGCCTTGGCGGCGTCCCACGTGTCCGCTGCAGCAAGTTTCCACTGCAGGCCGCGGCCATCGTCGGCGTCATGTACCACGCAGCAACGTCCCGGCGAGGACGCCTTGCGGCCGATGCCGACGAAGGGCAGGAAAACCAGCGGATATTCCAGCCCCTTGCTCTTGTGCAAGGTCACGATCTGCACGCAGCGCGCGTCGGATTCCAGCCGCAGCAGTTGTGCCTCGTCATCCGCATCGGCCGTGGCGATCCGATGCCCCAGCCAGTCCACCAGCCCGTGCAGGCCAAGCGTGCCAGCTTCGGCTTCCTGCAGCAGCTCGGCCAGTTGCAGGTAGTTGCTGATGCGCCGCTCGCCGTCGAGCAGGCCGAGCAGGCGTTCGCCGTTCGCCGCGCACAGCTCGGAGGCCAGCGCCAGCGGACCGCCGCGCAACAGGCGCTCGCGCCAGCCAAGCGCGCGCTGCTGCCAGTCGCGGTGTGCGCCGGCATCGCGCTCCAGCGCATCGATGCCAGGCGCATCCATGCCGACCAGCACCGTGGACAATGCCGTGCGCAAGCGGCCATCGTCGCCGGAATGCAGCAGGGCCAGCAGCAGTGCATGCATCTCGTGCGCTTCGCCGGTGGCAAACAGGCTCTGCTTGCCGGCGGCAACGGCGGCGATGCCGGCCAGCGCGAGCGCCTGCTGCATCCGGGTCGCTTCGCGATGCCAACGCACCAGCACGGCGATATCGCCCGGCTGCACCGGTGTCCCGTCGATCTGCGCGCGGCCGCTGCGCGCATCGGCCAGCACGCGGTGGATCGCGGCGACGCAGGCACGGGTGGCCAGGCTGCGTGCCTGCTCGGCAGGCCAGCGTGTCGGCTTGTCCTGCGCATCGAATTCGCCGGTGGCAGGCGCCTGCCAGACGGTCAAGGCGGGCGCGGGGTGTTGGTCACGCAGGAAATCGCCGTCGTCGCGCTTGCCGCCGGCCTCGACCCGCAGGAATTCGATCCGCGCATCGGCGAAGGCGGCATCGCCGGCATTGGCATACAGCGCCGCGATCGCGGCAAGCACGCCAGGACGCGAGCGGAAGTTCTGCGACAGCGGCGGCGCGCGTTCGGCATGCTCGCCGGCGGCGAGGTAGGTATGCACATCGCCGCCGCGGAAGCCGTAGATCGCCTGCTTGGGATCGCCGATCAGGAACAACGCAGGATCTCCGCTCGCCGCACCGAACACGCGCTCGAAGATCGCCCACTGGCGCGCGTCGGTGTCCTGGAATTCGTCCACCAGCGCGACCGCGTACTGCTTGCGCAATGCCGCGGCCAGTGCGCCCGCGCGATCCTGCGCCAGCGCATCGGCGACGCCGTCGATCAGGTCGTCGTAGGTCTGCACGCGGCGTTGCCGTTTCAGCGTGGCAAGCCGGATCCTGGCGTCGTCGCGGAGGCGATGCAGCAGGTTCGCGCGACGGGCAGCACAGTACCGCTGCATCCGTTCATCGGCTTCCACCCATGTTTGCAACGCATCGAACAACGGTGATGTCGGCACCCTCTCGCGCTTCTCGTCGTAACAGAAGCCGAGCAATTTCCCCGGCAGCAGTTTGTCGACGTGCAATTTCTCGCCGCGCGGCCACTGTCGCGCTCCACGACCATCGGCAAGCTCCGCGAATGCCTTGTCGAAGCTTGGCCGCTTGGCGCGGCCACCATGCAACACCTTGTTGTCGAAGGCGGCAGCGATCGCCGCCCGTGCATCGTCCGCATCCCGCTCGATGGCCTGCACCAGCGCGGCGGCGGCATCATCCAGTGCAGGCTGCGCATCCGGCGGCAGCGGTGCCTGCGCCGGCCGCAGTACCCGCTCGCGCAGCAGCAGCCGCAGGTCATCGGCCAGCGCGTCCGGCCCCGGCCACAATGCGGCAAGATCGTCCGCATCGACGGGCTGCTGCGCATGTGCGCGCCACAGGTCGGCGGCGAGCTCGGCGCGCAGGTCGCGGTCGTTGCCCAGCAGCGTCGGCGCATCGAACCCGTGGCCCGATTCCAGCGCGTGTTCGCGCAGTACCCGCGCGCAGAAACCGTGGATGGTGAAGATCGCGGCCAGGTCGATGTCCAGCGTGGCCTGGCGCAGCCGGCGGCGCAGGGCCTGGTCGCCTTCGTGACCGCGCGCGCGGTGTGCCTGCAGCAGCTCGCGCGTCAGCCGCGCTTCCGCGCTTTCGTCCTCACCGGCGGCTGCATCGAGCAGGTCCAGGGTGAGTTGCAGGCGCGCACGGATGCGCTTGCGCAGCTCCTGGGTGGCGGCCTCGGTAAAGGTCACGGCGAGAATCTGGCCGATGCGCAGGCCGCGTTCGACCACGAGGCGCGTGACCAGTGTCGCCAGGGTATAGGTCTTGCCGGTGCCGGCACTGGCTTCGATCAGCTGCACGCCCTCCAGCGGCAGGTCGAGATACGGATCGCGTTCCATCGCGCTCATGCGGCGTCCTCGGTGTCGTCCTGCTCCGGCGCAACGGCATCGCCGAGGTCGATGGCGGCAGGCGCGGCTGCTTCGACCGCACCGAACACGATGCCCGCGATCCGCGCGAACTCCTGCATCACGGCCGCATCGGCGAACGGATCGCGACCGCGCAGGGCAAGCCGCAGCGCGGTGCTGTCGCCTTCCGCCCATTGCTTTTCACCACCTCGCCAGCGATTTGCGGCATTGCGCACACCACGCTGCGCGTCCGTTGCCGTGAACAATTCCCATGCGCTGTACGGCGCGAACGGCAGCGGCCTCTGCAGGCCTTCGCGGCGCAGTGCGATCAGTGCGTGCAGCGCATCGAGTGCGGACTCGCGCGACAGCGGCGGCCGCACATGCGGGCCGATGCCGCGTTTTTCGTCCTCGTGGAATTCGACGAATTCGGCATCGCCCCCGGCGGCACGAAACAGCAGCCAGTCCAGTCCGTTGCGGATCGTCGATGGCCCGTTCGGCTTGCCGAAGCGCATGCGTGCAACGCGACCAGCATGGACATTGTCGAGGCGACCATGCAGGCGCAGGCCATCGATCTGCACCTCCAGCGCAAGCGAGCACGACGCGCCGTCGCCCCGCCACTGCGCGAAGGCCTGCGCGTAGGGACCGACCTCGTCGATCAACTGCGCCAGCGCACGCGTGCCCAGCGGGCCGGATGGCAGCAGGCCGCGTGCGCGCAAGGCCGGTTGCAGTGCGGCGGCATCGCGGCCATCGAGCACGCCATCGAACACCGCGCGCTGCAGGGCCATGCGTTCCAGCCCGCGACCGGGTGCCTGCAGCGGTTCGATGTCTTCACTCGCGGCATCCACCTCCGGCAGGCGCAGGCCCAGGCGCTGGCGCAGGAACTGCTCGGCCGGTGCCAGCAGGAACCGGCGCAGCACATCGAGCGGGAGTTCGGTTTCAGGCTCGGCCGGCGCCGCCAGTGCGCTCGCCGCCTCCATCCACGGCGCAAGCGCGTGGCGCGTGGCGGACAGGCGGCCGGCAGCGGGCTGCCAGTGACCGCGATAACTGAAGCGCCGCGCGTCATCGGCACCGAAGGCCGCCGGCGAGAACGGGTGCAGCGGATGCTTGAGCACCAGCTGCGCCGCGATGGCAGGCTCGGTGCGGGCTGGCGGCGCATGGTAGTCGCTTGCCGCGGCAAGCAATTCGGACACCAGCGCGGAAGGTTCGCGCACGCTGCCATCGCGCGGATCCATGCCCTGCCAACTGAGGTAGAACACGTCCTGCGCGGCACAGAGCAATTGCAGGAACAGGTAACGGTCGTCGTCGCGGGTGCTGCGGTCGCCGTGGCGGCGCTGCGGGGTGCCGAGTTCCGCCATCAGTCGATTGAGGCCGGCAGCGGGATCGCGACGCGGGAAATCGCCGTCGTTCATGCCGAGCAGGCAGATCACCCGGAATGGCAGCAGCCGCATCGGCACCATCCGCGCGAAGCTGACGCCACCGGTGAGCAACGGTGCGCGGGTATCGGCGGCACCCAGCGCTGCGGTGAAGTGCGCGCGTACCACTTCGCCGTCCACCGCTGCGGCATGACCGGCACGCTGCGCCTGCCAGGCGAAGTCGTCGATCAGCGCATGCAGGCGATCCAGCGCACGTTGTGCCGCCGCGGCCGCCGGCGGCGTCGGCAGCAGCGCATCGAGCAGGCCGAGCAGGCGTTCGCGCCACTGCGCGGGCGGCATCGCCTCGGCGAATGCGCGCTCATGGCGGGCCAGCACGCGCAACAACCGCAGCAGCGCATCGAGTGCATGCAGTGCGCCACCCTCCAGTTCCGGCCAGGGTGCGACGCCGGCGACATCGTCATCACTGCCGCAGGCATGACCCAGCAGCAGGCGATCCAGCGCGAACTGCCAGGTGCAGGCGTCGTCGTGCGGCGCACCCCGGCGTTCGCGATGTTCGGCATCCAGGCCCCAGCGCGCACCGGCGGCATGCAACCAGGCATGCAGGCGTTCGAAATCGGCGGCATCAAGGCCTGCCGCTGCCGCCAGCGGCGGGCTGGCCAGCAGGTCCAGCAGCTCCACCAGCCCGAAGCGCGACACCGGCAATGCCAGCAGGCGCAGGAACACCTCGGCCAGGGGTTCGCCGGCCAGTGCGCTGGCGTCGGCGACGGCATACGGAATGGCGTCGTCGCGATCGGCAGCGAATACCGCATCGAGATAAGGCACGTAGGCGTCGATGTCCGGTGCCAGTACCGCGATCTCGCGCGGCTGCAACGGCGGATTGAAGCGCGGATCTTCCAGCAACGCGCGCAGGCGGTCGTGCAGCACCTGCAACTCGCGCAGACGGGTGTGGCAGGCGTGGAATTGCAGGCTGGGGTCGCCGGGATCGACACCGTCGCGCTGCCTGCCCGCAGGCGCGGCGCGGCGATGGAACAGGTCGGCCTGGATGCGATGCAACAGGCTGTCGCCTTCGCCTTCCGCTGGATCGACATACGCGGCGATCTCGCCGGACGGATGCACGATCTCGTAGTTGCCGAGCAGGGCCATGAAGTCCTTGCCGGCCGCGCCCCAGTCGCGCAACAACGGGTTTTCGGGCGCGTCGGCGGCGAACGCCGTGCCACCCTCGCCCAGGCCCGCAGCCTGCGACTGCAGGTCGCCCCAGTAGTGTTTCGTCGGCGTGGGCAGGTAGAAGTGCAGGGTGCCCACGCGTGCCTGGGTGGCCAGCACGCGCAGCACGTCGGGCGAGATGTTGAGCGTGGCGAACACGAACAGGCGCGCGGGCAGGCCCTGCGGCAGCGCCTCGGCTTCGGCAAAGCGCGTGAGGTAGTCCTGGATGCGGCGCGCGCGATGACTGCGGCCGCTGGCCACCGCGCGCCACAGGATCGCCTGCGGATCGTCGGGATCGGTACCGGCATCCCAGCGCAGCAGCCAGTCGCGCCGCCAGGCCTGGTATTTCTCGAACACCGCGGCCAGCTCGCCGGCCAGCGTCCACGCCTTGAGCGGGTCGTCGTCGCCCAGATACGCGACCAGCTGCGCCAGTGCCGGTTGCGCACGCAGCAGCGGATCCGCCAGCGCAGCATGCAGCCGCCAGTGCAGGGTCGCGGCATCCAGATCGTCGTCGACCTTGCCGAGATTCCGCTCCAGCGCGCGCGCCACGAATTCGCCCGGGGTGAGGAAGTCGAGATTGGCGGCGATGCCGTGCCGCGTGGCCAGGGTGGACTGCAACCAGCGCCGCATCGCCACCTGCGGGATCAGGATGGTGTCGGGGGCGAGTGGCGAGCGGCCGGGCAGGTCGTTGCGGAGTTCCTCGGCCAGCAGGCCCGCAAGCACGTCGAGCGCATTGCCGTGATAGAGGCGGAAGTCGGGAGTCGCGGTCATCGTCGCCCCATTGTGCCGCAGCCGGTCTCAGCGGCTGCGACCGGAGGCGGGCGATCAGCCCGGTGGCGTTCGCAGGCGTTCGGCGACGCGGTCGACCCATTGCGCCAGGCCGTGCAACAGCAGGCTGCCTTTTTCGCGCAGCACCGCCAGTTCGGCGTCCAGCCGTTCGCGCCGGGTCGATTCGCCTTCGCTGGCCGGCAGCGGCGGCAGGATGTGCGCGTAGTAGGTGTTGTCGAGCAGCTTGTGCAGCAGGCGTTCGCCGGGGAAGGGCTCGTTGCTGTTGAGCGCACGCGCCGCCTTGAGCAGGTTGCGGATGTCGTACTGGGTAGGGCTCAGGTCGGGCACCTGCTTGGGCAGGTCGAGCAACCGGTAGACCGCGATGCGCGCGGTCCGCACCGAACTTTCCATGGTGAACACCACGTCGTTGGCGGTTTCCACGAACTGGCCGACCAGGGCCAGATTGGTGCAGCCGGTCGGCACCACCTGCGGGCGGTCGCCGGCGGCGCGCGGCATGAACATCGAGGTGATGTAGGGCATCAGCGACAACCGCACCCTGGTGTTGGCAACGATGTCCTCGAACTGCGCCTCCGGGATGCCCAGGTGGAAGCACAATTCGGCCAGGATCTCGCGCCCGTTGCACTCCGGCATCGGCTTCTTCACGAAGTTGCCGGGCTGGTCCATCAGCAGCGCGTACACCCACATCACCACGGTATCGGCCGGCTGCCCGGGAAAATGCGGCTGGCGATTGATGGTGGTACTGAGCACCCAGTTGGAGTCGGTGAAGGTGATGATGCCGCCGGTGACCGTCTTGCCGGACGTCGGCGGGTTGACCGACAGTTCGGCCATGCGATCCAGCAACGGCGAAGGCCGGCAGGTGACGGTCGCCGATTCCCACATCGAGCGGCCGATATCGCCGTAGAACTTGTGCGGCCGTCCGAACACCGGCGATTGCGCTGCAAGGTTGCGCCACAGGCTCCAGCCACTGTCTTCCGGTGGCTCGCCGCCGGACTTCAGCACCGGCACCGTGTGCATGTCGCCATAGGCGGTGTCCTCGGTCATCGAACCGGTCAGCGCGATGACGATGTCGCCCGCCGCGACCTCGATCCGGCCCGCGCCGGCATCGCCCGCGGTCAGCAGCGCGGTGGCGGTGCGCTGCGTGCCGGTGGTGGCGAATTCGATGTCGCGCACGGTGGTGCCGAAGCGCACCTGCACGCCGTGCTTGCGCAAGTGGCGCACCAGCGGGGTGACGAACGTGTCGAACTGGTTGTACTTGGGGAATACCAGGGTGGAGAAGTCGCCGAAACCGTCGATCGAGTCGAGGAAGCGGTGCATGTACAGCTTCATTTCCAGCAGGCTGTGCCAGTTCTCGAACGCGAACATCGAACGGAACAGGAACCAGAACTTGCTCTGCAGGAACCCTTCGCTGAAATGATCCTGGATGGTGAGGTCATCCAGCTCGTCCTTGCGCTTCAGCAGCAAGCTGACCACTTCCCACTGCTGTTTCTTGCTCAGCCCGAACTTGGCGAAATCCTCGACCACTCGGCCTTGCGCATGCATGAGGCGCGACTTCGACCAGTTGGAATCGGCATCGTTGACCAGCCGGTACTCGTCGAGAACGCTGTAGCCTTCCGGCAGCTCCAGCGCCTGCACATCCTGGAACATGTCCCACAGCTGATCGTAGTTCCAGTTCATCTCGCGGCCGCCGCGGATCAGGTAACCGTCCTCCGGATTGCCGGCACCATCCAGCGAGCCACCCGCAAGCGGGGCTTCCTCGATGATGGTGATGTTGGCGCCGGGCATGCGGCCGTCGCGGATCAGATAGAAGGCCGCGGCCATGCCGGCAATGCCGCCACCGACGATCCAGGCCTTGCGCGTCTCGATGCCGGCCGTCGGCAGCGGCTTGAAACGCTGGTAATTGCCCATCATGTCCGGCGGCGGCAAGGTGTTGCCGGCGCTGTTGTGCCAGTAGCGCGCGGTGGCATCCGGCGCATGATCGAACGGCGGCGTTGCCGATTCCGGGGTCGGGGTCGAGTGCGTGGTCATCGGCATGGGCCTTTGCTGTGGCTGGACAGGTGCCGGAACGGCAATGCCCCAGCTTAGCCCCGGCATGCGCGGCACAGGTTTCAGACGCGTTATAATTTCTGTACCCAATAGTTCAGTCTTTGGCCGGCATTCAGCCGGCGTGGACCATCCTTGTGTGTTTTTCGTTAATCCAGGTTCGATGAGCGCAGCCCCCACCCCGGCCGTACGCCTGCACGCCGCCCGCCTCGCGCGCGGTGGTCGCACGATCCTGTCCGGGCTGGAATTGGTGGTGCCGAAGGGCAGCATCACTGCGGTGCTGGGCCCGTCCGGGAGCGGCAAGTCGACCTTGCTCGCGGCCTTGACCGGCGAGTTGCCGGCCGCGTCGGGGCGGGTGGAGGTGTTCGGCCAGCCGGTGCCGACCGGCGCGCGCGCCTTGCTGGAAATGCGCAAGAGCCTGGGCGTGCTGCTGCAGGGCAACGGCCTGCTGACCGACCTCAGCGTGTTCGAGAACGTGGCGCTGCCACTGCGCACTCACACCCGATTGCCGGAGCCGGTGCTGCAGGCGCTGGTGCGGATGAAACTGCATGCGGTCGGCCTGCTGGCCGCCGCCGAGGCCTGGCCGCGCGAGCTGTCCGGCGGCATGGCCCGGCGCGTGGCACTGGCGCGCGCGCTGGCGCTGGATCCGCCGCTGATGTTGTACGACGAACCACTGACCGGGCTGGATCCGATCGCCAGCGGGGTGATCATGAGTCTGATCCAGCGCCTCAACCGCAGCCTGGGCCTGACCAGCATCATCGTCAGCCACCACGTGCACGAGACCCTGCCGATCTGCGACCAGGCGGTGGTGATCGCCAGCGGCCGGATCGTGTT
>Ga0073899_10004548_pt1 | contig 12132 bp, 8 predicted proteins | sample KloWWTmetaKNB5Ph_FD_88975 | JGI IMG/M metagenome (GOLD analysis project Ga0073899, IMG submission 88975) | Active sludge microbial communities from Klosterneuburg, Austria, studying microevolution and ecology of nitrifiers - Klosterneuburg... | ecosystem: Engineered > WWTP > Aerobic digester >... | reverse complement strand
CTGCGCCACCCGGAGGTCGCCGAGCGCGAGCGCCTCGACGGTGCGGGCGCCCTCCACGGTCTCAGTGGTGGTGGCGTTGATGACGGAGTAGGACCGCGACTCGGTGATGTAGCCGGCTGTGGCCCGCGACAGGTAGTAGCGCCCGCCCAGCCACATCACGACCGCCGTCAGGAGCATGGGCAGCGTCAGGAGCCAGGAGTTGAGCAGCATGGCCACGAGGGTTGCGCCGATGAGGACGATGGACACGATGAGCGTGGGGAACGCCCAGCGCGCCGCGGTGGCCATCTTCGACACGTCCGAGGTGATGCGGGTGAGCAGGTCACCCGACCCCGAGGACTCGACGTGCCCGAGCGGCAGCCTGAGCACGATGCGCACCACCTCCTCGCGGGCGGCGGCGAGCAGGTCGTAGCCGAGGACGGCGGAGGCGCGCCGCGCGGCGAACGTGAGGAGCGCCTGAGCAAGGATCACGCCGGCGATCACCGCCACCAGCCCGGTGACGCCGTTCAGGTCCAACTGCCCGCCGGTGACCCGGTCGATCAGCCGGCCGAGCATGAACGGCGCGACGAGCCCCGCCCCGGCCGCCCCGACGTTGAGCACGACCGCCCAGGCCAGGAGAGCCCGCCGGTGCCCGTGGAGCATCCGGCCGAGAAACCCGACCGCCTGGCCCGAGGTGGCGACGGGGAACCCGTGTTCCGGCGAGCGCGCGTCGGCGATCACCGCACGCGCAGTGGCGGTGCGGAGGTGGTGGCGCCTGACCAGCGCGGCCATCCGCTGACGCGGTCCGGCGCCGCGGGGCACGTCGAGGCCCTCCTGGAGCCGGGACTCGGGGGGCTCGCTGCGCCAGGTGGAGGCGGAGGACTCCGCCAACAGGTGTTCACTCATCGTCATCCTCCATGCCGCGCGCGATGACGCGGTGGTAATCGGGGTGGGTCCGCAGCTCGTCGTGGCTGCCCCGGGCGACCTCGCGGCCCCCCGCAAGCACGGCGATCTCGTCGCACTGACGCAGCATCAACGGGGACGCGGTGACCACGACGGTGGTCCGGCCGCGCCGGTGCGAAGCGAGACGCTCGGCGATCCGGGCCTCGGTGTGCGCGTCGACCGCGGACGTGGGCTCGACGAGGATCAGCGTCTCGGGGTCGAGCACCAGGGTGCGGGCCAGGACGAGCCGCTGACGCTGCCCGCCCGACAGGCCTCGGCCCTTCTCGTCGATCCGGCCCTGCCATCCGCCGGACAGGGCGTCGTAGATGTCCTCGCCCGACGCGACGATCAGCGCCTGCTCGGCCTGCTGCCGGCTGTGGGTCCCCCACGGGTCGACGGCGGTCTGCAGCGTGCCGGAGAACAGCCCCGCCCCCGTGTGGGACACCACGACGCGGCGACGCAGCTCCGCCATGTCGAGCTCCGAGTAGTCCACCCCGTCGGCGGTGACGCCCCACGGACGAGAGACCAACTCCGCGTCGGCGGCCGCCTTCCTCGACCGCTCGGCGATCCGTTCCCTGCGCGCCGCCTTCTGCGCCCGGCCGGTGAGCTCCTCGTCGTCGTGCTCCTCGACGGCGGACTCCGGCAGGTAACGACCCATCCGGTCCGCCAGCGCGGCGGAGGCGTCCGGATCCGCCGACACGATGCCGAGCATCCGCCCGGGCCGCACCACCACCCCCGAGGCCTCGTCACGCAGCTCGGGCGCGTCGGCGAGCGTGGCCCCAGTCGAGCGCCACGGCACATCGGCACCCAGGAAGGACAGCGTCTTCTGCGCCGCCACAAGGCCCTGCACCCACTTCTGGGCGAAGTCGAAGAAGGTCTGCATCGGCGTGGTGAGGAACACCGCGTAGCCGAAGAAGCTGATCAACTGACCCACGCTGAGGGTCCCGTCGTACATCTGACGCGAGCCCAGGTAGACGAGCGCGACCAGCAGCAGGCCGGAGAGCAGGATGCTGATGGCCTCCACGACCGCCTGCCAGGTGCCCAGCCGCACCCCGAGGGCGCGCACCTTCTGGGACTGCCGCTCGTAGTTGCGCGCGAAGGTCCGCTCCCCGCCGATGCCGCGGAGGATCCGCAGTCCGGTGGCGATGTCGGTGGCCATCGTGGTCAGCGACGAGCTCTCCGTGCGCTCCGCGGACTGCGCCCGGGTGAGCGGGCGCAGCACCGGGGTCGAGGCCAGCAGCAGCACCGGCGTGGCGACGAGCACCACCAACCCCAGTGACGGGGAGGTGGTCATCATGAGGATCGAGGCCAGCAGGAAGCTGACCGCCGAGGCGACCACGTGCCCGAAGGAGTCGACGGTGGCGCCGAACTGGTCGCTGTCCGAGGACGCGACGCTCAGCACCTCACCGGTGGGCACCCGCCGGTTGAGCACGTGCCCCAGGTGGACCGCCTGCCGCGACACTCGACGCTGGATTCCGTAGATGCCGAGCAGCCACATCCGCACCGCGAAGGTGTGGAACAGGATGCCCCCGACAACTCCGACGACGATGACCAGCAGGAGCAGGCCCACCCAGCCGAGCGTGGCCGCGGGGTCACCGCTGACGACCCCGGCGTCGACCGCGCGGCCCAGCAGCCAGGGGGTCAGGGCGGCCGGGATCATCCATGACGACGCGGCCAGCGTCATCGCGGGCACGACCCAGCCGTAGCTGCGCATCAGCCAGAAGAGGAACCGGCTCGGGGAACGCACGTCCGGGCGCGAGTCGACGGGAATGGCGGGCGGGAAGTCGTACCGGCCGCGGGGCGATGCATGCATGGGGAGGTCCTGGTGGACGGCGTCGAAGGTGCCGACGCGAAAGAATGAGAGGAGGGGGACGCTCAGGCGTCACGGGTGGGGCTCAGCCCCGGCGCGGCTCCGGTCAGGCGACGGCGGGCGCGCGCAGCCGACCGGTGGCAGCAGTGGTGATCAACATCTGCATGCACCTCCTCACGGTCGACGACAACCTGGCCACCTTAGACACGCGGTAGGCGCGGTGTCAACCCGCCGGCCTACTGGCTTTGCGCGGGCTGCGTTGAGCCGGATGCTGCTTCAGCGGGGTCGCGTTGAGCCGGACACGGCTGTTGCGGACACGGTTTGAGCCGGACACGGCTGTTGCGGACACGGTTTGAGCCGGAATCGGGACTGGTCGTCGCCCACGAGCGATTCGAACGTTCAAACCACAGCGAGTCCGAAGTCCGGCTCAACTTGGTCCCGCAAGAGCCGTGTCCGGCTCAACTTGGGCCCGCAAGAGCCGTGTCCGGCTCAAACCCCGACCCCAGCCCCTCAGACGCAGGGAGGGCTCAGGCCGAGTCCAAGAGCCGGGCGGCGGCGGCCGTGATCCGCTCGTCGGAACCGGTCAGCGCGACACGCACGTGGCGCGCCGCCGCGGCACCGTAGAAGTCACCCGGCGCGGCCAGGATCCCGAGGCCGGCCAGCCACGCGACGGTGTCGCGGCAGTCCTCGCCGCGCGTAGCCCACAGGTACAGCGAGCCCTCGGAGTGCTCGATCGTGAACCCAGCAGCCTCCAGCGCGGGCTTCAGCAGTGCGCGCCGGGCCAGGTATCGCTCGCGCTGATCCTCGACGTGGGCCTGGTCACCCAGCATGGCCACCATCGCCGCCTGGATGGGCGCGGGCACGATCATGCCCAGATGCTTGCGCGCCGCGACGAGCCGCTGCACCACGGCCGGATCCCCCGCGACGAAGCCCGCCCGGTAGCCCGCGGCGTTGGAGCGTTTGGACAGCGACCCCACCGCCAGCAGGCCCGTGGCGTCGCCGTCGTTGACCCGGGGGTCGAGCACCGAGAAGGGCTCGGCGTCCCAGGCGAACTCGCCATAACACTCGTCGCTGGCCAGCACCGCACCCCGGTCCCGCGCCGCGGCCACGAAGGCCCGCATCTCGTCGAGCCCGAGGATCCGACCGGTGGGGTTGGCCGGGGAATTGATCCAGATCAGGCGCGCGTCGGCCGGGATGCCGGCGGGGTCATCGAGGGGCACGGCCCGCGCCTTCGCCGTCAGGGCACCCACCTCGTAGGTGGGGTACGCGCACTCCGGGAAGACCACGGCGTCGGTAGGCCCGAGGTCCAGGAGGGTGGGCAGCCACGCCACCAGCTCCTTGGTGCCGATCACCGGCACGACGCCCTCGTCCGGCAGCGGGATGGAGGCCCAACGACGCTCGAGATAGCCGAGGATGGCGCGCCGGGTGGCCGGGGCGCCCCACACCGTGGGGTAGCCGTGGGCGTCCGCCGCGGCGGCCAGGGCGTCGCGCGCCAGCTGCGGCGTGGGGTCGACGGGTGTGCCGACCGAGAGATCGACGATGCCGTCGGGGTGGGCCGACGCGACGCGCTTGGCGTCGCTCAGCGTGTCCCAGGGAAAATCAGGAAGGCGGGCCCCGAGGCCCATCACTCGCCCTGGGGCGGGAGCGCCTCGACGATCGGGTGGTCCTTGTCGATCACGCCGAGCTTCGCCGCGCCGCCGGGCGAGCCGATCTCGTCGAAGAACTGGACGTTGACGTCGTAGAACTTGGCCTGCTCCTCGGGCACATCGTCCTCGTAGTAAATGGCCTCGACCGGGCACACGGGCTCACAGGCGCCGCAGTCCACGCACTCCTCGGGGTGGATGTAGAGCATGCGATTGCCCTCGTAGATGCAGTCCACCGGGCACTCCTCGACGCAGGCGCGGTCCTTCACATCGACACAGGGCAAACCGATGATGTACGTCACTTTTCACTCCTTCAAGGGCGGACACGGACAGCTTAGCGTGCCGTCGCCCGCCGGGGCCCCGCCTGAGCGACCGGCTGGGCGGGGGGATTCAGCCCGTGGCGATCAGCCCCCGGCCGCCGCGCACGTGATCGCATCCCCCGCGCTGTACTTCCAGCTGTAGTTCTCGCGCTTGACCACCTCGGAGCCCTGGTAGAAGAGGCGCTGCCAGGTGGCCGTGAAGCCCTGGATGGGGGCCTGCGGCTCGCACGGGGTGTCGGTGACCACGCGCTCGGCGCCGCTGTAGAAGCCGGACTTCACCGGCTCCGTCGAGGTCACCTTGGTGTAGGTGCGCTGGGACCAGATCTTGAACGTGAGGCTGCCGCGGGTCCCGGGCGAGGACTTGGAGATGATGCCCTGGATGATGGCCGGGTACTCGGTGTCGTTCCTGAACCGCATGTCCAGCGAGCCGTAGTAGATGGTGGACTCGCGGCCCGCCGGGTACCGGTCGAAGTAGAGGCTGTGGGGCTTGTGCTCGATGTCCTCGTAGCCGGCGAAGAAGCCGGCGTTGTACAGCGTCGTGGCGGCCTGGGAGATGCCACCGCCCGCCTCCTTGACGAGGCGCCCGCCGTTGATGACGTAGCCGTCGACGTACCCGTTGGCGGCGGTGCGCGGCCCGAGCGTGTCGTTGAGGGAGAAGATCTCCCCGGGCAGGAGGACCGTGCCGTTGACCGACGCCGCTGCGCGGCCGAGGTTGGTGTTGCGGTAGGCGGCGTGCGGGAAGCGGGTGGTGAACTCGCCGATCACTTCCTTGGGCGCGGCGGCCTGCGCCTCGGCGGTGGTGAACTCCGGTTCCTGCGTGGTCACGGTCACGGGGACCGTGCGGGCCGCACCTGTCGCGATGGCCGCGGTCTTCACGGTCTCGACGAAGGCCTCCGGCTCCAGCACCTCGCCGGTCACGGCGGGCACCACGACCGGGGATCCGGTGGTAAAGCTGTAGCTGGCGTCCTTCGGGGGATTGAGACCGAGGGCCTCCTGCGCGCCCTCCGCGACGGCGGACAGCGCTTCCGCGTCGATGACCGGGGCGAGCTTCCCGTCCGCCACCGAGAAGGTGGTCACCCCGGCGACGGTGGACGGCGCGATCTCCATGCTGGCGGTCTTGTAGGTGAGCGTGACCGGGCCGCTGAGGATGGGGGTGGCGTAGGTGGTGATGGCCTCGTCGACCATGGCATCGGTGACCGCGGGGGGTTCGTTCGTCGTGGCGGCCTCGGCCGAGGACTCCCCCGCCAGGAAGGCCGACTCGACGGCATCCGTGGTGGCCGCGACGTCCAATTCCTGGGCGTCGACGGCCTCGGTCCGTGCGATCTCGCCGTCCTTGAACGCGAGCGTGGCGTCCACGCCGTCAACCGCGAAGCTGTCGGTGACCGCCTCGACGGCGTCCGTCAGCGCGGCCTCGTCGACCACGCGCACCAGTGCCACGTCCTCGCCGCCGACGAGGTTGCTGACGATGTCGGCCGGATTCCAGCTGAAGCCGCCGCCCGCCTCGCGGACGGTGGCCTCGAAGTCCGCGCTCAGGCCGCTCTCGGCCGGCGGCAGCTCGACGGAGACCGCGCCGGCGCTCAGCGTCAGGGGCGCCGCGACCAGGTCCGCGAACTCCGTGCGGAGCGTCTCGACCGCCTCGTCCGGCGACAACCCCCCGATAGGGACCCCCTCCACGGAGGCTTGGGAGGGCAACTGGCTGCCCGCGACGAAGTAGGAGGCGACGTAGCCGCCCCCCACCAACACCACGGCCCCGACTCCGACGCCGATCGCGATCTTCGCAGACTTCTTCACATTCACCCCTCAGCGGCCGACGCCGCACGCGACCTCAATGGTACGAAACGCCGACGACGCCCCCAAATGTCGGCACTCAGCGCACCCGCAGCGACCAGGGAAGGCTCAACACCCCATGGCCGTGCAGCCCCACCCGCGCCGCGAGCCCCGCGAGGACAGCCTCGGCATCAGGGAGGCCGACGCCACCCGCGGAGGTCTCGCTGGAGGTGGCGGGCTTGATCAGCGCGAGCACGCCCGAGTCCCCCTGGTGGGCGAGCTTGACGGCCGCTGGATCCAGCCCTGCGAGCGCGCACACGCGCTCCACCGCGACCCGTCGGCCCCCGATGTGGTCCACGAGCCCGCGCTCCTTCGCATCGGCCCCGGTCCACACCCGCCCTCGGGCCAGCGTCTCCAACTGGGCGTACTCCATGCCCCGGTCCTGCGCCGCGAAGGTGGTGAAGTCCAGGTATACCCGGTCCAGCCAGGCGTTGAGGCGTGCCCAGTCCTCGTCCGAGAACCGGGAGGCGTCGGACAAGAAGGAGGCGCTCTCCCCGATGGGCAGGGCCTCGCGGATGAGGCCGAGCTTGTCGTAGAGCCCCTGTGTGACCATCTTGCCGCCCAGGACCCCGATGGAGCCGGTGAGGGTGGCGGCGTGGGCGACGATCTCATCGGCGGGCATGGCGACGTAGTAGCCGCCGGAGGCGGCGACATGGCCCATCTGCGCGACGACAGGCTTGCCGGACTCGCGCAGCCGCAGGACGGAACGCCGGATGAAGTCAGAGGCGACGGCGGACCCGCCGGGGGAATCGACGTCGAGGATCACGGCCCTCACGTCGTCGTCGCGCAGCGCGGAGCGGAGGTGCTCGTCGACGACATCCGCCCCCGCCTGCTCGCCGCCCATGGGGCTGCGTTGCCCACGCCCGGTCACGATGGCGCCGTGCACGGAGACCACAGCCACCTTCGGCTGGCTCCGCTGCAGCTTCCGCTTCAGCGCGGCCTTCGAGGTGTACCGGTGGGCGAACAGGAGGTGCTCGGGCTGCGCGTCCCACGCCTCCAGGGTCTCGGCGTACGCCTCGTCGCGGTAGCCGATCCTGTCGATGAGTCCGAGTTCGAGGGCCCGCTCAGGGGTGACCGGCGCCGCGTTGACGCCCTCCCACACCTTCTCGACCGGGAGCCCACGACGGCGGGCCACGGCCGCGACGATCCCGTCCACCAGCGACTGGCCGAGGCGCCGCATCATCTCGCGGTTGGCCTCGGTGACGTGATCGGCCGCGTAGGTGTCCGCGGCGGACTTGTACTCGTGGCGCTGCCCGAACTGGGGCTCCACGCCCACCTTCTCCAGCAGTCCGCGCAGCAGGGTGATGCTGAGCTCGACTCCCCCGATGCTCAACATGCCGGTGGGCTGCACCCAGATCTGGTCCGCGGCGACGGCGAGGCGGTAGGCCGCCAGTCCGCCGGAGAGCTCCCCGAAGGACTCGGCCCAGGCCATCGTCTGCTTCTTCTCGCCGAACTTCTCCACCAAGCCGGCGATCTCCTCGATGTGGGCCAGGAGGGTCTGCGACGGGACGGCGTGCACGATGAGCCCGACGACGCGGGGGTCCTCCGCCGCGTCCGCCAGGTGCTGGCGGAGGGCGCCGAGGGTGGCGCTGTTGATCAACTGGATGGCCTGGAGGGGGTTGGTGGGCCTGGCCACCAGCACTCCGCGGGCCATGTCGAGTTCCAGCACGATCGGCTTGTCACCGACGAGATTGCCCACCACATCCTTGAGACCCATGCCGCCCAGCATAGACGCCGCCGGCGGCGCCCCCTCGGATGAGGAGACGCCGCCGGCAAGCGGTGCGGGGGTGAGTCAGAGGACGGACTTCGCGGTGGCCACCACGTTGTCGACGGTGAAGCCGAACTCCTCGAAGCACTTGTTGCCGGACGCCGAGGCGCCGAAGTGCTCGATGCTGACCGAGGCACCCTTGGCGCCGAGGTACTTCGACCATCCCATGGCGATGCCGGCCTCGATGCTGACCCGGGCGGTGACGGCAGCCGGCAGCACGGACTCCTTGTACTCGGCCGTCTGCTCGTCGAACCACTCCTGGCACGGCACCGAGACCACGCGGGTGGGGATCCCCTCGGCCTGCAGTGCCTCCTGGGAGGCCAGCGCCAGCTCCACCTCGGAGCCGGAGGCCAGCAGGATCACAGCCACGTCACCGTCGGCTTCGCTCACCACGTAGGCGCCGTTGGCGACGCCCTCCGCGGAGGCGAACTTCTCGCCGCGCGGGATGGTGCGCAGGTCCTGTCGCGACAGGATGATGCCGGCCGGACGGTCGGAGCGGCGCAGGATCTCGCCCCAGGCCACGGAGGTCTCGTTGGCGTCCGAGGGGCGGACGACGTCGAGGCCGGGGATGGCGCGCAGCGAGGCGAGGTGCTCGATGGGCTGGTGGGTGGGGCCGTCCTCGCCGACGCCCACCGAATCATGGCTCCACACGAACACCGTGGGCACGCCCATGATGGCGGCCAGGCGCACGGCCGGGCGCATGTAGTCCGCGAACACCAGGAAGGTGCCGCCGTAGGCGCGGGTGAGGCCGGAGAGGTTGATGCCGTTGAGGATGCCGCCCATGGCGTGCTCGCGGATGCCGAAGTGCAGCGTGCGGCCGTAGGGGTTGCCGGGCCAGTCGTGCGTGACGCGCTCCTCGGGGAGGAAGCTGGGCTCGCCCTTCATCGTCGTGTTGTTGGAGCCCGCGAGGTCTGCGGACCCACCCCACAGCTCGGGGAGCTGCGACGCGAGCGCGGAGAGCACCTCGCCTGACGCGGCGCGGGTGGACTTCTTGCCCTCCTCGAATACCGGCAGGCTCAGGTCCTCCGGCAGCTTGCGGGCCGCGGCGCGCTCCAGCAGCGCGACGCCCTCCGGGTTGGCGGCCGCCCAGGCGGCGTACTTCTCGTCCCAGGCCGCGCGCGCCGCACGACCGCGCTCGGCGGCGTTGGCGCGGGTGTAGTCGACGATGGCCTGGTCGACGGCGAACGGCTCCTGCTCGAACTTGAGCGCGTCCTTGAGTGCCGCGATCTCGTCGCCGCCGATCTTGGAGCCGTGGACCGCGTGCATGCCCTGCTTGTTGGGCAGCGGCCAGCCGATGACGGTGGTGAGCTTGATGAAGCTGGGCTTGTCGGTGACGGCCTTCGCGGCCTCGATGGCGGCGTAGAGCGCCTCCATGTCCTCGACGTACCGGGTGCCTCCGTTGGTCCAGTCCACGCTCTGGACGTGCCAGCCGTAGGCCTCGTAGCGGGCGTTGACGTCCTCGGTGAAGGAGATGTCCGTCTCGCCCTCGATGGTGATGCGGTTGTCGTCGTAGATCAGCGTCAGGTTGCCCAGGTTCTGGGTGGCGGCCAGCGACGAAGCCTCCGACGAGATGCCCTCCTGGAGGCAGCCGTCGCCTGCGATCACGTAGATCTGGCGGTCGAACACCGACTCGCCGACTGGGGCCTCCGGGTCGAAGAGGCCGCGCTCGCGGCGGGCGGCCATGGCCATGCCGACGGCGTTGGAGATGCCGGCGCCCAGGGGTCCGGTGGTGCACTCCACGAACTTCGTGTGGTGGTACTCGGGGTGCCCGGGTGTCTTGGAGCCCCAGGTGCGCAGCGACTTCAGGTCGTCGATCTCCAGCCCGAGTCCGCCCAGGTAGAGCTGCGTGTACTGCGTCAGCGACGCGTGGCCGGCCGACAGCACGAACCGGTCGCGGCCGAGCCACAGGTCGTCGGTGGGATCGGTGTTCATCACCTTCTGGTAGAGGAGGTAGGCCACGGGGGCGAGCGAGATGGGCGTCCCGGGGTGCCCGTTGCCGACCTTCTCGACGGCGTCGGCGGCGAGGATGCGGGCGGTGTCGACGGCTCGGGAATCCTGTTCGGTCCACTCAAGAGTCACAGTGCTGGGTTCCTATCTGGTGATCTGCGACGACCGGGCAGGGCCTCGGCGCCAATGTGCCCCATCAGGATATCCTGCGCCGTTCTCGGGACCGTCTCGGTTCCCACCTGTTGCCTCCGCTCTGAGCAGATGCTCACCGCAATGAGTCGGCCGTGATCGGCGGTGCAGCGGACCACGGGAAGACGATCCAGTCGTCGGTCTGCTTCCACACGAAGTCCGGCTCCACCAGCGTGCGCGATTTGGCGTACAGGACGGCGCTGCGCACCTCCGCCCCGAAGCCGCGCAGCAGCTTCATCACCAACCCCAGGGTGCGTCCGGAGTCCGCCACGTCGTCGACCACGAGGATCCGCCTGCCCGCGATGGACTCGGTGTCCATCATGGGGGCGAGCAGGATGGGGTCCGGCAGGGTCTGCGCCACGTCGGTGTAGAACTCCACGTTGATGACATCGGTGAGCTTGACGCCCAGCGCGTAGGTGAGGCCGCCCGCGACCGGCATGCCGCCCCGCGCCACCGCCACGATGATCGACGGCTCGAACCCGGACAGCGCGACGAGGCCGGCCAGCTCACGCTGTGCTGCGCCGAAGCCCTCCCACGTCAGAATCTCCTTGTGGGTCAGATCGCTCGCGTCAGCGTGAAAGGCCATGCCGACAGACTAATGCTCACAGCACCTGGGTCATGAACACCACGTCGAGCCACCTGTCGAACTTCCTGCCCACCTCCGGCAGGCGCCCCGATTCGACGAAGCCGAGCTTGCGGTGGAACGCCAGCGAGTCCTCGTTGGAGCCGTCGACGACCCCCACCATCACGTGCACGCCCCGGCCCCTGGCGTAATCGAGCAGGGCCAGCATCAGCATCCGCCCCCCGCCCGCGGCGCGGCGGCCCGACCTGATGTAGACGCTGTGCTCAACCGTGTGCGCGTAGCCGGCCAGGGGGCGGAACTGGCCGTAGCTGGCATAGCCGATGACCTCGCCGTCGTCCTCGAGGACGAGGACCGGACACTCCGCGCCGGTGAGCCGCTCGAACCAGGCCCGCCTGTCGTCCACGGTGACGGGGTCCAGGGCGTACGAGGCAGTGGTGCCCACGACCGCCTCGTTGAAGATCTCGGTGATGGCCGGCAGGTCTCGGCTCTGGGCGGGACGGATGGTCGGCATGGTGCCATCGTATGGGCTGCTGCGCCAGTGTCGCGGGGGTAGCGTGACGGGCATGACCATTCATGAGCTGCACGGCACCTGGGGGCGGGGGCGCGTCGCCGGACTGGGAGGCTGCGTCCTGTCCTGGGAGCCGGCCGGCCACGGCGAGGTGCTGTGGATGTCCGGGGAGGCCCAGCTGCGGGTCGGGCACATGTGGCACGGCGGGATCCCTGTGTGCGCGCCGTGGTTCGGATCCGGGCGCGACGGGGTGGGCGTGCCCGTCAACCACGGCCTCGTCGCACGAGTCCCGTGGGCGCTGGACCTGCTGGAGCAGAGCGACGACGGGGCCCGGGTGGTGCTCACCCTGGACTCCCCCAGCGTCGCGCACCTGCCGGGAGCCGGGCTCTACCCGCCGGACCTCGGCTATCGCCTGGACACGAGGATGAGTCGGGATCGGCTCGATGTCGAGCTCACCGTGGTCAGCCCGACGCGCGTGGCGGTCGTGGACTTCGCGCTGCACCCGTACTTCGCGGTGGATGCCCGCGGCGCATCGGTCACCGGCCTGGAGGGGGTTGCGTTCCGCGACTTCGCAGGCGACGCGGCCGTGGCGGTGGAGGACTCGCCCGTCGCGGTCGGG
>Ga0073899_10004543_pt1 | contig 12140 bp, 16 predicted proteins | sample KloWWTmetaKNB5Ph_FD_88975 | JGI IMG/M metagenome (GOLD analysis project Ga0073899, IMG submission 88975) | Active sludge microbial communities from Klosterneuburg, Austria, studying microevolution and ecology of nitrifiers - Klosterneuburg... | ecosystem: Engineered > WWTP > Aerobic digester >... | reverse complement strand
GCCTGGCCCGCCAACAAGAAGGTGATCGACACGCCGCTGCACAAGTATCTGCAGGCCGATGGTGAGCGCCGCGTGCGCGTCACCACCCCGGAAGACCCGGACGGCATGCGCTCCATCACCCTGGTCAAGGTGCGTTCCACCGTGCCGGCGCGCCCGGATGCGGGGCTGCCGGCGTTCTCGCTGCTCGAAGTCACCATCAAGACCGGGCGCACGCACCAGATCCGGGTGCACCTGGCGAGCCAGGGTCATGCGATTGCAGGCGACGAGAAATACGGCGACTTCGACCTCAACCGCCAATTGCACAAGCACGGCCTCAAACGCATGTTCCTGCACGCCTGGCGCCTGCAGTTCAACCACCCCGCCAGCGGCGAGCGCACTGAACTGCTTGCGCCCCTGCCGCCCGATCTGGCCTGTTTTCTTCCTCCCACCCCATGAGCCCTGTTTCCCGCTCCCGCCGTTTCGACCTGATTGCCTTCGACTGGGACGGCACGCTGTTCGACTCCACCGCCATCATCGTGCGCAGCATCCAGGCCGCCGTGCGCGACGTGGGCGGCGCCACGCCGAGCGACCGCGATGCCGCGTACGTCATCGGCATGGCCCTCACGCAGGCGCTGGCGCACGCCGCGCCCGACGTGCCGCCCGAAAAGTACCCCGAGCTGGGCCACCGTTACCGCTATCACTACCTGCAGCACCAGGACGACCTGAGCCTGTTCGACGGTGTGCTGCCCCTGCTGACCGGCTTGCGCGAGCGCGGCCACCTGATCACCGTGGCCACGGGCAAAAGCCGTCGCGGTCTGGACGAAGCCTTGCACAGCGTCAGCCTGCGCGGCGTGTTTGACGGTTCGCGCACCGCCGACGAAACGGCCGGCAAGCCGCACCCGCTGATGCTGCAGGAGCTGATGGCCGAATTCGACGTGCTGCCCGAGCGCCTGCTCATGGTGGGCGACACCACGCACGACCTGCAGATGGCGCTCAACGCCGGTTGCGCCAGCGTGGGCGTGAGCTATGGCGCCCACGAGCCCGATGCCTTTGCTGCGCTCGGGCCCCTGCATGTGGCGCATTCCGTGGCCGACCTGCACGACTGGCTGCTGCGCGAGGCATGAGACATTTCCCTGTGGCACTGCGCGCCTTCCCCTTATCGCCTCGTTGCGCGATGCGGGGAGGGGCTCGCTGCCCGCGCAGCGGGGTGGCCCTTGCGCGGAGGCCGCTGGCTTGCGGTGTGCCGGATTCCGGCGCCGCAGGTCTCGCATGGTCCATTGGATGACAGAAATGACGACAAATATCTCTCAAGCTTTCCCCTTGTGCGTCAGCGCCGACCTGCAGGAAGGTGGCCTGGCCGTGCCCTTTGACGTGGTGTACGCAGGCCAGAGCTGCCGCGCCTTTGCGATCCGTTTCGAGGGCCGGGCCCATGCCTACCTCAACCGCTGCTCCCACGTGCCCATGGAGATGGATTACCAGGAAAACCGTTTCTTCGATGACAGCGGCCGCTGGCTTCTGTGCGCCACGCACGGCGCCACCTATGCGCCAGACACCGGCACCTGCGTGGCCGGCCCCTGTCGGGGAGGGCTGGTGAAGATCGCCCTCACCGAGAGCGATGGCATGGTGCACTGGCATACTGCGAACCACCTCCAGCCCACCGAGTTTTGACATGACCGAGCCGAATCAGCCTTCCTCCAGCGGATCTGAACAAAATATGCCTCCATCGCCCGATCCATGGGCGCAGTCAGCTATTAATTCAGGAGTGAAGAAATCGGAGTCGGGTACGCCGGGCTGGGAGCGTGGCGTGCTGGAGAAGCTGGCCTTTGCGGCACTGACCGAGCAGCGCGCAGCCCGGCGCTGGCGCATTTTCATTCGCCTGGCGTGGCTGACGTTCTTTGCCAGCGTGGCCTGGGTGCTGTTTTCGCGCGACATGGCGGCCACGGCGAGCAAGAGCGCGCCCCACACGGCGGTGGTCGAGATCAAGGGCGAGATTGCCGCAGGCAGCGATGCCAGCGCCGAATACGTGGTGGCCGCCATGCGCAGCGCCTTCGAGGACGAAGGTTCCCAGGCCGTGGTGTTGCTGATCAACTCCCCCGGAGGCAGCCCGGTGCAGGCCGGCATGATCAATGACGAGATCGTGCGACTCAAGGAAAAGCACGGCAAGCCGGTGTATGCCGTGGTGGAGGAAACCTGTGCGTCGGCGGCCTACTACATTGCGGTGGCGGCGGACGACATTTATGTGGACAAGGCCAGCATCGTGGGCAGCATTGGCGTGCTGATGGACAGCTTTGGGTTCACCGGCATCATGGAAAAGCTCGGTGTGGAGCGCCGCCTGATGACTGCCGGGGAGAACAAGGGAATCCTCGACCCCTTCAGCCCGCAGTCCGACAAGCAGCGCGCGTATGCGCAGTCCATGCTCGACCAGATCCATCAGCAGTTCATCACGGTGGTCAAGGCGGGCCGCGGCGATCGACTCAAAACCACCGATGAAACCTTCAGCGGCCTGTTCTGGACGGGGCAGCAGGCCATAGAGATCGGGCTGGCCGACAAGCTCGGCAGCTTGGACTATGTGGCACGCGAGGTTGTCAAGGCCGAAGACATCATCGACTACACACGCCACGAAAACGTGGCCGAGCGCCTGGCCAAGCGGTTTGGTGCAGCCATGGGTGCGGGCGCGCTGAACGCTGCACGCGGCTATGTTCCGCAACTGCGCTGAACAGCGTTGCAGCAGGGCGGTGGCGGCCGCCATTCCCTGCAGTGGCAAACCGCAAATCACTGACAATGCACAACATGAACTGGCTTAACGATGTGAAATGGGACGCGCAGGGCCTGGTGCCCGTGATTGCGCAGGAGAAGGGCAGCGGCGACGTGCTGATGTTCGCCTGGATGAACCGAGAAGCCCTGGAAAAAACCGCCGAGCTCGGGCGTGCGGTGTATTTCAGCCGCTCGCGCGGCAAGCTGTGGTTCAAGGGCGAGGAATCGGGACACGTGCAGACCGTGCACGAGATCCGCACCGACTGCGACGGTGACGTGGTGTTGCTCAAGGTCACGCAGCAGGGGCACGAGCCGGGCATTGCCTGCCATACCGGGCGCCACAGTTGCTTCTTCAATGTGTTGCAGGACAACGCCTGGCACGCCGCCGAGCCGGTCTTGAAAGACCCGCAAACCATCTACAAATGATGCCCATGACAAGTACCGACACCCTGGCCCGCGTGGCTGCGACCATCGAGAGCCGCAAAGCCGCGAACGGCGGCAACCCCGAGGCCAGCTATGTGGCGCGTCTGCTGCACAAGGGACCGGACGCTTTCCTCAAGAAAATTGGCGAGGAAGCCACCGAGGTGGTGATGGCCGCCAAAGACGCCGACCACGGCGCCGACCCGTCCAAGCTCGTCTACGAGGTGGCCGACCTGTGGTTCCATTCGATGATTGCGCTGGCGCACTATGGCCTGGGCCCGGCCGACGTGCTGGCCGAGCTGGAGCGCCGCGAGGGCACCAGCGGCATTGCAGAAAAGGCGGCGCGTGCCGATGCCCGCTGAAGCGGTGCGCGCCCACTGACCTGAAAGGAAACCGCCATGAACAACGACATCACCGACGTCCAGTCCCTGGATGACCGCGCCGAAGGCCTCAAGGCCTGGGGCTGGGTCAGCTACCTGCTGCACCTCATCGTGGCGGTGGGTGCGGTGATTCCCGGGGCGCAGCCCGGAGCCGTGCTGCTGGTTATCGCACTGGTCATTGACCTGGTGAAAAAGGGCGATGCCGAGGGCACCTGGCAGGCCAGCCACTATTCGTGGCGCATCCGCACCGTCATCTGGGCGGGGGTGCTTTATGTGGTGACGGCGCCGCTGTGGGTGCTGTTCCTGCTGCCGGGTTGGATTGCCTGGGGCCTGATCTCGATCTGGTTCCTCTACCGCATCGTGCGTGGCATGGTGACCATGAACCAGAACCGGGCCATTGATGCCTGAGCCCGGCCGGCCGTTCCCGCGCCTGAACCTGGCCCTGCAGGGCGGAGGGGCGCATGGCGCGTTCACCTGGGGCGTGCTCGATGCGCTGCTGGAGGATGGCCAGCTCGACTTCGAGGGGATCAGCGGCACCAGTGCCGGAGCCATGAATGCCGTGGCGCTGGCGCAGGGCTTTGCCCAGGCTGCGCGCGAGTACCCCGACCCACAGGACGCTCGCCTTGCGGGGGCCGCCTTGGCGCGCAGCGCACTGACCCGCCTGTGGGAGGGCGTTGGCACCATGGGCAGCCTGGCATGGGGGGTGGTGCAGCAGCCGCAGGCGTTTCCGGCGCTGTCGCTGATGACGCCCTGGCTCGCGCCCGCGCAGACCAATCCGTTCGACATCAACCCCCTGCGCAAGCTGCTGGAGCGCGAGGTGGATTTCGAGTTGCTGACCTCGGTGCGCAAAGGCGTGCCGCGCGTCTTTGTGTGTGCCACCAACGTGCGCACGGGGCGAGGCGAGATTTTTTCCGGCCCGCGCCTGTCGGCCGATGCCGTCATGGCCTCGGCCTGTCTGCCGATGCTGTTCAAGGCGGTGGACATTGAACGCGAGCTTTACTGGGATGGGGGCTATTCGGGCAACCCGGCCTTGCACCCGCTGATCTACCAGACCGAGTGCAGCGACATCCTGCTGGTGCAGATCAACCCCATCGAGCACCATGGCGTGCCCGATACCGTGCCCGAAATCATGGACCGCATGAATGAGATTACCTTCAACGCCAGCCTGCTGGCGGAGTTGCGCGCCATCGAGTTTGTGCGCCGGCTGCTGGCCGAGGGCAAGCTCGACCCCCGCCGTTACAAGGACGTGCGCATGCACCGCATTGACGGCGGCTCCGAACTCGAAGGCCTGGGGTTTGCCAGCAAGGCGCGGGCCGACCTGGCTTTCCTGCGCCAGCTCTTTGCCCGTGGGCGCGCAGCCGGGCTGGCGTGGCTGCAATCCCACCGGGACGATGTGGGTGTGCGTGCGAGCCTCAACCTCGCGCACAATGCGTGACTTTCAAACTGCTCCTGCCTTCCGTTTTGACCATGCACGACCCGAACTGCATCTTCTGCAAAATCATTGCCGGCCAGATTCCCTCGCGCAAGGTGTACGAGGACGATGAAATCTTCGCCTTTCATGACATCCACCCCTGGGCGCCAGTCCATTTCCTCATGGTGCCCAAGCTGCACATCCCCTCCATGGCGCAGGTCCAGCCCGAACACACTGCGCTGCTCGGGCGCATGATGGCGCTGGCGCCACGTCTGGCGCTGGAGCAGGGCTGCCGTCCCTACCCCGAGGGGGGCTTTCGCATGGTGGTCAATACTGGACTTGAAGGGGGGCAGGAAGTGCACCATCTGCACATGCATGTCCTGGGTGGCACCCGCCCCTGGCTCAAGGGCTGACAGCGCTTGCAGTGTTTCTTTCTTATTGGTACCAATAAGAGAGAAACACTGCACTGAACGACAAGGTGAGTGAACGTCCTGTCACGCACCCCGTCTAAAATGAACCGAATTCGTTAGGAGATATTCCATGGGCACTTTTTCCGTCTGGCACTGGTTGATCGTGTTGCTGATCGTCGTGCTGGTCTTTGGCACCAAGAAACTCAAGAACATGGGCTCCGACCTTGGTGGCGCCGTCAAGGGCTTCAAGGACGGGATGAAGGACGGTGCCGCCAGCGCCGACGCAGCCACGCCGCCCGCCGGGCAGGTGACTGGCAATGCGTCCGCCGAGAAGACCACCATCGACGTTGAAGCCAAGCAGAAAAGCTGACGTGCTGAGCGCGCACCCGCATGATTGACATTGGCCTGTCCAAAATGGCGCTGATCGGCGCGGTGGCACTCATCGTCATCGGCCCCGAAAAGTTGCCGCGCGTGGCGCGCACCGTGGGTACGCTGCTGGGCAAGGCGCAGCGCTACGTGGCCGACGTCAAATCCGAGGTCAATCGCTCGATGGAGCTCGACGAGCTCAAGAAAATGAAGGAAACGGTGGAGGGTGCGGCCCGCGACGTCGAGCAATCCATACACACCACCGCCAACGACTTCGAAAAGAACTGGGCCGAGGCCACGGGCGAGGCTGGCGCTGCCATGGAGGCGAGTTCGCAGGTGGCGCCGGTCTACCACCATCCCGGCAAGAACTGGCGTCTCAAGCGCGGCGCGGTGCCGCAGTGGTACAAGTCCCGCAACGGCGTACGTACCAAGGCGCTGTCGGGTGCAGCACGCGTGGCGCGCTACCGGCCCCAGAAATTCCATTGAGGCGCGCACTCCGCGCTGCCTGGGCGGGCCCAGCGCCCGCAGCAAACCACCATGTCCGATAACACCCGAAAAGAAGACGAACTGGCCGGCACCGAACAGCCTTTTGTGCAACACCTCATGGAGTTGCGCGACCGCCTGGTCAAGGCCGCCATTGCCGTGGGCGTCGCCGCCGCACTGCTGTTTTTCTTTCCTGGCCCGGGAGCACTCTACGATTTGCTGGCGGCACCGCTGGTGGCCCACCTCCCCAAAGGCGCCACGTTGATCGCCACGTCGGTGATTTCGCCTTTCATGGTGCCGCTCAAAATTCTGTTTGTGGCCGCCTTTCTGCTGGCGCTTCCGTTTGTGCTGTGGCAGGTCTGGGGTTTTATCGCGCCGGGGCTGTATGCGCACGAAAAGCGCCTGGTGCTGCCGCTGGTGGTTTCCAGCACGCTGCTGTTCTTTGTGGGTGTCGCGTTCAGCTACTTCTTCGTGTTCGGCCAGGTGTTCAGCTTCATTCAGGGCTTTGCGCCCAAGAGCATTACCGCCGCGCCAGACATCGAGGCCTACCTGAGCTTCGTGCTGACCATGTTCATTGCCTTCGGGCTGGCCTTCGAGGTGCCCATCGTGGTCATCGTGCTCGCTCGGCTGGGGGTGGTGAGTGTGCAGAAGCTCAAGGACTTCCGCGGTTACTTCATCGTGCTGGCGTTCATCATTGCGGCCGTTGTCACGCCGCCGGACGTGGTTTCTCAACTGGCGCTGGCCATTCCCATGTGCATTCTTTATGAATTGGGCATCTGGGCCGCCCAGATCTTCATCCGGCACACCAAGGCGCCGGAAGACGCCGAAGAGAACGCTTCAGCCTAAAAGGGTGAGAGCAAACATCCCCTGCCGCACGCGGGTTTCCACAATCCTGCCGTCGGCAGGCGGTGCCATGGTCCGCCGGAGCCTGCACTGGGGAGGTGCCTTGCGCCTTGGACGGTAGGCGTCTGGCCATGCACCCGGGCACCCAGGACCATTTTTCAGGCTCTGGGCGGCCACCTGACCGCTCCGTCAGCGCTGGCGCGTGCGCCTGGGTTGAGGTCGCACGCCCGGCTTGAGCTCCAGGTCGACCACGCGGCTACCGCGCTGCACCTGAAACGCCGCCGCCTCGCCGGGCCGCAGTGCCGCCACGGCCGTCAGCAGCCCAGGCACGCTGCTGACGGGTTTGCCCGCCACCTGCAGAATCACGTCGCCGGGTCGTATGCCGCCCTGGGCAGCGGGGCCATCCTGCAGCACGCCAGTGATGATCACGCCCTCGGTCGCCTTCACGCCAAAGGTCTCGGCCAGTTCGGGGGAGAGTTCGCTGGGCTCGACGCCGATCCAGCCGCGTGTGACCTGGCCGTCGCGCACGATGCCATCGAGCACCAGCTTGGCGGTGGAGACCGGAATGGCAAAGCCGATGCCCAGGCTGCCGCCCGAGCGCGAATAGATGGCCGTGTTGATGCCCAGCAGGTTGCCGTGCACGTCCACGAGCGCACCGCCCGAGTTGCCGGGGTTGATGGCCGCATCGGTCTGGATGAAGTTCTCGAAGGTGTTGATGCCCAACTGGCTGCGTCCGAGCGCGCTGACGATGCCGCTGGTCACCGTCTGGCCCACGCCAAACGGGTTGCCGATGGCCAGCACCTGGTCTCCCACGGCGAGTTGGTCGGAGTCGCCCAGCACGATGACGGGCAGCTTGTCGAGTTCGATCTTCAGGATCGCCAGGTCGGTTTCGGGGTCGGTACCGATCACCTTTGCGCGTGTGCGGCGGCTGTCGGAGAGCGTGATGTCGATCTCGTCCGCGCCCTCGACCACATGGTTGTTGGTGAGGATGTAGCCGTCCGGGCTGATGATGACGCCGCTGCCCAGCCCGGTTTGCGGCTCGTTGCCCTGGTCACCAAAGAAGAACTGGAACCACGGGTCGTTGCTGCGCGGATCGCGCACCGGTGCCTTGCTGGTATTGATGCTGACCACGGCGGGCGAGGCCTTGCGCGCCGCCGTGCTGAGGCTGCCGGGTGCCGGTACCCCGGGGTTGGACGGCGGGGCCTCGATCAGCGAAATGCCAGCGGTGGAGCGGACCGCCCCGCGGCGTATCCAGTCAGGCTGGAGCGTGGCCACAACAAAATAGGCCGCGACCAGCACCGTCACGGTTTGCGAAAACAGCAGCCAGATGCGTTTCATGGAGATGAGCGAAAAGACGTCAGCCGCTATTGTGGCGCAAGCGCCAGGGTGCCGTCCGCAGGACAATAGCCGCATGAGCATTTCCCGAGATACCCTGCTGCAGGCCCTGGACGCGCTGCTGCAACCCGAACGCTTCAAGGACTACGGGCCCAACGGCCTGCAGGTCGAGGGCAGAGGCGAGATTCGCCGCATCGTCAGCGGCGTGACGGCCAGCCAGGCGCTGATCGACGCGGCCATCGCCGAGCGGGCCGACGCCATCTTCGTGCACCACGGCCTTTTCTGGCGTGGGCAGGACGGCCGCGTGACCGGCTGGATGAAGCGGCGCCTGCAGGCGCTGCTGGCGCACGACATCAACCTGTTTGCCTACCACCTGCCGCTGGATGCGCACCCCGCGCTCGGCAACAACGCCTGCCTGGGCCAGGCACTGGGTTGGGCGGCTGACGCGCGTTTTGGCGAGCAGGACCTGGGCTGTGTGGCCAGCGTGCGCTACGACCATGCCCAGGCGCTGGCCCGCCATGTGGAACAAGTGCTGGGGCGGCCCGCCACGCTGGTGCAGCCCGAGGGTCAACGCCGCATCCAACGCGTGGCCTGGTGCAGCGGCGGTGCCCAGGCGTACTTTGAAGCGGCCATTGCGGCCGGGGCCGATGCCTTTGTGACCGGTGAAATCTCCGAACCCCAGGCACACCTGGCGCGTGAAACGGGCGTGGCCTTCATCGCTGCGGGCCACCATGCCACCGAGCGCTACGGTGCGCCCGCTGTGGCGGCCCACGTGGCCGCAGCCCACGGGCTGGAGCACCGGTTCATCGAAATCGACAACCCTGCATGACAAAATTGCTATTAATATTATAGCTGTTAGCGCTTATTTCATAAGCGCTAGAGGCCAATATTTTATAAATCATGACCACCTTGCTGCGCCCATTGGCTATCACCCAGGGAGACCCGGCCGGTATCGGTCCGGAAATCATTGCCAAGGCCTTCCGTGATGCGCCGGACGACCTGCAGGGCTGCTTTGCCGTGGGCGACCTCGCCACGCTGCGGCACGCGGCGCAGTGCATCGAGCGGCCCGGCGAACCGCAGCTGCCGGTGGCCGTGATCGCCTCGCCCGCCGAGGCGCACGCGGTGCCGCCGCGCTGCATGCCGGTGCTGCAGCTGCCCGGCCTGCCGGGGGGCGTGCCGTTCGGAGCCATTTCCGCCGAGGCCGGGCGTGCGGCAGCGCAGTGTGTGGTGTGGGCGGCGCGTGCGGCGTTGCGCGGAGAGGTTGCGGGGCTGGTCACCGCGCCGCTGCACAAGGAGTCGCTGCACGCCGCAGGGGTGGACTATCCGGGCCACACCGAGTTGCTGCAGGCCGAGGCCGCCGCCCACCAGGGGGTCGCCCTGCAGGACATGCCGGTGCGCATGATGCTGGCCAGCGACGAACTGCGCACGGTGCTGGTCAGCATCCATGTCTCGCTGCGCGACGCACTGGCGGCCGTCACCCACGACAACGTGCTGCAAACGCTGCACATCACGCACGCCGCACTGCAGCGCAGCCTGGGGCGGGTGCCGCACATTGCGGTGGCAGGGCTCAATCCGCACGCGGGGGAGGGCGGTTTGTTCGGCCGTGAGGAGATCGAAGCGATCGCCCCCGCCATCGCCGCCGCCCGCGCGCAGGGGCTCCATGTCACCGGCCCGCTGGCGCCCGACACCGTGTTCATGCGCGCGCGCCACACGCCTGCGCATCCGGGGGAGTTCGATGTGGTGCTCGCCATGTACCACGACCAAGGGCTCATCCCGGTCAAATACCTGGGGGTGGACAAGGGCGTGAACGTGACCCTGGGCCTGCCGCTGGTGCGTACCAGCCCGGACCACGGCACCGCCTTCGACATTGCAGGCCAGGGCGTCGCCGACGCTTCCAGCCTTATCGAGGCGGTGCGCATGGCGCGCAAACTATCCCAATGAAAATGGCTTTTGGCGCTTATTAATAAAGCGCGAGCAGCTATGAAAAGCAGAGCGTTCTGGAGAAGCGGAACGCTTTACCCGTCAGGACGTTACCGCTTCAGGCTGTCACGAATTTCGCGCAGCAGCACGATGTCTTCCGGCGTCGGCGGTGCTGCGGCTGGTGCTTCGGGTTCTGCGGGGGCCTCGCGCTTGAGCCGGTTGATCTGCTTGATCATCATGAAAATGATGAACGCGAGAATGAAGAAGTTCACTGCCACGGTAATGAAATTGCCGTAGGCAAACACAGGCACGCCAGCCTTCTTGAGCGCGTCGAGCGTCATGGCCGTGCCCTCGGGGACACTGCCCAGCGTGACAAAGAGGTTGGAAAAGTCGAGCTTGCCAAATACCATGCCGACCACCGGCATGATCAGATCCGAGACGACCGAATCAACGATCTTGCCGAACGCGCCGCCAATGATCACACCGACGGCCAGGTCAATGACGTTGCCCTTGACGGCGAATTCACGAAATTCCTGCATCATTCCCATGGACTACCTCCGGTCAGTTTTGAAAAGACGCACAGTATCGGCCAATTTTCCGAATCAATCGGGTTCGACCCATGTCAAGGTGACGCCAGATAGTAAAGAGAGGCGGTTTTCACTCCGCTACAATTTACGGTTGACTCCCAACCCTAGCGATGATCATCGAGGACCCCCATGAGTGACACTCCAATCGACTCCAGCAAACGGACGTGGCTGATCGCGACCGGCTGCGCGGGCGCAGTGGGCGGCGTGGCAACCGCCGTTCCTTTCGTGAGTACTTTCCAGCCATCGGAAAAGGCCAAGGCCGCCGGAGCTGCAGTCGAGGTGGATATTTCCGAGCTCAAGCCCGGTGAGCGTGTCACCGTCGAGTGGCGCGGCAAACCCGTCTGGATCATCCGGCGCACCCCGGAGCAACTGGCTGAGCTGCCCAAACTCGATCCGCAACTGGCCGACCCCGAGTCCAAGCGCAAGCCCGACGAATTCACGCCCGAATACGCCCGCAACGGCCACCGCTCCATCAAGCCCGAAATCCTCGTGGCCGTGGGCATCTGCCCGCACCTGGGCTGCTCGCCCACTGAGAAATACGTCCCCGGTCCCCAGCCCTCGCTGCCCGACGACTGGAAGGGCGGCTTCCTGTGCCCCTGCCACGGTTCCACTTTCGACCTGGCCGGCCGCGTCTACAAGAACAAACCGTCGCCCGACAATCTTGAGGTGCCTCCGCACGTCTACCTGTCCGACACACGCCTGCTTATCGGCGAAGACAAGAAAGCCTGAAGGACCGCACCATGGCTGAATTCAAGGAAATCTCTCCCAACGCATCGGCGGGCGCCAAGCTCACCAACTGGTTTGAAAACCGGTTCCCGACCATGTTCGACGCCTACCGCGTCCACATGTCCGAGTACTACGCGCCCAAGAACTTCAACGTCTGGTACATCTTCGGTTCGCTGGCACTGCTGGTGCTGGTGATCCAGATCGTTACCGGCATTTTCCTCGTGATGCACTACAAGCCCGACGCCGCCAAGGCCTTCGAGTCGGTCGAGTACATCATGCGCGACGTGCCCTGGGGCTGGCTGATCCGCTACATGCACTCCACCGGTGCGTCGGCGTTCTTCATCGTTGTCTACCTGCACATGTTCCGCGGCCTGCTCTACGGCAGCTACCGCAAGCCGCGCGAGCTGGTCTGGATCTTCGGTTGCGCCATCTTCCTGGCGCTGATGGCCGAAGCCTTCATGGGCTACCTGCTGCCCTGGGGCCAGATGTCGTACTGGGGCGCCCAGGTGATCGTGAACCTGTTTGC
>Ga0073899_10004541_pt1 | contig 12142 bp, 7 predicted proteins | sample KloWWTmetaKNB5Ph_FD_88975 | JGI IMG/M metagenome (GOLD analysis project Ga0073899, IMG submission 88975) | Active sludge microbial communities from Klosterneuburg, Austria, studying microevolution and ecology of nitrifiers - Klosterneuburg... | ecosystem: Engineered > WWTP > Aerobic digester >... | reverse complement strand
TCGGTGCGCGACGCCTCGGCCGACGTCGCCGGGGTGTTCACCGACGGCCGCGACGGCTTCGCCGACCTCGCCAAGCGCGCGGTCGCGCGGCGGCGCTAGCCCCCAACTCCAACCCGGCGCCCGCTCCGGCTCCGGCTCCGGGCTCCTCAATACGGCTCGAAGCGCTGCTTCGACAGCCGGCGCGCGTTGAGCGCGGTCAGCTCGGCGGCGGTGAACGCGTCGGCGCCGCCGGCCGGCAGGTGGGCGCGGACGAAGCCGATGACCTCCTTGCGCACCGCCTCGCCGGCGGCCTGCTCCTCGGCGGTGCCGTCCTCGGCGGCGTCGTCCCACAGCTCGAAGATCGCGGCCCGGCGCGCGGCGGCGTCGAGCTCGGCGCGGGCCCAGGCGCGGGCCAGGTGCTTGCGCACGGTGCGCGCCGCGGCGGCCAGCTCGCGCGTGCGGTCGGCGGCCTTGAGCTCGAGCCGCTCGGCGCGGGTCTTCTCCAGCCACGCCCGCTTGGCGTCGGCGTAGGGGTCGAGTCCGCCCTGGCGCATCACGAAGTCGGTGATGTCGCCGGTGGCGCCGACCAGCGGCACGATCACCTCGTCGATGTCCTCGTCCTCGGGGCGCTCGGGGCCGGGCATCGCGATCGGATCGGGATCCGCCGGATCGCGCTTGGCCTCGCGCACGTCCTTCCACGGATCGTTGGCCCAGCCCTCGAGCTTCTTGCCGATGGTGCGCGGCAGCTTGGGCACGACGTCGAGCAGCGGCAGGTGGAACTCGACCGACGGCCGATCGTGAAACGTCACGTCGCCGTTGCGGCCGACGGTGACGGTGAAGCCGGGCTGTTCCGAGCGGTAGGTGCCGCCGCCGGCGGGGTGCAGCTCGCCGGACGGCTTGATCGCCGGCGGTGGCGGCGCGCCGCCGCCGAGGTTGGCGCGCTCGGCGACCGCGCGCGGCGACAGATCGATCGCCGGCGGCCGGCGCATGTCGAAGATGCTGGTGCCCGGCGGGCCGTCACCGCCGGGGCCGCCCACGGGGGCCTCACCGCCACCGGCGGTGGCGGGCGCCAGCTCGCCGCCCGCGGCCGGCGTGGCGCCCGCCGGGGTGGTCGCGATCGCCGCGCCGCGCGGCGGCGGCGCGGCCGGGACCCGCGGCGGTGGCGGGGCGGTCGGTGGCGGGGCGGTCGGCGGTGGTGGCGGGGCCGCCGCGGCGGGCCCGGTCGGGGCCGGCAGCGCGATCAGCGCGACGTCGATCGGCGCCGGCGGCGGCCGATCCAGCACCGTCACCGTCGTCGGCAGGACGCGGGGCGGCGGCGGCGGTGGCGGCGAGTCGATCGACGCCAGCACCGCCATCAGGCCGACGTGGGCCACGGCCGAAGCGACCACGGCGAGGGTCCCGAACCGCACCCCGGTAGGACCGGCAACCGGCCGGGATCGTTGCCCGGGAGCGTCGCCCGACGGATCGCTCGGTGACCCGGGCGACACCCGCGACCTGGTGGCTGACAGTTGCGGGTGCATGGAGCGAGGACTGGCCATGGCCCCCGGCGGGGCCGAACCGATCGAGGGGACCCCATGAGCCTACCGCTTGCCGGTGTGCTGTCGCGCCTGTTTCGCCGTGGCCCCGACGCGCTCTTGCGCGCCGCCGCCGCCGGCGATCGAGACGCGCTCGGCCGGTTGTACGACGACCACGTCGATGGCCTGTACGCGTTCGTGTTCTACCGGGCCGGCAAGGACGCCAGCCTGGCCGAGGACATCGTCCAGGAGACCTTCGCCGCCGCGCTGGGCCGGGTCGACGACTACGATCCGGCCCGCGGCTCGATCGGCGCCTGGCTGACGACGCTGTCGCGCAACGTGATCCGCGATCACCTGCGCCACCACCGCCGCGCCGACGAGGTCGCCGATCGCTGGGATCGGATCGACGCGTCGCTGGCGCAGATCTACGACGCGCTGGCGCGCACGCCGCTGCCGGGCGACGTGCTGGCCCGCGCCGAGACCCGCGACCTGGTCAACATGACCATCGCGCACCTGCCCGAGCAGTACCGCACGGCGCTGGCGCGCAAGTACGTCGACGGCCAGAGCCTCGAGGATCTGGCCGCCGATCTGGGCGTGTCGGTCGACGCGGCCAAGTCGCTGCTCGCCCGGGCCCGCCGCGCCTTCAAGGAAACCTTCTCCACCCTGGGCCACGCGCTCAGCGAGGTGCAGCCATGACCACCGACCGCGATCGCGACGACGACGTGCTCGAGCAGAACCTGACCACGCTCCTGGCCGGCTCGGATCCCGCGGCGCCCAGCCCGGCGGCCCGGGGCCGGATGCGCGCGCGACTGGTGGCGCGCCACGGCAAGGACGCGCCCCGACGATCGCCGGTGGCGATCGCCGGCTGGGGGCTGGTGGCGGCGGCGGCCGGCGCGATGGTGGTGGCCAACCTCGGCGGCGGGGGCGGTCGCCCCGGCGGCGCGCCGCCGGGGCCACCCGACGCGTCCAAGGCCACCGACACGATCGCGCTCGCCGACGGCACCACCGCCGAGCTGGGCGCCGGCGGCAAGCTCACCGAGCTGGGGCCGCGCAAGGTCCGGGTCGAGGGCGCGGTGCTGCTCGACGTCGCGCCCGGCGCGGGCCGGTTCCAGGTGGTCACCGGCGCCGGCGAGCTGTCGGTGCTGGGCACCCGGTTCCTGGTCGAGGCCGTCGGCGAGACCACGACGACGTCGGTGCTGCGCGGCGTGGTCGCGCTGCGCTCGGGCGGGCACGAGGCGGTGCTGCACGCCGGCGAGCAGGGCGTCATGCAGCAGGGCGTGCGCCCGACCCGCGGCCCGGCGCCGCGGCTGTCGCACCTGGTGAGCTGGGTGGCCGAGCGCCGCCGGCGCGACGAGCGTCCGGCCGCCGGACCGATGCGCTCGGGGGCGCTGGTCGCGCGCGACCCGCAGTGGCAGGAGCGCGAGTTCCCGCTGCCGATGGCGGCGCTGACCATCGACGTCCAGCTCGAGAACCAGATCGCGCGGGTCGCGCTCGATCAGACCTTCCACAACCCGCAGGACCAGACCCTCGAGGGCGTCTACAAGTTCGCGCTGCCGCCGGGCGCGGCGGTGTCGCGGCTGGCGATGTACGTCGATGGCCGGCTCACCGAGTCGGCGGTGGTCGAGCGGATGGCGGCGCGCCGCATCTACGAGGACGTCGTCTACCAGCGGCGCGATCCGGCGCTGCTCGAGCAGATGGGCGCCGGCAAGGTGTCGATGCGGATCTTCCCGCTGCCGCCGCACCAGGACAAGCGCGTGGTGCTGGCCTACACCCAGCCGCTGGCCCGCACCTACGACGATCTGACGCTGACCGTGCCGCTGCCCGACCTCGATCAGCCGGTGGGCGAGGTCGGCATGCAGGTCAAGGTGGTGGGCTGCGCCGCGTGCGAGATCACGTCGCCCAGCCACGCGGTGGCGGTGCGGCCGGTCGGCGCCGACGCGGTGGTCAGCTACCGCGCGCAGCAGGCGCTGCTCGGCGACTCGCTGGTCCTGCGGGTGCGCCAGCCGGCGCCGGCGGTGGCGGTGGCGCGGACGATCGCCGACGCCCAGCGCTACCTGCTGCTGCGGGTGCGGCCCGAGCTGCCGGCGGCCGAGGTCGCCGATCGCCCGAAGCGGTGGGTCATCCTCGACGACACCAGCGCGTCGCGCGGCCCGACCGAGCTGCGCGCCCAGGCCGAGCTGATCGATCACCTGGTCGACGACATCGACGAGCAGGATCAGGTGATGGTGGTGGCGTTCGACGCGACCCACCGCCGCTACGGCACCTGGCAGGACGCGATGGCGATCGATCGCGACGCGCTGCGCGCGTTCCTCACCAAGGACGCCGGCCTCGGCGAGACCGACCTCGGCCAGGCGCTGGCCGGCGCGGCGCAGCTGCTCGACGGCCAGCCGGGCTACGTGGTCTACGTCGGCGACGGCACCGCCACCGGCGAGCGGCGCACGATCGACGAGCTGCGCGACGCGATCGCCGGCAAGGCCACGTTCATCGGCCTGGGCGTCGGCGATGGCGCCGACCTGACGACCCTGACGGCGCTGGCCGACGCCACCGGCGGCGTGGCCACGGCGATCGACCTCGGCGACGACCTGGCGTGGCGCGCGCTCGATCTGGTGGCCGCGCTGTACACCGCGCGGATCACCGGGCTGACCGCCAGCCTCGACGGCCCCGGCCCCGAGGTCAGCGTGCTGCTCCGCAGCCACCAGGTGGCGGCCGGCGAGGACATCGAGCTGGTGGTCCAGGCGCCGGCCCGGGACGACGTGCGCGCGGTGACGCTGCGCGGCCAGCTCGGGGGCCAGCCGTGGTCGCAGACCGTCGACCTGACCCGCGCCGCCGTGGCGCCCGGCGACGGCGGCTACCTGCCGCGGCTGTGGGCCCAGCGCCGCCTCGAGGCGCTGATGACCGCCGGCGATCGCGCGCTGGCGCCGTGCGCCACCGCGCCGTGCCCGACCGACGAGGCGCGCGCGATCGCGGCCTACCACGCGCGCAAGGCCGAGATGGTCGCGCTGGGCACCGCGCACTTCCTCTTGTCGCAGCACACCTCGCTGATCGTGCTCGAGAGCGACGCGATGTACGCGCAGTACGGCGTGCGCAAGGGCAGCGGCGAGACCTGGGCGCCGTACGCGCTGCCGGCGACGGTGCCGGTCGCCGCGACCCCGACCGTGATCGCCGCGGCGCCGCTGTGGCGGCAGCCGCTGGCGTGGCGCTACCCGAGCGGCGACGGGCTCGACGCGCAGGCCGAGCTCGGCGGTGGCGTCGGGTTCGGCACGATGGGGACGATCGGCCACGGCGCCGGCTCGGGCTACGGCTTCGGCGGCGTCGGCAACGGCCGGGGCGGCGGCGGCGTGGTCGCGACCCGCGCCACCGCCGAAGCCAAGCTGAGCAAGAAGGACGACGCCGCCGGCGAGGACGCGCTCGACGATGGCGTGGACTTCTACAAGGGCACGGCGTCGCCCGACCCGGCGCCGCCGGCCGACGCCGATCGCGCCGCCGCCGAGCCGGCGGCCAGCGCCGCGATGGATCGCGCGGGCGACGGGCACGCCGCGGCGACCGGGGCGATCGCGGCCGACGCGCCGCCGGCGCCGCCGGCGGTGGTCACCGCGACCCCGATGCCCGACCGCGAGGAGAGCCGCGGCAAGACCGACGCGCCGCTCGGGGCGCGCGGGCGGCGCATGGGGCCGGCCCAGCCGATCGATCAGACGCTCGAGCTGGCGGCGCAGGTCGGGCAGGCGCAGCAGGCGATCGCCTGGGGCCGGCTGCCGGCGGGTCCGCGGCTGGTCCCGATCGCGCTGCAGTACAGCGGCGACTGGCGGCTCGACGATCTGACCCGGTGGCTGCCGGGCCTGGCGCGGACCGCCGTCGACGACGCGCTGGCGGCGCTGGCGGCCGACGGCGGCAGCGGGCGCGGGGCGATCACCGACGACGCGGCCCGGGTGCTGACCGCGGCGCGCGCGGCGCGCGGCGCCGGGCGGTGGACCGCGAGCGACGGCGCGACGATCGCCGTCGACGCCGGCGGGCGGTTCGCGATCCACCGCGCCCTCGACGCCGGCGTCATCGAGGACGTCACCTACGACGGCGCGACGCTGGCGGTGCGCTACCCCGGCCTCGACGTCGGCGCCGATCGCGCGATCGGCGACCGCGAGCCGGCGCTGCTGGCGACCGCGCTGCCGCTGGTGGCGCCGCGGCCCGAGCACCTGGCCCGCTTCTACCGCGTGGCCAAGGTCGGGGATCGCCAGCTCACGCTGACGCCGGTCGCCGGCGGCGTGGTGCGACGCCTGACGCTCGACGCCGACGGCGTGGTCGCCGAGCTCGCCGAGCTGCGCGGCGCCGACGCGCGGGTCCGCCAGCGCGCGGTGCGGGCCGGCGACGGCTGGGCGGTCACGATCGACAGCGTGACCACGACCTGGCGGTTCCAGCCCGACGCTGGCGTGCAGATCGCGCCGGCGGCGCTGGCCGCGGTGGCGCTCGAGCTGCCGCTCGACAACCTGCCGCTGGCCGCGCAGCGCGCCGCGGCGGCCGCCGCCGGCTCGCAGGCCTGGCGCCACCTCCAGCACCAGCTGGCGGCGTCGGCGCTGGCGGTCGGCGATCTGCTGCAGGTGGCCGCGGTGGCGCGCGCGTTGGCGACCGCCGGCGCGCTGGCGCCCGGCGAGCTGGCGCTGATCAGCGGCGGCGCGCGCTGGCTCGACGACCGCACGCTGGCGACGCTGATCGGCGGCCAGGCGGGCGCGGTGGTCGATCACCTGCGGGGCGCCGCGCTCACCGACCGGCGGGCCAAGGTCGACGCCGCGCTGGCGGCGCGGCTCGCCGCCGAGCCCGGGCTGATCGGCGCGCTGGCGCATCACCGCCAGGCGCTGACCGCGATCGAGCGCGGCGACCGCAAGGCCAGCGTCGCGGCGTTCCGCGCGCTGGCCGATCGCGGCGCGGGCGGCCCGCTGCCGGTGATCGCCGGCCTGCGCCTGGCTCAGACCTTGGCCTGGCAGGACCCGACGGTGGTCGGGCTGCTCGAGCCGATCGCGACCGGCCCGTACCGCAACCTGATCCGCCAGGAGGCCGCGTACTTCGCCGGCTACGGCGGCCGCGCCGGCACCGCCGCCGAGCGGTGGATCGCGCTGATGACCGACGTCGACCTCGCGGCCGAACCGCCGACGATCGACTCCGCCGCCTACGCCGCGATCACCGGCAGCGCGCGCGGCGCGCTCGGCTGGACCCAGGCGATGACGGCGTGGCGGCAGCGGGCGCTGGCCAGCGATCGCCTCGATCACGTGCTGGCGTTCGTGCGCGCGGCGACGCTGGCGCCCGGCGAGGATCTCGACCTCGGGCTCGACCGCGCGCTGGCGCTGGCCGGCGACGACGACGCGACGCTGGCCCGCCTGTACGTGCTGGCCGCCAACAGCGGCCGCGCCGCCAAGGCGCAGGCGCTGCTCGACGCCGCGCTGGCCCGCCACCCCGATCGCCCGGCGCTGTTGCGGCTGGCCTCGCGCCGCGCCGCCGACCTGGGCGATCCGGTCCACGCTGCCGCGCTGCTCGATCGGGCGATGGCCGGCGAGGCCGACCAGCCAGTGGCGCTGGCCGCGCTGCGCGGCGACTACACCCAGCTGATCGCGTTCCACGGCCAGGTGGCGCGCGCGACCACTGGCGCCGCGCGCGACGCCGCGATCGCCGCGGCGCTCGACGCCGGCCGCGATTGGCGCGCGATGGATCCCGACAACGCCGGGCGCGAGCGCCTGCTGGCCGAGCTGTTGCTCGCGGTCGGCCAGGACGACGAGGCGTGGCGCTACCTGTCGTCGCCGATCGACCGCGCGCCGCGCGAGGGCGCGTCGTTCCAGGGCGCGGCCGAGGTGCTCGAGCGCGCGGGCAAGCTGGAGCCGGCGCTGGGGCTGTGGCGCCGGGCGTTCGCCATCGACGCCACCAACCCGACGTGGCTGCAGCGCCAGGCCACCACCGAGCTCGCGCTCGGGCGCAAGGACGCCGCCCGCGCCACCGTGCAGAAGATCCTCGACCGGTCGTGGCACGCGCGCTGGGACGGCGTGCGGTGGTGGGCCGAGAACGCGAAGCGCACGATGTGATCGCGCGCGCGGACCGCTACGGCGTCCAGGTCACGACCAGGCCGCCGACGTCGTACCGGGCGCCGGGGCGGGCCTGGGGCGCGACCCGCAGCGTGACGTCGTAGGCGCCGGCCGGCAGCGCGGCGCCGTCCTGGGCCACGCCGGTCCAGCGGAAGCTGCGGCCGATCGGCGCCAGGTCGCTGGCGATCGACGCGGTCACCAGCAGGAAGCGCGGCGCGGTCGCGCCCACCGGCGTCGCCGCCAGCTCGACGCCGATCGGCCGGCCGACGGTCGCCGTGACGTCCACGTCGCGGTCGAGGTCGGCGCCGGTGAACGTCAGCGCCGCGGCGTCGAACTCGACGCCCTGCATGACGACGATCGCGCTGGCGCTGGCGGTGGCCAGCGCGCGACCGCCGGCGGTGGCCTCGGCGCGCAGCCGGTAGGTGCCGGCCCGCGGGGCCGGGCTGGGCAGCGCCCAGGTGGTCGCGCCCGCGGCCGCGTCGATCGTCGCCACCGCCACCACCGGATCGCCGGCGCGATCGGGCGCGAGCGTGAACGCCAGCGCGACCTCGCCGTCGACGTCCGCGGTCCAGGCGATCGCCAGCGCCTCGCCGGGCACCGGCACCAGCTCGACGGCGCCGCTGGGCGCGGTGACCCGCAGGTCGCGGATCGCCGGCGCCGGATCGGCGCACGCGGCGAGCAGCCCGAGCCCCAGCGCCGCGCGCCGCGCTTGCATCGGCCGATCCTATCCACGAACGCGGCCGCGCGGAACACCCGCGGCGCCGCCGACGTTAGTATGCGCAGATGGATCCTTCGGCTCCGGGCCCCGAGCCTGGCACCCCGGCCGCGCCCGCGCCGCCGTCGCGCTCGGGGCGCAACGCGATCGCCGCGCTCCTCGAGGAGGTGCCGGCCAAGAGCTTCCTCAAGTTCCTCAAGATCTCGGCCAAGCGCGCGTTCCGGCTGCGCATCGATCCGGCCGAGGTGCTGCCGGCCGAGCGCTACGAGCTGGCCCACGCCAGCCCGCCGATCGTCGAGCCCAACCTGCAGGCGTTCCTGGCGTGGCGGCGCTCGGTGCTGTTCCTGGTGGCCTGCGCGCTGATCCCGCTGACCATCATCGGCCTGTGGAACGGCCTGACCGGCAAGCTGCCCGATCCGATCCGCTTCGTGAAGGTCGCGCCGGCGGTGGCCGAGGCGCTGTTCCTGGTCATCGCCTGGGTGCAGCTCAAGAACTGGGCGCACTGGCGCCGGCAGCGGCGGTGGCTGTTCTGGGGCTGGCTCTTGTTCTTGATCACGCCGTTCATCGTGTTCGTCTACCCGCTGCGGACGATCGTCGACGAGCTGCCCCGGACCAAGGCCGGGCTGCTGGCGCAGAAGGACATGCTGCTGGCGATGGGCGTCGACGGCGTCAAGCAGCGGATCCTGATGCCGTTCGTGTTCGCGATGATCGCGATGCTGCAGCTCGCGCCCAAGGCGATCTCGCTGATGCCGGGGCTGGTGCGCGCGTCGATGGTGGTGAAGCTGCTGTTCCCGGGCAGCTCGGCGCCGGGCTGGCTGATCGCGATGGCCGCGCCGATGTACGCGCTGCTGGCCTACGTCATCCTGATCATCCCCTACCAGTTCACCGGCGACGGCCGGTTCATCACCGGGGTGCTGCTGGTGGTGGTGGGGCAGGGGGTGCTGGCCCGCGCGGGGTTCCGGCTGGCCCGGCCGATGTCCGAGGAGGAGGCGCTCAAGGCGATCAAGGTCGCCCGCAAGATCTACCTCGTGACGATGCTGGTGTCGGCGGTGATGATCGTCGCCGCGCTGTACGGCCTGGTCACCCAGCTGCGCCTGCGCATCTCCGACGTCGTGCTGACCGTGCTGAAGTTCGAGTCGAACGTGCTGATGCTGACCCTGATCGGCGCCGACCTGGTCGTCACCAACCTCGACCGCGCGCGCACGTACACCGCGGGCGTCGACCACGTCGAGGAGGCCGCCGAGCAGAAGATCGCGGCGTTCGTCGGCCTCGACGCGCCGCCCGGCCCGCCGCCGGCGTAGGTCACGGCGCGGCGGGCTCCGCGGGCTCGGCCGGCTCGGCCGGCTCGGCGCCCTCGGGCGGCACCTCGGTCGGCACGGCGCCCTCGGGCGGCCCGTCCGGCGCCGGGGGCGCCGGCGGGGGCAGCAGCTTCCAGTCGATGGTGCCGAGCTGGTTCTTGATCGTCACCTCGATCGTCAGCGGCGGCTCCGCCTGGGCGGTGCAGGTGAAGGTGCCGGGCACCGACGGGCGCACCGCCGCGCCGCAGCTCACCGCGGTCGCGGTGATGCCGTTCTCCTTGAGGTTGGCGGCGATCGCGGCCTCGACCTTGGCGCCGACCACGACGCCCTCGACGACCTCGAACGAGACGTTGCCGGCGTCGTCCTTCTGCGTGACCCGCACCTTGGCCGGGACGCCGCCGACGTCCGCCGTGCAATCGAACGTCGCGCCCTGCTTGATCTTGATGCCGGTCGGGCAGGTGACCTTGGCGTCGATGCCGCCCGCGGCCTTGAGCATCTCGGCGATCGCGCCCTCGGCCTTCTTGGTGTCGATGGACTTGCCACCGCACGAGGCCTGGAACGAGCAGCCGCCGATCACGATCGGCAGCACGAGGTGGGCGAGGCCGAAGCGACGGCGGGCGGGCGGGTTCGACGGACGTTGGCGCATGGCCCATCGTATCGACGATCGGCGGCCGACCGGCGCGCCCGGCCCGGTGTTTGCCGTTGACAGCGTCGCGCGGCTTCTGCAAGGTGCAGATCTCGATGCGCGCGGGTGCGCGCGTCGGCGCGCGCCGGGGGAGGTCGGGAAGGGACCACGCGAGTCGGTCCGGTGCGCCGCTCGTCGCGACTCGCCAGGGACCGTGTCATGGAACGCAAGCTCGTCTCGATCCAGCGGATCGAATCGCTCGAACCCATCGTCGGCGCCGACCAGATCGTCAAGGCCCGGGTCATGGGCTGGGACGTCGTCGTCAAGAAGGCCGAGTTCGCCGTCGGCGACCCGTGCGTCTTCTTCGAGATCGACAGCGTCTTGCCCGACGGCGCGCCGTGGGCCGAGTTCATGCGCCCGCGCGGCTTCCGGGTGAAGACCGCCCGGCTGCGCGGGGTGCTGTCGCAGGGGCTGGCGCTGCCGGTCGCGATCCTGCCGGCCGACCAGGCGCTGCCGGCGGCCGACGTCGACCTGCGCGACGTGCTCGGCGTGACCAAGTACGAGCCCGAGCTGCCCGACAGCCGCGAGGTCGCCGGGCCGTTCCCCGGCGCGGTGCCCAAGACCGACGAGATCCGCCTGCAGTCGGCGCTCGCCGTGCTCGACGAGCTGCGCGGCCAGCCGTTCTACGTGACCACCAAGTGCGACGGCACCTCGGCCACGTACTACCGCGCACCCGACGGCGCGTTCACGGCGTGCTCGCGCAACTGGGCGCTGGCGCCTGGCCCCAACCCGGTGTGGCGGGCGGCCGAGCGCCACACCCTCGCCGACGCGCTGCCGCCGGGGTTCGCGATCCAGGGCGAGCTGTGCGGCCCCGGCATCCAGCGCAACCGGCTGGGGCTGGCCGAGCTGACGCTGTTCCTGTTCAGCGTCCACGACGTGCGCGCCGGTCGCCGGCTCGATCACGCCGAGCTGGTGGCGTTCGCCGCCGCGCACGGCCTGGCGACGGTGCCGATCGAGGAGGTCGTCACCGGCGAAGCCGCCGCCAGCTACCCGCACACGCTCGCGCACTGGCTCGAGCGCGCGCGCGGCCTGTACCCCGGCACCACCAACCGCAAGGAGGGCATCGTCGTCCGGCCGCTGACCGAGACGCTGTCGCCGACGCTCGGCGGCCGGCTGTCGTTCAAGGTCATCAACAACGACTTCCTGCTCAAGGACGAGGCCTGAACGGCTGCGGCGGTCACCGCAGTCGCGCGGCTAGCCGCCAGGCCGGCCGCGCAGCGGGCTGCGTCGATGCGTGCGTCGGCGCGGTGAGCGCTGACGCATGTCCGGGGCCGGACACCCGCGGCTGTCCGGGGATGGCCGGAGCGCCGGACAATCCGGACGAGATCCGGCCGTCTTGTCCGAGATTCGGACACGCGGGGCGAGGCGTCGCGGGGTTACGGCTGGCGCGCGGCTTGCTGAGGGGCTGGGCATGGTGGACAGGGCAGCGGGCGGACAGCAGGTGGGCGCGGGTGCGTCGGGCGCGGGGGCGGCGGCCGCGGGGACGGCGGCCGCGGCGGCGGGCGCGGACGACTGGCGCGTCGTCGACCGGACGTTGCGCGGGCTGGCGCGGCGGCGGGCGGCGCTCGACGTCGAGGAGGCCGCGTGGCTGCGGCGCGCGCGGGCGCTGGGCGTCCATCGCGAGCTCGGCTTCGCGTCGTTCTTCGAGTATGTCGAGCGCATCCTGGGCTACGCGCCGGGGCCGGCGCGCGAGCGACTGCGGGTGGCCGACGCGCTCGAGGGGCTGCCGAAGCTGCGAGCGGCGATGAGCGCGGGCGACGTCGCGTACAGCGCGGCCCGCGAGCTGACCCGGGTCGCGACCGTCGACACCGAGGCGGCGTGGCTGACGGCGGCGGCCAAGCACACCGTGCGGGAGATCGAGGAGATGGTCACCGGACGGCGGCGGGGCGACT
>Ga0073899_10004539_pt1 | contig 12147 bp, 12 predicted proteins | sample KloWWTmetaKNB5Ph_FD_88975 | JGI IMG/M metagenome (GOLD analysis project Ga0073899, IMG submission 88975) | Active sludge microbial communities from Klosterneuburg, Austria, studying microevolution and ecology of nitrifiers - Klosterneuburg... | ecosystem: Engineered > WWTP > Aerobic digester >... | reverse complement strand
GCATTTTACCCCCGACGAATTCCGTGAAATCATTCCGCCGGGCGCGGAGGCCGACCGGATGATCCGGTTCCTGCGGTTCGGCCATGCGGCCGACAGCGACCTTCTGATGCTGTACGAACGGTATGCGCCGGGCGCCGACACCGGCCCCGATGTCTACAGCCACGAGGGCGAGGAAGCCGGCCTCGTGATCACCGGCCAGATCGAACTGACCGTGGCGGGCGAAACTCGTTTGCTGAAAGAAGGCGATGCCTATCACTTTAACAGTCGTCTCGCGCATCGCTTCCGCAATCCCGGGTCGGGCGAATGCGTGATCGTCAGCGCCGCGACCCCGCCGACCTTCTGAAGATCAGGCGAGATAGGCGCGGAAAGCGTCCACCACTTCCTCGTAGACCGCCCGTTTGAACGGCACGATTGCGGTAATCATTTCGTCTACGGTCACCCATTTCCAGCGCGAGAATTCAGGATGCGCCGTGGCGATATTCACCTGATCGTCGCGCCCCAGATAACGGTAGAGGAACCATTTCTGCCGCTGGCCCCGGTATTTGCCGCCCCAAACCTTGCCCAGAAGCTCTGGTGGCAAGTCATACGTGACCCAATGGTGGGTCTTGCCGATAAAGTCGACCAGATCGGCGGTCACGCCGGTTTCTTCCCACAGTTCGCGCAGCGCGGCCTGACGGGGCTTTTCGCCCTCGTCTATGCCACCTTGAGGCATTTGCCAGGCGGGGCTGTCGCTGTCGCGGCGCTGACCGGCAAAGATCAGCCCGTCGGCGTTGATCAGCATGACACCCACGCAGGGGCGATAGGGAAGCGGCTCAGTGGGCATCTTATATCTTTCAAGGCACATGGGGCCGGTTGTCCGGCCCCATCGCAGGTCACTTGCTTTCCGAAACCACTGTCAGGCCTTTGATGATGTCGATGGCATAGGCCATCTGGTAATCGTCCTGACGGCGTTTGGCGGCTTCCTCGGCCTGTTTCTGTTCCTCTTCGAAGACCTTCTTTTCATCGTCGGTCATCGAATCGTTGGACAGCGCCCCGCGCAGGTCGGCTTCCGAACGGGTCTTGCGGGCCGTTGCTTCTTCCGGGGTCTCGGCTGGCGCATTGGGATCGACCGGCGGCGGCACGGGCTGTTCGACAACGATATCGGGCGAAATACCCAAGGACTGGATCGACCGGCCCGATGGCGTGTAATAGCGCGCCGTTGTCAGTCGCATGGCCGCGTCGCCCTTCAGCGGGATCACCGTCTGAACCGACCCCTTGCCGAAGCTCTTGGTGCCGACCACGATGGCGCGGTGATGATCTTGTAGCGCACCGGTGACGATTTCCGATGCCGAGGCCGAGCCACCGTTGATCAGCACGACAACGGGCTTGCCTTGCGCCAGATCGCCGGGTTCAGCGTTGAAGCGCTCGCTGTCCTCGGGCTTGCGGCCACGGGTCGAAACGATCTCGCCCTTTTCGAGGAAGGCGTCCGATACGGCAATCGCCTGGGTCAAAAGGCCACCGGGGTTGTTGCGCAGGTCAAGGACGAAACCGTTCACCTTGTCGATGCCGCCCAGTTCCTCGATGGATTTCTTGATACCTTCCTCAAGGCCGCTGTAGGTCTGGTCGCTGAAGGTTGTCACCCGCAAGATGACCGTGCCCTGATCCGTGCGCGCCTTCGTGGCGGCGATCTTGATCGTTTCGCGTACGATGGTCACATCGAACGGCTCGTCCGTGCCTTCGCGGGCAATCGTGATGATGATCTCCGATCCGACCGGGCCGCGCATCATGTTGACCGCTTCATCAAGGGTCAGCCCCATCAGGCTTTCGCCATTCACCTGGGTGATGAAGTCACCCGATTTGATCCCGGCTTCGGCGGCCGGTGTGCCGTCGATCGGCGACACGACCTTCACGAAACCTTCTTCTTGCGTGACTTCGATGCCCAGCCCGCCGAACTCGCCGCGGGTCTGTTCGCGCATGTCCGAATAGTCTTCGGGCGGCAGATAGCTCGAATGCGGATCGAGCGAGGTCAGCATGCCGTTGATCGCCGCCTGGATCAGCTCGCCCTCGTCGACCTGTTCGACATATTGCGCACGGATCCGTTCGAAAATGTCGCCGAACAGATCCAGCTGCTCATAGACCGAGGCAGGCTTTTCCGCCTCCTGCGCAACCAGAGGGCCTGCCACCTGCGTGGTCAGCACCACACCGGCAGCCGTGCCCAGAAGGGCGGAATAGATAAACTTCTTCATCGTCTACTTGTCCTTCGTTTCCACGAACCAGGGACCGGGGTCGATGGTCGCGCCATCCTGTCTCAGTTCGATATAAAGCGTTTCTGTTCCGCCTGCGCCACTGCCTTCTTCACTTGCCGCGCCGTTACCCGGCTGCTCATTGCCGCCCATCAGGCCCACGGGCGCCCCTGCGGCAAGCACGTCGCCGGTATTGCCAAAAACACTGCCCAGACCCGCCAGAACCAGAAGATAACCGCGCGCGGGTTCAAGTATCATCACATTTCCGTAGTCCAGAAGCGGACCACGATAGCGGATGGTCGCGGGCCAGGGCGTCGTGACCAGCGCAGCGGGGCGGGCGGCCACCAAAAGACCGGGCCGCGCGATCCCGGCGGCGTCGCCCTCGCCCGCCTTGCGCAGAAGCTGGCCGAAAACCGGCAAGGGCAATGCGCCCTGCGCTGCGGAGAAATCTTCAAGCGGGGCGCCGATGTCGGTTTCCATATCGCTGAGACCCGTGGCGAACGCATCGAGCGTATCGGCATTGTCGAGAAGCTGTTTCAACTCCTCAGGATCGTCCAGATAGCGCCGCGGCAGGTCGGTGCGGTCCTGAATGGCCTGCGCCAGAGTGGTCCGCGCGGTCTGCACAGCCTCCAGCCCGCGTTCCAGCATCGCGGCGGTTTCCTGCTGCAATTCCTTGATATTGCGCATTTCGGTCAGTTCGGCTTTCAGCTTGTCCGCCTCGCCCTGAAGGGCTGGCGCCACCGCCGACAGGATCATTTCGGACCGCGCAGTGCCCAGCGGGCCGGACGGATGCAGCAGCAACAGTGGCGCAGGCGCACGTTCCATCGTCGACATCACGCCCAGAAGCTGACCGATCTCCTCGCGCCGGGCCTCAAAACTGGCTGCAATCTCAGCCTCCCGCACCGCCGCACCGCGCAGGGCATCGCGCAGGGCCGCAAGCCCGGTTTCATAGGCGCGGATGGTCGCAGTCAGCGCCGCGATCCGGTCCTTGCCGCTTTCGGCGGCTTTCAGCGCGTCTATTGCCGTACGCAGGTCTGCCGCCGCCTGTTCGGCCGCCCGCGCCGCAGGGGCCTGCGCCGCCGCGGGCAGGGTAAACCCGGCCAGAATAAGCATAAGGGCCGCTGCCAGACCTCTCATGCGGTGCCCTGCTCGATCAGGCTCGTGCCGGTCATTTCTGGCGGAAGAGGTAGGCCCATCAGATCAAGGATCGTGGGGGCAAGATCCGCCAGCCGTCCGTTCCGCAACCGCGCGCCCGCCGGACCACCGACCAGCACCACCGGTACCGGATTGGTCGTGTGCGCTGTATGCGGCCCGCCCGTCACCGGGTCGATCATCAGTTCGGCATTGCCATGGTCGGCGGTCACGATCATCGCCCCACCCGCCGCCTTCAGCGCGGCCAGAACCCGCGTCAGCCCGCGGTCGACCGACTCGCACGCCGTGATGGCGGCGGGCAGGCTGCCGGTATGGCCCACCATGTCGGGGTTGGCGTAATTCACCACGATCAGATCATACCCGGCCCCGATCGCCTTCACGAACTGGTCGGTGACTTCGACCGACGACATCTCCGGTTGCAGATCATAGGTCGCCACCTTGGGCGACGGGGCCATATAGCGGTCTTCGCCGGTTTCCGGCACCTCGCGCCCGCCATTCAGGAAGAAGGTGACATGAGGGTATTTTTCCGTCTCGGCCAGCCGGAACTGCTTCAGGCCGTTGGCCGCGACCCATGCCCCCAGCGTGTTCACCACCGGACGCTTGGGATAGGCCGCCGCCATGAAGGCGTCATGGGTCTTTGAGTAGTCGACCAGCCCCAGAAGGGCCGCCCAATGCGGGCGGGGGCCACGCTCGAAGCCGCCAAAGGCATCCTCGCCCACCGCAAGCAGGATTTCACGCGCCCGGTCGGCACGGAAGTTCATGCAAAAGAAGCCGTCGCCATCGCGCGCACCGCGATAGGCGCCGATCGCCGTGGGCGCGATGAACTCGTCGGTTTCGCCGCGCCCGTAGGCTTCGGTCACCGCGCGTTCCGCATCATCGGCGCGTGGCCCCTCAGCCTTCACCATCGCGGCGTAAGCCCTCGCCACCCGTTCCCAGCGATTGTCGCGGTCCATCGCGTAAAACCGGCCGCTGACGGTCGCGACCTGCGCACCCTTGGGCAGACGGCGCACCAGATCGGCGATGAACCTGTCCGCCGACGATGGCGCCACATCGCGCCCGTCCGTCACCGCATGCAGCGCGACCGGCACGCCCCGGCTCGTGATCGCCTCTGCCGCGGCCAGCACATGTTCGATATGGCCATGCACCCCACCGTCTGAAATCACGCCCATCAGATGCGCGGTGCCGCCCGTGCCTTTCAGCGTCTGGGCAAAGGCTGTGATCGCTTCGTTGGAAAAGAAACTCCGGTCCTCGATCGCCAGATCAATCTGGCCCAGGTCCATCGCCACCACGCGACCCGCGCCGATATTGGTGTGACCCACTTCGGAATTGCCCATCTGGCCGCTCGGAAGGCCCACGTCCGGCCCATGGGTGATCAGCTGCGCCTTGGCGCGGGTTGCGACAATCCCGTCCCATGCGGGCGTGTCAGCCTGCGCGACCGCATTGCCCGTCACCTCAGCCCTGAGCCCCCAGCCATCTAGAATGCACAGAACGACGGGTTTCGGGCGGGTCATCAGCGGCTCCTTCGCGGGGGTCGGCCCCTTCTAAGCCGGGACGGGCCGGGCGGCAACTGCATGGTGAACGGTTGGCCAAACCGGCAAGCCCGCGCCTAGACCCGGTGATAGGGTGCGCCCGACAGGATCGAGGCCGCGCGATAAAGCTGTTCGCTCAACATCACGCGGACCAGCATATGCGTCCAGACCATGCGCCCGAAACTCAGCGACTGGTCGGCCCGGTCGCGCAGCGCGGGCAAGATCCCGTCCGCACCGCCGATCACAAAGGCCAGATCCTGCCGCCCGCCATCGCGCCAGCCCGCCAGATCGGCGGCGAACTCTGGCGAGGATTGCACCCGCCCCCGTTCATCCAGCGCGACGACCAGCGCGCCCGCCGGAATCGCGCGGGCCAGAAGGTCGGCTTCGGCGGCCATCCCGCCGCCCTTCTTGTCTTCAACCTCAACGATCTTGGCCGGGCCAAGGCCCAACGCCCGCCCGGTTCTGTCGAACCTTTGCAGATAGTCCGAAATCAACACATGCTCTGGCCCGGCCCGCAGCCGGCCCACCGCACAGATGGAAACTCGCATCCGCCCGCCCGGTTCAGGCCGACGATGCCGCGCTGTCCGCGCCCAGATGGCCGGAGGCGCCGGGCATCCACATTTTTTCCAGTTGATAGAAGTCGCGCACTTCCGGCCGGAAGACATGCACGATCACGTCTTGCGTGTCGATCAGCACCCAGTCGCCCTGTTCCTTGCCTTCGATCTTGGAACTGCGGCCGGTTTCTTCTTTCAGACGCTCGACCAGCTTTTCGGCGATGGCGCTAACTTGGCGCGACGACCGACCCGAAGCGATCACCATGAAATCAGCAACCGACGACCGCCCACGCAGGTCGATTGTGACCACGTTTTCGGCCTTGTCGTCATCGAGGGAGGCGAGAATGCGGGCAAGCAACGCTTCGCTTTGCCCATCGGAAGACCGCGCCGTCATCGGCACCGTCCGCGCAGCCGGGGGTTCGGCCGCTGTATGAAGACTGGACAGAACATTGTCCTCCTGTGTTGCACGCCGATCAAAGCCCCGGCGCCGGGCCTGCCCTCAAGGTAACATCTGAATTGCAAAAGCTCAATGAAGGAAGGTCCGGCGATGTGCTGGCATCGGCCGAAACGGCCCGTGCCGCTGCGTCGGCTGCCCAGCCATGCGTCTGGCGCATGGCATGTCTTCCGAATCGTCTCTGGAATTTATGCCGCAACGCAGCATCTTTAAGGCAGGGGAGGGCAAAGGAGTATGAAACATGAAACGTTATCTTGCCCGTCTGTTCCGCCGACCTGACCGCCGCGCGCTTGAACATGCCTATCTGAGCCAATCTGTCAGCCTTTACGATCTGGAGCGGCGTGAGCGCGAAGTGGAACGCGGTCTCTTTGCGGGCAGCTGACCCGCCATGACGATGATCGCCAGTGGCAGAGCGCCTGCTTCAAGGCCGCTCTGCCACATCTTGTGATGAATGCCTGATTGCCCAGCCCGGAAAATAGGCGTAAAAGCCCGGCCATGATGCGTTTCTTCGACATGGATGACCGCGCGCGCCTGCCTTGGCGCTTTTACGGGGCTACCGTGTCGATTCTTGCGCGTGCCTGATCGGCACCTGCGTCCGCTTCGCCATTCCTCCCTTTCCAAGCTGAGAGATAGCCATGACCGGCCCCAACGAATCTTGCGCTGCCAAATCCGGCCCGAAAACCCTCTATGACAAGATCTGGGATGCCCATGTCGCGCATGAAGATGCCGACGGCACCTGCCTTTTGTATATTGACCGCCACCTCGTGCATGAAGTGACCAGCCCCCAGGCTTTCGAAGGCCTGCGCTTGGCAGGGCGCAAGGTTCATGCGCCGGGCAAGACCATCGCGGTTCCCGACCATAACGTGCCCACGACCGAAGGTCGCGACAAGCATATCGACAACGAAGAATCCCGCATTCAGGTCGAGGCGCTCGACAAGAACGCCCGCGATTTCGGCATCAACTATTATCCCGTGTCCGACATCCGCCAGGGCATCGTCCACATCGTCGGCCCCGAGCAGGGCTGGACCCTGCCGGGCATGACGGTGGTCTGCGGCGACAGCCATACCGCCACCCACGGCGCGTTCGGCTCGCTGGCCCACGGGATCGGCACGTCTGAAGTGGAACATGTTCTGGCCACCCAGACGCTGATCCAGAAGAAATCCAAGAACATGAAGGTCGAGATCACCGGCCATCTGCGCCCCGGCGTGACCGCCAAGGACATCACCCTTTCCGTCATCGGTGCCACCGGCACGGCCGGCGGCACCGGCTATGTCATCGAATATTGCGGTCAGGCGATCCGCGATCTTTCGATGGAAGGCCGCATGACGGTCTGCAACATGGCGATCGAAGGCGGCGCGCGCGCCGGTCTGATCGCGCCGGACGAGAAGACCTTTGCCTATGTGATGGGCCGCCCGCACGCTCCGAAGGGTGCGCAATGGGAAGCCGCGCTGACCTGGTGGAAGACGCTCTACACCGACGAGGGTGCGCATTTCGACAAGGTGGTGACGCTCAAGGGCGAAGATATCGCCCCGGTCGTGACCTGGGGCACCAGCCCCGAAGACGTGCTGCCGATCACCGGCACGGTGCCTGCCGCTGCCGATTTCACCGGCGGCAAGGTCGATGCCGCGCAACGCGCGCTGGACTACATGGGCCTGACCCCCGGTCAGAAACTGACCGACATCAAGATCGACACGGTTTTCATCGGCTCCTGCACCAATGGCCGGATCGAAGACCTGCGCGCTGCGGCCGCGATCCTGAAGGGCAAGAAGATCAAGGATGGCATGCGCGCCATGGTCGTGCCCGGCTCGGGCCTCGTGCGCGCCCAGGCCGAGGAAGAAGGTCTGGCCCAGATATTCATCGACGCCGGTTTTGAATGGCGTCTGGCGGGCTGCTCCATGTGCCTTGCGATGAACCCCGACCAGCTTTCGCCCGGCGAACGCTGCGCCGCGACCTCCAACCGCAATTTCGAAGGCCGTCAGGGCCGGGGCGGTCGCACCCACCTCATGTCGCCCGCGATGGCTGCCGCCGCCGCCGTGACCGGCCACCTCACTGACGTTCGGGAGATGATGTAATGGACAAATTCACCACCCTGACCGGCATCGCGGCCCCCATGCCGCTGGTCAACATTGACACGGACATGATCATCCCCAAGCAATTCCTGAAGACGATCAAGCGTTCGGGATTGGGCAAGAACCTGTTCGACGAAATGCGCTTCACCCAGGACGGCAAGGAGATCCCCGAGTTCGTCCTGAACCAGCCCGCCTATCGCAAGGCGGAAATTCTGGTGGCGGGCGACAATTTCGGTTGCGGCTCAAGCCGGGAACACGCCCCCTGGGCGCTGCTCGACTTCGGCATCCGCTGCGTGATCTCGACCTCCTTCGCCGACATCTTCTTTTCGAACTGCTTCAAGAACGGCATCCTGCCCGTGGTTTTGCCACAGGCGGCCGTCGATCACCTGATGGACGACGCGCGCAAGGGCGCGAACGCCCGCATCAGTGTCGACCTTGAAAATCAGACGGTTACTGCCGTCGATGGAACGAGCTACGGATTCGAAGTGGATGCGTTCAAGAAGCACTGTTTGCTGAATGGTTTGGACGACATCGGCCTGACGCTTGAAAAGGCGGCCTCAATTGATACGTTCGAAAAAACCGCAGCGCAAAGCCGTCCTTGGGTCTGATCGACCCGGCACCACAAGATATTGAGGCCGCCCGAAGGGGCGGCCTTTTTCTTGCCACAATCCTGACGCATTCCAGTCGGCCTTTTGATGCAAAGCCGCACCAGTTTCACCATCAAATCGACGGATTCCACCGCTTTAACCTTAACCAATGGTTGCGCGGGGGAACCAAGATGGGCAAAACTGTGGCAAGAATAAGGCAGACCGCCACAATTGGCCGGATTGCTGAACGGCAGGACTGCGGCAATGCACCGCGGCCGCGCGGAATGAGGGCTTAAGAGTGGTGTCGCAGGTCACAGGCGCATTCGTGCGCGGCATATTGGTGATGGTTCTGCTGGCCATTCCCTCGCTCATGCTGCCTGGCGTCAACAGTGATACGACCGAGATTGTCGTTCTGATCGCCCTGTTCGCCGCCGCGCTGACCTTCTTCGAATATGCCTCCGTCTATCCGGGCCTGGTCGAGTTTCGCGATGCGCCGCCCTTCAACCGTCTGCGCTATCTGTCGCTTCTGGCCACAGTGCTTCTTCTGTCGGCAATCGTGCGCGGCCAGACCCATCCCACCACGCTGACGGCTTTTATCGAGGTCTTGGGCCACAAGCTTGGCAATGCCATCGACATTCCCTACAGCCCGGTGCGTCTTGTCGTTGAAATGCTGCCCGCCGGCGTGCCGGAGGCTCATGTCGTTCTGATTCGCACGGCGGCGGGGATTTCCTACCTCATCTCGCTTCTGACGCTGGTGATCTTCGTGGTGGCAATGCGGCTGATCGGCTGGCCGAACCGGATGGGATCGTTCAATGTCTGGATCAACCTGCCGACCTTCGATCCCACGACCGGCGGCGATGTGGTGGATCGGCTGACCCGCGATTCCCGCTTCAACATCGCGCTCGGGTTCCTGTTGCCGTTCCTGCTGCCCCTCACCATGAAACTTGCGTCCCTGTCGTTCTCGCCGGTGACGCTTGAAAGCCCCCACACGATGATATGGACGATGAGCGCATGGGCCTTCCTTCCCGCCAGCCTTTTCATGCGTGGTATCGCCATGGGCCGCGTGGCCAAGATGATCGCGGACAAACGCCGCACGATGGGCCAAAGCGCCGAAGCCGCCTTGCAGCCAGCCTGATCGCACTTCTGCTGACCGCCGGTCTGGCGCAAGCCGATAGGCTGAGGATTGCCACATACAATGTCGATCTGTCGCGCAAGGGGCCGGGCCTTCTGGCGCGTGATCTGGCGTCCGGCGACGACCTACAAAGTGCCGCCGTGGTCAAGGTCATCGCCGCCGCCGGTGCCGATATCCTGCTGCTGACCGAACTCGACTGGGATCGCGACCATACGGCGCTTGCGGCCTTGCAGTCGGCCCTTGTCGCAGAGGGCGCGCCCTATCCTTTTGCCTATGCGCCCCAGCCGAACAGCGGCCAACCGACCGGGCTTGATCTGGACGGTGACGGCAAGACCCATGGCCCGCGCGATGCCCAAGGCTATGGCCGCTTTCCCGGCCATCGCGGCATGGCGCTTTTGTCGCGGCTGCCCATCGACACTGCCGCCGCCCGCGATTTTTCCACGTTTCTGTGGCGCGATCTGCCTGGCGGGCGCCTGCCGCAGGCGGGATTGCCGCCAGACGCCACTGCCCTTCTGCGCCTGTCGACCACCGGCCATTGGGATGTGCCGGTGATCTTGCCGGGTGGCGGGCGGCTCCGCCTTCTGGCCTGGTCGGCCAGCCCGCCGGCCTTCAAACCGTTGGCCGCCAACATCGCCCGCAACCATGACGAGGCCGCCTTCTGGACGCTCTACCTTGATGGCGCGCTGCCCTGGCCCGCGCCGGATGCGCCGTTTGTGGTGCTGGGCGATGCCAATTCCGATCCGGCGGACGGATCGGGTGAGCCGGCGGCAATGACGGCGCTCCTCTCCGATCCCCGCCTTAGTGACCCGCAGCCCGCCAGCCCCGGTGGCGCTGCGGCCGCACTGCCGGGCAAGGCGGGCGATCCCGCGCTCGATACCGCCGACTGGGCGGACAACCGCAATGTGCGCGAAAATCTGAGGGTCGATTATGTTCTGCCGTCCGCTGAGCTTAACGTGACGGGGCAGGGGGTGCTTTGGCCCTTGCCCGACGATCCCTTGGCATCCGTGATCAAGGCCGCCTCGCCCCATCGTCTTGTCTGGATCGATGTCGAAATCCCCTGATCCGCTTGACGCTTGGGCGCGCATTGGCTAGGCGCGGGCGCGTGCAGCTTTACACCGAAGGAGTCCGACCTTGGCCAATCCCTCTCTCCTGATCCTCGCCGGTGACGGCATCGGCCCCGAAGTGATGGCCGAGGTGAAAAAGATCATCGGCTGGTTCGGCACCAAGCGCGGCATCACCTTCGATGTCAGCGAAGATCTGGTCGGCGGCTGCGCCTATGACAAATACGGCACGCCCCTGCATGACGATACGATGGCAAAGGCGCAGGCGGTCGATGCGGTGCTGCTCGGCGCCGTGGGCGGCCCGAAATATGACAAGCTCGACTTTTCGGTGAAACCCGAACGTGGCCTTCTGCGACTGCGCAAGGAAATGGACCTCTATTCCAACCTCCGCCCCGCACAATGTTTCGACGCGCTCGCCGACTTTTCCAGCCTCAAGAAGGATGTCGTCGCGGGCCTCGACATCATGATCGTGCGCGAACTCACCTCGGGCGTCTATTTCGGCGAGCCGCGCGGCATCTTCACCGAAGGCAATGAACGGGTGGGCATCAACACCCAGCGTTATACCGAATCCGAAATCGCCCGTGTCGCCCGCTCGGCATTCGAGCTGGCCCGTCGTCGCGGCAACAAGGTCTGCTCGATGGAGAAGGCCAATGTGATGGAGAGTGGCATCCTGTGGCGCGACGTCGTGCAGGAAGTGCATGACAAGGAATATCCCGATGTCGCGCTGTCGCACATGTATGCCGACAATGGCGCCATGCAGCTCGTCCGCTGGCCCAAGCAGTTCGACGTGATCGTGACCGACAACCTCTTTGGCGATGTGCTGTCGGATTGTGCCGCGATGCTGACCGGATCGCTCGGCATGCTGCCCTCGGCCTCGCTCGGCGCGCCGATGAAGAATGGCCGTCCGAAAGCGCTTTATGAACCCGTCCACGGCTCGGCCCCTGACATTGCCGGAAAGGGGCTGGCCAATCCGATCGCCTGCATCCTCTCCTTCGCCATGGCGCTGCGCTACAGCTTCGACATGGGCCAGGATGCGGAACGGGTCGAGAAGGCGGTCGAAAAAGTGCTGGCCGATGGCGTCCGCACCGCCGATCTGATGGGGCCTGAGGGCGGCAAGCCTGTCTCCACCAGCCAGATGGGCGACGTAATCATCGCCGCACTCGACGCCAGTCTTTGATCCAAGCGGGGGGGGGTCGGGCCCCTCAGCGCACCCGCGCCACGACGTAATCGGCCAGATCAGAGAGCATGTCGCGCAACTCATGCGCGGGCAGGACGCCAAGCGCCGCCTTGGCCTTCGCCGCCCAGGCCAGCGCTTCGTCGCGTGTCTCCTCCATCGCGCCGTGGCGCGCCAGAAGCCGCATGGCTTCCGCCAGATCGCCGTCGCGCT
>Ga0073899_10004538_pt1 | contig 12148 bp, 6 predicted proteins | sample KloWWTmetaKNB5Ph_FD_88975 | JGI IMG/M metagenome (GOLD analysis project Ga0073899, IMG submission 88975) | Active sludge microbial communities from Klosterneuburg, Austria, studying microevolution and ecology of nitrifiers - Klosterneuburg... | ecosystem: Engineered > WWTP > Aerobic digester >... | reverse complement strand
GGCGCCCGGCCGAGCTGTTGATCGACAACGTGGTGGTCGGCAAGACCCCGTGGGAAGGGCCTTTCCCGCTGGGGGACCACACCGTGTTCTTGCGCGGCGAGGGCAACCTGGGGACCCAGCCCGCGCTGATCAGCGTCAAGCTGGGCCAAGAGACCGCGCTCACGCTGGCGCTCGAGCCCCTCGACAGCCAGGTGCGCATCGAGCCCAAGCCGGCCGGGGCGACGGTCAGCGTCGACGGCGTCTCGGTGGGCAGCGGGGTCTGGGACGGCCGGCTGCGCTCCGGCGCCCACCAGATCGAGGTGAGCGCCGAGGGGTTCGTCACGAAGAAGCGTCAGCTCTCGCTCGCGGCGGGTCAGCGCGAGGTGCTCAGCGTGGGTCTCGAGCGCGACCCCGACTCGCCGCTCTGGAAGGTGGACAGCCCTCCGGCCATCGCCCTGGAGCTCGGGTTGGGCGCCGTCGTGGGGTTTGGCCTGGGCAGCGATCTCGAAGACGGCTGCAGCGGCGATTGCGTGAAATCGCTGACCCAGGGCGGCCTCGCCCTCGGGCGCGTGGGCTACAACCTGAGCAACAAGCTGACCGTGTCGCTCGACGTGGGGTACCTGGCCGTGCGGCAGAAGGTGTCCGGGCGCGACGCCGGGCTGACGCCGGTGGGGCGCCCTGCGAACGAGGGCCAGGCGTTCGATACGCTGTGGCTTCGCGGGCTCTTGGCCGGCGCGTCGATCGGATACCGGACTGGCCCTCGCCTGCCGTTCACGGCGCGGCTGGGCGTCGGGGCCCTGATCGGCGGGGTCACCGATACGCGCAGCGGTCACTTCGAGACCAACCCCGACGGCACCGGCAAGTCCGCTCGCTACTCCATCGACACCGTCGAAGAGTCGTCGCCCGCGCGCTACCTGTACGCCGCCCCCGAGGTTCGCTTCGGTCGTCGGATGGGGCGCTCGGAGCTCTCACTCGGCGTGCAGGCGCTGATGCTCTGGGCGCTGACCCAGCCCGAATGGCCCGAGGGGACTGCGATCTTGACCGGCAATTGCGGGGCTTCCGCCGCGCCGGGGTGCGTCACCGACGGTGAGGGCACCTTCGGCAAGCAGGCGCTGACCGGCAAGCTGCTGGTCCTGATCTCGCCGCAGGTCGGCTTCCGCCACGATTTTTGAGCAGCCACCCGTTCCGGGCTTGGACCTGACCCGTACGCTCGGCCATAATCCGCGGATGCGGCGCAAGCTTTGGGGTGCGTGTGTTCTTGGCATGGTCGGTACGCTCATCGCGGCCTCGGCCTGTTCGAGCGCGGGCAGCAGCGGTGGGGGTACGGCCGCGGCGGGCAACGCCGGGGGCACCGGTGGCGGCGGTGGGATCAACGTCGGGGGCAACGGCGGGATCAACGTGGGCGGCGGGGGCGCAGGCGGCGGCAGCGGCGGCGGCTTCGTCGGCGATCCGAAGACCTGCGCCGAGGCCGCAGTCGCCAAGACGTACATCGGTTGCGACTTCTGGCCGACGGTGGTGGCCAACAACGTCTGGACGGTCTTCGACTTCGCCGTCGTGGTCGCGAACGCCGGGGACAAGCCGGCTGACGTCGTGGTCGAGCGCAACGGGCAGCAGGTGGCCACGGGGCAGGTGCCGCCCAACGGTCTCGAGAAGTTCTACCTGCCGTGGGTCCCGGAGCTGAAAGGTCCGCAGGTCGACGTCTGCGGAACGGCGCAAGCGCTCACGCAGACGGTCCGCGCCCCCGGCGGCGCGTACCACCTCACCAGCTCGGTGCCCGTCACGGCGTATCAATTCAACGCCCTCGAGTACAAGGGGCAGGGCGGGCCGCCCGGCAAGAACTGGTCGTCGTGCCCGGGCAACAACGTGTGCCCCAGCTATGGCAAACCCGTCGGGTGCTTCTCGTTCTCGAACGACGCGTCGCTGCTTCTGCCGACCACCGCGCTCACCGGCAACTACCGCATCACTGGCCAGAAGGGTTGGTCCGCCGTCGGGCTCAACATGGGGCCATACATGGCCATCACCGGCACTGCCGACAACACCGAGGTGAGCGTGCTCACCGGGCTCACGGCGACGATCGTGGCGGGCGGCGGTGTCAGCCAGACCGGCCCCGGACAGGTCGCGAAGTTCAACGTGAATCGCGGCGAGGTGGTGCAGCTTCTGGGCGCGGCCAACGGCGATCTCTCGGGGACGCTGATCCAGTCCAAGCAGCCCGTGCAGGTCATTCACGGCATTCCCTGCATCCAGTCGCCGATCGGCACGCCGGCCTGCGATCACATCGAAGAGAGCGTGTTTCCGGCCGAAACGCTGGGCAAGCACTACTTCGTGGTGCCGCCCACTGGCCCCCTGGGCAACGTTCCCGGTCACGTGGTGCGCATCTACGGCAACGTCGACGGCACCCAGCTCACCTACCCGAGCGGCAGCCCGCCGCCCGGCGCACCCTCCACCATCGGCGCAGGGCAGGTCGTCGACCTGGCCATCGTCAAGCAGCCGTTCGAGATCGTCGGCTCCAGCGAGTTCGCAGTCGGCATGTTCCAGCTCGGCGCACAGCTGGTCGACCCCACGCCCGGCGAGCAGCAGAAGGGTGACCCTGCGCAGAGCCTGGCCACCGCAGTGGAGCAGTTCCGCACCAAGTACGTGTTCCTCGCGCCCGACGACTACGACGTGTCGTACGTCGACATCGTCATGCCCGACAACGCGCAGGTCATCTTGGACGGTTCCGCTGCGGCGGGCGCGCCCAGCCCCCTGGGTAGCGGCTACTCGGTGCTGCGCGCCAAGCTCAGCGCCGGGGTCGGCGGCGCGCACTTGCTCACCAGCGACAAGCCCGTCGGCATCCAGGTGGTCGGCTACGGCAGCTACACCAGCTACCAGTACCCCGGCGGCCTCAACCTGACGCTGATCGCCCCGCCCCCGCCGCCCATCAAGTAGCGGCTCAGCGGATCGGCAGGCACGACACCGGGTCGCCCTCGCACAGGCCCAGGTGCTCGATGGCGCCCAGCGGCAGGCGCACGCCGTCTTTGCCCTGCAGCACCATGCCGCACGGAACCGCGCGGAAATGGGGCGGGCCGGCGTGCTCGCGCGCGCACAGGCCGGTCACCGTGGCGTCCGTCGGGCTGACCGCACCGACCAGGCGCCGTACCGTGGTTTCCTGCACCAGCGAGATCTCGTCGGTGGGCGCGGTGAAGTGCGGCCCGCCGTCGAACGGGTCCACTCGGTGCGCGTAGCGGAAGCCGATGCGCTTCAACATCTTCTCGACGCCCTTGGTCTGAGCGCCGACCTTGCCGATCACGCCCTGGGCTTCTTTCGAGAAGAGCGAGGCATAGAGCAGCCCACCGGGGAACAAGTCCTTGATGAACTCCTTGTTCTCGCTCGAGAGCAGATCGGCCTCGGCATAGCTCAGGTTGCAGAAGCGTCGGCCGAGCGCCTCCCACAGGTGGCTGGTGCCGTCGGGCTCGAGCGGCGGCAACAGCTCGGCCAGCACTTCGGCCTGGAACAGGTCGCGATGCGTGGCGATGTACAGGAAGCGAACGTACGAGATCAGCAGCCCCAGCCGATCTTTCGCCGCCCGATGGCTCGGCAGCACGACCAGCCCGCCGATCTCGGTGGGGCCCTTGTACGAGAAGCCGATGCGCAGCACCGTGTGGTGGAAGTGCTGATCTTGATTGCGGCTGTACTTCTCCTCGTCGATCACGTCGAGGTAGATGTAGGGCGCGTCGCGGCGGCCGAGCTGGGCCACGATCATGCTGGTGCCCACCGCCTGCTGCTCTTCCAGGTCCCAGAGCACGAACACGAACTTGCGGTGAGAAACGTTGCGGATCTCGGCGGCAAAGCTCTTCTTGCTGTGGTCGAGCAGGCGCTGGATGTGCCCTTGGTCGTTGGGCAGGTTGACCGTGTTCAAGTGGTGTGCGAGCGCGAGGATTTGCGGTTCGTCTTCCGGCAACGCGGCCCGAATCTCGTAGCGCACCGACATGGGGCCCCGGGTCTAACACGGGTCGCGAGAGGCGAGCCAACTCGCCGCGCTCGTGCTAAGAGGCCGATCCGTGATCGAGTCATTTCGGCAGTTTTGCGGCACCCAAAGCTACATCACCGACCCCGCGCTCGAAGCCGCGGTGAACGCGGCAATCGCCCTCGAGCGCCCGCTCTTGGTCAAGGGTGAGCCCGGCACGGGCAAGACGCTGCTCGCCGCCGCCATCGCCGAGGCCATGGGTCATGCGATGATCCACTGGCCGGTCAAGTCCACCACCCGGGCGCAAGACGGCCTCTACGTCTACGACACGGTGCAGCGCCTGTACGAGGCACGCTTCGGCGATGCCGGCCCCGAGGCGGTCAAAGACATCCGGCGCTACATCAAGCTGGGCCCGCTCGGCAGGGCCTTGTCGTCCACCGAGCGCGTGGTGCTGCTCATCGACGAGGTGGACAAGGCCGACCTCGAGTTCCCGAACGATCTCTTGCACGAGCTCGACCGCATGCGCTTCACCGTGACCGAGACGGGGGACGAGGTGGTCGCCCGACACCGGCCGGTGATGATCATCACCAGCAACAACGAAAAAGAGCTGCCCGACGCCTTCTTGCGTCGGTGCGTGTTTCACTTCATCGACTTCCCCGAGCCCGAGCTGATGAAGCGCATCGTGCGTGTGCACCACCCCGAGGTCGACGAAGAGCTGGTCGATCAGGCGATCGGCGCGTTCTACGACGTGCGCGCGGTGCCGCGGCTGCGCAAGCGGCCCAGCACCAGCGAGCTGATCGACTGGATCGCCGTGCTATCGAAGAGCAACGTGGGCGCCGACCGCATCAAGGCCGAGCTGCCTTTTGGCGGGGTCTTGATCAAGAAAGAGCAAGATCAAGCCACGGTGGTCGAGCAGCGTTCGGGGCGCGCGCGGCGCTGGTGACAGCGCGTCGGGTTTTTGCTACCTCCGGCCTCGTGACGCATCCCTGGTCCTTCCCTCGCGCAGACGCCCTTCCCACCTACGCCTTCGTCGCCACCGACGCGGTGAAGAAGCAGGCCATCGAGGCCGGAGCGGATCTCATCGATCTGGGCCTCGGCAACCCCGACAAGCCCACGCCGAAGGCCATCGTCGAGCAGCTGCATGCCGCGGCCGACATCGGGAAAAACCACCGCTATCACCCCGGTCGCGGCCTGCCCGCGCTGCGCGCTGCGCTCGGCAAGTGGTACGAGCGGCGCTATGGAACGCGCTTCGAGGTGGACACCGACCTCTTGGTGACCATGGGCGCCAAAGAGGGCATCAGCCACCTGTGCCTGGCCATCTTGGACCGCGGTGACACCGCGGTGGTCCCGGACCCGTGCTACCCGATCCACGAGGGGGCACCCGCCATCGCGGGCGCCGACGTGGTGGGCTATTCGGTCGTCGCCGAGGTGGAGCCCGCCAAGGCCGTCGCCGACTCGCTGCAGAGCGTGCGCAAGAAGGGTGGGAAGACCAAGTTCGTGATCGCGAACTACCCGCACAACCCCACCGGATACGTCATCTCGCGCGAAGCGCTGGCCGATCTGGTTCGCGTGGTGCAGCACGAGGGCGCCATGCTGCTCCACGATGCGGCCTATGCCGATCTGGACTTCAGCGCCCGGTTCGCCCCCAGCATCTTCGACTGCGGTGTCGATCGCGAAGAGGTGAAGCGCTTCGCCGTCGAGGTCTTCTCGATGTCGAAGAGCTACAACATGCCAGGCTGGCGCATCGCGTTCATGGTGGGCAACCCCCGCATGGTGGGGGCGCTGGCGCACATGAAGACCTACATGGACTACGGCACCTTCATCCCACTGCAGGCGGCGGCGGCGTGGGCCCTCGAGCATGGCGACGGCCTGGTGGACGAGATCCGCGATCTGTATCAGGCCCGTGCCACCACCCTGACTCGCGGGCTCTCGGCTTCGGGCTGGGGCGACGTGCCCGAGCCCAGCGGCAGCATGTTCGTCTGGGCGAAGATCCCGCAGAAGCTCAAGGGCATGTCGTCGCTCGAGACCACCAACTGGCTGATCGACAAGGCGCACGTCGCGGTCTCGCCGGGTACCGGCTTTGGCCGCGGCGGCGAGGGCTTCGTGCGCTTCGCGCTGATCGAGGATCCGCCGCGGGTCGAAGAGGCGTGCCGCCGGATTTCGAAGGCGCTCGCGGGCTAGTTCAGTTGCTCGTCTCGAGCAGCCGGTGGATCCGCTCGGGCACCAGGCCGTAGCCTTCGGCCGCGGCCAGCAACGCTGCGTTGCTCGGCAGCTCGGTCAGGAAGAGCCGCGCGTAGGTGGTGCCGAGCAGCCCCTCGAGCCGGCGTTGCAGGGGCATCAGCCCGCGGGTGACCGCTTGCTTGGCGTGATCGGCGTCACCCAGCTCGACGCACGCGTCGTGCAGGGGAAGGTACACCGACGACTCGTTGAGCAGGCACGGCGCACCGTTCTCGAGCATCTCGGCGGCTTCGCGGGCCAGCTCGGCCGCGCGATCGTGATTGCCGCAGCGGCGCTCGGCCTCGGCCCAAAGGCCCAGCGCCGCCGGCAAGATGTCGCGATTGCCCGTGGCGCGGTAGCCCTGAGCCGCCATGCGGAGCAGCGCCGCGGCGCGCTTGCACGATGCCTCGTTCTTCGCCCGCAAGAGCTCCATGCCCCGATAGAACAACACGCCCAGGTTGGCGCGGTCGGGCGCGGCCCACACGCCGCTGGCGGTCGAGTCGGCTTCGGCTCGAACCTCGGCCAGGTGTGCCTCCAGGGCCTTGTCGTTGCCGAAGGTCGCCGCCCACCCGAGCAGGTTCATCTGCGCGTGGCGCACCGCGCCCGACGAGCCGATGGCGTCCGCCAGCGCGAGCCCCGTCTCGAGGGCGCCGCGCGCCTCTTGCCGGGCGCCAATGCTGGTCAGCGCGAACCCCAGGTTGGTCATCAGCATGGCCTCGCGCTCTTTCAAGCCGGCAGAGCGCGCGGCCTTGACCGCGTTGCGGCGGGCCTCGAGCGCGGCGGTCACGGCGCCCTGGGTCTGGCGCACGATGGCCAAGGTCTGCCAGGCGTCCACGGCTGCCGCCGAGATCGCGCGGCGCTCGGCCAGCTCGAGCAGCCGCGACGCTTCGGCCTCGGCCTCGCCGAACCGCCCGGCGAACGCCAGGCGAATGGCCAGCACGGCCGAGCAGCGCGCCTCTTCGTCGTGCAGCCCCAGGGCAGCGGCGCGGTCTCGGGTCTCCGCCAGGCGCTCGGTGATGTCGTGGCCGACCCCGCGTGCGTCGTCGTAGCGGGCGCGGGCGCCCGTGGCGCGCACCGTGCTCGCCTCGTCGTACACGTTGTCTTCCATGGCGCTGACGGCGGTCTCGCGCTCGCTCGAGCGCGGATCCAGCCGGCTGTGGGCTTCGTCCAGATACGAGGCTCGCAAGAAGGCCTGGGGTTTTTCTTCGGCGAACGCCAGCGAGCGCTCGGCCATGCGCAGCGCATCGGCCAGCGCATTGGTGGCCAGCGCGCGCTGCGCGGCCCGCGCCCAGTGCTCGGCCGCGGCCACCTGCTCTTGTCCGAGATCGTAGTGGCCGGCCACGGTCGCGGCGTCTTCACCCATGCTGGCGAGCCAACCGGCGGCCAGCGCGTGCAGCTCGTTCCGTTCGCGATCGCCCAGGCTGGAATACGCCACCTCGCGCACCAGCGCGTGCTTGAACACCCACTCGCGCGTGCCCGGGAAGCGCGACAGGTTCTGCTCCATCAAGATCTCGGCCCCGGCCAGCGCCTTCATCACGCTCTCGGCGTTCCGGATCCCCAGCGCCTCGAGCCCCGAATCCCAGCAGGTCTGGCCGAACACGCTCAGCCGGCCCACCGCGTCGCGGCACTCGTCGTCCAGCGAATCCAGGCTCACCTGAATGGCGGCCTCGATGGTGGGGGCGTTGACCGGCTCTTGTCGCGTGACCGCGATGCGCGCCAGCTCTTCCGCGAACAGCGGCAGGCCGGCGCTCTGCTCGGCGATGCGATCGAGCACGTCGTCGGGGGTGCTCTCGCCCATCAGCGCGCGCGCGATGGTTCGGGTGGCGCGCTTCGAGATTGGTCTCAGCTCCAGTCGCACGTGATCGCGGCCGGTGAAACGGCTGGGGTTGTCCCCCCAGAAGGCCGGCCGCACCAGCGCCAGCACCAGAAGCGGGCGGCTGCCCGCACGCCCCAGCATGTGGTCGATCCAGCCGATGCTCTCCTGGTCCGCCCACTGCAGGTCTTCCATCACGATCACGGTCGCCTCTTGCGCGGCGATCTGCAGCACCAGGTCGGTCATCGCCAGCCAGAGCACGTCGCGCGCGCCGCGGGGATCCAGCCCCTCGGGCAGTGCCTCGTTCGCCAGCAAGCGCGCCAAGATCTCGCGGTTCTTGCTGGTGAGCTCGCTGCGCGTCGCGGGCCCCAGGCGCGCAACGATGGCAGCCTCGGCCTCGCGGCTGGTGGCGCCCTTGGAAAGGCCCACGATCGACCGCAGCACGTCGGCCGCGGCGCCGAGCGCGTGCCCGCTGCCATAGGCGTCGCTGCGCTGCAGCACCACCACGGGCGCGTCGGCGCTGGCCGTGATGCGGGCCAAGACCTCGCGCCGCAGCCGGCTCTTTCCGATGCCCGGCGGGCCGGTCACGGTGACCAAGATGGGGGTCGAATCACCGCGGCAGCGCTCGAAGGCGCTGACCACCTGCGCCATCTCGGGCTCGCGCCCCACGAAGGGGGCGCCGCCGGCGCGCTCGGCGCGCGGACCGCGCAGCTGTTCGCCGACGATGCTCGAGCCGTCGTCCCGCGCGCGGAACTCGAAGCGCCCCCGCCCCAGCTCGCTGGTGGTCGCGTCGGCCAGCACCATGGAAGCGTCGGCGTCGCGCGCCAGCGACGACGCCCGGTCGACCACCTCACCCACCGGCTGCAGCTCGCCAGTCTCGGTGGCGAGGTTCATGCGCGCGCGCCCGCTGGCGATACCCACCCGCGCGCCGGCATGGGCCAGCTTCCTTCCCAGCTCGAGCGCGGTGGTGGCTTCCGTGCCCACCGAGTGGCGAGCACCCAGGTGGGCCACGATGGAATCGGCACCCAGGGGCACGGCGTCGGCGCCGCGTGAACGCAGGTGTTCCAGGGCGCGCTCGCGCGCCGAGCCCTGGGCGAAGCGCAGCGCCACGATGCTGGTCACCAGCCGCGAGGCACTGGAGCCGAGCCGGGTCGACAGCGCCGGTTCGCTCAGCGCCAGGCTCGGCCAGACCACGCGATCGAGCTCGAGCTTGGCGTCCTCCAGGGCGGCCACCACCTCGCGCATGCTTCCAGGGCGAAGCTCGGGCTCGGTGGACAGCATGCGGTGCACCAGCGATTCGAGCAGCGGAGGCGTGTCGCGCCGAAGCTCGGACAGGCGAGGGGGGCGCGTGGTCACCAGGCGCGCGAGGGTGGCGATGGCCGTGGGCCCGACGTGGGGCGGCCGGCCGGCAATCAGCTCGAACAGCGTCGCCCCGAGCGAGTAGACGTCCGACCGCACGTCGATGGGCGCGTCCCCACGCGCCTGCTCCGGGGCCATGTAGGCCGGCGTGCCGACCACGTCGCCGTTGCGCGTGATGCGGATGTCCCCGGCCGCGGCGACGCCGAAGTCCACCAGCTTGGGCAGCACGTCGAGCGCGCCGGGCTCGGCCCCGCGCGAGGTGAGCACGATGTTGCCCGGCTTGATGTCGCGGTGGATCACCCCCGCCTGGTGGGCGGTCTCCAGCGCCGTGGCGACCAGAATGACCAGGTCGATCGCGTGCGCAATGCTGAGCGGGTTCTTACGCTGCCGGCAGGCCAGGTCCTCGCCGTCCAGCCACTCCATGGCGATGAAGGGCAAGCCCGAGTCGTCCAGCACGCCGTAGGCGACGATCTTGACGATGCCCGGATGGTCCAGGTGACTGAGCAGCTCCCCCTCGCGGGTCAGCCGCGACTCTTCGTCCGGCGACACGCCGGCCTCGGCGGCAATCACCTTCAGCGCCACATGGCGCTCCGTCGCCTTGTCCCAGGCGCGGTAGACCACACCGGCGCCGCCGCGGCCCACCTCGCGCTCGACGACGAAGCGGCCACCCATGACCTGACCATCGGGAGGGGCGGAAGACACCACGACGGCCGCCAGAGTATAGGTCTCTCGAGAGGGAGTCGATATCGGCTGGGCATTGGCTATCATCGCGGCAATGAGCACGCGTGACCTTCTGGGCGGGGGCATCGTGGCACCGGGCGGGGGGGCCCCGGGGGCTGCGCTCGGGGCCGCCGCTGGTGGCAGCCCGAGCCCGGCCGACGGCGCTCGAAACGTGACGTCCGATCTGGAGGCTGCCTAGTGCTCGAGCGCGTCGCGGTTCACCAGACTCGGCTCAAGGTGCCGGGGCTGGGTCTCGATTCCCGTGGGGTCGCCCTCGGCGCGAAGGGCTTGGTGCTCTTGCCGGCACTCGATCGGCTGATCGCGTTTCTGGCGGTCTACACCGAACAGCAGTCGCTGAGCGCGCTCGGTGACTCGCTGCGCGTCGACGTGGTCAAGAGCAAGCTCGGCACGCGTGAGGTCGCCCTTTCGTTCGAGGCCGGGGCCAGCGACCGCATGGACCGGGTCTCGGAGGTCGCGCGGCTCGCGGGTGGCTTCACCTTCACGGGTACCAGTCGCCACTTCGTGCAGTACCGCGATGCGGCGGCTCCGTTCGGCTACGACGCGCCCGAGATCAGCCCCACCGACGCCGCGCTGGCGCTGTATCACACCACGTTTTCTCAGAGCTACGAGGTCGAGCGCGCCGTCGAGATCAAATCGCTGCTCATCAAGTTGATGCCGCACGCCGATCCGAAGGGCTCGCTCCGCCACTCGGAGCTCTGGATCCTGGCTGAAGCCGGGCTCGGCCCGTCGCTGCTCGGGTACTTCACCCGTTCCAACGTGGCCGCCAAGGCCGGCGTTGCCGAGTGGCCGCCCGAGTCGAGCCTCGACACCGAGCCGGTGCGGCGCTGGCTGTTCCACGTCCACGATCTGCCCGAGCGCATGCTTCCGCTGCTCTGTCGAACACCCGGCATCTCGCCCTTCGCCCCGGTGGCACCCGGCGCGGCGGTCGAGTTGCTCTGGCGTCACCCGATCTCGCTCGAAGCCTGCCCCGTCTTCCACGACCAAGGCCTGGTGCTCTTCCGCGGCCGCGGCGAGCCAGCCCTCGACCTGCCCGCGTTGCCCGCCATGGCCGAGGTCAGCTCGCTGGGGCGCACGCGCATGACCGAGCTCGACGCCCAGACGGGCAAGGCGGTGCCCGCGCCGAACATCGGCGTTCCGATCCGGCTCTCACCCGACGTGGCGCCGCCCAGCGCGGTGGCCGCAGTGCTGGTGCCCACCGACGAGCTGCCCCTCTTGCGCCGCTTGTCGTACGTGCTCGGCGCGGAGGTCATCCGAACCACGCGCATCGCCATCACGCAATATGGGGCGTTCGTGATGCGCGAGCAGGGGATCGACGCGCTGCCGCTGGGGATGTTCTTCCGGCGCATACACCCATCGATCTTCGTGCCCTCGGGGTATCGCATCGTGCCGCAGGTGCCGCCCGAGGTGGTGTTCCGCGCGCTGGGCGAGCCGGGCGACCGCGCCGTGTTCTTCTGGCCCGATGGCACCGCCGCGGCGCTCGCGACCTCGGCGTTCGTGCCCCTCGAGACCGCGCTGGTCGAGGGGCACACCTGGTCGCCGCTGGGGGTCACCGAGGTCGAGAACCTGTTCGCCGAGGAAGTCCCGACGGTGTGGCTGGACGAGCTTGGGATGAACCCGCTCAAGGGGGCGAGCAAGCCATGAGCGGGCAGCTGGTCGCCGAGCTGGCCAGTCGCGTGCTCTTGCCGCTGATGGCCGGGGGTGAGTTGCGCCCCCTTCCACCCATCGGACACCATCGGGCGCTGTCCGTGGCCGAACACGGGGCGTTCGCGTCGAACGCGATCGACGAAGTCCGCGCGCGGCGCATCCGGGTTGCCCGTCGCCTGTGTGCCGTCGACGTGCTGCCTGACCCCGGCGCCGGCGAGTGGCTGATGGTGTGCGCGTTGAACGACCTCTTGCAGTCGGCAAACCCGACCCTGGTGGGGATGTTCGGCGCGGACCGGCCGCAGCGCTTGCTCGACATGGCACACGCCACGGTGCACGTGGCTGGGGCGCCGAAGTCCGTCGGCGAGGCGCTGGCGCGCCATGCCACGTTTTCTCGGATGCTCGAGGTCGTTCGCGTCGACACGCACGTGAGCTTTTGGGTCGGGCGTCGCGTG
>Ga0073899_10004534_pt1 | contig 12158 bp, 7 predicted proteins | sample KloWWTmetaKNB5Ph_FD_88975 | JGI IMG/M metagenome (GOLD analysis project Ga0073899, IMG submission 88975) | Active sludge microbial communities from Klosterneuburg, Austria, studying microevolution and ecology of nitrifiers - Klosterneuburg... | ecosystem: Engineered > WWTP > Aerobic digester >... | reverse complement strand
TGGCGGGGCTCGCGTTGTCGCATCTGCTGGCGGACCGCGAGCGTGCCACCCGTCACGCCGCGTTGCTCGGCCTCGCCATTGGGGTCGCGGCGATGGTGCGGCCGGTGGATGCCATCGCCGCGGCCCTGCCGGCGGCGCTCCTGGTGACCTGGTTCGTGGCGCGCCGTCGACTTCCGATGCGCGTCGTCCCGGCGGGGCTGGTCGGCGTCATGGGCCCGCTGGCCCTGCTGCTCGGCAGCAACGCCATCCAGACCGGTTCACCGACGCGCTTCAGCTACGAACAGGTGTGGGGGCCGGCGCACCGCATCGGCTTCCATGCGGCCCCGTACGGCGAGGCGCACACCCCGGCGCGCGGGATGCGGCTCGTGCGCGGGTACCTGCGCGAGATCGGGCGGCGCGCGTGGGCCACTCCCGTCAGTGCCCTCATTCCGGTCGCGCTCGGGCTGCTGCTCGGCGCACTGGCCATCGGGGTCATCGACGCCTGGATGCTGTTGACCGCCGGCGCGCTGCTCATCGGCTACTGGGCCTATTGGCACGACGGCGAGTGGGTCGGTCCCCGCTTCGTGTTGCCGCTCATGCCGCTCCTCGCCCTCTGGACCGCGCGCGTGCCGCGCCTCCTGGCTCGATGGCACCCGCGCGCGGGGATGGCTGGTGCGGCGCTGCTCTCGGCCAACCTGGCGTGGGGGCTTGGCCACTCGGCACCACCGTGGCTGGCGCGCTACGCCACGCTCGATCATGCGGTGGCCGCCGACGTCTCGGCGCTGCTCGACACGCTCCCGCCTGAGGGGTTGGTGATCGTGCACGACGAGCGACGCCGTGCCGACGCGGCGCGCCTGCGCCTGCTCGGCACCAATGCCAGCGAGGCGCGGCAGATGGCGGAGCGGCAGAACTGGTGCGACCTCGGGTGGACCGTGCGACGGCGCGAAGATGGCGACTCGCTCCCGCCACCGACGCCGCCCTCCTGGACCGCATGGTGCGCCGACTCGCTCACGTGGCCCGGCGTGGCGGGTGGCAAGGATGCCAGCGGCGCGATCCTCCTTGGCTCGACGCCCCGTCGGCCCGTGGTGCGCGATCTCGGGGCGCGCACGGCGCTGCTGGCCGACAGCGTGACCTTGCGCCATCGCACCGTGCGACTGGTCTGGGAGGACGGCGAGCGGACCGTGCCGCGGCTCGTGCGCTTCGACTACGACAGCGCGCTGGCCGCGTGGGCGCGTGAGAATGCCGCGTATGCCGCTGGCCGGCGTGAGGCGGGGCGGTGATGGCGCGCATCGCGGCGCTGCTGCTGCTCGTGCTCGGCCTGCTGCCGATCGCCAACTGGATCGGCGGCGGGCACGCCGCGCCGTGGTATGCTGATCGGGTGGATGGCTGGCTCAGCGGCGGCGGGATCATCCTCGGGGTCACCGTCATCGCGGGCATCGTGTTCCGTCGCTATCCCGGCGTGTGGCGCGCCGGGTGGTGGCGCGGCGTGGCGCATCACTGGCGCCGCCTCGGCTGGCGCGCCGACCTCGGCATCGGGGCCGTGGCGCTCGCCGTCTATGCCACGGTGGCGCGGCAGGTGCTCTCGGCCAAGCCGTTGCTGATCGACGAGATCATCCAGCTCTATCAAGCGCGCATCTTCGCGTCGGGACGCCTCTGGCTCCCCGCTCCCGAGCAGCCCGAGTTCACCGGGGCAATGCACCTGATCGACTGGGGCGGCAAGGTGTACGGCCAGTTCCCGGCGGGCGGACCGGCGATGCTCGCGATCGGCACCCTGCTGCGCGCCGAGTGGCTCGTGGTGCCTTGCTTCGCGGCCATCGGCGTCGTGGCCTTCGCGCGGTTGCTGCGACGGATCGAGGGACGCGACGGCACCGCGCTCGCGGCACTGCTGCTCTACGCGTTTGCGCCGATGACGGCGTTCCTCGGTGGTTCGATGATGAACCACGTGACGGCGTTGAGCTGGATCCTGCTCGGGGCGTGGGCGCTCGCCGAGGCGACGGCGACGGCGCGCGCGCGGGCGTTGCCGGCCCTCGCGATGGGATTGGCCTTCGGCATCGCCGCCACGATTCGCCCGCTCGACGGCGCCGTCTTTGCGCTGCCGGCAGGTGCGTGGCTGCTCTGGCGGGCGCGGCGCGGGGCGCCACACGTGGTCGCGCTGCTGGCCAGCGGCGTGGGGATCGTGCTGCCGTTGCTCGCGCTCGCGTGGGTCAACACCGCGCAGACCGGTGATCCCCTGCGCTTCGGCTACATCGAAATGTGGGGGCGGTCGCACGAGCTCGGCTTCCACGAGGCCCCGTGGGGCTTCCCGCACACGCCGGCGCGCGGCCTCGAGCTGGTCAATCTCTACCTCCTCCGCCTGCAGACCCACCTCTTCGAGAGCCCGCTGCCGTCGCTGCTCTTCGCGACGGCCGCGCTCTGGATGGCGCGCAGCCTGGCCGCGATCGATCGCTGGGTCCTGCTGAGTTGTGCCGGTGTCATCATCGCCTATTGGGCCTACTGGCACGATGGCTTCTACCTCGGGCCCCGGTTCTTCCTGCCGCTGGTGCCGTGGCTCGCGCTCTGGACCGCGCGCCTCCCCGCCGAACTTGCGGAGCGCACCGCCTCGTTGCCGCTGCGGCGCGCGGTGGTGGTTGGCGGGGTGGCCGCGCTGGTACTGGGCGCCGCGCAGCTGTTGCCGCTCCGGGCCCTGCAGTATCGCAACGGCATGCTCTCGCTGCGCCTCGACGTGGACGGGGCCGCGCGCGCGGCCGGCGTCCGCGACGCGCTCGTGCTGGTGCGCGAGAGCTGGGGGGCGCAGGTGGTGGCGCGGATGTGGGGCCTCGGCGTGTCGCGCGTGGCCGCCGAGCAGTACTACCGCACGGCAGACCTCTGCAAGCTCGACGACGCGGTGGCTCGCGTCGAGCGCGAGGGCGGTGGGGCAGCGGCGCTGGCGAGCGCCGTGGCGCCGTTGCAGGCCGACTCGATGCGGCTGGTGTCGCTCACCATCTCGACCGACAGCACCGGACGCGTGCTCCGTGGCGAGCCACTCACCGCGACCTGCACGCGGCGGGTGATCGAGGATCGCGCCGGGTTCACGGTGATGGCACCCGTGCTGCTCGCCGGGGCGGATGGCAACCGCTACGTGCGCGACCTCCACGATCGGAACCTGCCGATGCTCGCGGCCGACTCCACCCGCGCGGTCTGGCTCCTGACACAGTCGGCCGAAGTGGGCGGCGCGCTCCGTTTCGAGCGCGTCAACCTCGACTCGGCCCGGGCTGACTGGCGGATGCGATGAGCGCGGCGCGGCTGGCGCTGGTCATCCCGGCATGGAACGAGGCCCGGCGCCTCGAGGACGCCGCCTTCCTGGCATTCGTCCGCGGCCAGGACGTCGTGGACCTGCACTTCGTCGATGATGGCAGTCGCGACGAGACGCCGGCGCGACTGGCCGCCCTCGCTGCCGCCGCCCCGGGGCGCATTCGCGTGCAGCGCCTGGCGGCGAATCGCGGGAAGGCGGAGGCCGTGCGCACCGGGCTCGCGGCCGCGATCGCCGAGGGCTATCCGCTGGTCGGGTACCTCGATGCCGACCTCGCCGCTCCGCTCGACACCGCGATGCTCCTGCGCAACGTGTTGATCGAGATGCCTGCGGTGTCGATGGTGCTGGGCTCGCGCGTCAAGCTGCTCGGCTGGCGGATCCGGCGCTCGGAGAAGCGGCACTACCTCGGCCGTGTCTTTGCGACCTTCGCCTCCATGGCGCTGGACCTCCCGGTGTACGACACGCAGTGCGGCGCCAAGGCGATGCGCGCGAGTCCTGCCTTGGCGGCGGCGCTGGAGGCTCCGTTCCTGTCGCGGTGGCTCTTCGATGTGGAGTTGATTGCCCGGCTCCGCGATGCGCTCGGCGTGGACGCCCTGCGGGAGTTGCCGCTGCCGCGCTGGGAAGATCCCGGCGGATCCAGCGTGGGACTCAAGGACTTCGTGCGGGCACCGCTGGAGCTGTGGCGGATCCGCCGGCGGTATCCGCCGCGCGGGTGACGGTGCGCACCAGCCGTGGCGGAAAGGTCGTGGCCATCCGACGCGGCGAGCGATAGTACCCGAGCTGCACGGCGCGCCAACTGTCGAGCTGCTCCAACAATGTCTCCGCCGCCTGGTTGCCCGTGGGATCTGCCCGACGACGCTCGAGCGGATCGGTCTGCAGGTTGGTGAAGCGCACGTCGTCGGACGCGAGATTCCGCACCACCTTCCACTCCCCGGCAACCGCCCCGATGGCATCAGCGAGCGGGCTCTGCACCATGAAGAAGCGGGCGGGCGCGTTGCGCACCGTGTCCGTCAGGCTCTGTCCCTGCCATGCGGGCTGTTCCGGCACGCCCAGGAGTCGGGCGATGGTCGGGGCCACGTCGACGTGGCTCGCCGGCGTGGCATCCATTCCGGGCAACAGCGACGGGGCGCGAATCACCAGGGGGACGCGCACCTGCTCCTGCCAGAGTCCATTGGCATGGGCTGCCACGCCGTGCTCGAAGAAGGCCTGGCCGTGATCGCCGGTGACCACGACGATCGTCGAGTCCCATCGGCCTGACGTCACCAGCGCCTCCCGCAATCGCGCGAGCTGGTCGTCCACGTAGCGCAGCGCCCGATGATACTGGGCCACCACGGCCGCGCTGGAATCGGTCGGGTAGCGACCAAAGAAGATCCGGAACGACGGGCGCTGCGCCGCGCCCTGGGCGGCCTCCATCCCCGGTGTCGAATAGGGGACGTGACTCGCCTGCAGGTTGAGCGAGATGAAGAACGGCGTCGTCGTATCCCGGGCCAGCCACTCGATGGCGTGGGCGACGGTCGCCGCGTCGTCGACCTTGCCCGCGTGCCGATCGTTGCCCGCGAAGCGCGCGAAGCCGACGTCGTCGGCCGGAATGAAGGTCGCGTCGTGATCGGCCCGTGAATCGTGGAGCGTGTCGAGGTGCGGGCTGTCGAGGAAGCGTCGCATCCCCCACCAGTCTTCGTTCTGCGAACTGAACACCGCCGTCCGCCACCCCAGCGGCTTCAGTACGTCGTAGAGGAGCACCTTCGGATAGCTCACCTCGACGGGATAGGCACCGATGCTCCCCTGCCGCAGCGGCCACGTGCCCGAGAGGGGGACCACGGAGGCGAGGTTGGTCTGGGTCGCGGTGGCATACGCGTCGACATACCGACGACCGCTCCGGGCGATCTCCAGCACGGTCGGCATCACCGCGCGTCCGGCGGGTTGGTCGAGCACATCGTCGCGCAGCGATTCCACGATGACGATCACCACGTTCCAGCGATGCGTCGGCTCGCCGGGAAGCACGCCGGTGCCGATGGATCGGGGGGCGGCCACCGACGGCCACCGCGCCGTCAGCGCAGACCCGGGTTGCGTGGTCAGCTGGTCACGGAGTGAGCGGACCAGCGTGGTCATCGGTCCACTCCCACCGGACAACAACTCGCGCCAATAGTCCTGGAAGGCGAACTCCACCCCGGTCTGCGGGTCATAGATGGCGCCCTCGCGACCGTCCGACGCCCTGTGAAGCAACCAGGTGACGGGAAGCAGCAGCGCCCACCCGATGCTCAGGCGTCGGGTGAGCGTGGGGGTGAGCCGTGGCGATCCGGCGGCTCGTCGAGCGAGGATCTCGCTGACGAGCACGAGGGCGAGGGTGCCGCCGACCATCCCCGGCAGGAACAGCGGCCCGAGGTGCTGCAGGTGGGCGACAAGCAAGGTGGGGGTCATCAAGAACAACGCGGCCGACTCGAGGTTCGGAAAGCGGCTGCTGCTCGCGAAGCCGACCCATCCGGCGCTCACCACCATGGCAACGGCCGTCACCGCCGGAATTCTCGCCCACGCCGTGCCGAACCATGACGCCATCCAGGCGACGACTCCAATGAGGACGCACTCCGCGAGCAGCATTTCTGCCCGCAGCGCGATGGGCGTGTCATCAAGCAGCGGAGGATCTCGCGCGAGCACGATGCCGAGGCACACGTGGCAGATCACGAGTATCGACGCGATGGTTGTCCAGCGCGCACGTCGAGCTCGCCAGAGGGTATCGCGGTCGCCGCTTGGCGAACGCGCATCGCTCCGCTGCGCCACCTTGCTCAACGCCCCGCCTCACTCAACCGCACCCACCCCGCCAGCAACCGGCTGCGCAGGTCCTTGGCCGACCGCTGCGTCAGCCGCATGGTCAGGCGATCCCATTCCGCCACCAACTCGGGTTGCCCGATCCGCAATGCGGCGACGAGGGCACCATCGCGCAGTTCGTCCCCCGCGATCCAGTCTTGCGTGCGGGTCTCCTCGTCAATCAGGACCGCCGCCGCGGCGAGCGCTCCGGCGTCGTCCCACCCAGCCACCGCCCTCCGGAACGCGATCACCGCCAGCACCTCGGCAGGCGCACCATGCCGGGCGGCGAACGCGGCTGCCTCGTCGAAGAAGGTGCTGTCCACCCAGCCGGCCGTGCCACCATGCCGGACCCGACTCACGCCGCGCAACTGGCCCAGCCAGGGACGCCAGTCGTCGGGGGGCAGGTCCACCGCGATCGTCGTGGCCAGCTGCCGACGCGCGAAGCGCATCTCCCGGAGATAGTCCGGGAGGTCGGCGGGGACGGGGCCGGCGTGCGACTGCCAGGTCCGCATCCACTGCTGCGTCTCGCGGCGCATCGCCAGCATCGTCACCTGCTCGGTTTCCTGCGGCGGCACGGGGCTGTGCTGGAGGGCCCGCGCGGCGTTGAACCAGTCGTCGCCGAGTGCCATGACCCCTGCGGCCGTCTGTCGCTCGAAGCGGCGCCGCTCGGCGCGGAGGTCGAGCAGCGGATAGAAATCGGAATTCGGTTGTCCCACGAGCGCGACCGCGGGGGCCAGCATGCCGCGATCCGCGAGCAACGTCGCGTCGAGCGTGGCGGCGGTGATCGGGAGGTAGCGACAGAGATCCGGCTCGAGCGAGGGCAGCGCGAGCGCGGCGTCCCACTGCGGCGTGGGCAGGCGACCGCTGGCCGACGCCACGAGCAGCAGGTCGCCGGAGCCGACCTGGTGGACGCGATACTCGGGGAAGACTTCGTGCAGCGCCGCCAGCACGGAGAGGACGAGGTCGTCATCGAGCTCGTAGGTCTGCAGCCACTGCGCGAAGATGCCGTTGTCGGCGAGCTGGCTCCGAATGCGCCGGTAGAACTCGACGGTGAAGAGGCCGGAGACACCACTCACCCAGGGGTTGGACGGCTCCGACACGATCACGTCCCAGCGCCGTCCCGAGGCCGCGAAGTACGCCTTCGCGTCGTCCACCACCAGGCGCGAGCGCGGGTCCTCGAAGGTGCGCCGATTGGCTGGCGAGAAGAGGCGCGCCGCCTCGATCATCTTCGGCTCGATCTCGATGGTGACCACCTCGTCGAGTGCCGGCGACGCGAGCAGCATGTGACTGCTGATGCCGGAGCCGATGCCGATCACCGCGGCGTGACCACGGCCGGGGTGATAGGCAATCGGGATGATCCCGAGCAGCAGCTGGGTGATCTGGTCGCCCGAGACCTGTCGCCGGACCGTCGTGGCGCTGCACGCCTGGCGCACGAAGGCGTCGAGGGAGGCGTCCGCCTTGCCATTGGTGGCGAGCGTGAGGTAGCCACCGTTGACGTCGCTCACCGACACCGTCGCGGTGCGGCCGTCGGCGTAGTACGGCAGCGAGACGGCGTCCGACGTGATCAGCGCATTGCCACGGAACACCCCCGCGGTGAGCACCACGCGATCGAGCGGTGTGAGCATGCCGATGGCGACCGCCGCGCCGACGGAGGCCATCGCGACGCCGACGACCCGATGGCGTTCCGCCGTGCGCCGCAGCAGCAGGAGGCCGATGCCGATGTCCACCACGCCGGCGAAGACGGCGAGCCCCTTGAGGCCGAGGAGTGGCAGGAGGACCAGGCTCGCGAGCACCACGCCGACGATCGAGCCGAGCGTGTTGACCGAGTAGACCCGACCGATCGCGGCCTCACCATGACCACGCTGCAACAGCACCCGCGTGAGCAACGGCAGGGTCATGCCGGCGCAGAAGGTGGCCGGCACCATCACCACGAGGCAGAGGGCATAGCGCGCCACCGAGAAGGCGACATACCCCGCCTCGGTGCGGCTCACCACGGTCAGCAGCACTTCCATCCAGCGGAACGACATGGCGTAGAGCGGCAGGGTGGCCACGGCCAGCAGCCCCATCGCGATCTGGATGCGGGCGAGCTGGAGCAGCGGGTCGCCATGGCCGTCGCCGCGTCGGCGGATGTAGAACGCGCCGAGTGCGAGCCCGAGGATGAAGGCCGAGAGCATCAACTCGAAGGAATGCGTCGCGCTGCCGAGGACGAGCGAGAGCATCCGGATCCAGTTGATCTCGTAGCAGAACGAGGCAAAGGCGGTGAGCGCCGCCGCCCAGAGCAGCAGGCGGGTGTCGGCCGGCTGCGAGAGGCGCTCGCTCGGCGCGACCTCGGTGGCCGTGACGGCCGTCGGCGCCGTGCGCGACAGCAGCCACGCGACGAGGCCGACCACGATGTTGATCGTGGCCGCGGCCAGCAGCACGCCCGGGAGGCCGATGCGCTCGACCAGCAGGAAGCCCGCGACCAGCACGCCGATCGCGGCGCCGAGCGAATTGGTGAAGTAGAGCCAGCCGAGCACGCGCCCGGGGGCGCCCGCGGCGAGCCGCATCACGCCGGCACTCATCAACGGAAAGGTGGTGCCCAGCAGGATCGACTGCGGCAGGATCAGCAGCGCCGCGATGCCCCAGACCGCGACGGTGCGCAGCGGTCCGTTGGCCAGCGTCGGGAGGAGCGTGGTGTAGGCAAGCTCGGTGATGCCGAGGTAGGCATCGTGGAAGGTGAAGCCGATCAAGCCGGCGAGCCCTTCCATGATCGCGTAGCCGAGCAGCGGGTTCCTGATCCGCTCGGCGCGGCGCGACACCAGTGCGGCGCCGACGGACATCCCGCCGAGGAAGATCGCCAGCACGACCACCTGCGCATACGCATCGTGCCCCACGAAGAGCCCGAGGTAGCGGCTCCACACCGATTCGTAGAAGAGGCCGGCCGCGCCGCTCAGCAGGAAGAGCGCGTAGAGGATCGGTCGCGAGTTGGCGGAGGGGCGCATCGTCACGGCCTCAGGACCTTCGGCAAGGGGGGATGGGTGCGCCACACACCGGGCTCGGTCTTCTCGTCGGTCATCACGCGATCGAGATCGGGCGGCCCGAAGCGCGTGCGGCGCGGTGCCTGGTCGCGGATCGCCTGCTCGATGTACCGCCGCCACACGCGAAAGACCGAGTAGTAATAGCCGGAGTGCATGCCCCGCATCGCCTCGCGGTAGGCGAGATCGTACTGCCCTTCCCACGTGAGGCAGCTGAGATACTCCGAGCGTCCGGGGGCAAACTCCTGGATCTCGAGTGCCCGGACAAACTTCGGGATGGCGAGGTCACAGCGGTTGCTGTTCTGGTAGCGCTGCGCCAGGCCGATCAGAATCGCGGGGTGCTCGTAGAGGGTCATGCCGCGCTCGGCGAAGCGGAGGCCCATCTCCCGGTGCTCGGGACGGATCATCAACGAGCCGAGGCCGACCCACGCGCGGTACGAATCGGGGGCGTCGATCACCGTCTGCGTCCAGAGCCGGATCTGACTCTGCCAGACGTGGTAGCGCGACCAGCTGCGCGAGGCGCCGAGGAGCACGGCCACGGCGACGAGCGACCCCATCACCCACTGGCTCGTCCGCGCGCGCGCGCGGGACGGGGTGGTGACGCTCCCCGCGAGCAACCCGCCGAGGACCAGCATGGCCCCGACGCTGGGCAGGAAGAGGGTGCGCTCGGCGAGGACGATGCCCGCCGGGACCAGGACGTTGTGAACCGGTGCGATCCCGATGACGATCCACGCGAGACCGAAGACCACCACCGGCGCGGTGCGCCAGAGACGCACGGCGAGCGTGGCCACGAGCAGCAGGATGAGGAGGCCGAGGCTCTGGGCGCTTCCCCACGTGGTGGTGCCGACGATCTCGCCCGGGGAATAGTCGGCCTGCAGGGAGGCGGGCCAGAGGAGGAGCCGCAGGTATTCGGGCACCACCCCCAGCATGGTGAGCGCGCGGCCGCCGAGTCCGATGCCGTCAAACGCCTCGGCGGTGAAGGTGCCGCGCATCTCGCCGCCGAGCACCAGCGTCCGCATCAGCAGCACGACCGAGAGGGCCAGTACCTGCACGAGGAGGGTCCGGCGGACGTGCGGCCACTTGGCCCGCCACGACTCGCCCTGCAGCAGCAGCAACTCCGCCGCGCCGAGGAGGGCGGGGAGGACGACCCCGGTTTCCTTATACAGTGTGGCGAGGAAGATCGTGACGCCGATGATCGACTGGTCGCGCCAGGTGGGGATCCGGGTCCGGCGGAAGCGGACGTACCAGGCCAGGAGGAGGATGTAGCTGAGGCCGATCATCAACTCACCCTGGTTCATCGCGACGGCAACTGCCTCGACGTGGACCGGGTGCACGGCGAAGGCGAGCGCCGCGGCCACCGCCCATCCGACCGGGAGGAGTTCCAGCGCCAGTATAAGGAGTGCCAAGGCGGCCGCGGCGTGCAGCGTCAGCGACATCACCTTGTATGTGACGATGGCGCCTCCACCCATGGCCCATTCCAGGGCGAGGGTGAGTGTCATCATCGGACGATGGTGACCCGTGGCGCCCGCTTCGGGCCAGAAGGGTGTGGTGAGGATCTCGCGGATATTGCCAAGATCGTGGATGCGTGCGTCCTCGCGCACCAGCGGGACGTCGTCCTGGGTGAGTTCGTTCTGGAGCAGTGGTGAGGCGGTCGCCACAGCCACCGCGACGACCAATCCGCCCAGCCAGAGGCGGAGGCGACCAAGATCCACGAGACAACTCCTGACACAGGGGGGAACATCCGGGACGGTAGCCGTCCAGTCGGGGCGAGAGGGTTGCAAAGTACCTGCCACGCGTGGTGGCGGGTTTCGGCGTCGGATTCCGCGCCCATTTGCTAAGTTGTTGTCCGACAGCGTGTTGCGCGGTGCCCGAGCGCCTTGGCACCGCTTGTGCTAGTTCACTGGGCAGCGCCGACAAGGGCGCCCATGAAGCGCCCGGACACTCAGTACACCACCCACGGAGAGCACTACCATGCTGACCAACAACAAGAAGGGCTTCACCCTGATCGAGCTGCTCATCGTCGTCGTGATCATCGGCATTCTTGCCGCGATCGCGATCCCGAAGTTTGCGGCCACCAAGGACAAGGCCAAGCTGGCCTCGGTCAAGACCGACCTGCGCAACATCATGACGGCCCAGGAGGCCTACTTCTCCGACGCCGGCGCTGGCTACACCAGCGCGCTGACCTCGACGGTCTTCGCGCCGTCGGCCGGCAACACGTTTGTGACCAACGGCTCGGCGTCCTCGTTCACCGCGACCGTCACCAACGCGTCGATCACCGTGAACCCGAAGTCCTGCACCGTCACGGTTGGCGGCACTGGCACGAACGACGGCGTGATCGTCTGCTCGTAACCTCTTTCCCTGATTGTTGGAGTGTGATGTCATGATCCATCAGCTTCGCGATCAGGGAATCCTGCCGGCCGGGGGGAATTCCCTCCCCGGCCGGCAGCGTTATGATCGCGGCTTTACCTTGATCGAGTTGCTCATCGTGATCGTGATCATCGGCATCCTTGCCGCCATCGCCATCCCGAAGTTCGAAGCGACCAAGGAGAAGGCGCACATGGCCAAGATGAAGGCCGACCTGCGCAACATCGCCACCGCGCAGGAAGCGTATTTCAACGAGAACAACACGTACTACAGTGGCTCGTTGCCGAACACCAACCTGGTCTACGCGGCATCACCGCAGGTGGTCATCACGCTGTCGGATGTCTCGGCGGCTGGCTGGGCGGCGAAGGCCACGGCCCCCTCAGTGACCACCAAGGAGTGCGCGCTCTTCCTCGGTGGGGCGGCCCCGATCGCCCCCGCGACCATCGAGGGCCGGGTGACCTGCAACTGACCTGACCGACCGTTCACCTGCGCCTCTCGGCCCGTCCGCGTTCATCGCTGACGGGCCGCGCTCGTTGGTGCCCCCTCCGCCGTGCGGCCGTATCGATCATGCCGGGACCTTCTTCCCGGAGCGCTGCCGTGTCTCGCCCGATCCGCCTGCCCCAACGTGGTGTCACCCTCGCCGAGATGCTGGTGGCACTCCTGCTCCTGCAACTGGCCGGTCTCGGTGCCCTCAGCGCCGCCCTCACCGC
>Ga0073899_10004530_pt1 | contig 12164 bp, 8 predicted proteins | sample KloWWTmetaKNB5Ph_FD_88975 | JGI IMG/M metagenome (GOLD analysis project Ga0073899, IMG submission 88975) | Active sludge microbial communities from Klosterneuburg, Austria, studying microevolution and ecology of nitrifiers - Klosterneuburg... | ecosystem: Engineered > WWTP > Aerobic digester >... | reverse complement strand
GTCCCCATCGCCGCCTCGATGTTCATTCCGGGTGCCCTGGGCTACATGGTTCTGGCCGGCGACTCGGCGCTGCTCAACCTGCTCAAGGGCAGTGCGGTGGCACGGCTGACGGTCTACGACCTGTCGGTCATCCCACTGTTCCTGCTGATGGGGCAGTTCGCCACTCAAGGCGGGTTGTCGCGGGCGCTGTTCCAGGCGGCTGCAGCATTCGTCGGCCATGTGCGTGGCGGCCTGGGAATGGCAGCGGTGCTGGCCGCAGCAGCGTTCGGTGCCGTCTGTGGCTCATCGGTGGCCACCTCGGCCACGATCACCCAGGTGGCCTACCCCGAGATGAAGGCGCACGGCTACCACGGGCGCCTGACCACCGGCGTCCTGGCCAGCAGTGGCACGCTGGGCATCCTGATTCCACCCTCGGTGCCGTTGGTGGTCTATGCCATCCTCACCGAGCAGAACGTGGGCAAGCTGTTTGCCGCCGCCATGCTGCCGGGCATCCTCGCGATGCTGGGCTACATCGCCGTCATCGCGGTGCTGTGCCGTTGGCGCCCCGAGCTCGCTCAGCCGATCGAGGCGGCACCCTGGCCGCAACGCTGGTAGGCGCTGGTCGCGATCTGGCCCATCGTCGTGATCTTCATCGTGGTGTTCGGCGGCATCTATGGCGGTGTCTTCTCGCCCACCGAAGGTGCGGCCATCGGCGCGGCGGGTACGTTCGTCGCTGCGATGGCTCGGCGCGAACTCACGCTCGAAGGCATCAAGCGCAGCTTCCTGGGCATGGCCGAAACCTCGGCCATGGTGTTCATGATCTTCCTGGGCGCCGACATGATGAACTCGGCGCTCGCGCTCACCCAGATGCCTGCGGCGCTGGCCGACTGGGTCGGGCATCTGCCGGTGGCCCCGCTGGTGGTCATCGGCGCGGTGATGGTTGGCTACATCGCGCTGGGCTGCGTGATGGATGAGCTGTCGATGATGCTGCTCACGATACCGGTCATTTTCCCGGCGGTCATGCAGCTCGACCTGTTCGGCCTGGCTGCCGAGGCCAAGGCCATCTGGTTCGGCATCCTGGTGCTCATGACCGTGGGCATCGGGCTGACGGCGCCTCCGGTCGGCCTGAATGTCTATGTCGTCAACAGTATTGCGCGCGACGTCCCCATGAACGAGACCTACAAGGGCGTGTTCCCGTTCCTGGCCACCGATGTGCTGCGCCTGCTGGTGCTGATGTTCTTCCCGGGTCTTACGCTGGCATTCGTGAATCTCTTCTTCAAGTGAGTTGTGGCCCGTAGCGCGCAGGCGCCATACCCGGGCGTAGCCGGAGCTGCACCATACTTCCGATCATGACCGACGATGCTCTGATCCTTCGCTGCGACGACGGCCCCGTGCGCACGCTCACGCTCAACCGGCCGGCGGCGCTCAACAGCTTCACCGGCGCCATGCAGCTGCAGCTGCGGGCCGAGCTCGAAGCCGCGGCGGCTGACAGCCAGGTGCGATGCCTGGTCATCACGGGGGCCGGTCGTGGTTTCTGCGCGGGCCAGGACCTCAACGATCCCGAGTTGTCCGAGGGCGTGGGCGTGGTGGTGGATCGGCATTACCTGCCGCTGGCGCAGACCATCCGGCAGTTCCCGGTGCCGGTGATGGCCATGGTCAACGGCGTGGCAGCAGGCGCCGGAGCCAACCTGGCGCTGGGCTGCGACATGGTCATTGCCGCGCGCTCGGCCAGCTTCATCCAGGCGTTCTCCAAGATCGGGCTGGTGCCCGACTGCGGTGGTACCTGGCTGCTGCCGCGGCTGGTTGGTCGCGCGCGCGCCATCGGTCTGGCGTTCACCGGCGACAAGCTCGGCGCCGACGAAGCCGAGCGGCTGGGTCTGATCTGGCGCTGCGTCGATGACGCCGCGCTGGCCAACGATGTGCAGGCGTTGGCCCAACGGCTGGCGGCCATGCCCGCCCGCGCGCTGGCGCTCACGCGCCAGGCACTGGACGCTGCCACCACGATGGACTGGACTGCCGCCCTGCAGCGCGAGGCCGCGCTTCAAGGCGAGCTGGGGGCCGCGCACGATTTCCAGGAAGGCGTCCAGGCATTCCTGAGCAAGCGGGCGCCGCAGTTCTCCGACCGCTGACGCGGCAGCCCGCGCGCGGGTGGACGCGAGGGCGTCAGGGCATCAGGCAGCAGGGTTCTCGCGCGCGACGTCGTTCAGGAAGTCTGCGCTGCGCATCTCCTGGCCACCTTCGAGCCAAAGTGGGTACATGCGCTCGAAATCCTCGCTGATGCGCTGCAGAGGGATGTCGTCGAAGGTGCCGCGCTGCAGCACGTACTCCATGTGCCGGTTGCCGGCGCGGTCGTAGGGGTGATAGATAGAGTCGTCGCGGCCGTTGAACTCCAGGGGCAACAGGCCGAAGCGGTCGCACAACGCCAGGTTGAAGGCCGGCGTGGCCTTGCGCCATGCGCCATCGAGCCACAGCTCGGTGTAGCCATGCCAGGCGTACACATCGCTTTGCAGCACCTGCCGCATGCGTTCGGTGCTCAGGTGGTTGCGCACATCGGCAAACCCCAGCCGGGCCGGTATACCCGACGCGCGCGCCACCGCCGCCAGCAAAGCGGCCTTGGGTACGCACCAGCCGTAGCCGTTGGACAGCACACTGCTGGCCCGCATGCCCGCGGGCGAAAGGTCGATGCGGTAGGGGTCGTAACGAAACCCATCGCGCACGGCGTTGTACAGGGCCACCGCACGAGCGGTATCGTCGTGGCCTTGCGCATGCTCGCGCGCGTAGGCCACCACCTCAGGGTGGTCGCTGTCCACAAGCGCAGTGGGGGCCAGTGCGGCGGTGTTCGGGGGCTCGGATTGCATCGCTTGCTCCAGGGGGCATGTCCAGTGCCCGCGCCGGCAGGTTAAGCGAACGAGTGCCGCGCGGCCTTGATCGATGGGGGGGATGTGTGCATGCGTCGGCGTCCGAAGCGTCACCCCCGGGACAGTTGCGCGGCCGCACCAGCGGCCAAACCGGCGCCATGGTGCGCTCGCGGCGATCACACGTCGTGAAAGCGCACGAACTCCTCCAGCGGCGCGCGTGAGGCCCGCAACGCGTTCACCGGGTGATCGGGATTGGCCTGGCCGACCGCCATGCCGCAAAACAGCATGCGGTCGTCGGGAAGGCCGAGGAACTCGCCCACCGTGTGCGGGAAGGTCGACCAGCTCTCCTGCGCACAGCTGTCCCAGCCCTCCGCGCGCAGCAGCAGCATCACCGTTTGCAGGAACATCCCCAGGTCCGACCATTGCGGTGGCCCGAGCCGCCTGTGTACCGAGCAGAAGATCACCAGGGGCGCGCCGAAGGCCTCGTAGTTGCGCATGAACCAGCCCAGCCGGGCGAGCTTGTCCTCGCGTGGGATGCCCAGCCGCGCGTACATGGCCTCGCCCAGCTCGTGGCGGCGATCGCGATAGGGTGTGGGCAGTTGCGGCGGGTAGATGTCGTACTGGGTGGGCTCGCGCACGCCACTGGCAATGCGGTCGCGCAGCAACGCCTTGAGCTGAACCAGGCGGTCGCCGGCTACCACGTCCACGTGCCACGGCTGAAGATTGCCGCCCGACGGCGCATGTGCAGCAGCCTGCAGAACTCGGCGGATCACCTCGCCCGGCACGGGCGTGGGCAGGAAGTCGCGCACCGAGCGGCGGTTGGCAACGGCATCATGCACATTCATCATCTTCAGCGTAGGCGGCTCGAAACCCTCACGATACCCCCGATGACACCCGCAGGTGCACCGGCGCAACATCGGGTGCGAGCACGCCCCGCGGGCCGCCAAGGACGACCATGACCATGACGATCGACACCTTCATGCAGGGCTACCGCGAGGCTTGGGAGTCGCGCGACGAGCAGCGGTTCTGCGCCCTGTTCACGCCCGATGGCCAGTACCACAACACCCCATTCGCGGTGCAGCGCGGTCCCGCCGAGCTGGCCGCCTACTGGCAGCGCGTCAAGCTGCAGCAGGATGTCGAGGTGACCTACGACGTGCTGGCCCGCCACGCAGGCGGTGGCGTGGCGCACTGGCGCACCACCTACCAGGTGGCCTCGGAGGAGCTGTTCCGCATTTGGGCGGCCTCCACAGGCACGCACCTGCCCGAGCGCAATCCCGGCGACCCGTTGCCGCGCGTGGTGCTCGACGGCATCCTGCAGGCCGAATTCGACGGCCCGCTGTGCCGCCGTGCACGCATCTGGTGGCACAGCCAGCTGTTGCCGGCCGCCTGAATCGGCGCTGGCTCAGTAGCCGGCCTCGGTCGCCAGCGGTAACCATTGGTCGACCGTGCCGTAGTCGGCTACCTGGCCGCCGGTGAGGGCGGGCCCCAGCAGGTACAGGCGCCCGCCGGCCGTGCCAATGTAGGTCTGGCTCAGTGGGTAATAACGATAATAGTACCCGTATCCTGTTCCGCTGATGGCATGGCCCGGGAAGAACTGCGGGTACAAACGCTCGGCGTAGGCGAACAGGCGGTCCGACTCCATCTGCGTGCCCACCAGCGCACCTGAAACCGAGCCGGTGCCGCTGGTTTGGCGCGGCGCGCCCAGGCGGTCCTCGGCCGGCTGCAGCGCATGGCTCACAGGCAGACCGACCGCGCCGCTGCCGGTGCGCGGCCGCGCCAGTGCGAGCGCGCTGCTGCCCAGGCGACCGGTGCTGCTGCCGTCCACGTTGCCACCGGTCAGCACGGACGCGCTGGCGCCGGCGCCCGGCCACTTCGATTGCGGGCCCTCGGGCAGTGCACTGCAGCCGTCTGTCGGCAGTGGGCGACCGGCGTTCCACCAATGGTTGCCGTTGAAGGCCAGCGCAGCCGTGCCGTCGAGCACGTTCAGCGGGCAGGGTACCACCGCGCCGCCACCGCTGCCCAGGGTTCCGCCTTCGGCGCTGAACACATTGTTCACCACCGTCACGTTGGCGCTGCGCAGCACCCGGTTCACTGGTGCTGGCGCCTGGGCGCCGACACCCCAGCATGGTTCAGCGGTCACGTAGTCCTGTTGGGCTTCGTCCCAGGTCTGGCAGTCGCCGCCCGCACCATCAGCGGCGCTGAGGACCCGGCTGTCGTGCACCCGGATCGCGTCGCCACCGTAAATCGTGCCGCCGTCGCTGGGCGGCTGGTAGGCCGGGGTATAGACGATGGTGTTGGCAATTGCGGTGCAGTCCGCACAACCCGAGAACTCCAGGGCTGCCTCGCGGGCATCAACGATCAGGTTGTTGCGCGCCACGGTGCGCAGGGCCTCGTAGTCCCAGCGCCCGTCGGCGCTGAAGTAGTAGGTGGCGTCGGTGTCTTCGCCGCCGAGCTCGACGCGTCGCACCCGCCAGAACGTGTTGCTGTCGTACAGCACGTCCACCGACCCGCCCTTGGCCTCGATGCCCAGGCCACCGCCGTTCTGAGCCACCAGGTTGCGGCAGAACGCCGCACGATGCACGCCGACGTTGTCGATGCCGTGGCGGGTGGTCTGGCGCACGGTGCTGTCGAGCACCCACAAGTCCTGCACCTGGTTGAACTTCATACCGTCCATGCTCTGGCCCGGGCTGGTCTCGGCGTCGAGTTCCTCGCGGTCGAACAGGTTCTGTATCGTCACGCGCCGCACGAGGATGTGATGAGACGGCTCGTAGCGGCCATAGACCGTGAGGTCGAGCTGGCCGTTTCGAACCGCATTCGTGCGTCCGTTCAGCGCGGCGCCGGCGACATGGATGCCCGCGGCGGCTTGCACGGGCTGCGGGTCGGCATGGCTGCTGCCGTTCCAGGCCCCGACCGCGGCCGGGCCGATGGTCACGCCTTCGATCGCCAGGTAGGAAACCCCCAGGAAGTTCAGCCCGTGCAGCAACACCGTGGCATTGGGCGTGCCGTCGGCGGCCACCAGCCACAACGGGTTGTCCGCATCGCGCTGGATGCGTTGCGCGTAGATCTCGTTGCCCAGGTTGTCGGCATAGGTGCCGGGCGCCAGGCGGATGCGCACAGGCTGGCTCGGGTGTTGCGCCTGGGCCTGGCGCAGCGCCTCGCGCACGCCCGCCGTGCCCTGCGAGGGCAGCACGTCCAGGTTCACCCAGGCCGATTCGGCGATGGTGTCGACGAATGCGGTGTCGGCACAGCCGGCCGCAGCAGCGACGGACGCCGCCATCGCTGCGGCGAGCGCCAGCGCAGCACGCAGTGCATGCGCGCCTGCCCGGCGGGTGCGTGGGCGCATGCGGGTGGAGTGGGGCATTGGCGTCATCCTTGCATGAGGGCACCCGACCCCCGCGGCCGGCTGTGCACCGGTCCGAGGGTAACCGCGTTGCAGTGTGATGCAAACCGTGTGGTGTGCGCTGGTGCAACGCCGCGGTTTCGGGTCATCATGGCGGCTGTGGGTCGCGCTGCGTGGCCTCGGTGACCGTCGCGGTTTGTAACATTTCAGGAGCAACGCCATGTCTGCACTCGACAACTACAGCCCCACGGCGGTTTCGATCGTCAAGCTGTTTGCCTATCCATTGCGATCGGCGCCCACGGCCGATCTGGTGACCTGGGGCGTGAACCAGGTGCAGGGCGGCCAGACACCCGGCCAGCTGCTCACATTCATCTTCAACCTCGCCGTCCCGCAGTCGCCGTTCACCGCCTATGGCGTGGGCACCACCGACACCGCGTTTTGCACCGCGTTGGTGGACAACCTGTGCTTCGGCACTTCCATTGGCAGTGCCACCCGGGCCGAGTGGGTGGCGTATCTGGTGCTGTTGGTGGGCACGCAAGCCACGAGAGGCGATTTCGCTCTGTGGGTCGGTGCTCTGGTCGATGGCTACCAGGGCGACTTGGCCGACCTGCTCAGCCTGAAGGCGGCCTTGGCCCAGAGGGCCGAGACGGCTGCTCAGTTCGCGCAATCGCCTGCCGGAGCGGTGTGGGACGGCCAGGGCTACGCGCAGCTGCTGGCGCCGTTGTCGCCGACACCGGAACCGACCTATGCGCTCACGGCGAGCGCCAGCAGCGTGAACGAGGGCGCCAGCGTCACGTTCACGCTCGACACCACCCAGGTTGCGGCCGGTACCGCGCTGGGCTACACCCTGTCGGGCGCAGGACTAGGCAGTGCCGACATCGCCGGCGGCCAGCTCGCCGGCAGCTTTACCGTCGATACCTCCGGCCGCGCCAGCGTCACGCTCATGCTGGTGGCCGATGCCGTCACCGAAGGGCCCGAGACGCTGCGCCTGGCGCTCAACGGCAACCTTGCACAGACAGAGGTCACCGTCAACGACACCAGCACGACGCCCCCGCCGCCGCCGACGTTTGCGCTGGCGGCCAGCGCGGCATCGGTCGACGAAGGCTCCAGCGTGGTCATCACTTTGACCACGACCAACCTCGCTGCAGGGGTGTCGGTCACCTATTCGCTGTCGGGCACCGGCCTGACGGCCGCCGATGTCGTGGGTGGCGTGCTGACTGGCGTGTTCACCGTCGATGCGCAGGGCATAGGCACCACGACCATCGGTCTGGTCGCCGACGCCACCACCGAGGGCAACGAATCGCTGAGGATGGTGGTCACCGGCAACGCGGCGACGATCGAGCTTCCGATCAACGACACCAGCATCACGCCGCCACCCGTGGGCGCACCCGACACGGTGGTCATCGCCGACAACATGAACAACAACAACAACGCCCACGCGCCGGGTTCGCCGGCCGAGGGCGAGATTCCGATCGACACGTACCTCACATATGACCTGCTCAACCAGGATGGCCCCATCGACAGCCGCATGACGGTGGCTGGACTCAAGGCGACCAAGCCGGTGGCGGGCGCGCCGCTGGACGCGACCAACTTCAGCGCAGACCGCGGCAACATTCCGCAGGTCAGCAACCAGACGCTGTACACCTACGACCTCGGCCTGCAGACCGATCGCGTGGACTACAGCGCCGAGACCGGGCGCATCGCGGCCGTGGTCAGCGCGGTCGCCCCCCTGGACACGCTGTGGGTGATGGTCAACGACAACGGCACCGACAACAACTTCGGCAATGCCACCGACCGCATCGACACCCTGCGCAATGTCGAGGAAGTGGTCGCCAGCGCCGGGGGCGGCGTGCTCGATCTCACCAACTCGTCGCGCGACTGGATGGTCACGTTCAGCCGCAATTTCAACTCGATCACTGACGTCGACACCGCGCGCGACCGCGCCACGCACCGGGTGGAACTGGCCGATCTGAACACCGGCGTACCCGATGGACGGGCCTACCTGGAGTACCGAGATGCCGGTGGCAACGCCAGTGTCCAGCAGGCGACGGCGGCCTGGTCGAGCGTGCAGGGCAGTGATCGCAACGAGACAGTGGTGTTCTCCAGCGCCCAGTCCACCGAGGCGCGCACCAACGTGCTTCGCGGCGGTACCAACACCGTGAAGTTCAATGAGCTCACGCGCAGCATCCTGGTCGACGTCACCATCGCGCCCTGGGTGCCCAGCTCCAACCCGGCCGATGACACCAACACGACGGGGTTGACCACCGCTACCACCTCGTTCACCAACGGCGATGGCGTCACGCCGTTGTCCGGCAACACCACTGTCACATCGGCGCACACCCCGGACAACGCCGTGGCCCCGGGCATCCTCAAGATCGTCGGCTCCCAGGATGCCGAGGACGCGCTGAGCCTGACCAGCACGGCGCAGCCCAAGGTCATCACGCTGGGTCAGTCACTCGCCGGCGCCGATGGCTTCAGTGTGCGGCTGTCCGGCAGCCAGAGCAGCAGCGCACTCGAGGTCACAGGCTTCGAGCTGCTGCGCGACAACGGCGCCAGCGACGACCTCTATGTCATCGACAACATCTTCCGCGCGACCCAGGGCAGTCCGCGCCTGACCGACGGCGCGGGGGCCGACCATGATGCGATCCGGCCGGGCAACGAGGCGCTCGGTTCGGCTGCCGTGGGGGGCGCCGTGGGCGCGGTGAACCTCACCACGCTCAACGGCGCAGCGCCGGGCTTCGGCGTGGACTTCGACGTGCTCGACCTCAGCGGCATCAGCGCCACGGGACTGCAGGCGCTGGGCACGGTTGGCGCCGACGACGAGCTCGTCGTCGGTCCGCTCGGCGCCATTGGCCTGGTGACGGGCTTCGAAGCGCTGGTCCTCACCAATGCTTCGGTCGACAAGGGAGTCGCACTCACGCTTGATCTCGACGTGGGCGCGGTGAAGGCCGGAACCACCTCGCTCTTCAGCTACGCAGGCTCGGTGATCAGCGCCGGCGGGCTGGTCTTCAATACTGCGGGCCAGGCCAGCACCATAGGCGCGGCGACCACGGCGTTCAACATCACCGTCGTCGACACCACGGCCGGTGCCGGTGGCAAGGTGTGGGGGGGCAGCGCCGCCGATTACCTCATCGGCGGAAGCGGTGACGACACGCTGCGCGGAGGAGGGGGCAACGACACCCTCGACGGTGGCGTGCCTGGCGGCACGGGCAGCTTCACCGAGACCTGGGCCTTCACGATTGCCGGCACGCCCGATGCGGTGGCAGCGGCAGCCAACCGCATCACGATCGCCATGACCATCGACGGCACGGCGCTCACGCTCACCGAGGCCGCGGTGGCCGATGCCGCGTACGGCGATGGCAATGGCGCGGTGGTCGATGGCGCGTCCACCAACACGATCGGCACGGCCATGGCCGGACTCATCAATGCCAACCTGGCCTCCATCAACGCCGGCCCGGGCACCGGTACGCTCACCGGTGCCACCTGGGACAACCTCACCGGCACCGTGCTGCTGAGCTTTCTGCCGGGCTACAACGCCAATGATGTCGTCACCTTTGTCCTCAACAACGGCGCCGGCCCCGATGGCGGCACGTTTGCGCTGTCGGCCGGCGTCAACGTCAACGGCGGCAACGGCGGGTCCGACACCTTCGTGCTCGAGAAGTCGGCCGCAGCCAATGGGCACGACACACTGCTGAACTTCACGCCCTCGTCCGACAAGATCGACGTATCGGCCTTTGCCGGCGCCGCCATCGCCGCCGCCAGCCCGCACCTCAATGGCGCCACCGGTGGCACATTGGCCGGCGTGGCCACGACGGCCGAGCTCGTCTACAACATGCCCGGCGGCACCATCTCGTCGGCGAACTTCGCCACATCGCCCGCACCGGGCAAGTTCGTGCTGGCCGACGGCGGGCGTTGTGTCGTGGCCGTGACGGCCGATCCCACCGGGGCGCGGGGCGACGGCTCGAACACCCTGGTGTCGCTCTATTACGCCGAAAACGGCGCGGCTGCCGGTCTCGACGATCTGTCGGTGATGCTCGTGGCCACGATCAGTGGACCTGTGGAACTCACGTTGAGCGATGTGTTCTGGGCTCTGAGCTGATGGGGCGCGCCGGCCCCGCGGGCGCAGTGCCACAGGGGCGCCGAATCTGGCGTCGGCTCGGCGCCTTCGTGCTGTTCGTCGTCATCAGCGGCGTCGCGTGGGTGGCGCTGCGGGTGAACGATCGCCCGCCGATGGACGCACAGCCATTGCGCTGGTTGCCCCCGTTGGCCGAACCGGCGGCTGCGCGCCTGCCGCTGCGCGTGCGCTACCTGGGCGTGTCCACGCTGCTATTCGACGACGGCGAGACGGCGATCCTGTTTGACGGCTTCTTCAGCCGGCCGTCGATGCGGGAGGTGATGCTGGGCCGGATCGCGCCGGATCTACCACGCATTCGCCAGGGCCTGCAGCGCGCGGGCATCACGCGCCTGGCGGCGGTAGTGACCGTGCACTCGCACTACGACCACGCCATGGACACCGCCGAGGTGGCACGCCTGACTGGCGCCCAGGTGGTGGGCTCGTCCTCTACCGCACAGATCGCGCTCGGTGCGGGCCTGCCGCAGGCGCGCATCCAGGTCGTGAGCGATGGGCAGGCGGTGAAGCTGGGCCGGTTCGAGTTGCGCTTCGTGCGCTCGGTGCATGCGCCCACCGCGTTCACCGGTGGCGAGATCAGCGCGCCGCTGGTGCCGCCCGCGCGAGTGTGGGACTACGCCGAGGGCGGGTGCTTCAGCATCGTATTGACGCACGAGGGACGCAGTGCGCTGGTGCAAGGCTCGGCCGGCTTCGTGCCCGAGGCACTGGCCGGTCATCGCGCCGATGTGGTGTTCCTCGGCATCGGTGGCGCCGGCCCACTGCCGCGTGCCTACCATGCCAGGTACTGGGATGAGGCCGTGCGCCGCGTTGGGGCCCGCCGGGTCGTGCCCATACACTGGGACGACTTCACGCTGCCTGCCGACCGGCCATTCGAGGCCATGCCCATGCTGCTCGACGACGTGCCGCGCTCGATGCGCCTGCTGACCGAACACGGCACGCGTGACGGCGTTGACGTGCGCCTGCCGCCGGCCTGGGAGCCGTTCGATCCGTGGGCCGGGTTGGCACTGCCGTAGGCACGCGCAACACCCGCCCCCCGCTGCAACTGCCGGCGGCGGATCAATGGTCCGAGATATTGACGGTTGGCTGCCAGCGCGGGTTGATCTGCCGCAGACCCACGGTGTGCGTTCACGCACCCAATGCGCGCATGCACCGTCATCGTTTTCATTCCACATGACCCAAGGATCCTCGCGTCCCGTTGCCGATCTGCGTGGCGGCCTTCGGCTGGTCGTCGACGCCACCCGCGGTGTCACTGGCATCGTGCAGGACATGCACGGCTCGACCAGCGGCGGCTGGCCACTGCCTCGGGCCGCGCGCCGCCGCCCGGCCGTGGCTGGCTTCGTCTACCGCACCATCGACGGCGGCGCCAAGCTGATCGGCAGCGGGCTCGACGCACTGATTGCACCGTTCGAGGGGCTGCTGCCTTCGGTCGACTCACCGCGGCGCGACGCCGTGGTGTCCGCTCTGAACGGCGTGCTGGGCGACCACCTGTGTGCCAGCGGCAATCCCCTGGCGCTGGCCATGCAACTGCGCCGACACGGCGATGCGCACGGCCGCATTGCACCCGCCACAGGGCGCGTGGTGGTGCTGGTACACGGGCTATGCCTGAACGAGCACGGGTGGCTGCGCAACGGCCACGATCACGGCCAGGCCCTGGCGGACGACCTGGGCTACACGCCGGTCTACGCGCGCTACAACAGTGGCCTGCACATCAGCGAGAACGGCCGGGCGCTGCACGAGAAGCTCGACATACTGGTGCGCGACTGGCCAGTGCCGGTGCATGAACTGGTCCTGCTCGGGCACAGCATGGGCGGCCTCGTGATCCGCAGTGCAGTAGCGCAGGCCGACGCGGCTGACGCTG
>Ga0073899_10004528_pt1 | contig 12168 bp, 10 predicted proteins | sample KloWWTmetaKNB5Ph_FD_88975 | JGI IMG/M metagenome (GOLD analysis project Ga0073899, IMG submission 88975) | Active sludge microbial communities from Klosterneuburg, Austria, studying microevolution and ecology of nitrifiers - Klosterneuburg... | ecosystem: Engineered > WWTP > Aerobic digester >... | reverse complement strand
GCAACATGCATCAGACGGTCGTGAGCATCGGTGAGAAACGCGCGAGCCTGAGCCGGGGTAGCGGAGCGCCAGGGATCGAGACGCTCTTCGTTCCACACGTCGCCGTCGACGCCCGGTGGGAGCGGCCAGTGGGCGGGCTCGCCGGCCGCCATGCGCTCGAGGACGTTGATCGCTTCCTCGTCCCAGTTCGCCAGGTGAACAAGGACATCCTGGCCACGCCAGACACCGACAGTATCGGGTTTTCGCAGGGCGCTATCGGAGATTGTGTCGAGGACACGGCGGAGCTCCAACCAGGAGTTCGCCGCAGCCTGCAACATCGCCAGTCGCTCGTTCATCGAGATCGCCATGTTGGTTCGCATCCCCTCTGATCATCACGTCCCATCGGGCGAAGTATGGACTGCTGGTTACTACCAGTGCCAGACCGGACGGCCCGTGAAACACGAAACGGTTGTACGCTACGCTGAAGGGTCGGCGGGGAGGAGAGGGACGCGACGTGAAGGCGCACGAGCTCAGTTCGTCGGAGATTGGCCCGGAACATCTGGGCTGGATTCTGACGGCCGACCTGCGCGACAGGGATCGCAAGCGCTTCATGCGCAAGGGGGCGACGATCGACGAGGCGGCACTGGCGGATTGGCTGCGGGTCGCGGAAGTCGTGCTGCATCTGATCGAGCCGGAGCCGGGGGACCTCCACGAGGACGTGGCCGGGCGACGACTGGCTGAGGTGGTGGCTGGCGCAGGCATCCTCATCCGGCCACCTGTGCAAAGCCGGCTGAATCTGGCGTCGACGGTGAAAGGCCTGCTTCGCGTGGATCGGGAACTGCTGCTGGCGATCAACAGGATCGAGGGCCTCACTGCGTTCAGCCTGCTCGATCGGCAGCCGGTGCTCCCGGGCAAGATCGTCGCGGGCGTAAAGACGACGCCGATCACGGTTCGGGAGGAGCTCGTGCTGCAGGCAGAGCAGCTCGTGACAGAGACCGGACACAAGCCGGTAGAAGTGCTCGCGTACGAGCCGCAGCGGGTCGCGGTGTTCGCAACCGAGGGGCTGAACGAGCGCACGCGAGCGCGATTCCGTGAGGTGATCCAGAAGAAGCTGCGATGGTATGGGTCGGAGCTCGTTGATCTGCGATTCATCGAGACCGATGCCAGCGCGGTAGCGGTGACATTGCAGGAGTACCTGGATGCCGGCGCGGACGTGATTTTCGCCGCGGGGGGTAATACGATCGACCCACTCGATCCGATTCTGGTCGGGCTTCAGCGATCTGGCGCGGAGATGGTGCACTTCGGGGCGCCTGCGCACCCGGGCAGTATGTTCTGGGTGGCGCGAATTGGACGCACGCCAGTGGTCAACCTCGCGTCGTGCTCAATGTATTCGCGCTCGACGGTGGCGGACCTGGTGCTGCCGACGATCATGACTGGGCGTGGCATCGAGAGCGAAGATGTCGTCCAGTTGGCCTATGGCGGGGTGCTGGATCGGGAGATGAGCTTCCGCTTCCCGGACTATGATGTTGAAGAGGTGGATGAGCCCGATGAGGAGGAGTGAGACGGGGACGTCGATATGCAGGCATACCTGACGTGATGCCACGTATCGTTGCTTCTGGTCGTCCATTACCGCGCGAGTTGAGGAGAAGGCCAATGTCCGAGAAGGTTTCAGTTATCTCTGGCGGGACGATCGTCACATCCGACGGGCCGGTGCGCGCCGACCTGGTAATCCGCGGAGAGAAGATCGCGACGATCACGACCGACGCAGCCGATGTGGCGTCCGCGGACGTGATCGACGCACGCGGGCTGATCGTCGTGCCGGGCGGTGTGGATGTGCACACGCACTTCCGTGAGCCAGACCCACGCCTGGTGGAGGGGTTCGAGACAGGGACGATGGCGGCGCTGGCCGGCGGGGTGACAAGCGCGATCGAGATGCCACAGGCGTCCCCGACGTCGAGCACGGGTGAGCATATCCGTGAAAAGCGGCGGCTGATCGGTGAGCACTCCTTGATCGACATCGCGCTCTGGGGTGGGGTCGTCGGGCAACCGATTGAGCAGATCCAGGAGATGATCGACGAAGGCATCGTCGCTCTGAAGGCATTCATGCCTGCCTCCAGCCCCGGCTTTCCGCCGGCCAATGATCAGGTGCTACTGGACACGTTCCGGTTCCTGGCTGATTCGGGATCAGACATCCGATTCGGGATCCACTGTGAAAACGACACATTGATGGAACAAGGGATTGCCCGGATGCAGGCAGCCGGCCGCAAGGACGCTTTGGCGCACTACGAGAGCCGGCCGCCGCTGGTCGAGACCGAGGCGGTTCATCGGGCATTGTTCTTTGCGGAGCTGACCGGCGCATGGCTCTATGTCTGTCACTGCGCTTCGGCCGACGCGCTGGCACTGATCAAAGCGGCGAAGGCGCGCGGCGCGAATGTCGAGGTTGAGACCTGCCCGCAATACCTCTCGTTGGACCTCGACGATCTCGTGAAGCATGGGCCGTTCGCGCGGTGTGCGCCCGCCCTCCGTGATCGGGCCGAGGTCGAGCGGATCTGGGAGTATGTCGCCGATGGGACCGTGGACGTTGTGTCGTCCGATCACTGCGGCTATACCGTCGAAGAGAAGCGGGCCGGGCTGGACGATATCTGGCAGTCGCCACTGGGGCTATCTGGTGTGCAGACAATGTATCCGGCGCTGTTCGATGAGATCGTCAACAAGCGCGGTCTGGGGTTGGAGCGGTTCGTCGAGCTGTCTGCGACCAATCCAGCGAAGGTGTTCGCTCTGTATCCGCGCAAGGGTGTGATTCAGGTTGGCTCGGATGCCGACCTGGCGTTCTACGATCCGAATCGTTCCTGGCAGGCGCACGGAGATGGGATGTTGCATCGCAATAAATGGACGCCGTTCGAGGGGAAGACGATCGGCGCGTCGGTCGTGAAGACGATCGTCCGTGGACAGGTGGCGTTCGACCTGAGCCGGCCGGAGGCAGTGCTATCCCGACCGGGCGACGGGCGATTCCTCGGGCGAGGATACGGGGCGAGCTGACTCGCTGAATGGAGTGACGCGTTCGAACCGTAACTCGCCGTTCGTCCGTCATGTTGAGCCGCAGCGAAACATCTCTTCGAGGTTCGTGGCGGGTCAATTGGGGAGATTCTTCGGCTGCGGCCTCAGAATGACAGGCATACGAACAGGCTGGCGGTCGAGCGTTCCGCCGCTGCGCGGTAGGTAGGAGGCGGCAAGATGATATTCACGCTGACGGGCGGGACGATCTACGACGGGAGCGGCGGGCCCGGACGGCTGGGAAATGTCGTCGTCGAAGGTGACCGAATCGCTGCGGTGGGTGATGTTGTGCCACAGGGCGAGCGATTCGACGTGGCGGGGCTGGCGGTATCGCCGGGGTTCATCGACACGCATAGCCACTGCGACCTTGTCTGCATGTCCGACCGGCAACTCTCGCCGAAGTTGCGCCAGGGGATCACGACTGACCTGCTCGGGCAGGACGGGCTATCGGAAGCGCCGATCAAGCGTGAGGACGTCGATCGCTGGCGGACGCATCTGTCGGGGCTGAACGACGACCCGCAACTCGACTGGTCGTGGCGATCGTACGGGGATTATTTCGAGCGGGTCGGCGGCGCGGCGTTGAACATGGCCGGCATGGTTGGCCACGGGACGGTGCGGCTGCACGTCATGGGGATGGACGACCGAGCGCCAACGGAGGCAGAGCTGGCGGCGATGCAGGCGCTGGTGGACGCCTCGCTCTCCCAGGGCGCGTGCGGGTTCTCGACCGGGCTGATCTACTCGCCGTGCGTCTATTCCGACACGCAGGAGCTGATCGAGATCGGCAAGGTGGTCCGGCGGCACGACTCGTTCATGGTCTATCACATGCGCTACGAGGGTGGCCGTGTGCTGGAGGGCATGGACGAGGTGTTTCGGATCGCCCGCGAGAGTGGCGCGGCCTGCCATATCTCGCACTTCAAGGCGCGCGGCAAGCATGCCTGGGGACTTTCGACACAGATGAGCGCGGCGGTCGAGCAGGCTCGGGCCGACGGGCTGGATATTACGGCCGACCAGTACCCGTACGCGGCCGGCTCGACGATGCTGGCGGCGTTGCTGCCGCCGTGGTGCCACGCGCGGGGTATCGACGGGCTGAACGCCTACCTGCGCGACCCGGACCTCGAGTCACAGATCCGGCGGGAGATTGAGCAGGGTCGCTCGGACTGGGAGTCGAGCATTGCCAATTCGTCGTGGGGCTCGATCATGATCTCGGGGGTGAAGTCCGAGGCGAACCGCTGGGCAGTCGGCAAGCGTATCCCGGAGATCGCGGCGCAGTGGGGGCTGGACGAATATCAGACGATGGTGCGGCTGCTGCTGGACGAGAACCACGCGGTCAGCATGATCCTGTTCATGATGCAGGAGGACGATGTACGGCATCTACTGGTGCAGCCGTGGCTGATGCACTGCACCGATGCCCTGATGGGCGGCGAGCCGCACCCGCGGACGTACGGCACGTATCCGAAGATTCTCGGACACTACGTCCGGGACGAGAAGCTGATGCCGCTGCCGGAGGCGATCCGCAAGATGACGTCGCTGCCGGCCTGGCGTCTGGGCGTCGTGGACCGTGGCGAGATCCGCGCGGGGGCGTTCGCTGACATCACCGTCTTCAATCCCGATACAGTAATCGACCGCTCGACATACGAAGTCCCGCGGCAATTCCCGACCGGGATCGAGCACGTCTTCGTCAACGGCGTCCATGCCGTGCGCGACGGGCGCGAGGCGGGGAACCTGGCCGGCCGAGCGCTGCGCCGCGAGGCAGGAGCGCCGGGGACGCGGCGGTAGAGACTGTTAACCGCTGAGATGGGAACGGGCCGAGGACATCCTCCTCGGCCCGTTTCCATTGAGTAGCCGGTCAGGTAGCGTTGAAGTCAGTCGCCGTCGTTCGGCCGGACATAGCCGAAGGCACGGTCGCGGGCGGCGAGGGCGGCGTCGCGGTCGGCGGGTGGGCCGTAGCCGGCGCCGCCGGCGACGACGGTGGTGAGGCGATCCGTCGGTGAGGCCAGGACGATCTCGCCGTGCTCCATGCTGCCGTCCTTCGCCAGATTCTCGCCGTTGAGGATGATCTGGTTCCGCAGGCTGGGCTCGCCGCCGAAGATGCCGGGGGCGGGGAAGCGGAGCCTGTCCGGATGGATGTAGAGGGCGACGGGGTGCGGGTGGTCAGGATGAAGGCGCAGGCTGACGCGCTGGCCCGGCGCTCCGCGCCACTGGCCGGCCCCGCCGGAGTCGGGCTCGAGCGCATCCTCCTCGACGAGAAGCGGCAGACGCGACTCGAAGACCTCGATTGGGACGTTGCCAGCGCTGGACGGGAAGCAGTTGCGCGTGACGCCGTCGTGGCCGTAGCCCGCGCCGCGCCCGCCGCCGCAGATCAGGTGAGCATTGCGCGGCGTGCCGTCCGCATCGCGTGAGTAGCCGCGCATGGTGAACATGAGGCCGTTGCCGGCCTGGACGCGCTCGGGGAGGGCGCCGGCCAGAGCGCGGAAGATCAGGGTGTGGATGTGCCAGCCGGTCTTGGTCCGCGAGTTGACCGAGGCAGGGGGCAGCGCGTTGAGGATGGAGCGTTCGGGGGCGCGGACGGTAATCGGGCGGAAGCAGCCCTCGTTGTTCGGCACGTTCGGGGTTAGCAAACACTTCAGCGGGTAGACGGTGTGGGCGCGAGTGTAGGTGAAGGTGCAGTTGATCCCGCCGCCCATCATCTGGGGGGCGCTGCCGGCGTAGTCGACGGTGATTCCGTCGCCCGCAACCTCGATCCTTGCGTGGAGCGGGAGCGGGCTTCCGGCCGCTTCGACGAATTCTTCTGCCTCGTAGACGCCGTCGGGAATGGCGGCGATGGCGGCCCGCATGGCAGCCTCGGCGCGCGACTGGACCGCGTCGGCGACGTCGCGTAGCGAGATGAGGCCGTATTCGTTCATCAGGGCCAGGATGCGCTCCTCGGCGACGACGTTTGCGGTGACCTGCGCCTCGATGTCGGTGAGAACCATCTCCGGCTGACGGACGTTGGCGCGGATGAAGGAGAAGAGCGTCTCGTTGGGCCGGCCGGCGTCGTAGAGACGCAGCAGCGGGATGAAGAGCCCCTCCTCATGGAGGTCGCGGACAGCCATGCCGTCGAGCGCCCCGCCGATGGAGGAGGTATGAGCGACTGTGTTGGCAAAGGCGACGACCACACCATCGCGGAAGATCGGCGTGATCACGGCGATGTCGTCGAGGTGGCCGGCGCAGAGCCAGGGATCGTTAGTGGTGAAGATGTCGCCGGGGCGCATCTGCTCGACCGGGAAGGCGTCGATGAGCTTGCGGGTAAGTTCCGGCATGATCAGATTGAAGACCGGCATCGAGCGGTAGGAGTGGGCCAGCGAGTTGCCACGTTCGTCGAGGATCTCGCAGCCGAAGTCCTGGGCCGCCCCGATGATTGTCGAGACGGCGGTGCGCAGCACGGTCGTCCACATCTCGTCGGCAATGCCGATCAGGCGACTCCACATGATCTCAAGCGAGACCGGGTCGAACTCGACGGCGGGGGAGGTAGGTTGCGTAGTCATCGGGCGCCTCCTGTCGGGGCAATCGTGGTGATGATCGCGAGGTGTGAATCGACGCGAGCGTCATCGCCTGGGCCGATCACGATCGTCGCTTCGCGCTCCTCGAGCACGGCCGGGCCGACCAGACGCATGCCCGGCTGGAGCAGATCGCGGTCGTAGACGGGCGTGTCGTGAAAGCGGTCGTCGAACCAGACTGGCCGGCGGCCCTTCAGCGCGGGGTCGGCTGACTCGTCGCCGAGGGGAAGGTCAACAGTCCCGATCTGCTGCTCAGGACCGACAGCGCTGAGGCGCCAGTGGAGAGCCTCGATCGGCAGACCTTCGAGGATGCGGCCATAGAGCTCGCGGTAGGCGTCGTCGAAGGCGGAGCGGATGGCCGGGATGCTGCTAGCGGAGAGCGGGCCGGCCGGGACGTCGACGGCGATCTCGTGATACTGACCCTCCAGGCGCATCTCCGCCCAGCGGCGGAAACGGATATCGGCGTAGGCGACGCCCGCATGGGCCAACTCGGCGGAAGCGGTTGACTCGAGTTCTGCGTAGACCTGCTGGATCTCGGCCCAGTCGGCGGAATCGAGTGCGGTCATCAGCGTGCGGCCGGCCGTAAAGGCGATTGGCGCGACGAGCGCGCCGAATGCCGAAGCGACTCCCGCGCCGGGCGGGAAGATGACAGTCGGGCTGCCAAGAATGCGGGCAACGGCGGCAGCGTGCGCCGGGCCGGCCCCGCCGAAGGCGATCGTTGCCAGCGAGCGCGGATCGCGGTTGCGCTCGATGATATGGACGCGGGCCGCGGCGGCCATGTTCTCGTTGACGACGCGATGAATACCCCAGGCAGTCGCTTCGACGGTGAGGCCGAGCTCGGCAGCGAGCACGGCGACGGCGTCGCGGGCGAAGTCGGGTCGGAGCGGGATTGCGCCGCCGAGGAAGTAGTCGGGATTGAGATAGCCGAGCAGCAGGTTGGCGTCGGAGACGGTCACCTGTGTGCCGCCGAGGCCGTAACAGGCGGGGCCGGGGTCGGCGCCAGATGAGTCGGGGCCAACCTTGAGGAGGCCGAGCTCGTCGCGGCGGGCGATCGAGCCGCCGCCCGCGCCGATCTCGATCAAATCGACAACCGGAGTGACGACCGGCAGGCCGGAGCCCTTCATGAAGCGGCGAACGCGGGCGACCTCAAGGAGCTGGGCCAACTCGGGCCGGCCGCCCTCGACGACGCAAGCTTTTGCGGTCGTGCCGCCCATGTCGAGCGAAAGCACATCGTCGTAGCCGGCGAGCCGGCCATACCAGGCGGCGGCGATCGCGCCGGCTGCCGGGCCGGACTCCAGCAGGCGAATCGGGCGAGCCATCGCGGTCGGGGCGGAGGCAATCTCGCCGGAGGAGAGCATCAGGTAGAGCGCGGCCGGGATGCTGGACTCTCCGAGAGCGCGCTCCAGCTCGCCAACGTAGTCGCGGACGAGCGGCTTGGTGAAGGCGTCGGCTGCTGTGGTGGAGGCGCGCTCGTATTCCCCCGCGATCGGGGCGATGTCGGAGGAGAGGGAGATGGCGAGGTCCGGCAGTGCCGCGCGAATGGCATCGGCGATAGCGCGCTCGTTGACGGAATTGCGGTAGGCATGGAGCAAGACGATGGCAACCGAGGCAACGCCAGTCGCGCGGAGCTCGTCGATGACGGCCGCGATCGAAGCAGGATCGGGAGCTTGCAGGACCGTGCCGGCAGCGTCGATACGCTCGACAACCTCCATCCGCAGCGGGCGTGGGATGAGCGGGTCGGGCGGCGGGGCGAAGAGGTCGTAGATGTCGTAGAGCTGCTCGCGGCCGAGCTCGAGAATGTCGCGAAAGCCGCGGGTCGTGACCAGTGCCGTCGTTGCCCCCTTGCGCTCGATCAGCGCGTTGGTGACGAGGGTGGTCGAGTGGACGGCAAAGTGGACCGACGTCGCGTCGAGGCCAGCGCTGGCCATTTCCTGCCAGCCGCGAACGACGCCACGGGCTGGGTAACGGGCGTTGGTCAGCACCTTGTGGCGGGCGGCGACAGCGCCGGTCGCGGTGTCAATGGCGACGAAGTCGGTGAAGGTGCCGCCGACATCGAATGACAGGGCTATTGCGCCGGGGTGATCTTCGATCATCTGCTCCTCGTTCATCAATCCTCGCGCGGCGTGCGGAGGACGAACATAGCGTTTACGCGGGGAGTGGCGAGCGCGAGACCGATGCCGGGAGGGGCGAACACAAGGTTCGCCGCTACTTGGGAACGGTCATCAGCAAGACGCCGATGACGCTCGCCAACAGCGCGGTTGCCGGAAGGAACACGGGATAGATCTGCCGCCGGGTCGTCGCGACGCGCATTGTGATCAGCCGGTAGCCGAGGAACGTGATCATAATGACGGCGATCACCAGCAGGACGGCGGCGATGGTATAGGCCGGCTTGCGCAGATTCTCGATGGCAGATGGGAACGGGTAGCCGCGCAGCAACAGGATGTCGTAGACGATGACGAGCGCCGCGACGAGAAAGCCCCAACGACCGATCGACTGAACGAGAAGCTCGTCGATCTCTCCAGAAGGGCGGCGTTTGGACGTCTCAGCGCTCATACGATGACGAACCCCTGATCGGTGACGCGCGCCTCGGGAATGACGGAGAGCGCGAGAAACGCGAGAAGGCCGAAGGGCGAATGCAATGTCGAGCCGAGTTCGCGGGCGTGTTGTTCAAGCCGCTCGTAGGTCGCCGCCGCGACTTCCAGCGGTTCGTCGCTGAGGATGCCGGCGATGGGAAGAGGCATGCGGTCGACCAGCTGGCCGTCGCGAACGATTGCGAGACCGCCCTGAGTCTCCGCGACAGCGCGGATAGCGGTGAGGATGTCCTCGTCGCTGGCCCCGACGGCGACGATGTTGTGAGCGTCATGCGCGATGGACGACGCGAGCGCCCCGGATCGTAGCCCGAATCCCTGGACATAACCGACGCCCACGTTCCCGGTCGCATGGTGCCGCTCGACGCAGACAAGCTTCAGGAGATCGCGGTCGGGCGCGGCTACGGCGAAGTTGCCATCAAGCTCGGGCTCGACCTCGCAGAGCCGCGTCACGATCTGGCCGTCGATCGCGCCAACGGCGAGGCGAGCCGTGTCGGCCGGCAGCCGGATATCGGTGGCGGTCAGGTCGTGGATGTGGACGGAATTGCGTAGCTCATCGGGAATATCGGTCTTGACATCGAATTCCGCTGCGCCCTGATTGGCGACGCGCACGCCGCGATAGAAAACGGACGCGACGTTGAAAGTCGTGAGATCGTCGAGGGCGACGATGTTGGCCCAGTATCCCGGTGCTATCGCGCCGACATTGTCGAGTCGCCAGTAGGTCGCCGTCGTGATTGTCGACATCTGAATCGCGCGGACAGGGTCAAGGCCGGCGGCAACGACCTTGCGCAGCGTAGCGTCCATGTGGCCGTCGGAGAGCAGCATCGCGCAGTCGCGGTCGTCGCTGGCGAAACAGCAGCGCGGCCAGGTGATGTCGTCAACGAGCGGCAGGAGATCGAGCGCGTTGCGGGCGCTGGAGCCCTCGCGGAGCATCAGAAAGATGCCACGCCGGAGCTTCTCGCGACCCTCCTCCAGAACGGAAGATTCATGGTCGCTGGTGATGCCGGAGAGGGCGTAGGCATCCAGGTCATGACCGCGTAGTCCGGGCGCATGACCGTCGCGCAGGCGGCCGGCCGACACGCGCAGTCGCTCGTAGATCTCGGGATCGCCAGCCAGCACGCCAGGGAAGCTCATCAGCTCGCCGAGACCGACGGTGGCATTGCTCGAAAGTCCGGTGGCGATGTTCGCAGGCGTCATCACTGCGCCGGCTGTCTCGTGCGGACTGGCAGGGACGCAGGATGGGACGGTGAACCGGATGTCGATCGGGAGGTCACGGCTGGCGGCGACGAGTGCGTCGAAGCCCGCCAGGCCGGCGACGTTCACGATTTCATGCGGATCAGTGACGATCGCGCCGGTGCCATGGGGCACGACTGCCCGGGCGAACTGGGTGATCCAGAGCAGCGAGCTCTCGGTGTGAATGTGGCCGTCGATGAACGACGGCGCGAGGAGCGCGCCCTGAACGTCCACAGTGTTGATAGCGTCGGGAAAATCGCCGACGCCGATGATTCGCCCATCAGCGATAGCGACATCGGAGCGTTCGAGCTCGCCGGTGAAGACGTTGATCACCGTGCCGCCGCGAAGGCAAAGGTCGGCCGGTTCCTGTTGCCGGGCAATGCGGATTGCGCGCTGCCACTGCGCTAACGTGTCGCTCATTCCGCCCATCCTGAATCCGTGCATGACACTAGCTGCCGATGCGTCGCTCGATCGTTCGCAGATGGTTGTTCAGCTCACCGAGCTGTTCGAGCGCCAGCCCGGGCAAGCGCGAGGCGGCCGAGAAAGGCACACTGAACGATGCTCGCAAGGACAGGCCCAGATCGCGCTCGCTCCACTCCAGGGTCTGATTCTCCTCAAGGAAGCCACGGCGAAAACCCGGGATCGAGATGCGAGCCAGTCGCTCCAGCGCGTGGCGACGGCGCGAATCTTCCTCGTCGACGAACAACCCGGGCGAGACAGCCCAGACATCGAGGTCGTAGCCATCCGGGCCGATCCGAACATCAATGTGGCCCTCTTCGATGTCGATAGCAACGCTCCAGCGATTCTCATCGTCGAGCGTGCGATACGCGTAAAAGCCGGCTTCGGTGAAGACGCTCGTGATTATCTCCAGCGCCAGATAGTGTCCGGATTCGCTCACGTCGTCATCTCCGCCAGGTAGCTGGACGCCACGTCGCCAGCGTCAATTGTACGCGGCGCAGGATTGCCGAGGATCAGTCCGGGTGGATCTCGTCGTCTCCGATCCACTCGGCGGCGAGCGCAGTGATGCGCGCAGCCAGCTGGAGGATGCCCTCCGGCGCGCCGGCCCGCACGTGGAGCTCCAGGTCCGGATGCAGGCGCAGGCGACGCCACTCCTCGCTATCGAGCTGAGTGGGGGTAGCGGCGATCGTGAGGCGGGCGCGAATCTCGTTGAGGCTCAGACGTTGGTCTCGAAGATGCGCGATCTCGGCGAGGATGCGAAGGTGGTCGGGAGTGAAGTAGCGCGATCTGCCGCGGCCGAGGGCGGGCGGGACCAGACCCTGCTCGATGTAGAAACGGATGGTGCGTGTATTCAGCCCGCTCGACTCCTCGAGCTCGGCCAGGCTGAATCGCGGTTCTCCGGCTTGCATTTCTGCCTCCCTCGATCGACCTGCGGGGCTGCTGGCTATAATATCCGCTGGCGACATAGTTGGGAGAAGGGGCCGGGAATGGTCTACTTTGGATTATCCGGCGCCGCGTTGATCACCGCGATCTCGCTCATCTGGACGAAGTACGTCACGAAGACGAAGCGCGCGCGGCGTGACCGCGGCGGATACACGTTCTTCGCGGGGGTCATGCTGTTTGTGGCGGCCGGCGCGTTCGCGCTCGGCTACCTGAGCATGAGCTGACCCAATGGCGCGACTGATCGGCGTTGTCCACCTGCCGCCTCTTCCAGGAAGCCCTCGATCACATCAGGGACTGGACGAATGTCTCGCGTGGGCGCGACGAGACGCGCGAGCGTTGCTCGAGGGCGGCGCTGACGGGGTCATTATCGAGAATTT
>Ga0073899_10004526_pt1 | contig 12170 bp, 6 predicted proteins | sample KloWWTmetaKNB5Ph_FD_88975 | JGI IMG/M metagenome (GOLD analysis project Ga0073899, IMG submission 88975) | Active sludge microbial communities from Klosterneuburg, Austria, studying microevolution and ecology of nitrifiers - Klosterneuburg... | ecosystem: Engineered > WWTP > Aerobic digester >... | reverse complement strand
CTGATGCTCACGTCAAGAGCTTTGATGAATACGAGAAGCTTTATGACGCGGCCGCGGCCGACCCGGAAGGCTTTTGGGCAAAACAAGCCGAGGACTTGCATTGATTTCGCAAGTGGGACACCGTGCTCGACTGGCAGGAACCGCACGCCAAATGGTTCTCCGGCGGTAAGATCAATATTACTTACAATTGCCTCGATCGCCATCTGACGACGTGGCGGCGAAACAAGGCCGCGATCATCTGGGAGGGCGAGACCGGTGAGGTCAAGACCATCACTTATCTACAGCTGCACCAAGAGGTTTCGCGGTTTGCCAACGTCCTCAAGAGTCTGGGCGTCAAGACCGGTGACCGTGTCGCTATCTATATGCCGCTTATTCCGGCACTGACTGTGGCGATGCTGGCGTGTGCCCGCATCGGAGCGACGCATCTGGTTATTTTCGGCGGGTTCTCAGCCGATGCCATTCGCGATCGCGTCAATGACGGCGGCTGTAAACTGATAGTTACGGCTGACGGAGGTTATCGTCGCGGTAGTGAGATCAAGCTCAAAGAGATCGTTGACGAGGCTGTCGCACAGTGCCCGATCGTAGAGGACGTAATAGTTTTTCAGCGGACACAGTCCAAGGTTCATATGGTGCCGGGCCGCGATCATTGGTGGCACGAACTCACCAAGACCGTCGGCATTCCGTGTCCTGCAGAGGAACTTGACTCAGAACATCCACTATTTGTTCTTTACACCTCGGGTACGACTGGCAAACCCAAGGGCATTCTGCACACGACGGGCGGCTATCTGACGCAGACCGCCTACACGACAAAGCTCGTTTTTGACCTAAAGGACAATGATATCTTTTGGTGCACGGCCGATATCGGCTGGGTGACCGGCCACAGCTACGTGGTTTACGGCCCGCTTGCCAATGGAGCAACGGTCTTTATGTACGAGGGCGCGCCGAATTACCCCGATTACGATCGCTTTTGGGATATGATCGACCGCCACAAGATCAACATCCTCTACACTGCGCCCACCGCGATCCGTGCGTTTATAAAGTGGGGTGAACAGTATCCTCTACGCCACGACCTCTCATCTCTGCGTCTGCTCGGCAGTGTCGGCGAACCGATCAACCCCGAGGCGTGGATGTGGTATCACAAGGTGATCGGCAAGGGAAAATGTCCGATCGTCGACACCTGGTGGCAGACTGAGACCGGGGCGATAATGATCAGCCCGTTGCCCGGGGCGACACCAACTGTGCCGGGTACGGCCACGAGGCCGATACCGGGGATCCTGGTCGATATCGTCACCAAATCCGGCAAACCGGTTGGACCAAACGACGGTGGCTATCTCGTGGTTACGCATCCCTGGCCGGCGATGCTCCGCACACTTTGGGGCGACGACGAAAGGTATAAGCAGGCATACTGGTCTGAGATCCCCGGCAAGTATTTTGCCGGTGACGGTGCCCGCCGCGACGAGCACGGTTACTACTGGATAATGGGCCGTGTCGATGATGTGATCAATGTCAGCGGCCATCGACTCGGCACCGCCGAGATCGAATCAGCCCTTGTTTCACACGAGTTTGTGGCCGAGGCAGCGGTCGTTGGGCGACCGGACGAGATCAAGGGACAGGCTATTTCGGCATTTGTCACGCTCGAGGGCGGCCGCACGGGCGACGACGAACTCAAGAATATTCTCCGGGCTCACGTCACTCACGAGATCGGAGCGCTTGCCCGGCCCGACGATATCCGCTTTACGGATATGCTGCCAAAAACACGCTCAGGCAAGATAATGCGCCGGCTATTGCGCGAGCTTGCTGCCGGCGGTGTGGTCGCCGGCGATGTCACCACGCTCGAAGACATCTCGGTGCTCGAAAAGCTCCGCGAGGATGAGGAATAAACGATGACGGCACAAAACCCGACCCCAAGTCCGACGCAGGAACTGACCGATGCCGGCCGCGACTTTTATCGCCGCGGTTGGGCTCTCGGCACGAGCGGTAATTTTAGCATCCTGCTCGCCCGCAAGCCTTTGCGACTATGCATCACCGCTGCCGGCAATGAAAAAGCAACGCTTGACGAGACCAATTTCCTTGAGCTGGATGACGACGCTGAGATCTTGCAGGGATTTGGCCGCCCGTCGGATGAGACGCTGCTGCATTTAGCGATCTATCGCCTGCGGCCGCGGGCCCGCTGTATCCTGTACACACATTCGGTATGGGGCACGATACTTTCGGATATGATGTATGTCGACGGGGCGATCACGCTACAGGGTTATGAGGTCTTAAAGGGGCTCTCGGGCGTCGATAAACACGATCACATCGAAACCGTGCCGATCATCGAAAATTCGCAAGACCGTATCGCTCAATCACACGTCTTACAGAATGTTCTGCTCGAGTCGGGCGATATTCACGGCATTTATATTCGCCGCCACGGTCTTTTTGCGTGGGGCGAGACCGTCGCCGAGGCTCGGCGGCACGTCGAGATATTTGAGCATTTATTTGAGGTGACGGTGCGTTCGTTGGGAATCACAAAGAAATAGAGATATAGATATGGAAAACAAAGCTTTAGAAACGGCCACGTTGGCCGCCGGATGTTTTTGGTGCGTCGAGCCGATCTTTGACGCCCTGATCGGTGTCGAGGATGTCGCCTCGGGTTACTCCGGCGGCCGCACCGAAAATCCGACGTACCAACAAGTGTGTTCCGAAACAACCGGCCACGCGGAGGTCGTCCAGGTCCGGTTTGATCCCGAACAACTTTCGTATGCCGATCTCCTGCGTGTCTATTTCACCGTTCACGATCCGACTACTCTCAATCGTCAGGGCGGAGACATCGGTACATCATACCGGTCGGCGATCTTTTACCGATCGGATGAGCAACGGCAAACCGCCGCCGAGATAATCGCCGAGGTCACCGCCGAAGCCATCTATGACAACCCGATCGTCACCGAAGTGACCGCATTCGATAAGTTTTGGCCCGCCGAAGACTATCACCAGGAATACTTCGCCAACAACCCTAACCAACCGTACTGCGCCGCAGTGGTCGCGCCCAAGGTTGCGAAGTTTCGCCAGAAATTCGCTTCCCGACTCAAACGCAGTTGACGGCATTAATATCTGCAAAATAAAGATTGACACTTTCAAACAGTGTTTGTTATTGTTTAATGTGTCGCGAGTAAACGCGCTACCTTCCTTGATTTCCCCTTCTTTTAAGCAAAATTTGTGATCCTTTTTTGTTGAGGTCAACCCCTTATATGTCTAAAAATTCGGTCAATATGCGCCGCCTCGCGGCTTGTTTAGTATCCGCAATAATTGCGTCTGCTGCTTTCGTTGTTTGGTATTCGACGCCGTCACACGCACAATTCTCGTCTTCTAAAGATGAGGATTCGATCATGATGGCCGGCACCGTCAGCGGAACTGTCTACATTGACTACAACATGAACGGTACTCGCGATACGACCGGAACTTCGCCAAATCTTGCGGTCGATTCGTTGGTAAGCAACGTTACGGTTACTGCATACGATTCTTTAGGGGCAAATAGAGGAAGTGCAGTTTCGGGCACTAATGGAATATACTCGATCGTCACGACCGGTACGGGACCGTATCGACTCGAGTTTACTACGCTTCCGAGCGGATATTCTCCGAGTTCCGTCGGCTCGAACAACGCCTCGAGCGTGAAGTTCATAGCTGATGGGCCGTCGACAGGAAACGATTTCGGTATCGTCAGGAATAGTGACTACTGCCAAAACAATCCGATCATAGCCACTCCTCAGTTCCTTAATGGTGACAACATTGCAGCAGGTGCAACTATTGCAGCATTGCAATACGATGCGACGGGCTCACTTATGTCGTTGGGTGATTCTGATGAAACGGGCGCTGTTTGGGGACTGGCCTGGCGTCGAAAGGACAAGAAGTTGCTTGCCTCGTCGGTATTGAAACGACATAGTGGGTTCGGCCCTGGTAAAGATGGTGTCCGAGGCAATTTGGACGATATGCGTACTATATACGTCTATGATTACACTACGCCAGGTCCTATCGGGCAGGCTACCATCAACAACGCACAGACTATCGATCTTGGATCTTTTGGCTTAAATTTGGGGGCCAATCCGCGAATCGGGAGTACGCCCGCAAATGATCTAGGAACCGTGACTCAGCCAAACTACGATCATGCAGTTTTCACAAATGTCGGAAAGCGTGGAATCGGCGGTATAGCGCTGTCCGAGGACGAAAATACGCTGTATGCGGTAAATCTAAGTGCACGCGAATTAATTTCGCTAAATCTTACGAACATCGGAACTGTGACGCTTAACAGTACGACCGCAATCCCAAATCCCGGCTGCGCAGCCGGTGATTACTATGCTCCTTGGGCCGTTCGAGTATACCAAGGCGTTCCATATGTCGGCGTTGTTTGTACGGCCGATGTCTCACAGAATTATTCAAATTTGCGAGCATATCTGCTGAGACTGAACGGCGGCACTTTCACGACTGTTGATCTCGATTCTACGACTGCAAACACTTATATTTCATTGGGCTACGACAGGACATTCGGTTATGCGGGTGCGAACGGCCTAGGTGCAAGCGGACGAGCAGAATGGCGGCCTTGGCTGAATAGCTTTCCGACGACTATAACTACCGCATTCAACAAAACGTACGCGACACCTATATTTTCAGATATGGAGTTCCATTCTGATGGTTCTATTTCGATCGGTTTAATGGATCGAACCGGTCATCAGATCGGATACGGAAACTACGGTACATCCGGCACAACACTATATGACTACATTTCCGCCGGCGATGTACTGAAAGTTTGCAACAGCGCCGGAAATCTCATTCCGGAAGGCAGCGCAGGATGTGCCCAGTCGATTCCTGGGATTTACGATGCCCCAACTAATGCTGGTTTGACGCCTCCCGAAGTCGCCGGAACTCCGAGCGAATTCTACAATGACTCTTCACTGCTCGGCGGAGCTGGAAGTGACGGGCATCTTGAGACATTTCACGGCGGCTTGGCATCAATTCCCGGTGTCAATGAGCTCGTTATGGTGCAAATGAATCCGATGCCGATCTATCACTCAGCCGGATTTCGATGGGTTTCGACTACAACGGGTGCCGCATTTAGAAACTATACCTTGTATCAGAATCCGAATAGCACAGGCACAGATGATACATTCGGAAAGTCTAACGGTCTGGGCGACATCGAAGCTCTATGCGATGCGGCTCCATTACAGATCGGCAACCGAATTTGGCGAGATGCAAACGCGAACGGCGTGCAAGATCCGGGTGAAGTGAACATCGCTGGCGTAACTGTCAACCTCTGGGGCGATACTGACGCCAACGGAAGCGTCGACGCAATAGTAGGAACCTCGGTCACCGATGCTAACGGAAACTACATTTTTGGCGGCATCAACAATACGAATCTCGGAACATACGCTTGCGGCACAACGCCGGGATCGGTTGATGTGCGTGTAAATGCAAGCTCGGATGACGCCGAGCAGGCAGCGACTGGCGGGGCGGTTTTATTGAACAGTAATGATTTGGACTTTTTCGGTGAGACAAACGGAGCCGGAACCGCCTATTCAAGCATAGGTGTCAGATTTAACAACTTAACTATTCCGCAAGGTGCAACTGTAACCGGTGCATACATCCAATTTACCGCGAATGACAGCGGTAGCGTATCGGCCGGCAATCCGACCTATACGATCCAAGGTCAAAACGTCGATAATGCATCGACCTTTACAACCGCGACTAATAACATCAGCGGTCGAACGTGGCTTTCGGGTAATGACGTAAGTTGGTCGCCGGGAGCCTGGTCGAACGCAGCAACGACAAATACCAGCACGCCTTCGTTGACAAATATCGTTCAGGCGATCGTCAATCGCGGAGGCTGGGCAAGCGGAAATTTGATGGCATTTCGCGTCACCGGAAGTTCAACCACTACGTTATATCGAGAGGGTGAGTCATGGGATGGTGTTAGCGCAGCGGCACCGAGACTGGTTCTGACATACACAATGCCCAATTCGTGCACTCGCAGCGTTCTACCAAATACCGCGTACCAAGTTCGCTTGGATGATCCGACAAACTACTTGCCGGGTAATCCATTGAATTCCTTGACATTGACAACTCCGAATCAAAGTTCGCAGCTAGGCGACGATGACGCGTCGGATTCGGATGCTTCAACGGTCAACAATCCGGCAGGGTCGCCTGTCGGCAACTTCCCGGTTATCAGTCTGAACACCGGTGGTCCCGGAGCGAATAACCATACCTTCGATGTCGGTTTTTACCTTGCACCTTCGGCGGCCGGGTTATCAGTTGACGGCCGCGTAACAACCGCCGATGGTTATGGCATCCGCAACGTCGTACTCTATCTGATGCTTGAGGATGGCACCGTCATGACGGCACGCACTGGTTCGTTTGGGTACTATCGCTTTGAGGAGGTCCCGGCCGGTCAGACGGCGGTCCTGTCGATTGTAGCGAAGCGTTACACTTTCAGAAATCCGGTACGTTTAGTTCAGTTGACGGATAACGTCACTGACGCTGACTGGATGTCAGAATAGCGGACGCCCCACGCGTCCAACGCTCCGATCTAATAAGGCGGCCGATACATACGGCCGCCTTATACTTTTTAAGGTCTGCCAAGCAGCATCAGGACGTCGATGACGATAAACGCCACGGCGAGGTCGTCCAGATCAGATTTGATTCCGCTCAGCATTCGTACGCCGATCTGCCGAGCGTCGATTTCACCGTTCACGACTCCACCCCACTCGATCGGCAGGGCTGCGACATCGGTCCGTCATATCGTTCGGCAATTATTTATCATTCGAATGAACAGCGGCAGTGGTCGCGCCCAAGGTAGCGAAATTTAGGCAGAAGTTTGCATCGCGACTAAAACCTTAGCTATCTATATCGGACGTCAAGTCTAAAAATACGTGTTATTTGCCGTGAATAGCGGACAAATACCTACGTCTCCGAGTGTATAAAGTTGTTTGACAAAAATAAATACGTTTGGTACATTCTTACAGGAAGGGCTTATCAGCCTCTACGGTGATAGGACCCTTGCTTGCCCGCAGTGTACCTCCCGAGATAAATTCCCCTTCCTTTTTGATTCGCAATTTCTGATTGCCAAACACCACTATGACAACCCCTAATCCGTTCAATTACCGCCGCCTGGCGGCATTTACGATCATCGTGACCGCGATAGCCTTTGGCGCGGCCGTTACACAATCATTCCGTACGAGCGCGCAGCAGACGGCCAGGTCGGTCGAGCTTGCTCCTGACGCCCCCGATGCTGCGACCATATCGGGCCGCGTTTTTCAGGATTTTAATAGTAATGGTACATACGACACTGCTACCGGCGTAAACTCGATAGACGTCGGGGTTGCGGCGGTTACCGTCAGCGCATACGACTCGGCAGGCGTTGCTCGCGGTTCCACAACCACGGCATCGACCGGAATTTACAGCCTCGCCGCGACCGGCACCGGCCCTTATCGTCTGGAGTTTACGACATTGCCGGCGGGCTTTTCGCCCTCGGCACGCAGCACCGATTCGGTCCTTGGCGGCACGGCGACAAATGCCGGTTCGACTGTGCAGTTTGTCAACAACCTCAACACCACGAACGTCAATCTCGCTCTGGCCAGAGGCGAAGACTTTTGTCAGAACAACCCGACGCTCCTCGTATCACGTTATGCTCAGGGAGCATCGAATGGCACGTATGCGGCTAATCCGGTACTTTATGATTTTCCATACAATGCCGGAACGACCTATACCGACACAACCGTCGCCAATTATGACAATCCGACTGCACATACTCTGACCACAACACAAGCGAAGATCGGCACTGTCTATTCGCTGGCATATAATCCCAATACTGACCGGATCTATGCCGCTTCATATTTCAAACGCCACTCGGGTTTTGGGCCGGGTGCCGACGGAATTCTAAATAACGCTGACGATATGGGTGCGATCTATCTGATCAACCCCGCGAATAGTGCGGTCACGGCCACCTTCACGGTGCCGAACGTAACCGTAAATAATCACGACATCCTGGATTACGCCTCCGACAATTATAATGTTGGTTGGAACGGTGTCGGCACGAGCGGCCTCGGCGGTATGGATATTGCCGATGACAGTAGCCGACTGTTCGTAATGAATCTGCAGGACCGCAAGCTGTATGCGCTCAATCCGACGACCGGAGTGAATCTCGGCAGTACCGTAGATTTTTCGACGCTGACATTTGCCACACCCGCCGGACCAACCGGCAACTGTGCGGCTGCCGACAAGCGTCCGTTTGCGGTCAAATACTATCGCGGCAGCGTTTACGTCGGGGCGGTTTGCTCAGCCGATGCTGCAAATAACGCGACGGGACTGTATGCCTACATTTTTCAGGTCAATCCGACCACACTTGCCGTAACGGCAACACCGATCTTTTCGGCCCAACTCAACTACGGCCGGGGATTGGCCGATCCCGGACAAGCAGCCGAATGGCGTCCGTGGGAAACTACCATTCCCGCCGACTTCGCATTCCCTCAGCCAATGCTGTCGGCACTTGAGTTTGAAAACGGAAACGTGGTGCTCGGTCTTCGCGACCGAACAGGCGACGCAGCACTAGACGCCGGCCCCGACCAGAAACGTACCGCCGGCGATACGCTCCGAGCCTGCGGCACATTTGGTGCGTGGACTCTAGAGAGCAACGGACTCTGCGGCGGCACCGGTTCCGCACCTCAGGGGACAGGACAGGGCCCGGGCAACGGTGAGTTTTACCACAATGACGATTTCTGTCTGACCCCGAACGGTGGTAACTATCACGATGAGGTCTCGTGGGGTTCGTTAATTTATGTCCCCGGTCGCCAACACGTGATCACGACCTTGCTTGATCCGATCAGCCGTACGATCGACGCCGGCGCGACGTTTGACGGCGGTGTTCGATTTTTTAACAATACGACCGGAAATGCCGAGCGTGCATACCGTATCTACAACGGACTAGGCGGCGTTGGGCAGCCTGACTTTGGTAAGGCCAACGGGCTCGGTTCGATGGCGGCTATGTGCTCGGCAGCACCGATCGAGATAGGTAATCGAGTATTTCGCGATACCAACAACAACGGAGTCCAGGACCCCGGCGAAAATGGCATCGCAGGTGTCACGGTCCGCCTATATGAAAGCGGCACATTGGCCAACTTTACCTCGACGCCTTACGCAGACACCTTCGCCGCCATTGCCTATAACGGCTCGACCGGCTCGACCGATTGGAGCACTACGCCGTGGATCGAGGTCGGCGATGACGACGTTGTCACGACGGGTGATGTTACCGTTACAACAGATCTGAGTAGCAACAGACTTCGCCTCAACCGCGCTAGCAACGGAGCCCTGCGTCCTATAAATCTCTCCGGAGCATACTCGGCGACGCTAAGTTACAACTACCGCCGAGGGAATAGTCAGGGAGCCACGGTCGAGTACACTATTGACGGGACGACCTGGACTACACTTGTGACTTACGGGTCCGGAACAGATGCGGCGTATCAGGCATCAGGATCGATCGTACTTCCTGTCACGGCTACTGCGATCAGGTTTATGAACGCCGCAGCTAATGGAAATAACCGATTGTTCTTTGCCGACAACATTCAGGTGCAGGTAGTTATGGCACCCAACACCATTGTGACCGACGCCAACGGTGAATATTACTTTCCAAACATTAAACGAAACACGGCGTATCAGGTTAGGCTTGACCGACTCGCGGACTTCCAAGCCGGAGGGGCTCTTTCGGGACTTTTCCTGACCTACACGGATCAGACTTCACAGCTCGGCGATGATGACAGCTCAGATTCCGACGGAGTTAATACGGTCAACCCCGCAGGGTCGCCAACGGCCGGGATCTTTCCGGTCATAAACTATACGACCGGCGGGGCCGGTGCAAATGACCATACGTTGGACTTTGGTTTTGCAACGATCGCACCAACGGCGGCGGACCTTTCGGTTGACGGACGTGTCGTAACTTCCGACGGCAATGGAATTAGAAACGTCATTATGACGCTGACCGAAGAAGATGGCACCGTCCACACTGCCCGCACCGGAACCTTCGGTTATTACCGCTTTGTGGGCATTCCGGGAGGACAGTCTGTAGTTTTGTCGATCTCTGCAAAACGTTACACCTTCGACGTGCCGGTTCGCCTGCTCTCACTCGGTGACGACGCAGTCGATGTCGATTGGATGTCGATGGAATAAACGCCGCGACTGCTGCGTTAACTATCCTTAAACCCGGCGGCCGTTTTCCACGGCCGCCTTTTTTCGTCTTAAAGTTTGCCGAGCAGCATCAGGACGCCGATGATGATAAACGCCACTGCGACGATCCGCTGTAGCCACTCGGTCGGTACGTACTGACTAAGGACACCGCCCAGCAAAACGCCCAGCAGCGTCACCACGATCAACGCGAGCGATGCACCCAGAAACACTGAGATCTTTGACTCAGTACTCGCCGTCATCGTGATCACCGCCAACTGTGTCTTATCACCAAGCTCCGCCAAAAACAGTGTCAAAAATGCAGTTCCAAATATTTTCCAATCCATAGTCTTCGATTTGATAGAAATTACTCACGTCTGGTGAGGTTGCACAATATTACCATCGTCAACATTTATTTATTTTGGCCGAAACGCTTAATATCAGTCAATTACTTGCATCTTAGAGCGTTTTGGGGCAAAATTCGCTGAAACTAGCCAATCCGGCACATAATCAAATCCGATCAAGACTTTACGAGCGATATTATGAATCTCTTTAGGACGAAATCTATTTCGCAGATCCAGACCGATGCGGCCTCGGGGTTGTTGGAGCACGCCGGCGACGTAGCGGCACCGGGAACGCTGAGGCGTACATTGGGTGTATTTGACCTGACGCTGATGGGCATCGCCGCGATCATCGGTGCCGGTATTTTTGCGATGGTCGGGAAGGCATCGTATAACGGCGGCCCGGCGGTGGCTCTGCTGTTTGTCTTTACGGCCGTCGCGTGTGCCTTTTCCGCACTGTGCTACGCCGAATTTGCATCGCGAATTCCGGTCGCCGGCTCGGCATATACTTACGCTTATGCGTCGATGGGCGAGTTTATCGCGTGGATCATCGGTTGGGATCTGATCGTGGAATACGCTATCGGCAACATCGCCGTTGCGATATCGTGGAGCGACTATTTTACAGGATTGTTGAAAGGCTACGGTATCGATATACCGTTGCATTTCACTATGGATTTCCTGACCGCCAAGCGTGGTTACGCCGCCGTAACCGATGCGATCGCGGGCGGAGCAAAGGTTGACGCCCTGACCAAGGGCTGTGAGGCTGCTGATGCTACGGTCAACTGCGGCCAACTCGACAGCTACTCAGCGTGGCTCAATGCACCGCACATCGGGTCGATCCCGGTCGTCTGCGACCTGCCGGCACTTTTGATCACGCTCATTATTACCACGCTCGTATTTATCGGCATCCGCGAATCAAAATTTGCGGCGAATATAATGACGGTGCTCAAGATCGGAATCATCTTGCTCGTCATTTTTCTCGGCCTCAATTACGTTCATCCGGCAAACTGGTCTCCGTTTGCCCCGAACGGCATCTCCGGCGTTCTAAAGGGCGTGTCGGCAGTATTCTTTGCTTACATCGGCTTTGACGCACTCTCAACTACCGCCGAAGAATGTAAGAATCCGAGTCGCGACCTACCGATCGCGATGATCCTATCGCTCGTGATATGTACGATACTCTACATAGCGATCGCCCTAGTCCTGACCGGTATGGTCAGCTACACCAAGCTCGATGTCGGTGATCCGCTTGCTTTCGTCTTTGGCCCCGAAGGTGCCAATTTACCGTGGGTTGCCGGCATTATCGCGGTTAGTGCGGTCATTGCTCTTGCGACGGTTTTTCTGGTTTTCCAGATCGGCCAACCGCGTTTGTGGATGGCGATGAGCCGTGACGGCCTTTTGCCGAAAGTATTTTCGTCCATCCATCCAAAATTCAACACTCCTTGGTTTGCGACCATCATCACCGGCATCGTCGTCGCGATCCCGGCACTGTTTATGAATCTGACGGAGGTGACGGACCTCGCCAGTATCGGGACGCTGTTCGCGTTTGTGGTCGTCTGCGCGGGAGTGCTATTTAAGGACAAGGAGTTTAAGGAGAGCGGCACGCGCTACGTGCCGTATATAAATTCGCAAATTCTGCTGCCTTTGATACTG
>Ga0073899_10004524_pt1 | contig 12171 bp, 6 predicted proteins | sample KloWWTmetaKNB5Ph_FD_88975 | JGI IMG/M metagenome (GOLD analysis project Ga0073899, IMG submission 88975) | Active sludge microbial communities from Klosterneuburg, Austria, studying microevolution and ecology of nitrifiers - Klosterneuburg... | ecosystem: Engineered > WWTP > Aerobic digester >... | reverse complement strand
GCGTGGCCCACACCGGCAGGCAACAAGCCCACCTGCTCGGCACGTTGCAGCAGCGCGATGTTGCCCACGTTGCCCACCAGTTCCGGATGGCTTGCGGAATGCGACAGCACCAGGTACTGCACGGCAAATTCGGCATCCACCATGCCGCCCGGGCTGTGTTTCACATCAAACTGCCCGTCGCGTGTGCGGTGGGCAGAGCGCACGCGCTCACGCATGGCCACAATCTCCGCACGCAGCGCCGCAGGGTCTCGCGGCGAGGTGATCACAGCCTCTCGCACCGCATCAAACCGCGCCTGCAGGGCAGCACTGCCCAAAACAAAGCGCGCCCGCGTCATCGCCTGGTGTTCCCAGGTCCATGCCGTGTTGCTGCCGCGTTGCTGCTGGTAGGCCGCGTAGGCATCGAAACTGGTGACCAGCAGGCCGGAGCTGCCATTGGGGCGCAGGGCAGTGTCGATTTCGTACAGATCGCCCTCGCCGGTCTTCACGGTGAGCCAGTTGATCAGCTTGCGCACAAACGCCGCATAGATCTCGGGGGCGCGTTCATCGTCATCGTCAAACACGAAAACGATGTCGAGGTCGCTGCCATAACCCAGCTCCTTGCCCCCCAGCTTGCCGTAGCCAATGATGGCAAATTGCGGTGTTTCGCGGTGCCGGTTCTTGAGGCGGCTCCAGCACCACTGTGCAGAGATGCGCAGCACGCTGTCGGCCAGGGCGCTGAGGTCGTCGGCCACCTGTTCGACCGTGATCCGGTGCTCCACGTCGCGTGCCAGCGTGCGAAAGGTTTCCGCGTGCTGAGCGCGGCGCAGCAGGTTCAGCAGGGTTTCGTCGTCGTCCTCGCCGGTGGACCGCAGCGCGGCCAGTCGCAGGGTGAGCTCGCGTTCGAAATCGGCCACCACAAAGCGCTCGGCCAGCAGCGCGTCGCCTACCAGTTCATCGATGACGCCGGGGTGTTGCAACAGGTAGCGTGCGGGCCACCGAGCGGCGCCCAGAAGGTGCAGCAGCTGCTCGTGCACCGAGGGGCGTTCCAGCAACAAGGCCAGATAACTTTCGCGGCGCAGCAGGGGTTCGAGCCAGTTCACGAGGCGCACGGCTGCTTCTTCGGTGACGCGGCCTTCGCCCAGCCACTGCGCCGTGCGCTGGATCAGCCGGAACAGCCGAGCGCGTGCTTCGTCGCGCAGCGCCGTCACGCGGGGGTGCGTGCGCCACTCGGCCACGCGCTCGCGAAAGCCGGGAGGCAGCTGTTCTAGCAAGCCTTCCAGCTCGGGCGGAGGTGCGGCAACTGCGCGCGGCCCGCCGCATCCACCGCCGTTGCATTCCTTTTTGCCATTGCCGCCCAGCAGGGTGTCGAACTCTTGCGCCACCAGTTCACGATGGGCATCGAGCGCATGCAGAAAACCGCAGCAGTCGGTGTGGCCCATGGTGCGGGCTATCCAGGCCAGATCGTCATCGCGCGTGGGCAGCACATGGGTCTGCTGGTCGTCGAGGTACTGGATACGGTGCTCCACGCGGCGCAAAAACACATACGCCCGCGCCAGTGCATCGGCCGTCTCCTGGGGCATGAGCCCCGCCTGGGCGAGGCGTTGCAGCGCATCCAGCGTGGGCCGGCGACGCAATTCGGGGAACTGCCCGCCGCGCACCACCTGCAGCAGTTGCACGGTGAACTCGATTTCGCGGATGCCGCCGCGCGACAGCTTCACATCGTTAGCGCGCTCCGGATGTCCGGCGCCGCGCTTGGCGGCGTGCTCGCGGATCTGCCGGTGCAAGGTGCGCAGCGCGTCAAACACGCTGTAGTCCAGATAACGGCGGAACACGAACGGCAGCACCACGCTGCGCAGCGCCAGCACTTCGGCGCTGCCGATAGCGCTTTGCGGCGCCACCACCCGGCTCTTGAGCCAGGCAAAACGCTCCCATTCGCGGCCCTGTACCTGCAGGTATTCCTCCAGCGCCGCCAGCGACACCGCTGCGGGGCCGGAATTGCCATGGGGCCGCAGGGCCAGGTCCACCCGGAAGACAAAACCATGTTCGGTGGTGTCGCCGACCAGGCTGTAGATGATCTTCACCGCATGGGCAAAGTACTCATGGTTGGAAATGCGGCCGCGCCCCTCGGGGTTGCCGGCCGTTTCTCCGTCCTGTGCATACACATAGATCAGGTCGATGTCGCTGGACACATTGAGCTCGCGCGCACCGAGCTTGCCCATGCCGATCACCCACAGGGGCACGGGCTGTCCGTCGGGCGAGAGCGGTGCGCCGTGGCGGCTGTCCAGCTCGCGGCGGGCGTGAAGGCACGACTGGTCCAGCGCGAACTCTGCCAGTTCGGTGACCGCGCGGGTAATGTCTGACAACGGGGCCTGGGCATCGCAATCGAGCCGGATGAGCCGCTCCATGACCAGTTGGCGCAGGACGCGCAAGGCGGTGGCGGTGTCGGATCCTCGTGCCTGTAGTGCGGCAAACGCCTGCGTCATCGCCGCTTTGTCCGGCGCACCGGGCGGCAGCAAGACCAGGTCTTGCGCGTACCGGCGTTGCAGGCGCTGAAAAAACCGCGAATACCCGGCCTCACCGATCGGGGGGGCGCAAGTGCCGGAGGGCTCAGCGGGAGAATGGGTCATGGCAGAGGGAGCGGCAAGTTGCCATATACATAAGGACACCGGTTTTGACTGAACCCACCCTTTGGTCGCGGGTCATAATTCCTGCCACATTCAACCCCGTCAATGATCGAACCATTAAATCGCCCCACACGCCTGCTGCGCTTCGTCGCCGGGTTGGCGCGATGGTCGCTGGGATGCCTGCTGGCCTTGTGGCTGCTGCTGGCCGTCGCGTGGGGGGCACTGCATGGCTGGATTGTGCCGCGTATTGGTGAATTTCGCCCGCAACTGGAGGCGCAGGCCGCACGGGCGCTGGGGTTGCCTGTGCGCATCGGGGCCATCTCGGCGCGGTCTGAGGGGCTGATCCCCACCATTGAGCTTCTGGATGTCGCGCTGCTGGATGCCCAGGGGCGGGTTGCGCTGCTGCTGCCGCGCGTGGTGGTGGCACCTTCCCCGCGCTCGCTGCTGAACTGGGGTTTTGAGCAGCTTTACATCGAACACCCCGATCTGGATATCCGCAGACAGGCCGACGGCCGCATTGCGGTGGCGGGCCTCACCTTTTCTGAGACCGCGGGCGAGAACAATGCAGCAGCAGACTGGCTTTTCTCCCAGGGCGAAGTCGTCGTCAAGGGTGGCAGGCTGCGCTGGACCGACGAATTGCGCGGTGCCCCCGAACTGGCGCTGGAAAATGTTGATGTGCTGTTGCGTAATGGCAGCTGGCAACACAACATGCACTTTGCGGCCACACCGCCGCCGGCTTGGGGCGACCGGTTCACGCTGACCGGGCGGTTTCGTGCGCCACTGCTGCGTGCACGCGACGGCAACTGGCAGCACTGGAGCGGCCAGCTGTTTGCCGATTTCTCGCGTGTGGATGTCTCCCGGCTGCGCCACCATGCCGACCTGGGTGTGGAGGTGGCGCAAGGCCGGGGCGCCGTGCGCGCATGGGCCGACGTGCAGCGTGGCCAGATCGTGGGCGGCACGGCCGACCTGGCACTGACGGAAGTCAACGCCACGCTGGGCCCGCAACTCAAGGCCCTGGTGCTGCCGTCCATTCAGGGGCGGATGGGTGGCCGGCGGCTGGCAGGCGGCTTCGAGTTCTACACCCAGGGGTTGCAGTTTCAAACCGACGATGGCCTGGTGTGGCCCGGCGGGAACCTGCGCCTGCAGCACACGGGTGCTGCAGGCAAGGCGCCCGCCCAGGGCGACCTGCGAGCGGACCGCCTGGACCTTGCCGCGCTGGCCCAGATCGGCAGCCGTCTGCCACTGGGCGCGGCGGCCCACAGCGCACTACAAACCTACACCCCCCAGGGCCTGGTCAATGAGGTGCATGCCACCTGGCGCGGCCCGCTGGAGACGCTGCAGCAATACCAAGTGCGCGGCAAGGTGACGGGGCTGGCCCTGGCTGCCGGGGCGCGGGAGGCGGGCAACACGCTTCCCGGCCTGAGCGGTGCGAGTGTGGACGTCGAAATGACCCAGGCCGGTGGCAAAGCCAGCCTGGCCATCGCGTCGGGGGGGCTGGTCTTGCCGGGGGTTTTTGAAGAACCTGTCCTGCCGCTGGACCAGCTGAGCGCAGAGGTGCGCTGGCAGGTGGATGGGCCACGCCTGGCGGTACAGGCCAGCAATGTCCGGTTTTCCAACGCGGATGCGCAGGGCGAATTGCGCGCCAGCTGGCGCACCAGCGACGCCGGCCAGGGCCCCCGTTTTTCGCGCTTTCCCGGTGTGATGGACCTTGCGGGAACGCTGGTGCGTGCCGACGGAACCCGCGTGCACCGTTATCTCCCACTGTCCCTTCCGGCCGAATCGCGCCACTATGTGCGCGACGCCATCCTGAGCGGCAGTGCCAGCGACGTGCAGTTTCGGGTGAAGGGTGATCTGCGCGACCTGCCCTTCAATGACCCCAGCCAGGGAGATTTCCGCATTGCAGCCCGCGTCAGGGACGTGACGTACGCCTATGTTCCGCCCCGGTTGCAGCCCACCGGCGCGCTGCCCTGGCCGGCGTTGACGCAACTGGCGGGTGAGCTGATTTTCGAGCGCTCGTCCATGCAGGTGCGCGGCGCTACCGGCGGCTTTGCCGGCACGCCGGGCGTGCGGCTGGCCAAGGTGGAGGCGCAGATTCCTGACCTGTCCCACACCGTGGTAGCGGTCAATGCCGATGCGCGCGGGCCGCTGACCGAGCTGCTGACCATCATGCGCACCTCCCCGCTTGCGCGCATGACGGGTCAGGCCCTGGACCAAGCCAGCGGCACGGGCAATGCCGATTTGCAACTGCGATTGAGCCTGCCGATCAACGATATCGAAAAATCGAAAGTGCAGGGCAGCGTGGTGCTTGCGGGCAACGATGTGCATATCACCCCGGAAACGCCCCCGCTGTCACGCGCCCGCGGCACTGTGCAATTTACCGACACCGGTTTTTCGGTGAACGGCGTGCAGGCGCGCGCGCTGGGGGGCGACCTGCGCCTGGAGGGCGGAATGCGCGCCCTGCCCTCCGGTGCCGGTCCCGTCGAGTCCGCCATACAACTGCGGGCGCAAGGCACGGCCACCGCCGAGGGGCTTCAGCAGGCACGGCAACTGGGCATGCTTTCGCAGCTGGCCCGCAGCGCCACGGGCAGCACGCCCTACACGCTGGCGCTGGCGTTTCGCAGGGGTGTCCCCGAGATCCTGGTTGCCACCAACTTGCAGGGACTGGGGCTCGCGCTGCCCGCGCCGCTGGCCAAGACCGCCGACGCACTCCTGCCGGTGCGCTTTGAAACCCGGGTCGCCCAGGAGTCCCTGGCCGCGGTGCCCGCAGGTGCGGCCCCCCCGCCCTTGCGCGACCAGATGACACTGGACCTCGGATCGCTGGGATCGGCCAGCTTTCAGCGCGAGCACCAGGGCAACCAGACGCGCGTGTTGCGCGGCGCCATCGGCATCGGTCTTGGCGTGGGGGAGGTCGCGCCCATGCCGGTGGACGGCGTGGCGGCGAACATTCGTGCAGAGCAGATGGATGTGGATGCCTGGGAAAAGGTGTTGACACAGGCCGCCATCGCCGAAGCAGCCCCTGCCGCCTCCGCCGTCGCTGTCGGGCCAGACCGCACGACGGCGGGCGTGGCGCAAGACTATCTTCCCACCGCCGTTGCCGTGCGTGCCCAGGCGCTCACCGTGCAGGGGCGCACATTGCACAACGTTGTGGTGGGGGGCTCGCGCGACGGTTCCACCTGGCGTGCCAACCTGGACGCCAGCGAACTCAATGGCTATGTCGAATACCGGCAGGCAGGTACCCGCGACAACCCGTCGGGCCGCCTGTTTGCCCGTCTGGCGCGCATGAAACTGCCCCAGAGTGCCGCCACGCAGTTTGAGACCCTGCTGGACGAGCAGCCCGGTACCCTACCCGCACTGGACATCGTGGTGGACGATTTCGAACTGCGTGATCGCAAACTAGGGCGAGTGGAAATCGAAGCGCAAAACCGGGGCGGCGAGACGGTCCAGCGCGAGTGGCGGCTGAGCAAGTTCAACATCGTGGCCCCCGAAGCCACCTTCACCGGCACGGGCAATTGGGCGCTGCTGGCTGGCAGCGAAAAATCGATGCGCCGCCGCACGGTGATGAACTTCCAGCTGGACATCCGCGACTCGGGCGACCTGCTTGCCCGTTTTGGCATGGAAAATGTGGTGCGCCGCGGCAAAGGGCGCATGCAGGGACAGGTGGCGTGGATGGGCGCGCCCATGAGCCCGGACTACCGCTCCATGAGCGGGCAGATCAATCTGAACGTGGAATCGGGCCAGTTCCTCAAGGCAGATCCGGGGCTGGCCAAGCTGCTCGGTGTGCTGAGCCTGCAATCCCTGCCGCGGCGCCTGACCCTGGATTTCCGCGATGTGTTCAGCGCGGGGTTCGCGTTCGACTTTGTGCGCGGCGACGTGCGCATTGAGCAGGGTGTTGCCATCACCAACAATCTGCAGATGAAGGGCGTCAATGCAGCCGTGCTGATGGAAGGCAGTGCCGATATCGACCAGGAAACCCAGGACCTGCATGTGGTGGTGGTTCCGGAAATCAACGCCCTGACCGCCTCGCTGGTGGCCACGGCTATCAACCCGGTCGTTGGATTGGGCAGTTTTCTGGCCCAGGTGTTTCTGCGCGGCCCCCTGATCGAGGCCGCCACCCAGGAGTTTCACGTGGATGGCACCTGGACGGATCCGCACATCGAGCGCATTCCCCGCCGCAGCCGGGAATCGGGCAGCGCCCCTGCGCCCTCGGGGGCTGCGCAAGTGCCCGGCACACCGCCTTTGTCCGCAGGAGAGCCCTCATGAAGGTTGCAGCCTTGCAGATGGTCTCTGGCACGCAACGCAGCGACAACCTGGCCATGGCCCGCCGCCTGCTGGAGCAGGCCGCAGAGGCAGGCGCCGAGCTGGCCGTGCTGCCTGAGTACTTTTGTGCCATGGGGCTGCGAGACACCGACAAGCTGGCATTGCGCGAAACCCCCGGCGAGGGCGTTGTACAGGCGTTTCTCGCCCGCGCTGCACAGGAGCTTCAGTTGTGGGTGGTGGGCGGCACGCTGCCCATGCAAACCGCAGATCCGGCGCGCGTGCGCAACACCACACTGGTGTATGCACCGTCGGGCGAATGCGCTGCCCGTTACGACAAGATTCACCTCTTCCGGTTTGACAACGGGCGCGAACATTTTGACGAGGGCCGGGTGATCGAGGCGGGGGCTGAGCCGGTGCAGTTTGACCTGCCATCGCGCAGCGGCCACACCTGGCGCATCGGGTTGAGTGTTTGCTACGACCTGCGGTTTCCCGAGCTCTATCGCCAGCATGCCCGAGCAGGTGCCGACCTGCTGCTGGTGCCGAGCGCCTTCACCCACACCACCGGGCAGGCCCACTGGGAACTGCTGTTGCGTGCACGCGCGGTGGAAAACCTGGCCTATGTGCTGGCGCCCGCGCAGGGCGGAGTGCATGAAAACGGGCGCCAGACATGGGGGCACAGCATGCTGGTCGATCCCTGGGGCGATATCGTCAATGCACTGGCGCAAGGCCCCGGCGTGGTGCTGGGCGAACTCGATGCCGGGCGCGTGCGCCAGGTTCGCGCACAACTGCCCGCACTGGAGCATCGCGTCCTGTGATGATGCCACCGCGTCATCGCACTCCCTGGCAGCGCTGGCGCAGCGCATGGCGCCGGTGGTCGCTGTGGACCTTGCTGGTGGTCCTGGTGGTGTCCATGCTGGTCACCTTGGTATGGCTGGCCGGGCGCTACGAAGCCAGCCAGGTGCAGTCCCGGCTGGAGCGGGATGCCGCCGACGCGGGCTCCGACATCCGCTCCGCGCTCTCGCGCAACGTGCAGAGTCTGCAGGCACTTCAGGCGGGCGACCCTGGTCTGCTGGCCTGGGAAGTCAATGCGGCCGAACTGCTGCGCCAGCGCCGTGAACTGGTACGCATCGAGTGGCGGGATGTCAACTTGCGTCTGCGCGCCTATGCCCAGACGCCCTACCGTCCCGTGTCGTGGAACAACGCCAGCCGGGAGGGATCGCATTCCGATGCGGCCCTGGCCTGTACCAACGCGCGCCGGCTGAGCGCACCCGCCTATTCGGGCAGCTATTTTCAGCCCCATGGCGACGGTCTGGGCTCGGAGATGATGGAGCTGTGCCTGCCCCTCACCAATGCCGGGCGCCCCGCGGGTTTTCTGGTAGCCACCTATGCCCTGCAGGAGATGCTGGTGGACCTGGTAGGGCACAACCTGACCCGCAGCCAGGAGGCCTCGTTCACCGAGGCAGATGGCACCCGGCTGGCAGTGCTGGGCGCCGCCCGGCGCGGCACGCGCATGTTCACGGCACAGCAGCTGCTCGACCTGCCGGGCACCACGCTGGTGTTGCGCATGGACCGCTGGCACGGCGCCCCCAACCTTTTCCCCAACGTGCTGACTGCGCTGGTCACCGCCATGTCGATTGCCTTGGTGACCGTGATGGTGGTGCTGGTGCGGGACAACCGCCGCAGGCTGCGCGCAGAGCGTGACCTGGCGGACGCCCTGGCCTTTCGCAAGGCCATGGAAGACTCTCTGGTGACCGGTTTGCGCGCCCGCGACCTGCAGGGGCGCATCACCTACGTCAACCCCGCGTTCTGCGCCATGGTGGGGTTCAGCCCGCAAGAACTGCTCGGGCAAAGCACGTCCGCACCCTACTGGCCGCCGGAACTCTCCGAAGAATACCGGCAGCGCCAGGCCAAGCGCTTTGCCGGTGGCATGCCCCCGCGCGAGGGCTTCGAATCGGTCTTCATGCGCAAGGACGGCACGCGGTTTCCGGTGCTGATCATCGAGGCCCCGCTGATCAATGCCTACGGGCTGCACACCGGTTGGATGAGTGCCTTCCTGGACATCAGCGAACAGCGCCGCATCGAGGAACTCTCGCGCGCCTCGCAAGAGCGCCTGCAGGCCACGGCGCGACTTGCCACCGTGGGCGAAATGGCCTCGCTGCTGAGCCACGAACTCAATCAGCCCCTGGCAGCCATATCCAGCTATGCCACCGGGTCGCTGAACCTGCTCGATTCCAACGCCCCCGGCACCGCCCATGCGGGCGACCTGCAGGATGTGCGCATGGCGATGCAGCACATTGCCCGGCAGGCCGAGCGCGCAGGGCGCGTGATCAAGAGCGTGCATGATTTTGTGCGCCGCCGCGACCAGACGCGCGAGGCCGTGCCGCCCCAGGAGCTGCTCGATGCCATCCTCCCGCTCATCAGCCTGCAGGCACGCAAGCTGGGCGTGCGCGTGCAGACCACGGTGGAAGCCCAGCTGCCTTATGCGCTGTGCGACCGCACCATGGTCGAGCAGGTGCTGCTGAACCTGGCCCGCAATGCCATGCAGGCGATGGACGACGCCGCCATCGAGCCGCGCATCCTGGACATCCGGGTGCGGCGGGGCGCGTCCAACGCCTACAGCAGCTGGCTGGAGTTTTCTGTGACGGACTGCGGGGTGGGCATTGCGCCCGAGGTGGCGCAGCAGCTGTTCACGCCGTTTTTCACCACGCGCGCCGAGGGCATGGGGCTGGGTCTGAGCATGTGTCGCACGGTGGTCGAGCAGCACGGTGGCGTGCTTGCCTACGAGCCCCACGCGCCGCGTGGTACGGTATTCACCTTCACCTTGCCCGTCTGTCAACCGGCCTCACCCTGATGGAACCCGTATCCAACGCCATTGTGTACATCGTGGACGACGACGCTGGCGTGCGCGAAGCGCTCGCCTGGTTGCTGCGCTCACGCCGACTGCTCAGCGAGTCGTTTGACAGCGCCGAAGTTTTTGACGCGATGCTGAAGGCGCAAGCCGCACCGTGCCGACCCTGCTGTCTATTGCTGGATGTGCGCATGCCGGGCATGAGCGGCCTGGCACTGTTCGACCTGCTGCTGGCGCGGGGCGAACTGGCCGCCATGCCCGTGATCTTCCTGACCGGCCATGCCGACGTTCCCACGGCGGTCGATGCGGTCAAGCGCGGGGCTTTTGACTTTTACGAAAAACCATTTTCCGACAACGCACTGGTCGATCGCATCGAACAGGCGCTGGCGCAGTCTGGCGCCCACCTGGAGCAATTGCGCCAGCGCAGCAGCCTGCAAGTGCGCCTGCACGACCTGACCGAGCGCGAGCGCGATGTGATGGACCTGGTGGTGGCCGGCTTGCCCAACAAGCTCATTGCAGACCAGCTGGAGATCAGCGTGCGCACCGTCGAAGTGCACCGCGCGCGGGTGTTCGACAAGATGGAGGTGAAGTCAGCGGTTGAGCTGGCCAACCTGCTGCGCACCGGCCCCTGAAACTACTGGGGCCGCTGCGCAGGTGCCTGCCCTTTAGCCGCGGGGGCGCTCACCCACATAAATTTCGACCCGGCGGTTGCGGCTGCGGCCATCTGCAGTTTCATTGGTGGCAATGGGCTGGCGCTCGCCCATGCCTTCGATCGAGATGCGGCGCCCGTCGATGCCCCGGCCCGTGAGGTAATTGCGCGTGCTGGCCGCACGGTCCAGCGACAGCGGGTTGCTCACGGCATCGCTGCCGGTGTTGTCGGTGTGGCCGATGATGCGCACGTCGGTGTTCGGGTTGTTGCGCAAGCCTTCGGCAAACCGGTCAAGCACTGGCGCAAAGTTGCCCTGGATGTCCGAGCGGCCCACGGCAAAGGAAATGTCGCTCGGGATGTCCAGCTTGAGCTGGTTGTCTTGCGTTTGCGTCACGGCAATGCCCGTGCCCTGGGTAGCCTGCTCCATCTCGCGCTTTTGGCGCTCCATGTTTTGCGACCAGATGTAGGTGCCCAGTGCGCCCACACCCGCACCCACCACGGCACCCGTACCTGCGCGACCGCCGGTGGCCGAGCTGAGCACGGCACCTGCCAGTGCACCCACGCCCGCGCCGGTGGCGGTGCGGCGCTGGGTATCGCTCATTTCGGCGCACCCGGTGGCCAGGATGACAACGGCGGCTACGCCGGTAATGAGGTATTTGCGCATGGCTAGGCTCCTTGTAAATGATGGGACGGAATGAAAATCCGATGTTGAGTCGGGAGTGTTCACTCTACGCCTTCACAAGGGTATAGGCCAGTCCGCAGGCGCCTTGTAGGACGAAACCTTGCAAACGTCGGGCCCGCCCTCAGTGCGTGGGCGGTTCGGTATTTTTGTCCGGCGGCGGCGCCTTCAGCTCGCCGCCCTTGCGCCCGGAAAACATCGTCCACCAAACGATCAACCCCAGCACCACCAGCGCCAGCAGCGCTTCAAGCAAAATCAGCCCCATGAAATTGACACTCCTGCGCCTTGTGATGACGGCGCTGATTGTAGGAACGCTGGCCGCCTGCTCCACCCCACCCACGCCAAGCCCCGCGCAGCCAGGGGCCATCGCGTCGACGCCGACCACCGCCGGCGCGGCCATGACGGGCGACACCGGGCCGCTGCCGTCCTCCATGTCGCAGCCCAAGAGCCGCTGGATTGCGGTGCGCTGGGCCGAGCTGCCGGGCTTTGCCGACGACGCGTTGCACGAGGCCTGGAATGCCTGGATCAAGGGCTGCGAGCGCCCGGCGCCTGCCTTTGCCCCCCTGTGCAGCGAAGTGCGCCAGCTCAGCATTGCCAGCGGTGACGAGCAGCGCGCCTGGATGGTGCGGCGCCTGCAGCCCTACCGCGTTGAAGCTGCCGACGGCAACGCCGAGGGCCTGCTGACCAGCTACTACGAGCCCATGATCGACGCCGCCCGGCAGCCCGGCAACGGCTACACCGTGCCGGTTTACGGCCTGCCCGCCGGGCACGGCAGCCGCAAGCCCTGGTACACGCGCCAGCAGATCGACACCCTGCCCGAGGCGCAGGCGGCGCTGCAGGGGCGGGCGATTGCCTGGCTGCGCGACCCGGTCGAATCCCTGGTGTTGCACATCCAGGGCTCGGGACGCCTGCAGATCACCGAGCCCGACGGACGCATCACCACCGCGCGTGTGGCCTATGCCGGCACCAACGACCAGCCTTACCAAAGCGTGGGCCGCTGGCTGCTGGACCAGGGCGCAACGCGCGATGCCACCTGGCCCGGCATTCGCGCGTGGCTGGCGCAAAACCCGCAGCGCACCAACGAGTTGCTGTGGAGCAACCCGCGCTACGTGTTCTTTCGCGAAGAGCCCTTGAG
>Ga0073899_10004523_pt1 | contig 12173 bp, 16 predicted proteins | sample KloWWTmetaKNB5Ph_FD_88975 | JGI IMG/M metagenome (GOLD analysis project Ga0073899, IMG submission 88975) | Active sludge microbial communities from Klosterneuburg, Austria, studying microevolution and ecology of nitrifiers - Klosterneuburg... | ecosystem: Engineered > WWTP > Aerobic digester >... | reverse complement strand
TGGAGATGCCTTCAAGTTCCGCGCGGGCTTGTCGAATATCGGCCAGCGACACCGTTGTCGTCATAGCGGGCAAGGCTAGCTAGTCAGAGGGGTCCTCTTCGACATCTAGGCTCAAGGCATCGCGATCTGGAGGTGGCGAGTCGTCGGGTTCGCGCTCCCGGTCGGAGTACGCCGCAAGGTGTTCCACCACCGCATTGACCGCCGCCGCGACGGGCACTGCGATGAGTGCTCCAGCCACTCCCGCCACGATCACGCCGCATCCAATCGCGACGATCACGCCCAGTGGATGCACCGAGACGAAGCGACCCATCAAGAACGGCTGCAACACGTGCGCCTCGAATTGCTGCACAGCAATCACCACGAGAAGCATCCACAGTGCGGTCCAGAACCCGTGGGCGACCAACGCAACCAGCACGGCAACCGTGCCCGAAATGGTGGCGCCGATCATCGGCACGAACGCTCCCAAGAACACCAACACACCGATGGCAGCAGTGAAAGGCACCCCGAGGATCGCGGCCCCCAACGCGATGCCCATGGCATCGGTCGCAGCAACGACCAATGTTGCCCGCACGAACTGTGTCAACGAGGTCCAGGCCACCTTGCCGGATGAGTCGGCACGCAACCGGGCAGCCCGAGGGAACAGCCGAACGAACCAACTCCAGATCAGTGGGCCATCGGCCAAGAAGAAGTAGCTGGCAAACAACACGATGAAGAACGCGGCGAACACGTGTCCCACGGTCGTTCCCAAAGCCGTCACGTGGCCCAGCACTGAGCCGCTGCTGATGCCAGTGAGTTGTTCTTGAATCTTCTCCAACGCCTTGGAGAGGTCGTTGTCGCTGATCTGCAAAGGACCTGTGGCCAACCAGGTGCGCACAGTCTCGATGCCCGCTGCGACTTGCTTGCTTAGGTCACCAATTCCAGAGCCAACCTGTTGGCCCACGAAGTACAAAAGTCCGCCAACGAGACCGAGCCCCAAAAACACAATGATGAAGGCAGCAAAGCCGCGGGGAAGGCCGAGCTTCATCAACCTCTGCAGCACCGGTGCAGACATCGCTGCCAAGAGCAGCGCAATGAGCAGCGGAAGCACAATCACCGCGAAATAGCTCAGCAGCCACAAGATCCCGTAAATCGCGGCCGCAATGATGATCGCGCGCCACGCCCAGGCCGCTGCCAGATCAAACGCCCATGGCACCTGCGCGCGGGTGAAGTTCGATGGACCTGCCTCGATCGCTGGCTCTCGTCGTTGGCCTGCACGCATGTCAGCCCACTGCTGCGCCAGTCGCTCGCCCAGAGGCTCAGCGGCCTCGGTCTTGGGCTGGTCGCGGCGCGGTCTGCCGAAAATGCGTCGCGGCTCACTCATGGGCCAACCCTAGCTAGGTGATGGGGATTTCACAGCGAGTCAGCGCCAATGAGCGTCGCGGCCAACCGGCGCGCGACATCGGGGTAGTCAGGGGCCAATAACCCCACCGCAGCCAATACGTACGACGAGTCGACCACGAGCCGCGGGTGCTGGGGGTACTGCCAGCCGTCTTCAGAATCGCCGATCGCTCCACCCAAGATGCGTTTTGCACGCTCGGGAGTGGCATGCCGGAGCACGCCCCCTGAACCGACGAGCACATCCACCTCACGCAGGTCTTTGCCGCTGCGCTCCACCACCCGTCCATCGGGGCCAAACACCACCCGCGACCGACCACAGTGTCGGCGCACGGCCAACGTCACCGCCGCGCCAGCAATGGCGTCGTCAGCCTCAACCTCAGCCATTGAATCGGGCAGGTAGGCCGGGTCGTCATGCCTGCGCTGACCTGCCGCTCTCAACGACTCAGGTACCAGGTCAGCCTCGATGCCGGCAGCGACCGTTGTTGCTGCGCTCCAGCGCATACCCAGGTCGCCCTCCACAGTGCGCGTAACCGGCGTAATCGCGACGACCTCGCGTCCTAATGCACCCGTCTCAGGGTCGAGTTCGATCACCGAGTGCACGTCTGTGGTGGCGCCACCGACGTCAATGACCACGACGTCGCCAGCCAAACTCGCCAGCATCTCCACGCCCGTCAGCACCACGTCTGGCGTCGCGCCACGCACCATCTCAACAAATTCACCATGAGCCGAGAGGTGCTTGCCACCGATCACGTGTTTGAGAAACATCTCCCGAATTGCCGCCCTAGCTGACTCGGGAGCCAGCACGCCGATGCGAGGCACAACGTTGTCGGCGATGACGTACGGCGTGCCTGCCTCCTGCAGCAGCCTCGACACTTCACCTTGGGCCTCGACGTCGCCAGCCACCACGATGGGCCCTGTCCACTGCTGCGCCCCCAGTCGGGTCGCATCGGCGATCAACACCTCGCTATTGCCCCCGTCGGTGCCGCCAACAAGCAAGATCACATCGGGTTCGCTGGCCTTGAGGTCAGCAAGGCCGGGCGCGAGCCCGCCGTATCCAACCCACACGACCTTGCCGCCACTGCTCAGGGCCACCCGGCGACCGGCCTCAGCGGTCACGAGTTCCTCGTTGCCTACGACTGCGATCCGCAAACCACCACCGGCGGAGGAACAAGCCATGACTGGCGCATCGGGGCTACCCAAAGCAGCGCGGCAGGCCTCGAACCCATCCAGCACGTCGGTCTCGATCGTGGTGGGGTGATTGGCGACTCCGATGAGCTCGCCGGTGCTCACATCGACGAGGGCAGCCTTGGTAAAGGTTGAACCGAAGTCGACGCACAACACCAGCGATTGGTTAGTCACCCCGGCAGGCTACCGGGGTCATGACGTCACGAAAGGTGATCGCGCGCCCACATGGCGGCACTGGTGCGGTCGGTGACCCCAATCTCACGGAAGATGTTGCCGACGTGCGTCTTCACGGTGCGTTCGGTGATGCCCAAAGCGCGCGCAATCTGCTTGTTGGCCAGGCCTTGCGACACGAGTTTGAGTACGTCGAGTTCTCGAGGACTCAGGCCCTTGTTCGTCGACTCACCCGTTGGCAGCAGCGCCCCAGCAACCCTGGGGTCCAAGGGCACATGTCCCGCTGCGGCGGCATGCACTGCGCTCACGAGTTCGGTGGGTTCACAGTCTTTGAGCAGGTAGCCGATCGCGCCGGCACCGATCGCCTCTTGCACGCGGGCGCGGTCTGAAAACGAGGTCAACACAACCACTCGCACACCTGGTTGCGACTCACGCAAGCGCGCAGTCGCCTCCACCCCATCCATGACTGGCATCGACAGATCCATCAGCACAACGTCTGCCCGCTCGGCAGCCAACACTTCTAGCGCCTCGGCACCGTTGCCTGCCTCCGCAACCACATGGAGCCCCGGATCGGAGTCAAGAAGCGAGCGGAGCCCGGTGCGAATCAGCTGATGATCATCCACCAATGCCACTTTGATCATGGGCGTTCCTCTCGATCGATTCTGAGACGCCAGGCTGTGCCCTGGCCAGGAGCGGTGCGCACCGACAAAACGCCCCCCGCTTCGGTTGCCGCATCGGCGAGCAGCCTGAGTCCAAAGTGACCATGATTGGGATTTGCAAACATCTCCTGAGCATCGAACCCAACCCCATCATCGGAAACTGTGAGTTCCACCTGGTCGCCAACGGCTTGGAGTTCGACTTCAATCTGTTGGGCTCCACTGTGCGCCAGCGCATTGCGCACCGCCTCTTGAGCCACCCGGTAGGCCGAGCGCTCCGCAATCGCTGAAAGCCCGGTCGCGACCTCGAGATCAGCGTCCAACTCCACCTTGACCCGTTCGCGGCCTTGGCTTTGGGCAAGATCTCGCAGCGCAGTAGCCAAACCCGCGTCCTCAAGGCTAGGCGGATAGATCTCCACAAGCAGGGTTCGCAATGCTCTGATGCTGGTGCGCACTGAACCCGCGACACCGCGTAACTCCTCTGACAGGGCTTCGTCGCCGCTCACCTCAGCCTTCGCAGCGGCCGCCGAGGCTGCAAAAGACGACGCCACGAGTTCTTGAACCGGACCATCATGCAAGGAAGCCGCAATGCGCCGTCGCTCATCAGCCGAGGCGTCCACCGAACGCTGCAACAACTCGGCGCGCTGGTCTTCACCGTTGCGCAGCCTCTGGAGCAAGTGGGCCAGCAACGGCGTAGCCAACAGGACCAGCATCAACAAACTCGTCAACGTGACCCCGGCAAAGCCCCGCCACAGTTGAGATGAACGTTTCCCCACGGGGTCATAGGAGGTGTACACCTCAAAGAGCACCGACTTGCTCTGCGGTGTCCACAGTGGGCGATAGACCTCGACGAGGTGATCAAACTTCTCGAACTGATTTTCTGACTCACTGAGATCGGAGATTTCGGCTCGAGTCGCAGGCGCGGTCAACGCATCGCGCTGGTCAGAAGTGAGCGGGAACGTGCGCCCGATGAGGGCCGGTTCGTCGGCGTACACAATGCGACCCTCGGGGCTCCACAGTTTGACGCGTACGACTCCGTGGCCCAGCACTCGAGAACGGATGACCTCGTCAAACTTGGCCAGTTCCTTGGCGTCTCCGGCCACCAGTTCATCGGTGATCAGTGGGGCAATCAGGGTGTCAGCCAGCAGGTTGGTCATGGCGGCCGCGTCGTTAACTGCTTCACGCGAGGCGAGGCGCTCGGCGGCAATGGCCCCGCCACCGCCTACGAGCAGCAGGATAAAAACGGTGCCCAAAAGCAACCGAATCGCCAATTGTTTGGGCTTGAGCGGATCAACCGCGTCTGGCTTGTTGTTGGCCAGGGCATTCACCACAAGCCACGGATGCCCCGGCTCCTGGGGGGATTGGGAGCCGGGGCCGGGGGTGGACTGATCAGTCGTCGGAGCCATGCCCGCCTGAACCGCTGTCGTCATTGGAGTCGTGGTCAGATGAGTCATCAGATCCGTGACCGCCAGAGCCGCTGTTGTCATCTGAGTCGTCCGAGGACTCATCAGATCCGTGGCCACCAGAGCCGCTGCTGTCATCTGAGTCGTCCGAGGAGTCATCAGATCCGTGGCCACCAGAGCCGTGGTCATCACCTGAATCGTGACCGGCCGGGTCGTCAGCGCCGTGGCCACCAGAGCCGTTGTCATCAGGGCCATCGGTGGAATCATCCGACGGTGAGCTCGAGGGCGAGCTAGACGGCGAGTCCGATGGGCTCGCGGCATCGCTGGTGGGCGAACTCACCGGGATGCGCTCGGCAAACGATGCGTTGCCGATCATTCCGGCAATGGCGGGCACAAGCGCGATCGCGAGGCCAGCAATGAGGTACTTGATGCGTTGCATGGGAGTGCTCCTTTGGTTTAAGTGTGTCAGCCGGGGTAGGTCAACGACATCCGGCAGGTCTGGCCGGCTCGGTTACGGGCGACAACCGACAAGGCGTCATTGCCAGGCATGTTGGCAATGTGGCGCTCGACGCTGAACGATCCGCTGGGTCCCGAGGTGTACTTCACGCCGGTGCGCTTGAGGACACCGTTGTCACTCAGCGCCCAAGCCCAGCGCTGGCCGATCCGGTTGCTGTCGACCTCGAACTCGACCTCGATGCGACCGTCGTCGTTCTTGGCCTTGATCTTCCAGTCAGCGCCTGCCGAGCACATTCCGTTTGCTCGGTAGACCGGGTCCTTCGATGCGTGGGCGGCCGGAACGCTGAGCGCTACCAAAGCAGCCACTCCAGTGGCCGCCGCCAGGATCTTGTGTGTCATGGGGTGTCTCCTTTGGATGAGTGCCGGGTGTTCTCCGGCTCGTAGGTCCTACTTTGAGGTCCACTCATAGCCACGAACCATCGGGCGATGGTCGTAGTACCTAGTGCGCTGTTTCCCAGTCGCCGCTCACGGGGCCCGCGTAGGCTGCCCGCATGATCTTTGGACGCCGCGCGAGCGCACTTCCCACCGCAGAGCAGGCCTTGCCCGGACGGCCCGCACAGCCGTTTACCTTGGCGCAGCGTCATCTGCTTCTCGATGCACCGCTGGTCACCGACGAGGTTCCTGACGGGCTTGAGGTAGCCCTCTTTGGACTGGGCTGCTTTTGGGGTGCGGAGGAGATCTTCTGGCAAACCCGCGGCGTCTGGTCGACATCGGTGGGTTACGCGGGCGGGATCACCCCGCACCCGACGTACGAGGAAGTGTGCAGTGGCCGCACCGGCCACACTGAAGCTGTCCGTGTTGTTTTCGATCCCAAACTCGTGTCATTTTCGGACTTGGTGAAGATCTTCTTTGAGGTGCACGACCCCACGCAGGGAATGCGTCAAGGCAACGACATCGGCACGCAGTACCGCTCGGCGATCTACACGTTCAGTGACGCTCAAGCCGAGGTGGCGCGGGCACTCACCCAGCAATTCGGGGCCGAGCTGCGTCGCCGCGGGTGGGATCCGATCACCACCGAGGTAGCCCCTGCACCGACCTACTTCTATGCCGAGGACTATCACCAGCAGTACCTAGCCAAGAACCCCAACGGCTATCGGTGCCACTCGGCCACGGGCGTGAAATTTCCTCAGGAGTGACAAAGATGGCGTACGACGAGGCCCTCGCGGCAGACATTCGCATGGAGTTATCTGGCGAATCCGGCGTGACTGAGAAGAAGATGTTTGGCGGGCTTGGATTCATGGTCAACGGCAACATGGCGGTCGCAGCCAACGCGAGCGGCGGCATGATGGTGAGGGTCTCCCCACAACTCGCCAGCACCTTGCTCGAACCTCCCAACGTCGATCTGTTCGACATGGGCGGGCGCCGGATGGCTGGGTGGCTCAAAGTTCTCGACCCAGGCGACCAACTCACTCAATGGGTCGCCACGGGCGTCGCCTACGCGCGGAGTTTGCCAGCCAAATAGCCGGTTCAGTCGGGCGTGCGATCGGTGAGGCAGTACTCCATGCCGACTGGGTCTTTGAGGGTGCTCCACCATTGCGTGCGACGTACTTGCGTGGCGCCTAGCCCAAGATGTCGCTCGACCTCGGCCTCACGGTCATTGCAGGCGATGTCTAAGTGAGCGCCGGTCTCGCCAGCGGCGCGCTCGCGTTGCTGAAACAGCATCTTCAGCGGCAACTGAGCTGGCACTCCCAATCGGTGGAAGCCCGGCAGCCCCAATTCTTGGGATTGCCAGCCGGTCAACGAACACCAAAACTCGATCTCGGCGAGATAGCTCGCGCCATCAATATCGAGGCACACCTGATCGAGTGCAATGCCGTGCGCAGTCGACGCAGGCACCGTTCCAGCGGCGCCCTCGACCACGCAGAACTCCAAGCCTCCCGGCGACCTCAGCACCACATAGCCGCGGTCAGCGACAACGCTGGCACCCAGCCGCGTGGCGATCTTGCCACTTCGTGAGGTTGCTCAACGTGCAGGTCCAGATGAATGCGCGGAGGACGACTGACTTGTTGGATACGCAGGTACGCATCGCCAGTTGCCGGAATCAAGGTGGCAAACTCCGCGGCGTCGCCTCGGCGTTGAGACAGCGTCGATTGACTCACGTGACACCAAAACTGCGCACTCGCCTCAAACTCGGGCGTGTCGATGAACGCGGTGAGCCAGGTGATCATGTCCAGTCCTCCCCGACCCGATTCAACGATGCCGACCCGCCAGATGCTGAGAGTACGACGCCACTAGCAGATTCGACTTCGTTATCTCGCAAGCCAAGGCGCAACGTGGCCTCAGCGTCGTGGATCACCTCGAACACCGCCAGCCCTCTTGCTCGAAGCTCATTTTCCACACGAGCAGCCAACGTGTAGGGCAACCTCACCTCATACACCCCGAGCAGTTCTCGACGGACCACTGGAGCGTTAGCGAGGGCTGCGCGTACGGCGTCGCCGTACGCCCTAACGAGTCCGCCCGCCCCGAGCAGAGTGCCGCCAAACCAGCGGGTGACCACAGCACACACGTCGCTGAGTTCGTGACCGCGAAGCACCTCGAGCATCGGGGCCCCAGCCGTGCCCGAAGGCTCGCCATCGTCGTTGGAGCGTTCGACCTGCCTCGCAGGGCCAAGGACGAAGGCCGAGCAGTGATGGCGGGCATCCCAATGATCGCGACGGGCCTCTTCAACCAACGCACGCGCAGATGCCTCGTCGGCAACTGGAGCGACGGTGGCGAGGAACTTGGAGCGCTTGACCTCAATCTGCGCCGTCACCGGCGCACCCAGGGTGAGAAATGCTGAGGTCACGGGCTCTAGCATGCAGCAGGTGCGCATCGTGTCATTGCTGCCCTCAGCAACCGAGATCCTTTTTGCCATCGGCGCCGGCGACGACGTCGTCGGCGTGACGTTCGAATGCGACTTCCCAGCTGAGGCTCGAACCCGGTCCATTGTTTCGACCTCATCCATGCCCGAGGGGCTCACGCCCACCGAGATCGACGCCTGGGTGTCCGTAGCTCGAAGCCGAGGCGAGGACCTTTACCGCCTCGATGCTGATTCGCTGCGTGCGCTGGATCCGGACCTCATCGTCACCCAAGACCTATGCGCCGTGTGTGCGGTCGACGTGTCAGTGGTCGAGGAGGCACTTGACTACCTCGGCTGCGAGGCCGAAGTCATGACCCTTGATCCGCAGAACCTTCAGCAGGTGTTGGAGTCGATCACAACCCTTGGCGCAGCCGTGGATCGCGTCGATGAGGCCGCTGCTCTCGTTGCGTCGCTCAGGGCGAGATTGGCTGCCGCCTGGCGAGCGACGATGGGCTACCCCACTCCGCGCGTCGCGTTGCTGGAGTGGACCGACCCGCCGTACGCACCTGGCCATTGGCTGCCTGAGATGGTCGAACTCGGAGGCGCAGTCTCGGCATTAGGAACCGCAGGTTCACCCTCGACCCGGGTCACCTGGGACGACGTGCGCGCCGCATCGCCCGATGTCATCGTGGCGGCGCCGTGTGGCTATGACCTCGATGGTGCCGCAACCCAAGCCGCAGCGATGCCAGACCTCGGCGTGCCAGTCTGGGCCGTCGACGCCAACGCATCCTTCGCCCGCCCCGGCCCGCGACTTGTCGATGGGATCGAGGCCATCGTGGCGATCGTGCACCCACACCGGGTCGAGCAGTCGCCCATTGCCCGCCAGATCCGCTAACTGCTTTGCCCGGATGTTGTGCGATTTGCGGGGGAGATCCCCTGGGCAAAGCGCCAAAGTCACAAGTAAACCTGTGACTTTTCACCCCATCCCAAGGCCCCTCCCCCAGCGATTTCCCACACTTCGTAGGCTGCTCACATGGTGACTGCACAGACGATGCGCAAAGCGGGGATCGCCGCAGCGGCAGGTGCCGGAGCAGTGAGCACTTTCGGCGGACTTTCCTATGCAGTTTTGGCTGCCGAGGCCAGGTTTGCCCGGTGGATGATCGGCGAAATTGATACCCCAGTGCCTGACGCGACCGGCTGGTACGGCACGCATCGCAGCGGTGAACCGTTGCGGCTAGCCCTGCTAGGCGACTCTTCTGCAGCGGGCTACGGCGTCGAGTCGGTCGAGGAGACCCCGGGTGCGATCCTGGCCGCGAGTTTGTCGCAGTACACGGACCGCCGCGTCTACCTACGCGAGGTGTGCAAGGTGGGGGCGACGACCCCAGAGTTGGCCGGCCAGGTCACCCGGGCCCTGACTTTGCGTCCACATGTCGCAGTCATCTTCATTGGGGCCAACGACGTCACTCACACAATCTTGCCGAAAGCCTCGATCAGAGCCTTGCGAGATGCTGTGAGGCGCCTGCACTCCGTGGGCTGCGAAGTGATTGTCGGGACCTGCCCAGATCTCGGCACGATCCGTCCTATCCCCCAGCCTCTTAAGACTGTCGCCCGAGTGTGGTCGCACAAGCTTGCGACTGCCCAGATTGCTGGCACCCTCGCCGAGGGGGGTCGACCAGTCTCGTTGGGGCCTCTGCTTGGTCCTGAATTTGATGCGTCCCCCACGGTTCTGTTTGGACCTGACAAGTTCCACCCTTCGGCAACTGGCTATACAGCCATCGCCAAAGCCGTTCTGCCCACCGTGCTGGCAGCGGTCGGGGTCGAGGAGCCGGGCGAAGAAGTGATGATGAGTTGGAAGCGGGCCATCGAGTCGGCGGTCAACCGGCCTGGCACTGAGCTGGGCGAGCCAACTGCGCGTGGGGTGCGCGTGTGGTTCCGAACGCGCGAAGCACTCGCTGCGCCCGAGCAACCGTCAGCTGAACCTGCTTCTTAAACACGAATGCCCCGACCACATAGGCCGGGGCATTCGCTTAAGAACAATCAGTCGCGCAAGATCGAGAGAATGCGCAGCAACTGGACGTAGATCCAGACGATGGTGACGGTGAGGCCAAAGGCTGCCCGCCACGACTCGACCTCGGGGAGACCAGCAGCGATGCCGCGCTCGACGAAGTCAAAGTCCAAGATCAGCATCAACACGGCCAGACCCACGCCGAGCACACCTGAGATCAGACCCATCGTGCCGAGACCATTCCAACCGAACGAGGCTCCGAAGAAGCTGAGACCGAAGTCGAGCAGCGACAGGGCCACGAAGCCGAACATGGCGCCAATCACCCAGGTGCGGAACTTGTTACCGACCTTGATGTTGAAGAACTTGTACGCCGCCAAGGTGCCAGCGAACGCAGTCACTGTGCCGAGCACTGCGCCTGTGACCACGCCACCGCCAAAGGCGTCTTGGAACATCTTGCTCATCGCACCGACAAACACACCCTCCAGTGCGGCGTAGGCCAACACCAAGGGCGGGCTCACGACCTTCTTGAAGCTGTTGACCAGTGAGAGCACGAAACCACCGATGGCACCGACCATCGCCAGCATGTAGAGCTTGCTCGCAGCAGCTGGGTCGAAGCGAACGTCGCCAGTCAGCACCCAGGTGGCCGCTGCAGCGATGATGAGAACCCCCAGCGACATGCCGGTGCGGTTGATGACCGAGTCAATAGTCATGCGTGCGGCGGGGGCGCTGGATGGTTCAAACCCGACGGGCGATCCGTAGCCGTCGTAGGTTTGCCCGTTGCCGGGGTAGACCGCATTGCGACCGTTAAAGCCGTCAACGCGAGTGAATACGGGGTTGTTGCTGCGCATGTGGTGCGTCTCCTTCACCTAAGCAAGCCAAGAGTCTTTAGTCTGCCAGGTATTTCACAGATTGCGACGAATCGTTTGACCCGTCGAGAGATCAAACGCGGCTCGGACGTCCACTGTTCCCGGTGGAGTCGGCCATGTCGACGTACTCCACAATGAGCATGTGAACCCTCCCGATGCTCTTGTGCTCGCCCGAGCCCTGGTCTTGCACGATCTTGAGGCCACAGCCGTCGCTAACGCCGAGCACCTCAACCTGCTCGAGGACGCCGTGGCGCAGCGGCGCTGGTGGCTCGACCAGTGGGCCGAGGGCGCAGAGTTTGTGGTCGGGCTCGTGGCCCAAGACGTGCAAGATGCGCTGCTGGCGAGTGCGGGTCGCTGGCCGTTGTGCCCACGCTGCGAGGATGCAACACATTGTTTGTACGTCGACCCCGACCTCGGTGGCCCCGACCCACACTGGGTTTGCGAAGAGACCGGCACCGCAATCGCAAGGATTGGTGAGCTCTAATGGCACGCACAACCAGATGGGAAGACGTGCCCAACAGGGGCTACGGCCCCAAATTTGGCGAACTCATCCGCGAGGGCACCGATGTCGACGGTGAGGCCCGACTCGCCGATGCCTTGATCACCCGACACAGCACCGTGCTCGACGCGGGATCGGGCATGGGCCGAGTCGCCGCAGCACTCGTAGCACGTGGGCACCGGGTCACAGCAGTGGAGAAAGACCCAGGACTCGTTGAGCAAAGCGCAGCCACATTCCCCGAACTTGGTGTCACCACCGCCGACTTGATCGACCTGTCTCCAGGGTTCATGAGCGAGGTCGGGCAGCCCACGTCGTACGACTTGGTGGTCATGGTGGGCAACGTCATCGTCTACCTAGCCCCCGACTCAGAGATCGAGGTGCTCAGCGGCTTGGAGTCGCTGATGGCACCTAACGGTCGCATGTTGGTCGGCTTCAATCCCAAGCACGGCCCCAACGGAGCGCGCGACTACGCACCCGAGGAGTTTGAGGCCGACGCCGCTGCGGCCGGGCTCGTCGTTGAGCACCGATTCGGCACCTATGAACTCCACCCAGCATCGGAGGACTACTGCGTGTATGTGCTCGCCTCCCGGCGCGCAGGAATCCCAGGTTAAGTACGGCGGGTTCCGGCGGTCAGTGCAACAGGAGGTCTTGGATGACCTCTGATGGTCGAAGGTAGTCCAGGCGTCTGCGGGGGCGGTCGTTGAGTTCATCTTCGA
>Ga0073899_10004520_pt1 | contig 12179 bp, 17 predicted proteins | sample KloWWTmetaKNB5Ph_FD_88975 | JGI IMG/M metagenome (GOLD analysis project Ga0073899, IMG submission 88975) | Active sludge microbial communities from Klosterneuburg, Austria, studying microevolution and ecology of nitrifiers - Klosterneuburg... | ecosystem: Engineered > WWTP > Aerobic digester >... | reverse complement strand
TGCCGGAGTGGCGGAACTGGCAGACGCGCGGGACTCAAAATCCCGTTCTCCTTGCGAGAGTGTGGGTTCGATCCCCTCCTCCGGCACCAAGAATCCCTTGTCCAGATCCAGCATCAGCACGTCGTGCACCTTCGTTCAGCCGGCCTGCCGCCGCTTCGCCTTCGGCCGGGTCACGGGTCCGCCCTTCGGCCGCACACCCTGCTTCTCCAGGCAGGTCCCGCAGCGCACGCGACGCGTTGCCGGTGTGCGGGCAGCCTTGGGCGCCGGAGCGCCTAGACGTCCTCAATCCGGGTGCCGTGACCTGCGCGGAGCGCTGCCCTTGCTTCGCGATGCGCCGCACGAATTCCGAGTGGGGCTAGGTCTGTCGGAGCGGACCACGGCTGATGACGACGGTAGAATGCCTCGCCGACTCGACGCCGAGGATCGCTGAGCCCGGTCAGCGGCTGCGGGCGACGACCACGAGCGCGTGCACCCGATCGTCGCTGACGGCAATCTCGATGCCGGGCGGGCCGACGTGCGCGTAGCGCGGCCCGTCGAGTGTCCGCGCGCCCGCCGGCGGATTCGGCAATCGCCGGAACTCGACGGAACGGCGCAGCGCATCGACGGCTCCAGGCGCCAGCAGCACCGCCAGACGATGGACGTCCGCCGCGGCGATGCCAGAGGGCTGCCGTTCCTCCCGCTCGAGAGCCCCGACCACGGTGTCCAGGGCCGTGCCGAGAATCTCGCCGTTCTCGGCGTCGGACAGAGAGACCTGTTCCAGCGCGCCCGTCACCACGTCGAACGACATGCGCATAGCGGGAGGGAGACGCTCGTAGGTGGCCTCGGCGTCGACGTCGCCGCCGGCCGGAGCGCCGTTGCCCTCGACCGCGCGCTCGAAGAGACGCCGTTGCGCGAGTGTGAGATCACGATACGCCGGGACCTTGCTCGACGGCGCCTGCCCGGCTGCGGCAGGCGCCGCCACGTGCACGGCCGGAGCAGCGGCGAGGCTCGTCACGATCAGCGTGAGGAGCAATGCGTGCACGCTACGGCTCAATCCAGAGCCACGTGGCGCCGACCGTCACCCGCCAGAAGCCGAAGCCGTCGGGACGCGCGGGGTCTGGATGATCGCCGGGCGCCGTGAAGTAGCGCACATCGCCGCGGAGTGCCGCGGCGCCGCTCAGTCGGTACTGCACGCCGGCGCCGCCCGAGAGGGCCCAGTCGGTCCACGCCAGGGCGCCGGCGCAGCCGGCCGTGCACGTGCGTGCACGCAGCACGCCGCCGCCGCCGACGATGAACGGCCGCAAGCGGCCCTTGGGCCACATGCCGATGACGTTCAGGACGTAACTCTGCGCGTCGAGGCCGCCCGTGCGTCCGTTGTCGTCGTCGGCATACCCGAAGTCGAACTCGGCGCCCCAGCCCGAGTTGTCCACTACGGCCACCGACGCGCCCAGCGACGGCGTACCGCCGCGGCCGTCGGTGCCAATGGCCACGCCGATGTGCCCCGTAGCCGAGCCTGTGTACGGTGACAGCCCGCGCTGGGCCCAGGCTGGCGCAGCCGGGGTCAAGACCGCGAGCAGGCACAGCGCTCTCACACCAGACCGTGTCATGTCGTCTCCTGAAAGAGGCGCGGCCCTTCGCGGCGCAGCCAGCCCCGTGCCTCGACGAGGCGCGGACAGACCGGGGCAACGAGCCGCCAGAACCGTGGCGAGTGATTGAGCTCGCGCCGGTGCATGAGCTCGTGCAGCAACACGTACTCGCGCACGAAGTCGGGGACGAGCAACAGGCGCCAGTTGAGCGTGATGCTCCCGCGCCGGGAACACGACCCCCACCGGGAGCGCTGATTGCGCACCGAGACGCGGCCCACGGTGATGCCGTGGACGGCCGCCAGATCGAGCAGCTCACGCGGCAGCTCTTCGGCCGCTCGCTGCCGGAGCGCGGCCACCTCCGCGCCAGCCGCGCGGGAGCGCGCGCATCGCCTGGCCACCTGGCCGGTGATCCACACGCGGCTGGCCTCGACAAACTGCAGCGCCTCGCGTTTCGATCCCCAACGCGGCAGCGTCACCCGCAGCGACCCATCGTCGAGCAGGCGCAGGATGTAGCGGCGCGCGCGGCGGTGCCTCACGAACGCGAGCACCGGCTCGTCGGACGCGAGCGGCAGCGGCAACTGCATGGGTGGCCCTAACGATAGCAGAGTGAGTGGATGCAGCGAGCGGGCGTTCAGCGTCCGCCGCGGAGCGAGAACCCCAGCCACAGCACGTGGGCGTTGACGCCGGGGTTCGACCGGAGCTGATTGCCGTTCGAGATGTGCTGGAATCGGTACGCGGTGACGAGCGACCACGTCGCAGCCGGGCGCCAGCGCACACCGATGGCGCCGTGTGTGAGGAAGTTGGCGCGCTCGGTGCGTTCGGGTACCGCGTCGCGCGTCAGCAATCCCCCGAAGGCCAGCTCCGCGAAGGCGGCGGCCCGGCGCCCGGGCGTGAAGCGCCAGCGCCAGACGAGCGGCGATATGCCGGCGCCGGCCGTCGACGAGGGTGCGTGCTGCCCGTAGAGCGGCATCACCTCGACCGCCCACATCAGGCGGCCCCGCAGCCATCCGGGCCCGGCATCACGCATCAGATCGCGGCCCCACGACACGGTGGCCGCCACATAGCGACGCCCGCCGGACGACTGCAGGAGGTCGATGCTCCAGCCGTGCCCAAGGCCAGCCATCCACTCCGCGCCGCGTGGAGGGCCGCTGTCAGCGGCATCGGCCGCGTCGGTGCACGCCGCGGCGAGCGAGTCGCGGTTGTCGCTCCCGTCGCGGCTGCCGTCGAGACGTGGTTCGCGGTTCGGGCCGGGCGCGACCACGCGGACACCGCCCCCGGGATCATCCGGCGCTACGCAGGTCACGACGATGGCAGGAGGCGGCGGCGGAAGCATGCTCAGCAGGACGGCCGGTGCGGCCGTGGCGGGGGCACATACCGCTTGGCCAGAGCAGACGGTACCCGGCACCACCCGCCCTCTACCCTTCGACCCTCTCGGCGAAGGTCAAGAGGTGATCGTCCGGATCGGTCACCGCGAATTCGCGCATGCCGTAGAACTGGGTCTTCAGTTCCATGACAATCGGCGCGCGGCCGCCCACATCGGCGCGCAGGCCGTCCACGTCGGTCACCGCGAAGAACATCGTGGCCGTGCCCCCAGCCTGACGCGCTGCGGCACCAGGGTAGTCGGCCTCCACGACCGACACCGCATTGAGGAACACCGGGACGCCGTCGCGCTCGAGCCAGACGAAGGCGAACGGGGCCTGGTCGGGGACGGTCTGCTTCACCGAGAACCCGAGCACGTCACGGTAGAACGCCGTGCTGCGCTCGATGTCGCGGACGATGAGGTTGGGGGTGACGGATGCGAAGGTGGACATGGGTGCTCCGGACGTGTGCTCGCTCCCCTTTCGTCCGGCCGCGAGCCGGGGGCGAGCATACCGCATCGCGATTGACGATGATCACCAATCGCTCGACGCCGCCCCGCCCCCTCAATCCACCCTGAGCGCCGTGATCGGGTCCGTCCGTGGGGCGAGGGTGTACCATAGAGGGCGATGGCGCGGGGCTGGGAATCGAAGTCGGTGGAGTCGCAGCAGGCCGACGCGGGGACGGCACGGGCGTCGGGTCCGGAGTTGTCGCCGGCCGAGCGGGACCGGCTGCAGCAGCGGCGCACGCTCGAGCTCGCCCTGGCCCAGACCCAGGCCGAACTGGGAGCGGCCCGCCGGGCGCCGCACCGCGACCTGCTGCGCCAGCGTCTCACGGCCATTCAAGCGGCGATTGCGGCCCTGCCTTGAAGCGCTCGTGCGGTTTTGCTAAGCTCAGGGCCCGAATCAGCTTGTCCAATACTGCCCCGTCCCCTCTCGCTACGATCTGAGCCTTTCGCGTCTGAGTCAACCCACAGTGCCATCAGTTCGATTGTTCGTCGGCAACTTGCCCTATCAGGCCACCGAAGATGACCTGCGCACGCATTTCTCGCAGGTCGGCGAGCCGACCCAGATTGTGCGGCCGCTCGACCGGGAAACGGGTCGCGCGCGCGGGTTCGCCTTTGTCGAATACGCAGACCGCCCCGCGGCCGAAGAGGCTATCAAGCGCTTCGACGGCCAGCTCTTCATGGGTCGGCCCCTGGCCGTCAGCGAGGCGCGCGCCCGCGAAGATCGCGGTCCGAGCGGCCCGCGGCCAGGCGGGTACGGAGCGCCCCGACCAGGCGGAGGCTTCGGCCCCCCCCCCCGGCCGGGCGGAGGCTTCGGCGGCCCGCGGCCCGGTGGCGGGGGCTTCGGGGGTCCCCCCCGGCCCGGTGACGCACCCGGATCGGCCGCCCGCACACGGGACTTCGGTCCGCCGGCGCCGCCCAAGGGCAAGAAGGGCGCGAAGTCGTCGTTCAAGAAGGACGAGAATCGGCCGCGCGGGCCGATTCCCACGAAGTTCACCGGCCGGATGTACGACCTCGACGATCTCGAAAGAGACGACAAAGACGACGAGGGCAACGACATCGTTCCCGAGTTCATGAAGCACGAGGACGAGGAGCCGGGGAGCGGGGAACCGGGGAGCGGAGAAGGCGGGGAAAGCTGACATGGTCGCGCGCGAGGATGCCATTCTCTTCAGCGGCGGGGCGCAGGGCGCCGAGTCCGCGTTTGGATCGGCGGCCGAGCGCCACGGCATCGAGGAGGTCAACTTCTCGTTCGCCGGCCACAAGCCCGTGCGCACGCGCGGGCTGCGTATCCTGAATCACGAAGAGCTCAACGCGGGCGACGTCAGCCTCTCGTACGTCTCCAGGCTGATGGGCCGCCGCTACCCCGACACGCCGACGTTCCGCAAGATCCTGCAGAGTATCTGGTACCAGATCAACGCAGGCCAGGAAGTGTATGTCGTCGGCGCGATCGAACCCGACCACACGGTGCGCGGCGGCACGGGGTGGGGCGCCGAGTTCGCCAAGCTCTGCAACAAACCCCTGTTCGTGTTCGACCAGCGCCAGGACGGCTGGTTCGAGTGGAGCGGCGAGGGCTGGCAGTCGCGCGCAGGCGGCGCCGCGCCGGCTATCGAACACATGCACTTCACGGGCACGGGTACGCGCTTCCTCGAAGACAACGGCCGCGCGGCCATCGACGACCTCTTCGCGCGCTCTTTCTAGCCGGGCGCGCGGTCATGCGCACCGAGATCATCGCTGGCGTCACCACCTTCTTCACGATGGCGTACATCGTCGTCGTGAACCCGGCCATCCTGTCGGCCGACGGCACCGGCCTGCCCTTTTCGGGTGTGCTGACGGCCACGGTGTTGGTGTGCGTGTCGATGACGCTGCTGATGGGCCTGTACGCGCGGCTGCCGTTCGGCGTGGCGCCTGGGATGGGCCTCAACGCCTTCGTGGCCTACACGCTCATCATCGGCCAGGGCATTCCGTGGCCGGTGGCCCTGGGTATCATCTTCTGGGCCGGCGTCCTGTTTCTGGCCGCCTCTCTCACACCGCTTCGCGAGCGCATCGCGCTGGCGATCCCCGACTCGCTCCGAATCGCCGCCGCGGCGGGCATCGGCCTGCTGCTCACCTTCATCGGGCTGCAGAACGCCGGCTTTGTCGCCGCCAACCCCGCAACGATTGTGGGCGTGGGCCCGCTGGATCACCGGGTTCTGCTCTGCCTCGTGGGGCTCTTCGTGAGCGCCCGTCTGGGCCGCGCGGGCAATCCCCTCGCCTACCTGGCGGGGATCTTCGTGGTCACGGCGGCCGCCTGGGCCGGCGGCTGGGTCGACCTGCCGGCGCGGTGGATCAGCCCGCCCGACTTCTCGTCCGTCCTGTTCAAGCTGGACGTCGGCGGTGCGCTGACCTGGTCGCTGGCGCCCGCCATCGTCACCGTGCTGATGACGGATCTGTTCGACTCGCTCTCGACCTTCATCGGCGTGGCACACGCGGCGGGGTTGACCGACGAGCGCGGACAGCCGGTACGCCTGCGCGAGGGGCTCATCGTGGACGCCTGGGCGACACTCACGGCCGGCCTGTTCGGCACCTCGTCCGGGACCGCCTATGTGGAGAGCATCGCGGGCATCCGGATGGGCGGCCGCACGGGCACGACGGCTGTGGTGACAGCCTTGTGTTTCGTCCCCTGCCTGTTCGTCGGGCCGCTGGCCGCGGCGGTACCCGCCTACGCCACCTCGCCCGTGCTGATCCTCGTCGGTGTCACCATGTTCGCCACGGTCACGGCCATTCCGTTCGATCGCGTCGAGGTGGGACTGCCGGCGTTTGCCACGCTGGTGCTCATCCCGCTCACCTTCTCGATCACCCAGGGAATTCTGTGGGGATTCGTTCTCCACGCCCTGATCCACCAGCTCGTGGGCCGAGCCCGCGACGTCAGCCTCGGCGCGTGGGGGCTCGCCGTCGTGTCGGCGCTGCTGCTGGCGCTGGAGCGCGCCCGATGACCGGGGTCGTCGTGACCCCGCCAGGCTGATGACATCCCCGCCGCCCATGACGCACGTGGTACCACTGGGACTCAGCTGCCGCGTCACATGGCAGGTGCGGCGGCACTTCCAGACTGAGGTCACCCACCCGTTCGACTGGTGGATCTCTCCGCTGTACGGGCTCGCGCGCTATCTGGACGCACTCGATCCGAACCTGATCTTCGGCGCCGGCGCCCTGGTCGAGCAGGTTGCAGGCGGCCACGTCCAGTCGATTGTGAGCCGCGAGTTCGGCTTCTCGCTGTTCCACGACTTCCCCAGAGTGCAGGTCGGCGCGCCGATGCGCGTCGTGTCGCCGGCGTGGCGCGATCACGTCGGCGAGGCGAGAACACGGCACGAGCGCCGGCTCCAGCGGCTGCGGGCCCTCGACGCGCCGGGCAATCGCATCCTCTTCGTCCGGCACAAGCCCGACCCGGACGCCGACATCGGCCGGACGCGGCGGGATCTCGAGCAGCTCGACCGCGCGCTGGTCAGGGGCTGGCCGAAGGCCGAGGTGTGGCTGCTCCTCGTCAACCTGCCGGCCCACACGGCGACCGCCTCGCGCGTGCTGACCATGACGCTTCCGGATACGGCGGGCCCGGACGCCGAAGCCTGGCGGGGAAGCGATACGGAGTGGTCGGCGGCGCTCGGCGAAATCGGCCTCTTCCGAGCGCCCGAACGGCCGGACTTCGTGTCCCCTACGCCCGCCGAACAGGGCTGATTGCGCCGCGGCGGGTTCGGTTGCCGCCGACCCGGAGTATTCTCAGGGAGCCGCCATTTCCAGGAGCGTGCCCCATGCCATCGCCCATTCTCGACGCCGCCCGCGACGAACTACAGAAGATCAAGAAGCTCGCGGACAAGGCCATCGCGCAGCTCTCCGACAAGCAGTTGCGAACCAGGCTGGACGACGAGTCGAACTCGGTGGCCATCATCATGCGGCACATGGCCGGGAACATGCGGTCGCGGTGGACCGACTTCCTGACCACGGACGGCGAGAAGCCCGACCGGCACCGAGACCGTGAGTTCGAGGATCCGTCGTGGTCGCGCGCCGACCTCGAAGCGGATTGGGAGGACGGTTGGCGCCGCGTCTTCGAGGCGCTCGACCCGCTCACCGACGACGACTTGCAACGCACGGTAGTCATCCGCGCCGAGCCGCACTCCGTGTACAAGGCGATCAGCCGGCAGATAGCTCACTACTCCGGCCACGCCTACCAGATTCTCTTCCTCGGCAAGCACCTCAAGGGCGCGGCCTGGCAGACGCTGTCGGTCCCGCGCGGGCAATCCGAGGAGTTCAACCGGCGCATGCTCGCCCGGCAGAAGGCCGGCGCGTGAGCCTGCCTCCTCTGACGCCTTGAACGCTTCACGGCACCTGCGCTGGGGCCTGCTGAGCACGGCGCGCATCAATCGCCGGCTGATCCCCGCGATGCGCGCCTGCGCGCGCTCGGCCATCACCGCCGTGGCGAGCCGCACGCTGTCGCGCGCCCGGACCTTCGCGCGCGAGTGGGACATTCCCATCGCGGTGGAGGGTTATCGGTCGCTCCTCGATCGCGACGATGTCGATGCGGTGTATATCCCGTTGCCCAACAGCCTCCACGCGGAGTGGACGTTGAAGGCGATTGCCGCGGGCAAGCACGTCCTCTGTGAAAAGCCGCTCGCCACCAATCCCGCCGACGTGGACCGCATGCAGGCCGCGGCTCTTGCGACCGGCGTGATCGTGGAGGAAGGGTTCATGTACCGTCACGAGCCGCTCACCGACCAGGTCGTCGCACTCGTATCCGCGGGCGCGGTCGGCGCCGTGCGGGCCGTCGTGTCGGGGTTCACCTACGCCCGGAACCGGCCCGACGACGTGCGGCTGTCGGCGAGCCTGGGAGGCGGCGCCCTGCTGGACGTGGGGTGCTATCCGGTCAGCTACGCGTGCCTGCTGGCCGGATCGGCGGCCTTGTCGGCGACGGCGACGGCGCGCTTTCTCCCGGATGGGGTGGACGAAGAGCTGGCTGGCGTGCTGCGGTTCCGCGGCGACCGCATGGCCAGCATCTATGCCGGGTTTCGTGCGGCGTACCGGACATGGCTCGACGTGCTGGGCTCCGAAGGATCGTTATCGGTGCCGCACCCGTTCAAGCCAGACGGGCGTGAGCCGCTCGTGCTCGAGCGGCTCGGTGACCGGCGGCACATCGAGGTGCGCGGCTCGGAGCTGCTCTTCCTGCGGCAGGTCGAACACTTCGTGGGCGCCGTGATCGACGGCGTGCCAGTCACCGTGACGCTGGACGAGAGCCGCCGCGTCGCTTCGGCCCTCGCGGCGCTCGCGGCCTCCGCTCGCCAGCCGGAGGTCGAGGCGTGACGACCCCGGGACCGACCGTCCTCTGGCGGCTGCGAAGTCCGCGGCGTGAAGGGGCGCACGCGGCCGTGCTGCCGGGCGGCCGCCCTTCACACTGGCCTTCTTCGTGGCGCACCAGCTCGATCGCGTGGAGAACTACGACACGGTCGACCTGGCGGTCTTCCGCGCCGACGACGTCAAGCGCACACTCGTCGAGGAGGGGTGGGTGGAGGAATAGGGCTCAGTGCCGGGTGCGTGTACCATCTGTCTTAAAATGATCCTTTCCCGATGATCCAACTCGACACTCGGCATCAGACCGTTCCCGTCTCCGTCGGCGGCATCACCGTCGGTGGCGGCGCACCCATCGTCGTGCAGTCGATGACGATGACCGACACGGCCGATGCGACCAACACGGCGCGGCAGTGCGTGGAGTTGTGGGAGGCGGGATCCGAGATGGTGCGCGTCACCGTCAACGTGCCCGAGGCAGCGGCGGCGGTACCCGAGATCAAGCGGCGGATGCTCGACTCCGGCTGCACGGCGCCGCTCATCGGCGACTTCCACTACAACGGCCACCTGCTGCTCACCCGCTTCCCCGACTGCGCCCGCGCGCTCGACAAGTACCGCATCAATCCGGGCAACGTCGGCACGGGCAGGCGGCGGGACGAGCAGTTCTCCACCATCTGCCGGGTCGCGCGCGATCACGGCAAGCCGGTGCGTATCGGCGTCAACGGCGGATCGCTCAACCAGGAGCTGGTGATGGCGCGGATGCAGGACAACACCGACCGCGCCCTGGGCCAATCCTCAGATGACATCGTCAACGAGTGCATGGTCGTCTCGGCCCTGCAGTCCACGGAACTGGCGCTCGAGAGCGGACTCACCGAGCACCAGATCATCATCTCGTGCAAAGTGTCCCGCCCTCGTCATCTCATCGACGTCTACCGCGCCCTGGCACGGCAGACGCGGCAGCCGCTGCACCTGGGCCTCACCGAGGCAGGCATGGGCACCAAGGGCCTTGTGTGGTCGGCCTCGGCCATCGGCATCCTGCTGCACGAGGGTATCGGCGACACGATTCGCGTGTCGTTGACCCCTCGGCCCGGCGGCGACCGGCGCGAAGAGGTGTACGCCGCCTGCGAGGTTCTCCAAGCCCTCGGCTTGCGGACGTTCGCACCGAGCGTCACGGCCTGCCCCGGGTGCGGCCGCACCACCAGCGCCACGTTCCAGGAACTCGCCGAACGCATCCAGACGCACATTCGCGAACGGATGCCGCGGTGGAAGACGGAGTACGAGGGCGTCGAAGCGTTGACTCTCGCGGTGATGGGCTGCGTGGTCAACGGCCCAGGCGAGTCGAAGGCGGCCAACATCGGCATCTTGCTGCCCGGCACGGGTGAAGCGCCCACCTGTCCCGTCTACATCGACGGCCGCCATGCGACGACCCTTCGTGGCACCGGCGACGAGCTGGCCGCCGCCTTCCAGGCGCTGGTGGACGACTACGTGGAGTCCCGGTACGCCAGGCGCGAAGTAGTCGGCCCCTGACCCATCGCCGGCTGGATCAATCAGGAGGCTATGGTGACGACCTCCCACGAAAGCGTCTCAAGGAGCGGCTGCCGCATCCATGGATCAGACGTATCGACTGAGCGGGACGGCGAGTGTCGAAAACGCCCGCAGTACCTGGTGGTCGTTGGTCACCAGCGACACGCCCAGGTTGGTGGCGAGCGCGACGAACTCGCAAACGTAGGCGGAGCAACCGGACTCTGCGGCGAGGGCCAGCACGGTCGCCGACCCGACGGCGAACTCCCGGCCTTTGAGGTGGCCCTCGGCAGCCTGGGCCAGCTCGACCGCCCGTTCGAGCGAACACAGCCTCCGCTTGACCGCACCGGCCAACACGCTCCGAAACTCCGACCGCCAGAGAAGCGGCGCCGCCCATTCGGCGTCGGCCGACAGCACGCGCTCGGCCGCCGTCGTCAGCTCGCCCGGCAACCACAGGTAAGCGACGACATTGGTATCGACGACGATCACGGTCGGCCTTGCTGCACCCAGGTGTCGAGGTCGCGCTGGCGAACGGGCTTGACGGGGGCCCGCAGCGCGCGCGCCCTGGTCAGGAGCGCGTCCGCATCGACGGGCTCGGCCGACACGACCTGCTCGAGGCAGGCCAGGGCCTCCTGGCTCATGCTCCGTCTGTTGCGCTCCGCCCTCTGGCGCAATTGCTGGTGCAGGCGCTTTGGTATGTCCTTGAGCGTCAGGCTCGGCATGCCACCACTATACAACCATAATGGTGTCGTCCGTCGCTGGCGTCACGGCGTCGTCTGGGGCTTGTACCCGGCGGCTTTGAGCGTGCCATCGCTCAGCAGAATCATGGAATGCCGGTCGCCGCCGGCAATCGCAACGGCGAGCACGCCGGACAGCGCCGCGACCTGGATGGGCGTCTCCGATTCGTCAGGCTGTTGTCGCTCAGTTGCCCATTGTTGTTCAGGCCAGAGATTCGATTCCTACCGGGCTCACCAACACGCCGTCCTTACCAGTCAACCACTTTCGCGCGTTCACGAGCGCCATCGCACGCAGGAATCGAACCGCGTGATCACCAGAGCCCCTCCCGCTGCGGCTTCCTGGAATCGGTTATTCTGGGCTCATGGCTACGAGCGTCAGCATCGACATCGACCAGCACACTGCCGACGTGCTCCAGATGCGGGCCGCGGAACTCGGCATCACCGTTCCCCAATTGATCGCTGAACTGGCGGCGCTCGACAGCACGCCGCGTGACGCGGACGCCGACGAGATCGCCGAACTTGATCGCCGCGCGGCTGCGCCAGGCTCGCGGGTTTCCCAGGAGCGCGTGGTGCACTGGCTCCGGACGTGGGGCACGCCCGGGTTCCGACCGTGGCCGGGTCAGTAGAGATCGAGTGGTCGGTCGACGCGCTTGCCGACCTCAATCGCTTCGCCGTCTTCCTGCACGACCAGTTCCCGGAACTTGCAGGCCGCGTCGCCGCGGAGCTGGTCGCGCGGACCGATCTGCTCCGCCGCCATCCGCACCTGGGACGCCCACTTGGCAATCGCCCCGAGTATCGCGAGATCGTGCTGACGGTGCTCGGCGGCACCTACGCACTTCAGTACCGCTACGACGGCAGCTCCGTGCTGATGCTGCGCGTGTTCCACGGCCGCGAGCGGCGGTAACTACATCCCGCCGTCGTCAGGCAGTACAACGAAGTCCATCCAGGCGACGGAGCCAGAGGGCAATGTGGTTCCAACTGGCGAAATTTTGGGCTCACCACTCTCCATCGACACATCAACGGAACCCAGCGAACAACCGGCCTCGTGGGCGACCTCCCAAGGCTCCGGTCAGGCGGGCGGCTCGTGGCAAAACCTCGCGCTGAAGCATCGTCAAAGGGGCCGCTGCCTTCAAGCCTTGCGCCGGCCGCCACTGGCCGCTGGCGGCGTAAGATGTGGCCGTGACTTCG